>Ga0315288_10007511_pt1 | contig 13814 bp, 13 predicted proteins | sample YL17G11_20_MG_FD_203454 | JGI IMG/M metagenome (GOLD analysis project Ga0315288, IMG submission 203454) | Sediment microbial communities from Yellowstone Lake, YNP, Wyoming, USA - YL17G11_20 | ecosystem: Environmental > Aquatic > Freshwater > Lake > Sediment | place: USA: Wyoming | collected...
ATAAACCAACATTAAAATGTTTTTTAAGTTTTTTTATAGTTTTAATCCTTTCTGGACGTGCATGACCTATAAGTACAATGTCATAAATTTTATCAATATTATCTAATGGACGATGCATTTTTGTTGAAGCAGCAAAGGGCAGCAACCGAATATTTGTCTTTTTTGAGTATAAATTATTTAGTGCATATTGCGAATTAGTATAGAACAAATCATAGTATTCAGAGTATATTTTTCCATTTTCAGGGAAAACATCAGGATCAGAAAGTGAAATACCTACAATAATTACTCCTTTCTCTTTCAAAAATTTAATTGTTGACGACACTAATGACATTCCTCCCGAATTAACAATTACAAAATCAGGTTGCCCTTTTTTTACTAACTCCAAGATTTTATCTTCGTTCAGCCACCTAACAGGTCTTTTGGAGCCATAGGAATAATCATTAAAGTACCAACGCTCTCTATTTCCAGAGTAAATATCGGTGTCAACAATGGTCAAATCACATAGGCTTTTTAAGTCCGAAGCCATTAAATAGACAATATCATTTATCCCCATCCAATAACTGCCAAAGTGAATTCCTTTTAAACTGCTCATTTTTTTCTGCATTATTATTGGCCTATCTTGGAATCCATAAAATCCCACACTTCTTTAGAAACGGATTCCCTTGCGAAGTACGTCTTGGGGTGTGTTTTTACATCTAATTCAGGAATAAGACCCCAGCATTGGTAACTCGCGCAAACACAATCATAAAATGGACATTTACCAATCGCTCCAAATTTTATTGGTTTGTTTGGATCTTCAAATATATTACCCATAACTTGGCTTCTTTCTTTGAATATCCTATTTACTACTTTGCCAACGAATGGAAGACCTTTCAAGCTTTTTATTCGGCTTGCGGCCCAGGACCTTCCCCAACATTTCGTATAGTTCCCGTTTTCTAGATTCATATTTATAGAATATTCTCCCGCATGACAAAACTCGGCCCTTTTTTGTCCGTAAATGCGTTTTTGCAATTCCCATTGTCTATCATCACAAGTTTCTTTAACGAGTTTATCAATATCCGCGGAATATTCACAAGCTGTTTTCCCACCGTTTTGCTCATAACTTCTTACCATCCCAGCAATTGGCAATAACCCGATCTCTTTTTTGCATAACTCATTTATTTCTCGTAAATAAGGGATATAGACATCTGATATACAAAGAAACATAGCGATTGATATTCCTGCAGATCTTAACATACGCAAATTCTCAAAATACGTATCTAACAGTTTTTTTCTTTTTAACTCTAAATAATGTAATGAAGCATCGAGTTCTAATCCTGATCGCAACCTTGCTGGTAAGTCGCAGAACTTCTTTATTGCTGATGTTAGTGTCATGTTAGTAGTATAAGAGACGATGTGACCATGTGAAAGCATTCCTTTGGTAAACTCAAATATTCCATCCCACAGAAGAGTTTCCCCAGCCGCTGCTCCGCCAAAAAATATAGGTCCACCAAATCTTTTTGGCTCAAAACACTTGAGCATATGTTTCACGGAGTAGTTAGTTTCCCCTTTTTTTACTTTTCTGTCCCCAGTGTAACAATAGCTGCAATTTAAATTACAGAGACTTCCGGGGGTACCACACCACACAACTTTATTTGGTCTTTTTTTCATAAGTTTGATTCAAGAATTTAGCTCAACACTATTGGCGCGGAGTACTAATAGTGTTGTGTCAAAAATTTGAATCCAAGTAATATATCTTTTTATGTTTTATGTTTTATGTTTTATGTGCCACGTATGCTTAAAAATAAACCGTCCCATGGGAGTCTTAGCAGAACAAATTTCAAGTTCTTCAATGCCCCAGTTCCAATAAAAAGGATATATATAATTTTTATCCCAGAGGGCAACGCAGATATGATATATCCCACTAGATAAACCAAAAAAATCTACTTCTAAAATTATCTCTGTATTACTATCTAAAACATCAATTTGGACATCATCATCCTTTGTATTGTAACCATGATAGGTGTCTCCGTCTAAAGAAATGTGAAATATCGGATTGGGGATTGGGTTGTTTACTGAAAAACTACATTTAATCAATATTTTTTCACCTGTCTCAAATAATTTTTTCTGTCTGCCATTAGCATCACAAACAGTAAACTTTGATAATTTGATTCCGCTGTCGCCCTTAGGGGCTCTATTTTTTTTATGTTTATCAGTTAAAATAGAATACCATTTGTAATATTTATTTACCACTTCGTTGGTACGAGAATTGCTAATTAATTTGCCATTATTTAGAAACAAACATTTTTGGCAGATCCTTTGTACGGAAGAAATATCGTGAGAGACAAATACTATAGTAGTCCCCTTCTTACTTATTTCTCCCATTCTTCGCATGCATTTATTGTGGAAGTCAAGATCTCCCACAGCTAATACTTCGTCTACCAGTAAAATATCTGGTTCACAATGCACGGCTACGGCAAACCCCAATCTGACATACATACCGCTTGAATAATTCTTTACTGGCACATCAAGAAAATCACCAATATCCGCAAAATCAATTATTGAGTCAAACTTTTTATCTACTTCTTTTTTTGTCATTCCCAAAATTGCCGCGTTGATGTAAATATTTTCTCTGCCAGTGAGAAGCGGGTGAAAGCCGGCGCCCACTTCAATTAGCGCGCCCACTTTGCCTTTGATGGTAATTTTCCCTTTATCAGGCCAGAAGATGCCGTTAAGCATTTTTAAAAGAGTAGTTTTGCCAGAGCCGTTTGGACCGATGATCCCAAGTGTCTCTCCCTTTTTTATTTCAAACGAAATATCGTCAATCGCCCAGAATTCACTCCCGCGCAGTTTTTCCGAATGTGAATTTAACCCGAGCATATTTCTGCCAATATCTTTTACGCCGTAAAGCATAGATCTTTTTAGGGATTTGCAGTATTTTTTAGATACATGCTCTACTTTTATAGCGACATCATTATTTATTTTGGATTGATTAATTGGCATAATTTTTGTCTATATTTTTATATCCTTTCTGCGACCCGAGTTTCGGTTAGGTGGAAAACAACTAAGCATACTATAAAAATAATAATTGAAAAAATACTCGTAATTAAAAAACCTTTTACTTCGGGAATTGTTCCCGTTAGTATAAGATCTCTTGGCGTTGAAACCAGATAATATAGCGGATTATAATGCGTAATAGTTGCTATTATCCCCGTTATCGGTTTAGCATATAAAACAGGCGTTAGGAACATTAGAAAAGTTATCAGTATTGAGAGCGCGTTTCCAATATCTCTCATAATGCCGCCTAAAAGCGATAGAATAAAACCTAACCCAAGCGTGAGTAATATTATTGGGATTATAAGTAAGGGGATTAATAAAATTGTTATACTGGGCGTAATTCTATAATAAACAAATAATATGCCTACTAAGGCAAATTGAACCAGAAATGATATAATTGCTTGCCCGATAGAAGCGATGACTAATGATTTTTTAGAAAAGTTGATTTTTGTTATCATTCCGCCAGCTTGCGTTAATGAATTTGAACTGGCGACTAGCCCGGTAGCTAATAATTGCCAGAATGCCATTCCGAGTACCGCGTAGATCGGGTAGGGAACATTGATATTGCCAATAAAAAATATGCCAGAACGATTTAGGATAATAAATGTCCCGACACTAACGATTGGGATGATGAATGCCCAGAAAATACCGATGAACGACTGTTTATACATAGCAAAAAACCCTCTTTTAAATAATTGCCAGGTAAGCCACCAGTTTTTTCTGATTTCATTGAATACCTCTTTGAATATGGATAAATATCCTTTTTTTAAGGAATTATCCGGCTCGTAAGTAGTTATGAGTATTTCATTCATATTGTTTTTTTAATTATTTCTAATATTTCCCCCCCAGTCCCTCCAGCGCCAAATGGATTGTCCCAATCTCTTTTTTTATTTAGCATTTTTGAAACACAGTTTAAGATTTTTTGAGGGTTTTTGCCAGCTAAAAGATTTGCTCCAACTTCAATTGTTTCGGGCCTTTCGGTATTGTCTCTTAGGGTAACGCAAGGAATCTTTAGGATACAAGCTTCTTCCTGCACCCCGCCAGAATCGGTTAAGATTAATTTCGCGTTATTTTCTAATTGTAAAAAATCTAAAAAACCAGTTGGCTCAATCAATTTAATTCCATGAGGAACCTTCAAATTAAATTTTTGAAGCATTTTTTCGGTTCTAGGATGAATAGGATAGATTATGGGTAGTTTAATTTTTTGACAAATCAAATTCAATCCTTGTAAAATCTCTTTCAACCTTTCTTTTTTGTCAACATTCTCCTGGCGATGGAGGGTTAAAAGAAAATATTTTGAGTGTTTTAAATTTAATTTATTTAAAATTTTTGATTTTTTCTTAGCCAATTTCAAATTTTGATAAATCACGTCAACAATAGTGTTTCCGGTAACAAAAATTTTATTTTTGGGAATACCTTCGCTGAGTAAAATTTCTTTTGCTTTTTCGGTTGGAGCGAATAGAAGATCTGAACAATGGTCGGTTAGAATTCTATTTATTTCTTCTGGCATTTTTCTGAAATATGAACGTAGGCCCGCTTCTATGTGTCCAATTTTTATATGAAGTTTAGTTGCCGATAGTGCTCCTGCCAACACGGTATTTGTATCTCCTTGTACTAAAATAATATTTGGTCTATCTTTTAGTAAGATTCTTTCTATCCCTATCAGTATTTTTCCAGTTTCTTCGGCGTGAGTTCCTGAGCCAACGTTTAGATTATATTTTGGTTGAGGCAACCTTAAATCATTAAAAAATACTTTGTCTAAATTTTCTGAATAGTGTTGGTTTGTGTGTAAAATAAAATAATTGAGTTTTTGGGTTTGGCATGCTTGAATAATTGATGACAGCTTTATTATTTCTGGCCGCGTGCCTAAAATGATGGCCAATTTTACATTTTCTTTATTCTTCATAATTGCCTTACCACTTAACGATTTTATTTTTAGTTTTTTCTTTGAGTCGTTGGTAGAGATTGCGAGTTCGATTTTCAACTCGAGGCGATACCAATCTTAAAAGTTCGGCACCTAAAATACGATAGTTGCCGCCGATCTTGTTGGCGCGAATAATACCTTTTTTAAGCATTCTTTTTAGGGTGCTTTGGCTGATTTTTAATAAACTACGTGTTTCTTTAGTTGTGTAAACTTCATAGGGTTTAATTTCTGACATATTAAACTATTTTATTTGATTTATTTTGTGGTGTCAATAGGGGTCAAACAGTGCCAGAGTGGATAAAATCCATAGAAATTTTAGCGATTTAGAATTTTTATAATTCTTTGGGTGGTTTTTCCGTCCCATAATTCAAGGCGCTGCCCTTTTTTTGCTTGGCCACCTAGAATTTTATCAACTTCTTTAATGATTTTTTGTTGATTGGTGCCACAAAGAATATTTGTTCCCTGCTCAACAGTCAGTGGTTTTTCAGTGGTTTCGCGTAAAGTAAGACAAGGAACCCCCAAGAACGTAGTTTCTGTTTGTAGGCCGCCGCTGTCAGTTAAAACAAATTTAGCTTGAGAAATTAAGGCAAGAAAGTCAAGATAGCCAAGCGGTGCTAAACAAAAAAGTCCCGTATCTGATGGAATTTTTTTTTGAGTGCGGGGATGGACAGGAAATATAATAGGAATTTTTTTTTGAATAATACTAAAGCTTTTTAATAACTTTTTTAATGTTTTGGGGTTATCTACGTTAGTGGGTCGGTGTAAAGTAAGCACAGCATAACTTTTCGGTCTAAGATTTAATTGTTTTAAGGCTTTTGTGCGTTTGAACTTTGAACTTTGAATTTTTAACTTTGAATTTTTTAAGGCGTCTATCAAAATATCGCCCACTAAATAAATTTTATTTGAGGCGATGCCTTCCCGTAATAAGTTTTTTACGCCAGTGTCTTCGCTGACAAATAAAAAGCTAGATAAGTGATCAGTCAAGCGGCGATTAATTTCTTCGGGCATAGTCATGTCAAAACTGCGCAGGCCCGCTTCAATATGGGCGACTGGGATTTGTAGCTTAGCCGCGGTTAGGGCGCCAGCCAAAGTAGAATTAACATCGCCAATGACAATGATTAAATCTGGTTTCTCTTTCAAAAAAACCGGTTCTAACCTAGATATTATCTTGGCGGTTTGTTGTGCGTGACTGGCGCTGCCGACTTCTAAATTATAATTTGGTTGAGGGATGTTTAATTCTTGAAAAAATATCTGCGACATTTTGTAATCATAATGTTGGCCAGTATGTACTAAAATTGGCTTGATGTTTTGGTATTTTGCGATTTCTTGAAGTAATGGGGCTACTTTTATGAAGTTGGGTCTGGCGCCAACAATAATGAGAAATTTTTTAACGTAAGCCATAAAATTGTTTGATTTTTTTAATGATAAAATCTTGATCTTTTTGAGTCAATTCGGGGTAAATCGGTAGAGATAAAACTTCACGGCTGGCTTTTTCAGCTTGTGGAAAATCATTTCGGCGATAGTTTAAATATTTAAACATTGGCTGCAAATGCAAGGCTATGGGATAATAAATCATTGTGGGAATTTTGTTTTTTTCTAAAAATTGTTTGAGCTGATTTCTTTTTTGGGCCCGAATAGTATATTGATGAAAAATATGTGAAAGATCGGATATCGCCGGCGGCACAATTAGCTGTTTAATATTTTGGAGATGTTGGCTGTAATAATGGGCGTGAGCGATTCTTTGCTGGTTCCAGAGATCAAGGTTTTTTAATTTAACATTTAAAATAGCCGCTTGAATTTCGTCTAAGCGGCTATTAAAACCAAGCACTCGATGAAGGTATTGTTTTTTAGCGCCGTGAGCTCGCAGAATCCTTATTTTTTCTGCCAGGCCTTTTTGATTGGTTGTTACCAAACCGCCATCTCCATAGGCGCCTAAGTTTTTAGTGGGGAAAAAACTAAAACAGCCGCAGTTGCCGAAGGTGCCGGCCTTTTTAACGAGATTGCTTCGTCCCCCGCACCCCGCACTTTTAATAAAAGTTGCGGGGTGCGGGGGTACTCGCAATGACGCTCCTTCAGCGCCAATGGCTTGGCAAGCGTCTTCAATCACTGCTAAATTATATTTTTTAGCGAGTGTCATAATCGCGGCTATGTCTGCCATTTGCCCAAAAAGATGCACCGGGATAATTGCTTTGGTTTTTTTGGTGATTTTTATTTTTACTTGTTCTAAATCTAGATTAAAATTTTGTGGATTAATATCCACAAAAACTGGGGTAGCGCCAATGCGACTAATAATGTTGGCCGAAGCAATAAAACTAAAAGGCGTGGTGATGACTTCGTCGTCTTGTTTAATTCCTAAGGCCATTAAACTCAAAAGCAAAGCGTCAGTGCCCGAAGCTACGCCAATAGCATATTTTGTATTTAAATATTGGGCAATCTCTTTTTCAAATTGGACTACTTCTTGGCCTAAAATAAATTGACCGGAGGCAAGGACGGTTTTAATAGCCTGGTCTATTTCTGGTTTAAGAGTGTGATATTGAGTTTTGAGATTGATAAAGTCCATTATTTATAGTTTAATTGTTAATTTTATCCAATCAGGGTATGGTTTTATTGGGTTTTTTAAATCAAATTCGTATTTTTTGATTTTGCTGTTATCAGCGATTTTTTTAAAGCCCCGTTTTTCAAATAGGGGTTGCATGCGCCAATTGGACTCTGTGGGCATAACATATCCTTGAACTTTTTTAATGTTGGATTCTTGAGCTAAGTGTAAAATTGCAAGTACTAAAGTACTGCCTATGCCTCGGCCCATTGTTCGGCAGGAAACAGTTAATTCGTGAATTAACCAAGTATTCCGTTTTTTGGTTTCTATGATTGATTCGGCGATCAAGCCGTAATCGCCGAATTTATCAGTTAATTCAGCGACTAAGATTTTATCTTTATTTAATTTTGTGTCTTTTTTTAGTTTTGTTAGTTCGTGGCGATTGCCGGTGGTGTTGAGCTCGTTAGTGCGATTGAGTAATTGGATCACTCGCGGCCAATCTTTGGCTTTGATTTTTCTGATTACCATTTTGATTTTACAACGCCGTAGGAAATCTTTATAATTACCGCCAAATTTTTTTTCAGCTTGTTCGCGGTCGCGCTGTTGTTTGAGGATGCGTACTCGTTGTTTGTCTTCCGTGGTTTCTTTGATTGGTTTAATCCCTTCAATATTCAAGATGTCAATTGGGTCAGATAGGGCTATGGTTTTTAAATTTGGTATTTGTGAATTGACTTCGGCTCTTTGAAAAGGATCATCATCAATAAAAATCATTTGTTCATAGGGGGTTTTGAAAAGTTTATGTAATTTTTTGATTGCCTCTGATTTTAAACCCCAACCAACTTGCGGTTTTTTAAAATACTGATTAATGTTAAGCTTTTTTAGCATTGCTTCTACGTCTTTGTATTCATTTTTACTGCAAAGCGTGTTTAGGATTCCTCTTTTATCCAGTTCTTTGAGGGCGGCTTGGGTACCTGGCTTGATTTGCACGGCTTTTTTGTCTGTATAATAAACACTGCCATTCCATAAGGTGTTATCCGCGTCCCAGACAACTAATTTGATTTTTTGGCGGGCTTTATTTTTGGTTGCCATAGGTTTAGATTTTGCTCAAAAGATGCGGGTTTGACCTTTTGAAGAGACTTTTTAACATTATTGATATTTAGGTTGAGATCGTTAACTATTTCTCGCAGGGCAATCATGTTGTGTTGAGTAAGAATTAATTTTTTATCCGGACGCGCTAGGGGCAAATTAAAACTGATTTTAATTTCGCCATTACGTTGGCCCTCGTCGCACTCTTTCAAGAAGCTAAAATTTTCAATGCCACTAAGCATTAAGGTCTGACTAATTATTTTAGACAAAAAGAAAACACCTTGGCCACCACGGCCTTCTATGATGTAGCGCATCGTTTTAATTTAAGCATACAAGAAGCGCGATTAATGATAACATTAATCATCTCGGGATGTTGAACGGCTTTTTGAAGAGCTTCTTGGGGGGCTTTTAATTGATAAGGATTGATAATTTGTACATGACAATTGAGATCTTGGCAGATTTTTTCTATGGAAAGATGAGGCACGGAGTGCTGGCCAGTCATAGCAGTACATCCATTGTCCATAATGATTAAAATAATTTTATGTTGGTGATAGGCGGCGTTAATCAAGCCATTAATGCCCGAATGCCAAAAAGTGCTATCGCCGCAAAGTGTAATTGATTTTTGGCCACAAATCAATTGGCCTTGGCTAATGTTAACCCCGGAACCCATTACCAGTAAAGTGTCAATAATACCTCTTATCGGTTTGTTATCGTGGTCATTGTTGCCAAAACCAGCCATTTCATAACAGCCGATATCGCCATTAACTAAATATCCTTTAGGTATTTTTATTTTAGCATAAAAGGCTTCGTGCGGACAACCAGAACAAAAATAAGGAATAATTTTTTCTTTTTCTTTGGAATAGGGGTTGAATCTGTAAGGTGTTTGATCAAATTTAGGTGGTCGTGGCAACTGACGTCGGCCAATTTTAATGGGCGTATAAAGATGCCCAATTTTATTAGTGATGCGTATGAATATCGGTACTGCTTTTTTTTCTGAAATAGCAAATGCCCTTTTGGCTAAATTTAGGCACTCTTGAGGGTTTTGGGGTTCTAGGATGGGAAAACCAATGGCACGCATTGGCTTTCTGGTATCTTGAAAAACATCTGAATATCTGACATCCGGGTCATCTACCACTACCAAAACTAAACCACCTAATATGCCTTTTTTGGTTAAGGCCATCAAGGAATCAATACAAAGATTAAAACCGTTAGCTTTCATTGAGCACAAAGATCGTTGATTCAGGGTGCTAGCGCCAAAACACATTTCTAGCGCTACTTTTTCATGACTGCTCCATTCAGCGTAAAAATTTGCTGAATTTTTTTTGATCAGATAATCCATAATTTCCGAAGCCGGAGTGCCCGGATAACTCGTGGCCAATCTTAAGCCAACCTCGTAAGCGCCTTGAGCAATAGCTTCGTTGCCACAGAGGATCATTTTTTTATTCTTTTGATGATTGTGGTTAGTGATTATGGTCATTTTATCAATGATTATCTTATAGGCGGTAAGAATTATCTAAGGGATTAAAAATTCTATTTAATTAGTGGTTTAGCAGGATTGCCAATAACAGTGATGTTTTTTGGGACATTCTTAGTAACCACAGCGCCAGCGCCAACCATCGCTTTTTCGCCAATAATAATTCCCGGTAGGATTGTGGCATTAGCACCAATGCTCACCCCTTTTTTAACAAGGGTTTTAAGATATTTATTAGTCGGAACATTTTTAGCGCTACGTGGCTTTTTGACATTGGTGAAAGTGGCTGCTGGGCCAATAAAAACATTGTCTTCTATGGTGACGCCTTCAGAAACCGATACGTGATTTTGAATCTTGACATTATTACCAATCTTAGCGTTTTTCTCAATAGAAACATACTTGCCGATATTGCAATTTTTGCCTATTTGAGCGCCAGACATTATATGAGAAAAGTGCCAGATTTTAGTGCCGGCGCCGATTTTGTCTGACTCAATAATTGTCGTGGGAGCGGAGAAATATTTTTTGGTTATTTTTTTCATGTTCTTTTAACTCCTCCCTTTTACAAGGGGGAGGCCCGGGTGGGGGATTATAATGGTAATTTAATTTCTCTGTTTTGTTTGGCCGATCGGTAAATTGCTTGTACGATTTCTAAGGATTTTCTAGCTTCATATCCATCAGCTAAAATTCTCTCTCCTTTTCGTAAATGGTTAATAATATTTTGGTAAACAAAAATATGATTAGGGCAAGAGCCTTGATAACGGCCGCTGGCATAGATATTGGGTGCGAGTCCATTTTTAATTGCGAGTTTTGGGCAATTAGCCACTTGCCAAATTTCAATACTATCCATAGCTGGACCGCCCAATTTAATCGTGCCTTGTTTTCCTAAAACAGCCAAGGAGCATTCAAGATTGCATGGATAAGTAGAGAGTGTGAATTCAACTGTCGCGTAAGCGCCGGATTTAAATTTTAAAATTGCTAAAGCAATATCTTCAATTTCAATTTTGTGGCCAATGGTATCGGTTTTGGCGTAAACAGAAACTGCGGGTCCTAAAATCCATTGCAAAACATCAATATAATGAATGCCTTGATTGAGTAGGCCGCCGCCATCTAATTTTTTTGTGCCTCGCCAAGCATCATTATCATAGTATTCTTGAGGTCGGTACCAGCGTACCACTAAAGCGGCGTTATTTATTTTACCTAATTTTTTAGCTGATACTGCGTTTTTAAGGGCAAGTACAGCTGGATTAAATCTAACCTGTTTGACGGCGAATAATTTTTTGCCGGACTTTTTAAAGGCGCCGATTAAATGGTCGGCCTCTTTTAAATTAAGGCCCAGAGGTTTTTCCATTAAGCAGTGTTTGCCGGCGCGAGCAATATCAATACCCATTTGCGCGTGTAGCCCATTAGGCGCGCAAACGCTAATCACGTCAAGATCATTGCGTTTAATCAAATGATGATAATCAGTTGTCCAGTCAACTCGGTATTGTTTAGCCCTTTGCTCAATTATATCACAAACAGCCAATAATTGAGCGTTTTTTAATGCTTTGATGCTATCAATATGGCGGCTGGAAATTTGTCCGCAGCCGATTAGACCAAAACGAATTTTTTTAGAGACGGAAGACATGTTTGAGATTTCTACTTTTAATAGCGTTTCTAGTATCAATTACTAGTTGGCTCTGGCGGGCTATATTTTCGTAATCATAATTTGAGTGATCGGTCAAAATCAAGAGGCAGTCAGCGATCTTGAGCACCTGCGGTGTTAGTTTAATGGATTTTAATTTTTGGCCGGCAATTTCTAATTTAGGCACATAAGGATCGTGATAACTAATATGAGCTTTTTTCTTTAATAAATCTTCAATAATTTTAAGCCCCGGCGATTCACGAGTGTCGCTAATATCTTTTTTATAAGCCACGCCGACTTTAAGCGCCGGCGATTCACGAGTGTCGCTAATATCTTTTTTATAAGCCACGCCCATAACTAAAATTCTTGAATTTTTAATTGGTTTTTGCTGTTGGTTAAGCGCCCAGATAATTTGGGTGACTACGTAATGAGGCATTAGTTCATTGATTTCGCCAGCCAGATCAATAAATCGGGTAAAAAAATTATATTCCTTGGCTTTCCATGAAAGATAAAAAGGATCTACCGGAATGCAGTGTCCGCCAACGCCCGGGCCCGGATAAAAGGGCATAAAACCATAGGGCTTTGTCTTGGCCGCTTCAATTACTTCCCAAATATCAATTTTCATTTTACCACAAAGCAAAGCCAATTCGTTAATCATTGAGATGTTAACAACCCGGAAAATATTTTCTAAAAGTTTGGTCATTTCAGCGATACGTGGAGAAGAAACTAAAACAACCTTGTCAATAATTTGTTGATAAAATAATTGAGTTAGTTGGCCGCAAGTTTTGGTGACGCCGCCAACTACTTGTGGGATTTTGCGCAAAGAATATTGTTTATTGCCCGGGTCAATTCTTTCTGGTGCAAAAGACAAGAAAAAATCTTTGCCGACTTTCAGTCCAGATGTTGCTAATTGTGGCAAAAGCAATTCTTCGGTTGTGCCCGGATAAGTGGTGCTTTCTAAAATAATTAATTGGTCGTGTCGTAGTCGTTTTTTAATTTCGTCAAGTGCTGTTTGAATATATGACATATCTGGTTGTTTGTGTTTATCTAGGGGTGTGGGTAGGCAAATACAGATGATGTCCAGATTTTTAAAAATATCGTAATTGGATACGGGGAGAAATTGTTTTTTGTTGATAAAAGAACGTACGTTTTCATCTGGTATATCGTTAATATATGATTTGCCTTTTTTGAGTAGGTCTACGCGATTTTGATCAATATCAATACCATAAACCAAAAAGCCCGCGTCAGCCAAAGCCAAAGCCAAGGGCAGGCCAGTATAGCCCAAGCCAATAATCCCGACAACTGCTTTTTTGTTTTTGATTTTTTCTTTGAGTTGTGTCGGCATATACATAGCGTATAACCTAATTTAATTTTTGGCAAGAGTAGTGGGCAGAGTAGGGAGCAAAAATCTTTGTTCCCTACAACGGGCTTGATATTTTCCGTAAAAAGGGATATTCTCCGTTTAAGAAAATGAATATGAATTTTAAAAAATTCTTAGAGAGAATTGTGACTAAAAAAGTGGCATTCTTTTTATTGATGGATATCGCCTTGTTGAGTTTGGCAATGTTTGCGTCTTTTTTACTGCGCTTTGACGCTAATGTACCCCTAGAATATCGGCAATATCTTTGGTATTTTATTTTAGCGTCTTTGTTAGCGCATTTGCCGATTTTTTGGTGGCAAGGCCTTTATCGCTTAAGTTGGTCGTATGTAAGCGTTTTTGAACTAGTAAAGATTGTTAAGGCAACTATTTTAGGCGCTATCTTTTTGGCTATTATCCTTTTTGTTTTTAAGACGTTTCATATTATATCAGGATTCCCCCGTTCCATTATTTTCGTTAATCACTTTTTAGTTTTGATTTTTATTGGTGGTTTACGTTCTTTAAAGCGGATTTATTATGAGATAGTTCATCAAGAACGCTTGGTGGACCAGACTCGTGGCGAGGACTTAATTGAACGTGACCAAATAGAGCTTGATAAAAATTTAATCAGGCAGTTTTTGTTTCAAAAAAGAGTTTTAATTACTGGTGCCGCTGGTTCCATTGGCCAAGAATTAGTTAAACAAGTTATTCCATTTAGGCCACGACAATTGATTCTTGTAGATCAAGACGAAACTGGGATTTTTGATTTGGATAATTTCTGTT
>Ga0315288_10007512_pt1 | contig 13812 bp, 11 predicted proteins | sample YL17G11_20_MG_FD_203454 | JGI IMG/M metagenome (GOLD analysis project Ga0315288, IMG submission 203454) | Sediment microbial communities from Yellowstone Lake, YNP, Wyoming, USA - YL17G11_20 | ecosystem: Environmental > Aquatic > Freshwater > Lake > Sediment | place: USA: Wyoming | collected...
TGGGGGATGGAGTGAATGTGATGAGACGGGGCAACATCGGGGCAACATTGCGCGCGTTTTCGTTTTTTTTTTTTTTCGCGCGGCTCTCCCTTTCCGTCTCCGCCCCTTCTCCTCGCGCTCACAAAAAAAGGCGCACTCACCCGACCGACCGCAAGCCCACGCTTTGGCCGCCCCTGCCGGCGACCACCACGAACAGGGCCTCCGCGGGGAAGGCCGGCAATTCACAGGAGCTGTCTTCCTCCTCGACAGCCGGCACGCGCCTCAGCTCCACGGCGTGGCTGCCACCAGCGCCACCGGCCCTGACGGTGACCATGTACCCGGTCTCACAATCAAACAGGGCGACCGCGTGTCCCAGGTCCAGGGAGGGGCCGCGGGCAGGGCTGTGGGAGGAAGAGGAGGCGGACGCAGATGCGCCGGCGGCAGGGCAGGGCCCTCCTTTCCTGTGCGCCCGCAGCCAGCTCTTGGCCCCCGCCGCGACGGCCAGGCAGGCGACACCCGCGGCGCCGGTGATGGGGACGGTCGCCATTGAGAGAGATAGAGATGGAGACGGAGAGAGGGAAATTCAGGTGTGTATAAAGGAGTTTGCTGCTCATGACGTCATTATACTTTCATCCGTGCGTTTCTCCGGCGCGCCTCCCGCACTCCCAGCCGCCCACACTCCTCATTCACGCATGGCCAGCACCCTGAAGAAGCGGGCCTCCCGCGGCGGGGATGCCTCGGCCTCGCCCTGGGCGGCCACCGCCGCCCATGCAGCCGGCCCAAAGGCAAAGCGGGCGCCCCCCCGCTCGGACGATGCGGAGAACGCGGCACCCGAGGAGGACGACTCCGCCTGGGGCGCGGTCGCCTCCGTCTGGAGGAAGCTGACAGATGACACGGGCGCAGTTGAGGCGGCGGTCGTGGACAAGGTGAGAGGCACAAGCAGGGGATGTGGGTGGGAGGAGAGGAGAGCGTGCCATCTGCTGCCCCCTCTTTTTTTCTTTTTCTTTTTTTCAAAAAAAAAAACAAGTAGACCCCCCCGACCACACTCCGCTCAATCTCATCGCCGCTTCCACCCACAGAGCCTGGACGCCATCACCGCCGTCGGCCGGGCCGTCACCGAGGCCGCCACGTCTTTAGACACCGCCCTGGACGACTTTTTCTCGGGCTGGGGCGGCGGCGGCGGCGTCGGCGGCGTCGGCGGCAGCGGAGGGGGCCTCGGTTTTGGAGCCGCCCACCACCAGCGGCGCGCGTCGCTGGGCAGCATGTTTGGGCGGGGCACCCCCCCGCACGCGCGCTCCACGGTCGGCCACCCGGCGGGGCACGTGGCGGCGCCTGCCCCATCGGCTGCGCCCGCGGTCCACGGCGACACCGCCGCCCGGCCGGCGGGGCCGGGCCCGGGGGCGGGCAGCGGCGGCGGGGCGGGCGGCCGGGAGGAGGCCTCCTGGCACGGCCCGCCTGGGTCGGGGGGCAGCGCCCGCCGCCCGCCGCCCGCCGCCCAGGCCGCCGGCCCGGCCGCCGCCGCGCCCGCCAAGGACGTCGTCGCCGCCCTGGAAGCCCGCTTGGCGGCGCTGACGGTGGAGAACGAGCGCCTGCGGGCGGGAGCGGCGAAGAGGGCCGCCGCCGCCGCCGCGTGCGCGTCCTCGCCCGCCCCGCCCACCCCCACGGCCGGCGGCCCCACGCCCGCCCCCACGCCCGCCGCCGCCGCGCCGTCCGCCGGCACGCCCATCCCGCCACCCCCTCAAGACCTGGCCACCGACCAGGTCACGGCCCAGCTGGAGGCCCTGCTGGCGGAGAAGGCGGCCCTGGCGGCGGAGAACGACCGGCTGGCCCGCGAAAACGCGGGCCTGTCCGAGCTGCTGGCGTTCGCGGCCGACGCCCGCTCCTCCTCCCTCTCCGGCGCGGGGGGCGGGTCCTCCGTGGGCGGGGACACGCCGCCCCGATGGTCCGGCGCGGCCTCGCCCGCCACGGGCGGCGGCGGCGGTGGCGGCGAGGCGGGCACGCCCCCGCCAGGCGGGCGGTGGGGCGGGTCGCCGCTCATAATGGCCCAGCTCGCGGCTGCCGGCGGCGGCGGCTGCGGCGGCAGCGCCCACTACCCCCGCCCGCCCAGTGGTCTGCGCGCGTCCGGGACGCCCCCGCCCTACCCGCGCCCCCCCCGAGGCGGCAGCGCGGCGGCCGCGGCCGGCGGCACAGCTGGCGGCGGCGGCCCCTCCCCCAGCGTGAGCGGCCCCGCCGCCGCGCCCTCCCCGCTCGCCCGCCCGGCGTCCGCCCGCCCGGGCGGCCGCCCGGCCTCCGCCGCGCCCGGCGGGCGTGGTGGCGGTGGCCGGGCGGCCGCGGCCGCGCTGGAGGCGGCCGCCGCCGCGGCGGGCCTGGGGAGCGGGGATGGAGAGGGCGGTGGAGCACAGTGAAAGGGATTTCGGTTCGGTGGCTAGAGTATTCAGTCTTTCTGTGTGTGTGTGTGTGTGCGCGCGCGGGCGTGTGTGTGTCTTGACTTTCTGGCAGGCGCGGCGTGTGTGTGATGACGCGGAGAAAAAGAGGGGCGGGTTGTTTGAGAGAGGTTCATTCTTTTCATTTTTTTGCTCTCTGCCCTGAACTGCCGCGCAGAGAGGACGCACGCCCTCCTTCCCTCCTTCACAGAAATGGACGTCGCCTCTCGCATCAACCTGGCCGACCTGACCGCGGTCCTCGCCAACGCCGAATCATCGGTGGCGGCGTGGACAGAGGGGGTCGTGGGCGGCGCGGCAGCGGCAAAGGCCGCGCACGGGCGGGCGGTGGCGGAGCTGGAAGGTGAGGATTGTATGAGAGCGAGCGCGGTGCCGGAGCTCCAGGGCGCGTCCTTGCGCGCACATGCTCTGCGCACGTGGGGCAGCAAGCGGGGCGTGGAGGCGCGGGGCGCCGAAAGAGGGAGCGCATGCGGTGGAGACCGCATCGAGCGCTTTTGTTCTTCTTCTCACGCCTTTTCCCCTCTCCCTACTCACCTTCCCAGCCAAGCGCGCCGCCGTCCAGGCCCGCCTGGACGCCGCCAGCGAGGCGGTGGAGGCTTTGCAGAAACGTGAGTGTTGGAAAGAGAGGGAGAGAGCGACGGAAACTCACACGCACCCGAGCGCATCTTTTCTTGCTTGCTTCCGACCTCATCACGCCGCTCTCCTTCCTCTCCTCTCCCTCTCCTCTCCTCTCCTCCCCTCTCTCAGGCCTCGCCGAGGAGGGCGCCCTCGAGGCCCGCCTCCAGGCCGACCTGGATGCAGCACAGGCGGAGCAGGCCGCGCTGCCGGCCAAGGTGGCGGAGCTGGAGGTGAGAGGATGGAGTAAGCCGAGAGGGGGGAAGAGACTCTCTCGACGCCCCGTCATCGTCCTAACCTTCCCCGCCATCATGTCATTTTCCTCTCTCTCTCACCAGGCCGCCCTCGCCGCCGAGGCCGACGCCCACGCCTCCAAGGAGGCGTCCATCTCCGCCTCCTCCCGCGCCCGGGGCGCCCAGTACGCGGCCGTCCGCGTGGCCCCCGCCTTCTACGCGGCCCGCCTGGGGCTGGCAGTGGAGCACGGCGCGATGCCTGGCGGTGGCACGTCCCGGGCCCGCCCGGGGGAGGTGCTGTACGTCTTCACCCTCCTGGACTGTGAGGACCCGGGGCGGGAGGGCTTGCTGGGCATCCGGTCCCTGCCCAGGGCAAGGGCGGCAGCACCAGGGGCGGGCGGCGGCGGCGGGGGCGGGTCTGGGGGGCCGTCCACCTCGGCGCCCGTCCCCTCGGAGAAAGCGGTCGCGGTCACCCGGTGCGAGCCCGCCCTACCGGCCGTCCTGCCCGCTCTCCTGGCCCGCCTGGCCGACCCGAGCGACGCGTTCGGCATGCGGGAGCTGGTCATCGGGGTGCGGGCAGGGTTTGTGGAGGCGTTCGCGGCGGAGAAAAAAATGAGGGGCGGGGCGGGGCGGGGCAGGTGAAAAAGCTGTCGTCCTCTACTGTCTTTCATTTCGTTCCTCGCAAAAAAACACACGCGCACACACACGCACACACTTTTTGTCAACATGCGTCGCCGCAGTCACGTCCCGCTGGCCTGTCTCACCCTGGCACTGGTGGTCCTGGGCGCGGCTCTGGCGCAGGAAGGTGAGGAGAAGAGAGAGAAGGGGTGTGTGCGCCGATGCGGGTCGCTTGCTTTTTCTGTTTTGCGTCCACGCACGCCCGCCCTGCCACAACGCGCCGTCAAGGCGGTGTTTGACTGTGCGTGCAGGCGCTCACAAAGCTGTGCGCCCTGTCGCGTCACGGATAGAGTGAAAGAGTGAGAGAGAGCGCTCTTTGTTTTCGTGCGCATGCGCAACCGCTCCTGGCTTCTCTCGCCTCAACCTTCACCCCCCTCCTCTCTCTCATCTCTGTCTCTCTCAGTCGCCGCCCCCGCCGCCGATCCCGCCGCCCCGGCCCTGGCGGCGCCCGCGGACAGAGATGCTGCTGTACCGGTCACGCCTGCTGCTGCTGCGGCACCCCTGGACAACGCGGCGCCCACCGCCGCACAACCTCCCCCTCTCCAGCCAGGTGTCTTTGCGCCGGGCGCGGCCGCGGCCGGCGGCGCGGAGCCGGCGCCCCCGCCCCCGCCGGACCTGCCGGCCGGCCCGGACCCGGCGGAACCCCGCCCACCACGGGAGGACGGCAAGGTGGCGGCCCTGTACCCGGACGGGCCACCAGGAGCGGGCGCGGAGGGTGGCGGGAGTGGAGGCGGCAGCCCCCAGGCAGGAGGCCTCTCAGGCGGCGCCATCGCCGGGATCGTCGTTGGGAGTGCATTGCTGGTGGCCGCGATCGCGACTGTGCTCGTGTGCGCGTGCCGGCGGAAGTGAACGGGATGATGAGAGAGAGAGAGCGGGAGAGAGGAAAGAGGGCGGCAGTAGATTTTACGTGAAGACTGTGGAAGGGGAGAGGCCTCTTTTTCACTCTCTCCGGCCGCGCGCGAGTCGCCCGCTGCCGCGAGCAGAGACAGCCATGGCGACCCTCCCGCCCCCCGGCAGCCTGACCCGCCACCTGACCCCTGAGACGGCAGAGCTGCGCGCCCAGCTGAAAGGCCTGCTGCCGACCTGGACAGGGGACGCAGCCGCGCCAGCGAGTGCTGCTGCTGCCGCTCCCCTGTTCGATGCGAGTGTCCTCCCACCGCCCGAGCCCTCTTCTTCCTCCCTGGCCGTGGAAGGGTTGCGGGCCATTCTGACCAAGGTAGGCATGGGAAGAGATGGGTGGGTAAAGGCTGTGCGCGGGCCCGGCGCAGGGCGTCGGCGGTTTTTGATGGAAGAGAGAGAGCGGAAGCACGCCGCCGAGGGCGCCCTTGCGCCGAAGCTGAGAGAGGAGGGGGCGGTTTTAGCGCTACAGGTGGCTGGGTAGGGCCAGGCGCGGCAGGCGCCCCGCTGGCGCACATGCTGTCTCGGCGGGCGAGAGAGAGAGGGGCGTGTCCTTCGCGCCCCGCGCAGGGCGCGCCGACGGCCCACCCGCGAACGCCGTCGCGCCCCGCCACCTCCCCATCATTCCCCCCCGACCCCCCTTATCTTTATATCTGTTTTTCTCTTCCATATGTTCAGATCGACGCCATCCACGCCAAGGTCCTGGGCGCCCTCCCGCCCCCGCCCCGCACGCCGGGCGCCCCCTCCGCCGCCCTGGCCGGGTCGCTCGCGTCCGCGAGTTCGCTCGCGGCGTCCGGTGCGTCCACCGCCTCCCTCCTGTCGGCTGACGGCGGCGGCGGCGGCGACGCGGGCGGCGACGCCTCGCCCCGAGCCGCCCGCTTCGCCCGCGCCGGCGGCCTGGGCATGGTCCTGGCCGCCTTGCGGGCATGCCTGGACGCGGTCTCACCCGGCGGCGCGTTCTCGTTCGACCCCCAGGCCGCGGGCGCGGGCGCGAGGGGCGGCGCGCCCCCCCTCCCCCTCAACCCCGTTGCCACCCTGCCCTGGCGCCGGGGCGTGCGCCAGGCCGCCGCCCTCCTCGCCGCTGCCGTGTCCGCCCCGGGCGGCTGGCGCGGGGCGTCCATGGAGGAACGGGCGGAGGCGATGTGCCTGCCGGTCGACCTGATGAAGGCGATGGTGGGGGCGGCGGCGGCGAGCGGGGAGAAGGGAGGGGTGGTGGCTGTGGAGGGCGCCCGCAGCACGACCAGTGAGGGGGAGCCTCCCACCCCCTCGCCCGCTCCCTCCTCTCCTCCCGCCGCCGCCGCCGCCGCCGACCCGCTCGAAGGCGTCCCCGAGCTCATCGCCCTGCTGTCCGCCCTGGCCACCCGGGACGGCGCGGCCTGCCGCATGATGGCGGCCCACGGCGGCGTCGGCGCGCTGGCGGCGGCGGCCGGCCTGGGCGGGCTGGGCGCGGGGGGTTCTGCCGCGCGCACGCGGGCGGCCGCGGCCGTCCTCCTCAACACCCTCCTCACCGCCTTGCCCCCACCCCCGGGCTCCGCCTCCCAGGCCTGGGCGCCCGTGTCGCCCCGGGGCGGTGGCGGGGCTGCCGGTGGTCCCTCTGGGCGGGACGTGTGGATGGAGGAGGCGGCGGGCGCAGCCGCCCCGCTGCCCCCGTCCTCATTTGAGGATGGGGCGGGTGCCTCCCCTGCCGCGCCGGCCTGGCCGCCCCCGCCTGGCGCGGGGCCCATCGCGGCGGCCCTCCTCGCCGCCCTGGCCGCCCGCGCGGTGGCCGGCCCGGAGGCGGGCCTGGCGGACGGCGGGGCCGCGGCCGCTCTCTCAGCCCTGGCCGCCCTCACCCGCGGCCCGCCCTCGTCCGCGTCCGCCGCCGTTTCCGCGGCCGACGCGCCCGTCCCGGCCGCCGGCGGGATCATCGGTCACCGCGTCATCGAGCTGGTGGGCGCGTCTGCGGCCCCGCACTCGCACCTGGCGTCCGCGGCGGGCGAGTGCACGGCCGCGCTGGCCGCCGCACGCGCGGCCCTGCTGGCTCGGGCGTCAGCCACCGCCGCCGCCGCCACCCCGTCGTCCAGCGGGCCGACCACGCCTCGGGCGGGCGGGTCGGGCGGCGTGGTGGGCGGGGTGGCGGCCCTGGGCGGGCAGCTGCTGGCCAGCCTGGGCGGCTGGTTTGGGTCGCCCTTGACTTAAAAATTCCAAGGATTCTTCATTTTTTTCTTTCCTCTTCTCTTGATAACCCCCCATTTTTGTGCTTTTTATTCGAGTGTGTGGAAGGAAAAGCCGCGTCGCGTGTATGGAACCGTCAGCGACATAAGTGCGCCTTCCAATGATCACAAGCCCCCGTCTCTCTCACCTCTCACAGTCTCGCCCGCGCCTCCCTCGCCCGCGCCCGCTCGCTCGGCGCCAGCAGGGGCTTCAACACCCCTTCCCACCCAGGCCCCTCCTCTGTCGCGTTGAAGGGCGCCCGCCCCGCCGCCTCCCGCAGGCGCCGGTAGACATCCCCGTCCGCCGCGCCGATGGCGGAGTTGAGCAGGTAGTCGGGCAGGCCAAAGGCGTCCACCAGGGCGACCGCGTCGGGGCGGAGGGACGCGAGGACGGCGAAGCGGGCCTCCCGCGCGGCCGCCCCCCAGCCGGGCGACACGACACCCGCGTCCAGCAGGTCGCCCGCGCCCGCCGCCGCCAGCCCCAGGGCGAACAGGGAGGCCAGGCGGCGCAGGGCGGCCAGGGCGGGCGGTGGCAGGACGCCCTCCGCTTCCACGGCATCCAGGCCGCCCACAAAGGACGCCGCCAGGGCGGCCTCACAGTGCGCCCTCGCCGCGGCAATCAGGGACGCCGCCCGCCCAGACCAGGCGGGCCCCTCAAAGCGGGGGGCCGCCCCCCCGGACGCCTCCACCAGCCCCGCCGCCGCGGCCGCGACGGCCACGCCCGCCCGGGCGCGCAGGACGGCGACCACTCCCGCCGTGGTGGGCGGGACGGCGCGCAACGGGGCGGGCCCCCCGCCCGCCGCGGGGCCCGCGAGGGCCGCGCCGACCGCGGCCAGCCCCCCCCGTCCGGCCGCGCGCGCGGCGGGGCCGAGGTACGCTACCGCGGGCGACGGGGCGCCGCCCTCCGGCCCGCCGCCGCCCGCCGCCCTGAAAAACGCTTTCACCAGGTACCGCGCCGTCTGCAGGCACATGACGTCATTGTCGCCCTCCCAGGTCACGTTCTGAACGTAATTCAAAAAGATGGCAGGCAGGCCGGAGAGCGCGCTGTACCCGTGCCCCCCGCACGCGCGCCGGGCGGCCTCCGCCCCGTCCGACGCCATCCAGGTAGACACCGCCTTCATGCCCGCCAGCAGGCCGTGCAGGTCGGGCAGGCCGCCAAAGTCGCCCTTGTCCCGGGCGGCTTCAAAGGCGCGGTAGGCGGCCATGGCGGCCTGGCCCTGGAAGATGAGGGCGTAGGCGCCCGCCACGAGCGGCAACAACGCGGCCGACACGTTTTGGTAGTCAAGGACCTGCGCCTCCGGCAGCCCCGGCCCGCTCGCCGTCTGGCGCCGCACGGCCGCGTACCGGGTCGCAATCGTGGCCGCCCGGGCGAGCACCCAGCCCGCCTCCTCCACGATCGTCGCCCGCACAAACACCATGGTCGCGTACGACGCCTTTTCATTGCCCGGCGGCGGTGGCGTGTAGGCCCCGTCGGCTTCGACCCGGGCGTACCGGGCCAGCATGGCGTCCCGCGGGATGGCCACGTGGTCCAGCGCCAGGAAGCCGTTGTCCACGGAGCCGAACCCGAACTTGTCACCGATGTCCCCCACGCTCACGCCCGGGCAGGGCAGGTGGGTCTCCAGGTCCCGCACCTGGACGATGAAGGCGTGCGGGCCCCGGTCACGCCCGCCCGTGAACAGGCGGGCCATGACGACGGCGTGCGTGGCGGTCTTGCCCAGCCCGCCCGGCCACCATTTCGTGGCGGACAGGGTGGGCGTGTGCAGGATGAAGGAGGCGGAGGGCGGGTCAAAGACTGCGACCGTCTCCAGCCCCCTCACATAGGTGCCGTGCCCCAGCTCGGTTTGCGCGTACGTCCCCACGACCTGCATGTTCAGGGAGCGCGGTAGCCAGGCCGCCTGCTGGTCGGGGGACGCCTGGGAGAGGAGGGTGGGGATGAACATGCCCAGGTGCAGCTCAAAGCCGGATGGGAGGGCCAGCAGCTTCCTGGCTAGGAGCGCGTCTTCGTACGTCATCTCCCCGTTGCGGGCGGCTTTGTAGGTTTCCAAGGCCGCGGTCAGGCCGGCCACGTACTGGGCTTCCCGTGTGAGGAAGGGGCGGTCGGCCTTGGAGCCCCAGGGCGTGGCTTCGAGGGTGGCCGCGAGGGAGGTCCTGTGAAAGGAAAAAAGGTTTGGAGTTAGAGAGTTGTTCCTCTCCCTCCTCTCCTCTCCGCCCGCCCTCCTCTCTCAATATACTCTCACATCCGCTCCAGCTTGTCCGCCCCGCCATGCAGGAAGGCCGCCACGGTCGCGGGAGGGAAGGAGGCGCGCGCCCGTTCCGCCACCATGTCGTCCGCCGGCTCGACATGGGTAGCAAGGACGGACGAGGACGCGGCCGCGACGCGGGCACGGGCGGCAGCGGCGGTGGGAGGGAGCTGCTGCTGCTCCTGGGGTGAGGACGAGGATGCCATGGCTGGTCAGAGGGCTCCTGGAGATCGCAGGTCGCGCGGCACGCCAGGCGGGAGTGAAATGCGACTGCGGGCCAGTCGCGCGTGTGGACAATGAATGGACAAGTTCACACACTCTTCTCTCTTTTCTTTCCGGCGTGTCGCGCGCCTCCGCGCCCCCCGGCATGGCCTGAGCGCGAGCGCAGAGAGCGCGCACACGCCCCTTTTTACAACAATGGCCACCGCGGAAGTGGCCTCTGCTCCCCCACCTCCTACGCCTCCGCCCCTCGCCTCCATCGTCGCGGCGCACCGCACTCGGCGGGCCGCGACCCCGCTCCACCACACCCTCATCGGCGGCGGGGCGGGCGTGATGGAGGTGTGCATCATGCAGCCGACGGTGTGCGTGAAGAATGCGCTGCAGGTGAGCGGCGTGAAAATGGTGGGAGGCAGGCCCGCGGTCCCGGCCGCCGCCGCCGCTGGTCGTGTGTGAGAGGGGGAGAGCAACAGACAGGCGAGCGGTGGTCGAGGTTTGACCCGACCAAAAAACGGCGCATCGCCTCTCACACCTACTTTTTCTCCCTCCTCCCAGTCCGGCCGCCCTGTCCCCTGGACCAACCCGCGCGCCATGTACCGGGGGCTGGCGGTGAGTGAGGTGGAGAGAGGCGAGGAGAGAAAGGGGGAAACGAGAGAGTGCGCAAGCGATTGCGCGGCGGCGCGCTCGCGACTCCTTCTCAACTCCTCTCATCACGCTCTCTCCCTCTCTCGTGCGCGCTCTCTTTTTTCCATCAGATCAACGCGACCTCCTTTGCGCCCATAACCGCCATCCAGTTTGGCGCCAACAAGGCCTACGAGCAAGCCCTGACCGGGCTCAACCTGGCGGCGCCAGGCTCAGCCTGGCCCACCCTCGCCGCGGCGGCCGCGGCGGGCGCCACCTCGACGCTCGTTGGCAACCCGGCCGAGCTGGTCATGATCCGGCAGCAACAGCACGGCACCTCCCTGGGCGCCGCCGCGGCGGGCGTGTGGCGCCAGTTCGGCCTGCGCGGCTTCTTCCGGGGCCAGACCATGGCGCTGGGCCGGGAGAGCGTGTACGCGGCGTGCTACCTGGGGCTGTGCCCGCTGCTGGCGGCCGAGCTGGACGCGCGCCGGGCGGCGGGGGCGGGCGGCCCGGCGGCGGCGCTGGCCCCAGCCGCGCCCGGCGCCAGCGCAAACCCGGCCGGCGCGACGCTCGTCGCCGCCGGCACGGTCGCCGGCCTCATCGCCGCCCTGGGCTCCCAGCCCTTTGACACGGTCAAGACGCGGATGCAGGCCTACATGGGCGACGCCGGCCGCCCCGGGTACGCGGGGAGCGCCCGGGCGGCGGTCGCGGCCGCGGTCGCGGACGGGAGGGCCGGCCCCGGCGGGGGAAGGGGGCCGTTCGCCACGCTCTGGGCAGGCTTGCTGCCCCGCGGGTTCCGGATCGTGGGCGCGACCATCATCCTGCAAACTGTGCGCAGTGCGGCCTTGAAACACATCGAGGAGGGAGAGTAACAACATTTATCAGTTTTTTCTACACACGCCCACCTTTTTCACGCCGCCACCCCGCCCTCCCCCCTCAACAGCCCCCACCGGTACCGCACGTCCTCCACGAAGCCGACCTTGCCGTGCCACCGCCGCAAGGCGTGGGCCAGGGCGGCAGGGGGAGGGGTCGACACCCCGCCCCGGGCCGCGCACCAGGCGTCCAGCCGCGCCCCCGCCCCCGCCAGCCTCACCCGCACGCCCCACACCCGTGGGCCCAGCACCCGCCACACGCGCAGCCAGGCATACCGCACGGGTTCGGGGGTCGCCACATTCCAGGCCCACGCACTCCAAAAGGACGCCATGGCGCGGGCAGAGGGGCGCGCGTTTTCGATGGCCGAGCGCGGGATGCGGAAGGTCGGGCCGGCCTCCGTCACGTCCTCAGGGTTCAGCCCGGCCGCCCGGGCGACGGCGGCGGACCCGCCCCGCCCGGCCGCGGCGGCGGCGGCGATACGCCAGGCGCCCCGCACCTCGGACGCCATCAAGGCCACCCAGGACGAATAATTTTCTTTTCTGATGGAGGTCCGGGCGCGGTACTTATTGTACGCGGGAACGGTCCGCGTGCGCCCCTTGGCGGCCGTCAGGAAGCCCGACGCCTTAGTATCATCCTCAGACCCGGGCGGCCCGGCCTCGGCCGCCCAGGCGGCGGCGGCCGCGGCGGCGGCGGGCGAGGCAAAGGGTGGCAGGCCAGGCGGGTCGTTGGGCATGGACAGGGGAGAAGAGGGCGCCTCGCCCTCTCCTCCGACGGCAGGGAGGGACGAGCTAGTGGGTGATGACGCTGAAGACGAGGAAGAGGAGGATAATGCGGAGGGGGTGGCGACCGTGCCGGGCGTGGTGCGGCGGGAGCGGGTGGTGGGCGGCCTGGATGAGAAGGTTAAAAAGAGTGGATGAGAAAAAGACAAAACCTTGCGTGTTTTGTTTTGTCTTTGCACCCGTGTGCTCGTGGAGGCGCCCACACGCTCAATTGAGTGACTCACATGAACACAGCCACAGTACGCCGGGGCGGGCGGACCGGGCGGGCGGGCGCCAGCGCGGCGGGCGTGGCGCGGGCAGTGCCAACGACGGCTGCCGCACGCGCCGCCGATGCGGGGCGCTGTTGGTGGATGAGCGAGGCCGGCCTCATTTTGATGTGAATGCGTGCGTGCGTGGAGCGTGTGGGTGGTGCGTAGCCCTCTGCTGAATGGGCGCGCGTGGAAGGTGGTTGCGGCTCAGGAACGCGTTGTGTGTGAGAGAGGGGTGTGAGAGAGAGAGAGTTCAGAAGTCGGTGGGTGGCGAGCACGCAGGTCACACTTGCGAGCAAGCGTCAAAAAGGAGCAGCCACGCCTGCTTTTACGCCGCCGATGGCCACTTTCTTTCACTAACAGAACCCCCAGCTTGCATGCTAGACACAATTGCATGAAAAAAAGGTTTAGTATGCTGGAAAGTGGGGCGCGAAAAAAAAAAAACTAGACCCGCCCCCGCCGTGCTCTCTGCTACTCTGCCTCCTCCCCCATGAACACAAAAGCAAACCCCGATGAAGATCATGTTAGTAATCCGATGTATCCCCCTCCGGTGTGGTCGAAAACCTCCTCATTCCCCTGAATGAGCCGTGGGTCCACTCGCACTTTTGCACACTCTGAGCAAGGCCGCGTTTTTTCGTGGTCGTGTCCTGTGTGCGGGGCGGGGGGGGGGAATTTCTCCTGGCGCCTTGTCCGTGGGGTTCCGGTGCAATTCAGTTTTGCACTCCCTGGGCAGGCGCGTGTGGATGTAGAAGGCGACTCTCGAGGGGATTCCTCTCTTTTTGTGGAGGCAGGGAAACAAGGCGCACGCCGCGACGGGTGCCACTGGGGCGAGGGGCACCACCGGCACGATTGGTGCCTGTGACGCGGCGCACCTTGGAGGTTGGTTTTACCGCGTGCTTTCTCAATCTTCACTCACGCCTCTCTTCCCATACTCTTTCACGATTGCAGGGGGGAGAGTTCGTAATGCTCTTGAATAAAAGGAGGACTCAGAGGGGGAAGGGCGGTAGAGTAGGAGGAGGAGCGTAGAAAAGAACAGAGATGAAACTAAGGGGCCGGGTTTGTTTTTTTGCCTTGCTTCGCACACATTCTATAAAAAAAACCCACGTGGGGGGGTCAGAAGAGAGGGGCTGCATCCACAGGCAACACAGCACACCCCCCAAATGCGAGACCGCCTCAACGACCAGTCCCTCTTTGCGGGCGCGGCTTCCGGCGCAGCCGCGCCCAGCTACAGTGGCGGGCGTGCGCCGCTCGAGTCTGCCGATTCCGGCGGGGCACGCACGTCCACCGCCGACTGGCGAGCCTCCTCCGACCCCTCCCTCCGGGGCGGCAACGGCTACTTCACCTCCTGGCGCAGCCTGGTGGGCGGCTCCCTACCGGCGTCCTACGATGGCGGGGAGGTGGCGGTGTCGCCCTCAGTGGCGGGTGGCTTCAGGGGCGGTGGAGCGGGCGGGCGGGACACCCCCCCCGGCGGGGGCGGCGCCTACGCCGATGCGTCCACCTCCGCGGGTGAGGGCGAGGATGCGGGCGACGTTGAAGCGACGGTCGCTCTAATGGAGGAGCTGTGGTGAGTGCTGAGAAGGAGAACGCGAGAGCACAAAAAACCTGCGCTTCCTTACCCCGTCCGCCGGCGCTCACCCCGTCCCCGCCCTAACGGCTTCGCCCTCACACATGTCTCCCCCCCCCCCCCCCCCGGTCTGTCTCTCTTTCATGGCAGGTACGGCGCCGCCCTCCCCACCGAACGGGAAGCCGCGACCCTGGCCGCCGCCACCGCCGCCGCCCGGGCCCGGCGCGCCCGGGCGG
>Ga0315288_10007513_pt1 | contig 13810 bp, 7 predicted proteins | sample YL17G11_20_MG_FD_203454 | JGI IMG/M metagenome (GOLD analysis project Ga0315288, IMG submission 203454) | Sediment microbial communities from Yellowstone Lake, YNP, Wyoming, USA - YL17G11_20 | ecosystem: Environmental > Aquatic > Freshwater > Lake > Sediment | place: USA: Wyoming | collected...
TTCTGTAAGGGCGCCGATAGACATCCACATCTGATTGAAACCGCTTGTAGCCTTCTTTATGTATTGCATCATCAGGCTGTTGCCTTGCAGGCCGCCGAGTTGCATACCTGTCGCAGATAGCGGACCGAACGAAGACGATGTTGTAGTAGGCGAAGATGAAACGTCAGGCACAATCTGTTGGTTGCCAAACAATTGTCCTGTCGAACTAATGCCGCTTGAACTCGTACCACTTCCCTCTGCGCTTATTACTTGCGTCGGTTTCATCCAGTCAGGCAATAGTTCGTACGGTCCGATTGCTGCGCCTGTCGTCGGCAGACCGAATGACGGCGCAGTGCCGGGTGCTTCGGGGATTGAGCCGAGCTGTGAAAGTTCTGAAGCGGTTGCTTGTGATGATAGCGGCACACTCATTCCTGTGTTTACACACAGTAGGAAACTATAATCATCATCCATCAATCCTCCATCTGCGGTCAGTCCTTGGTAAAAGTCCCCCGTGGTATCTTGCTGGACTGCAGCCAGTGGGATGTAGCCAGTTCCACAAAATGTTGCGGACGCATCTGTGGGTATGCCAGTAGGATCGTCAGTGTATTTCTTGAGCACGAATGAATTATCCTTATTACAGAATACAATTCCATGAGAATCGTCGCCATCATTAGGATACGAGGCAGATGTCGGATAGTTTATCCACGTAAAGCCCGTATTGAAACCCTGGCCTGCTCCGGCAGTAATTACTCCAGCAAAGTTCTTCCCCGCATTTGTACAGATATTATTCGAAACAGCTGCTCTGGGCGCATATTCCATATCATTCAAACCACCAAAATCTTTCTGGTAATCATTTAGATCGTCATCATAAAACCGTATATTCGCAGTTATGTAATCTGAAATTCTCGAATCTGTACAAACAGCTATGTAGTTATTCGCACCGATATCTACACCAATGCTAGTTAGCCTTCCACTCGTTTCCGTGTAATCGAAGATCCGAGCCCAGTTTGCATTAGGAGACCTAAACGAGACAACAGTATGTTCATTGCTCTGACACGGAGTTTGCCTAACGTTTACAAGTTTCCAGAACGGTACTTGTGTTATCGCCTGCTGTATTGTGAACGTTCGCGTCTCGCTCCAAGCTCCTTCGCGCGGCTGTTTGGCACGCACGTGCCAGTAATATGGTGTGCCAGCTTTCGGATGAGCACCAACTTGAGAAGGCGCCTGCAGCTGATAGGAAGCCGTTGAGGAAGTTGTAGTAAAGTGGTAAGCGGCTGCAGCGCTGAAAGCGGAGTCGCTGCTTATCGCTATTTCATACTGCGAAGCACCGCCTACAGCTTGCCAACTAAATGATACAGGCAGAGATAATGTAGCATCTCCATTCGCAGGAAGCATTTGCGCCGATGGTGCAAGAAGCGGCGTAAGTTTGCAGCATTTCTGCGTACTGCTGATAATTCCAAGCTGAACTTCTGTATTTGTATCGCACGCGGTTTTAGGTTGCCCGCCTTGCGTAGTGCACTCTGCTTCTGTCATTTGTGTAACAGTCGGAATCTTGTATGCAGTGCGCACAGCTGCTTCGCACTTAGCGACAAAATCATTTTTATCTGTCCCCTGAATCAGAACAACGTTTTGTGTTTTTTCCAGTACAGTACAGTCTGCACCTTCGTTGGTTGTATGAACATTCATGTACTTGTCAGGTGCTGTGACAAGGCAGGCAAACACATTAGGCGCCCATGCGATATTCGAGCATCTCGCCAGTAGTTCTCCCGCCTGCACGCCGCCTGCTGTTGTTTTAATTGCTCCGAGGTCGGACAAAGCTTGTGTGAGTTGATCCTGCAGCTCTCTTGTAATTTGGTCTAGAGAACCGCTAAACAGTGCGCCACTTTTCAGATTATCGCGCTGCGATTGGATTGTGGCCGCATTCTGTTCCGCCGTAGCCTTGATATCACTTATTTTCAGTTTAAGGTCTGGGCGACTCGTAAACTTGGCAGTGTTTTCAGGTCTTTGCAACTCGCGATTTGCATTTGCAATTATGAGATTTAGAGTTGATATCGCGACATCTGGGTCGAATTTGAAGAACTTTAGTTCCCGCAGTGCGTTATCAACTGCTTGGCATGTAGTTCCGCCGCTAGGCGGCGATTGATACTTGGTCGCATCGATGCACTCCGTTGTTTTCTTGGTGCAAATTGTAACAGCGTTTTTCGCATCATCATAGCCCGACTTCACGCACCATGTCCCGCCATCCTTATGACAGTCGTCGCATGTATACGGGATTCCAGTCTGCTCCGCCAGCGCCTGGCTGATTTCGATAAACTGCTGGTCAAGCTCGTCGATTGCGCCGCTTGCCTGTCGCATCGTGACTTTGCGCTCAAGCTCCGTGAGCTTGTCGTCAAACGCGCATTGCCCGACAGTCTTGATTGTATAACTTGCAGGTGGCGTCGGAATAGGCTTTGGCGCCGCCGGGAAAGGTTCGTATCCAGACGGGCATGTCAGCGCACAAGTTCGGTTGATATTAGCAAAGTCGATTATGTTCTTCGTCGTTGTACCTACGGTTACAGAAGTCGTCGGAACTTTCAAACAGAAGACTGCTGCGACGTCCTTGTCGCCGATGGTGTGCTTTGTGCCGACACAGTCTCCACATTTTTTATCCTTGAGGTCTTTCGCAATCGTCGCCGCTGCAATATCCGTCGGGCTCTTCAGGTTCGGGTCTTTGCAGCCATCCGAAGTGTTCACAGCCACTGCAATACCCTCGCCACCCGGAAGCGGGCCTTCCTTCTTGACATCTGCCCAGCCCAGCGCGTCGCACTTGTCCGTTGACGGCACGCACTTGCCCGCTTCGTCGCGATAGCTGTCATATTTCACATACTGTTCTTTCGAGTAATAGATACGGTTAGAAATGTTTAGCGGCTTCGCGCACCACTTGCCTGATGAGAGAGTGCTCGCTGCGTTGGCGAGCGCGTCATCGACTGCAGCATCGCATTCTCCTGTATCCGTCAGCAGCGCATCGGTAGGAATTTCTAACGTATAATCTCCGGAGCATGTCGTATCGCATTTAATGGAGGCATTAGTAGCCGGATTCTTAATCAGTGCGCCAAGATTCATGCAGCTTTTCTTATTCAGCACACTGGTACAATATTCGTGGTGAGAGACAGTTTGGCCTGGCTCAAGTTCTTTACACTTCGTCTTTAGCTTGTCCGCAATCGCTTGGGCATCCGCCGAGTTCAGCCTCGCTGTTTCGGTCACGCCGCGCAAGCAGTTGTCGCACGTCAGTGCTGCGGTCTGCCTGTCTCTGATATCAGCCGCGTCCTTCGCCTGCGTTTCATGTTGTATGTTTGATATCAGGTCTGTGAAGAAGTTGAAGAAGTTCCACCAGCCTGCATTGAAGAGCCATTTCTCTTCGCCGCTCACGTGCGGGCATGTCTCGTCGTAACGATAATATCCGCCTGACACGTTCTCGTTGCCGACCAGTTGTATGTCAGGGTCGGGTTCAGGTACAGACTTGAGGTCCCACCACGGCACAAAGACATACGGGACGTTGCACGTATATTCTGTGTATGCTACGCCCTCGACTAAAACTTCTCTCGGAGTGACGCAGTTTCCGCTATTAAGCTCGCTGCCGATAGCCCACCCAAGCATGCCGCAGGTGCCTCCGGTGCCGAGGAAGTTGTGGCAGTTTAAGCCAGGACCCGCCGACATTCCGGGTATGATTCCTGCAAACATATCATAAATTATTTCCAATGGCGCAAGGCCGCCTACTAAGAAGTTGATGACCCACGGCCCATATTTCCCCCAGGAAACACCCCACAATTCGTCCATTGCGTTGTCGTCGTTCAGCGCATAGTTAACATAGTACAAGACAGCCATGCCTGCGATGCTCTTGAAATCGTACTTTATCCAGAACTCATCTGTGACTTCTTGTTTTGGTTGTTCTTTTTGTTTTTCGCCTGTTACTGTGGACGGGGGCATGTCGGCGGCAGCCGTCACAGTGATAGTGTAATCATACGGCTCCGACGAATATGTCACATGCCCGGCCGCGTCGGTTGCAGCTATGTTATACTTCACACCATCTGTTGTGACACCGGTCGAAGGAATCCGAGCTGAATATGTGTCACCAGTTTCTATATACATGAAGACATATTTCCTTTCACCATCATCGACCCGATACTCCAATTGTGCTTTATCAACGCCAACATTATCCGTTATCGTTGCCGTGATGGTAATATTTTGCCCAGCAGTTGCAGTAGTGATAATTTGCCCCGCTGCATTTTTAACAGCCACGTTCGTAATCGTCGGCGGCGTTATATCCACAACCATCCCCGTCGCAGTCACTGCGCCAGTTACCTTGCCAGTTGTCGGCGTGGGTTGCATTTTGGATTTGACGCGGATGTTCATGGCGTATGTGTTCGAAGGCGGCGTCAGCTGTACGCCGAAGCCTGCAAAGAACGGCGTTTTATTCAGGTACATGCCTGCGACGGCATCGCCGTCACATTTGCCGCTCGCAGTGTTGAAATAGCGCCCGTTCTGGAAGAAGCATCTGACGTCTGCAAAGAAGTGTGTGGGCATCGGCATCAAAAATCCGAAGTTCGGCTTGCCAATCGGCTTAGTCGCGCTTGGCGTGCAATCACGTCCAATACAGGGGTAGCATCCACCTTCCCATTCGTAAACGCAGTCGTGCACTACACCGCCGCCCGCCGAAAATGCGTGGTCGCTTACAGTTCCTGATATGACCATTGCATCGCCTGTCGCAAGCGTAAGCGGCGTGACGTTCAGCGCATCGATTGAAATAACGTCCGGAAACGGATTGAGCTCGAGCAGCGCAGGACTGCCCGTATATTCAAAATTGACCGTCAGCGTGTTTGCACGCCTTGGCGTCGTCAGGTTGGAATCTGCAAATGCGATCGACGTCGGGTTGCCGACAGGCACGCTGACGTTAAACGGTCGTTCTCGGCCGATGGCGATGCTCGATACGCTTATGCTCCCGGCTGCACGTGCTTCGATTCCGTAAAGGTCTTGCGTGCCGCTGAACGTGAACGTGCAGCTGCCCGAAGTTCCGGACGCAAAGTGAAACGCATTTGCATCGGAATATCTGAAATCGACAAGGTTCCATGCATTTTCATAAACGCTTGCCGCATTCGTGCAGACTATAGAATTTATCTTGATTTCCTTCGGCCCTTCTATCGGTTCGCGCTCGACAATCGGCTCAGGCGGCGTCGGTGTTTCGCAAATCACGAAATCTTCGAACGTGTTGCCGCCGACTACAGTGCCAAAGCTTGTCGGATAATTGGCGGCAAATGACTGCGTATATACGTTCTGTATCTGCGAATATCCTGATTGCGGTATCATCGTGTAGCGCACGTTGATTTGTGCTTGCGCCGTTCCTTGGGATGCGGCCAGCTGTTCGACCGAACTGGCAGGAACTTTCTTCATTTCAAGGAACCAGCCGAAGCCGTTTATCGCCGCCGGCGGCACACCTGCGCTGGAAATCGGCGTGAACGGCGTCACGCCCAGGACAGGCGCAGCAGGCACGTTCGTTAAATCAATACGTAACCCGCTCGCTCCGCCGAATGTTCCGCTAAGTGTTATGAGATAGTTTCCTTCGCCGCCGATATACGCACAATTCTTTTCAGTTGGCCAGACGAAACCGACATTAAGCCCGGCTACCGCCGATTGCAGTTCCGCACTTGCTTTGCGGCAAATACAATAGTAACCCGCCCCTTTGCTGGTGCACGGCACATCAGGGTTGCGGTAGACGTCTGAAACGTAACCGTAGCCTGGCGTTGTGAAGCTCGCTGCAGGCAGGCCTGCTTGGTCGATTTCGCAGTTTCCTGTCGTGTAGTTTAATCCTTTGCAGCGCTCATTACAAATCAGGCCAGGCTCTTTTTTACAGTAGCATGTCTGGCTCTGGTCGCAAAGCCCTGACAGCGAAGTATATGGTGTCAGCCCGGCTGTGAACTGCTTAGGCAGCAGGCATTCGCCCTCTGCGCTGTAAACCTGCAAGCATGCTTGGTTACAGTTCAGTTGCTGCGTCACTGCTGCTTGCGCTGCAGGCAGCACTGCGAGCAGCAGGATCGCAAAAGCTATTACAATCGTGAATGTCGTTGTGATTTTTCCTTTCATCTTTTTCCTATCCTTTCGCCTTATTAGTTAACCGTTTTCGCTTTCATCATTTTGACATTATTTATTCAATTTAATTTCGCCTAGTTTTGTTACAACTCACACGTTTGCGCGCGCAGTTTTTCCATACGTGCATCGAACGCCGCCACAGCATCAGGCAAATTAGGATTATAGTATGTTATGATTGTAGTAAAGCGGCCCAGATTGCCGATGCCGACGACGTCCGGGATCAGTTCTGTCTGGATGCCTGCCATCAGCCAATCCGTCTGGTTTTCCGCCTTGTAGCGCACGGTCGCAATCACGCAATCATACGGATTGCCGAAGCCGCTGCCGATCGCTTGGTCGCTTGTTATGGTTATGCTGCACATTGCGGCCATATTGCCGGCACCGACGATTTCAACCGTTTTTGCACCGTCTGCAAAAACGCCCGTCAGTCTGAACTGGCCGTCCGTTTGCTCCGTTGCCAACAGCTCCGTCTGCACGGCCGGTTCGTACTGGCCGAGCAAATTACGGCAATACGATTCGTCCCACGTTGCAGGCCCTAAGCCAAAGCGGATAACGCCTTGCCAGAATAGCAGGAATACCACGCCGAGAACTATGCCGACTGCCGCCAGCTCTATGAGGTGCCGATGGTAGCTTTTGCTAGCTGGCGCAGCCCCTGGGTAGGGCTGCTGAAATACGGTGCGCATGAAATACTAGTGTTTCCGCCTTATAAATAAAGTTTCCATATATTAGTCGCAGCCTTTAGGGTGTGATTATGCACATGCCGCGTTTTCTTCGCAGGTAAGTTCGCCGTTTCCGAATTTCCAAAGATTTTGAGGGCAACTTAGCTGCTTGCCTCGCCAGGTGCAGCAAACCCAGTCAGTTGCAGTATCATTTATTCCCGTGTCGGTAGCAGGGCTTCCGCAGAATTTGGATATCGTCCTATATGTAAGCACGATTTGCGCAACAGAAAGATCTGGATCCGTACCATACGGAATCCCTGTGACAACTTTACTTGCACAGATATACCCGCCCGTGCAGTCATCGCCTGTCCCGCCAATACACCTTTCTACAGGAGGAACATATTCAGCACCCGTAATTTCAAATTCGGGGCCGCACGTATACAGTGTGTTGTTGTAGCAGAGCAAATCCTTATTGTTAAGCCATGTAAACCGTTTTTTGTCATTTTGCGGTTCCGAGCAATTTAGCACCGGGAACGAATCAGCGAGTTTGAAGCTCAGTTCAGCCGGCTTACGCTCAAACGCATTTTGAGTATATTGCCATAACAGTCCGCTTGTATTGCTTACGATAGGCCATTCGATTGCAGCGCAGTATTGCTCAGGAACCCCAAGCGGAACGTTTCCAATAGGTCTGCAGATTTCATCCACGTTGCAGCTTACCGGTGCACCACTCGTGAATGCCTGGAGGCAATCCACCTGCTTTCCGCAGCGGTCAGTATATTTGCTCAGCACAAAGCTCGGTTTGGAAAACACTACGGTCAGGTGCGGGTTCGGGCAACGGATATCAGGCGCTGTTGCTACGCGGCCGATGATAGTCCATGGTCCTACTTTGTCTCCTTTTGCGAGGTATGGAAATATGCCGCTATATACCGTAACGAAATCGCCTGAATCGACGTAAATGGTTTCGCCGCAGCCGCCTTCATTCCACGGCGCATCCTCCTCTACACGTGTCACGTTTCCGCCGAAAGCAGGCCAGACGTCAAAATCCTGCTTTTCGCTATAAAATCCGTAGCCCAGATTAGAACCGCGATAGAAGCGGTCGCTCGGCGCGCAAAAGTCGTCGCCCACGCTCACAACGGCCGGAGCATTTTTCTGCGAAAGAAACCACGCATACTCTTCCGCACTTGAGAATACTGTCGGCTTCGGCATCGTTGTTGCCGTCGGCGAAGCCGGCGTCGCAGGTGAACAGCCGAAATACAGGCATGGGTTTACAAACGTTTGGTCGCGTTTCATGATGCGCACATGCAACAGCGGCATCTGCACCGCGCCGGTTTTTCCTGCGGTGCCGATGCGTTGATCGCCGGCAATAAACTGTCCCGGTTCGACGACAACGCTGTTAAGATGCCCGTAGAAGCTGTAGTAGTATTCTCCATTTACGTCGCGATGCCGTATCATCACGTAATTTCCCAGTCCTGCGAACATGCCGCCGGCCGGGCAGTCCGTATTCGGTGAGCAAGTTGTATAAGTGGAATCAACCATTCCGCCGTCTGCCGAATATACGGCTTCGTTCTCCTGCGCAAGGATATCTATACCGTTGTAGAACGTTTCACCGAGAGCAATCGCCGGCAATCCGCCTGAACAGCGGCGGTCGCCGAAGCAGCCGACGATTTTTAATTCATCCGCGTTCGTTCGGTCGAGCGGCAGCTGCAGCCATCGGTGCTGGCCTTCTGTCATATTCATGCGTGTATCGTATTCAAGCCTCAGCACCGGTGAAACAAAAGTCCACTGTATCGTCGTTTGCATCGCGGCTGAAATAGTCAGCGGCTTTAGCAGGTTCTGCACGCCTGTCAGAAGGTTTGTCAGCTGCGCGCTGAGCGCGCTCAACTGCTTGGCGCGCAAATTAATTGTCCACACATCGCCTGTCAGCACCGGAATCCAGCTCGCACTGCCCGTAGTTTGTGCGCGTATTACGCTTGCATTTCCGACAGTTGCAATCGCAGCTTGCTGCAAAAGTTTTAGCTGAGTAGGTACGTCGACAACGATGTTAGTAGCGGCATCGATGCTCGTCGCCCCGCCCGTCATCTTTACGTTTTGTTTGACGTTCGCGGTCGCGCGGTCAGTTGCAAGCGCAAGGCTTTTGTCGCTGCTCGAAAGCTCAATCTGTTGAATCGTGCTGCTTATACGTCCGATGTTCACAGTCGTATTGATTTTGCTCGGCAATTCGACTGCATTCATAGCCGTTGTCAGAACATTGCCGACAAAAATATCGTCAGCCCAACATATCTCTGGATTCGCTGGCAATGGATACCCGACAGCACAACCAGCGCCCGCTGCCGGCAGTGCAGGCCATGCTGCTGCGCTTGCATTATAGCGATACCAGTACAGCGGCAGCCCGAACCGTTCGGCGCTTGCATTTAGCATTACGTCAGTTGCAATTTGCTTCCACGTTGCATGCAGCGAATCTGTGAGCAGTCCGTAAGTGCCCTTGATAGCCATGACTTCTGCCTGCAATTGCGTGCTGCGAGTTTCCAGCCCGTCCTGCTTGAACGCGAGAAATATGAATAACATGACCGTCATCAGCAGGATTATAGCCAGAATCGGCATATCGGAAAAGCCTTTGTGTGTCATTGATTCATTACCTCAATATCAGCGGAGGCGTGCTCACGCCGATTGTCAAAGTCCCGTTCATGCCCAGATAGATCAACGGTATTGAAACAGTATCGACCTCAGTGATTTGCGACGCTTCTCCTGCTTCCAGCGGCCTGCAGCAATGAGTGCCTATCGGTAATTCAGGACAATTGCTCAGGCCCATGTCTTTGCGGCCGAGCGAGCAGCTGCCTGGCTCGCACACGCCGTAATAGCTGTCCACTTCAGGCCCGCACGTCGGCATCCCGCGCAGCAGAAGCGTGCTTTTGTAAGCCTTGTTCGTGAAGTCATAATCTTCGCGGCAGCACGAGCGCCCGCCGCATTGCGTTTGACCGCCAGGCACAGTTTCACTGCCAGCCGGGCATACACTGCTCTCAGCACATTGTCCGCGAATGCTGCTGGCAAAACAGCCGAGCGCCCCGCCCAGTTCGATTTCGCGTTGCTGGCTTGCTACGGAAATAGTCCATCTGTCAATCTGCCACACTTGGAAAGCCCTGCCCGCAGCCGGCGGCGCGAGCAACGATGAATTGCCGAGCGCATGCAGCGATTCCTCAAGCAGCGTTCGGCCGTCAAGCAGTTTCGTCTGCAGCAGTCCGCTTGCGATGCTAAGCGGCTGCTCGGTCGCCGAGAGAATTGTGCTGATGCGCTGCGTCTGCGAGAATTTCAGGAACATCGATGTAAGTATCCCGCCGAGAATCAGCCCGACGACTATGAAAAAGAAGACTACCGTCACAATAAACGCAAGCGCGATTCCTTTCATGATTTCACACTTCTCTACGGGTTAATAGGGCGAAGGAATCGAACAGCATTTTTCGAATATATTTCTCGGCACATAATCACGCCGAGCATTTGCTGTTCAGTCTTTCCACCTTATTAAAAAATCACAACTTCTACGTCACCTCACAGAATATTATGGTTCCGACATCGTCTGTCCAGCCTGTTGCGACGTCAGGCCCGTCGCACGCAGGCACGCCGCCTTTCTTTATCGGCACAGCTCTCAGCTTTTGTTTGCCACTGCGAGCCATGTAATCCGTTACGTTTACACCGGGCATGCTGCGGCACAATTCATTTTGGCCGCGATATGTATCAGCTACGCAAAGGCGTTGTCCGTCTGTATAGATTATGCATGCGCCATACTGGCAATCGAACAGCACTTCCTCTTGTGGCAGTTTATACACCCACGCACGCTCGACCACGCAGCTCAGTGCAGGAAATACGATCGTATATGTAACGCGTGTATCGCCTTCGTACTGGACGAAGCTTGCAGCTTCAACGCTTAGCGTCATAATCGATGGCACGAGTTGCTCGCCGAATTTCAGCCACACGGGATAATCACTCGAAACACCAGGATTAGGGTACCCGATCTTCGAGATGCGCTGGCTCGCGCCGCCATCCTTATACGCAAAAAATTCCAGAGTTACAGGATTGCTGCACAGCCGCGCAGCTTCGATAGGATTTCCATTTAGCGCTGCTAGTGCGCTTGCGTTGAAGATGCCGTGTGCAAACGTGAGATTAGAACTGAGATAATTGTCCGCCAGTTGTACGGATGCTCGTTGTATCGAATTTTCGCTGACCGTTGTCCTCAAATCAGTAACGAGGCTCAGTATCAGGAATATCGCTACGAAGAACACGGTCAGCCTGATGTAATACATCACGGTATCGATTGCTATCAGCATATCATCACTCGACAGACACCTGTATTTTGCCCATCTGCTTGCGCAGCACAAGCTTCTTGTTAATCGGGCAATCCGTTTCAATCGGCTGGCCTTGTGCCATCCCGCTGCGTTCGATCGAAGCGGTGAAATTCGCTCGCTGAACAAGCTCGGCTTCGCCTGCCCGCGGTCCCAGTGCGCTCGTATGCACTTCGACGTATGTCTGGTAGATCTTGATGCAGCCCGGTATCAGAATAGCAGGAAAGCCGTATGTGCGCATCATGCCGTCAGGCCCGCCCTGCATGACGCTTAGCGTGCTTGCAATCTCTATGGCCGCGAATTGCGAATCCAACTGTCGCCCGCCGTCCACAAGCATGAGCAAGTTCCCTGCATGAACGCCTACGATTATCAGCACGGGAACAAGCACAACGACTGTGTCGATCAGAATCTTTTCGATGAATCCTTTCATTTTGGTATTTCACCACACGCCTGGCCAGACCCAGCCGACGTCGATGCTGGCAAAGCCAGGCTTCAAGCTTGTGCTGCCAGGCAGAAGCTGCACAGCATTGAAATTTGGCATGTACTGCGTTGCCTGACCGAAGCTCGTGACGAATCCGCTGAGCGGGAGCAGGACGTTCTGCGTCCTGCAGAACTGCGTGGCATCGCGCAATCCGATTTTAACGCAGTTAACAGTTGCATGTGAATCGTCGGGCGCCCCTTCGATCCTGTCCCAGCACGTTTTGTAATTTCCGACAGCGTTAAGCGCATCTTTCTGCGCGTCGTATTCGAACAGTTTTAGCTGCCGCATGTTCTCGCAATCGCATTTGCCGATCGATATGTCCATGCTGACTTTGCACGGGCTTGCAAGCGCGAAGTCGGATGAGGTTGCTGTGAAAAGCGCAATGATGTCAGCTGCCACATTCTCGCTTCCTGCAGCCAAATCGGCAGCAATGGAAGCAGCTCCAATGCCCGCCACAACAGTTCCTAGAAGTCTAGTAGTAATCTTTCCGGAAAACTTTGCGATTGCAAAAAGTCTTGCCGGCCAACTAGCGAGCGTCCATTCATCGGTCGAAAATCCGATGGCACCTAGAGTGTCTTCGCCTATCGACTCGAATACGTCTCCCGTTTCCCTATACATCTGTATGTAGTCTATCTGTATCCCTTGTTTTGCGCAGTTCGGCAGCGGCAGCTTGATGATTCCGTCCTTAGTCTTCATGCAAAGCGTGTAGTCGCCGCATGCGCGGTATTTGACGGACGATTTGGCGATCTGCGGCATCAAATCGGTGCCCGCCAGCGAATACAGTGCATCGCTCCTCCATGTGCCTGTGCTGCCAAGCCATGCCCCTTCACTAGTCTTGTTGCCGAGGATTATGTTCGGTATTATCACTGATTGTATAAGTGTCGCAGCCCGCGCGCCTGACAGGAAATTTTCAATCGTGCGGTTTGCGTCTGACGTGATGCTGCTGGTCTGGGTCAGCGGCACGACCGCACGTTCGCCAAGGTCTTGATATACTTCCCAGCCGAACGCCTGAGGAGGCGGAAACGCCTCATAGTAGAGCAAGAAGTTAGGGTCCCCGCGATACTTTATCATCAGCTTCGGTATGACGTTCTTTCCGACTTCGACCGGGCCTGCGTTCACGACAAGCGGTTTCGGCTGCGGGAACTCCCAGTTTTCTAATGTCGCGCTGCCCGAATTCTGTTCGCACAGTCCGTCAATCGTGCTTCGCAGCAGCTCCGCATTCGCGTAAGCAATCTGGAAATGCGGCTCTATGCCTGAGATGATTTTAGTCAGCGTGAAAAGCAGGACCAGCAGGATGATAAATTCGATACCAAGGATGGCGATGCTATACTCCATCTGGCCCTTGCGCCTCGGAGCAGAGCTACAAGGAGGAGCACGGCTCCTCCTGTACAGACGAGCTCTCGGAGTTCGTCTTGTACGAACAGCTCGCCCGCTACGCGGGCTCGTTATGATACGCATAGAATAAATAGCCTTGAGACGCAAATAAACGTTTTAGCAGCTATTTATTTCGTTCCGCCTAAATCTATTCATGCTAGCAGAAGTCGTAACTTCTGCTGCATAGAAAAACGAAGGTTTTTTTTATGCCACTTGAGATGCTGTTTGAAAAGACACAGTCCATGATATTTGTTCTCATCCTGATTTTCATCGGTGCCATCATCATGCTAAACGTGATGAACGTGATGGGCCTTTTCGAGAAAAAGCAGGTGCCTTATACGCTCGGCGGCGTATCGCCGGAAGTCATGTGCATCGGCGACAACCGTTTAGCCGCCACGTTTAGCTTGGACATAGAAACACAGCCGCAGACGCTCGACATCATGCCGATACTCAGCTATCATGGCGCGATCGGCTATAACGAATCAAACGTTATACATGTGGACAAAGGCAAAGGCAGTAAAGCGCTTTCATTTAGTTTGGCTCTTGGTCAGCAGCGGCCGCAAAATGGCCAGCCGATATGGCTTGCGCTGACGCTATGGGGCTGGTCGCGTGGTGGCTGCCTGAATCAGACAGTGACGACAAATCCTGCGGCGGACTACAGTGCTATTGTCCAGGCGTGTGCCGAAGACTTTATTTTATCGCAGACCGTAAAGAGTCTTAACGTGAGTGGTTGCTAATGCAGATAAGCTGGTGGATAATAGTGATCGTTTTCATCGTTGTGCTGGCTTTAGTCGTGACGACGCTGATGATGACAAGCGGAAAATCATTCGAAAATATGCTCGCTGCAATCGGCAGTGCGCTCC
>Ga0315288_10007514_pt1 | contig 13808 bp, 10 predicted proteins | sample YL17G11_20_MG_FD_203454 | JGI IMG/M metagenome (GOLD analysis project Ga0315288, IMG submission 203454) | Sediment microbial communities from Yellowstone Lake, YNP, Wyoming, USA - YL17G11_20 | ecosystem: Environmental > Aquatic > Freshwater > Lake > Sediment | place: USA: Wyoming | collected...
AAAAAGGTATCGCGTGATAATCCACTTTATTAATTTTGTGGGAAAATCTCTTATCAACACCTGCACTGCTACCGGTGAATTTACGCTGTTTTTTTGGCAAGCAGCAAAAACATGCTTTACTTCAAAACTCAAAGTCTCCAAAACATTCGCCCAAATGAATCGTATTGGAGTTGAATCCCTGAGCATTGTTATATTAACTGGTTTGTTTACTGGAATGGTGCTTGCGCTCCAAGCATATATAGGATTTCAGCGCGTTGGAGGAGAACAATTTATTGGCGCTATTGTTGCTCTTGGACTTGTTCGTGAGCTTGGGCCAGTACTTACTGCTCTTATGGTCACCGGCCGCGCAGGATCAGCAATTACCGCTGAAATTGGCACCATGATAATTACTGAACAAGTTGATGCATTAACAACATTGCGTATTAATGTGTTTCAATACTTGGTTGTACCACGCATAATAGCGAGTACTTTTATTTTGCCTTTCTTAACACTTTTTTCCATGTTTTTTGGCATTCTTGGCGGTTATATTGTATGCGTTCATGTATTAGAATTAAGCCCAGAAGATTATGAAAGCAGCATTCGCAATTACGTTGAACTAACAGACATTGAGGGCGGTTTAAAAAAAGCTGCTGTATTTGGTTTAATTCTTTCATGGGTTGGTACCTATAAAGGAATGTATACCCGTGGTGGCGCTCGTGGTGTTGGCATTGCAACAACACAAAGCGTTGTAGCGAGCTCCATATTAATTTTAGTCACTAACTACTTCTTGACCAAACTCCTTGAACACCTGTAAAAAGAGACGTAATGAATACAGAGATATCCCACAAAACCAAAATTAAAATTATCAACTTACAAAAAGAATTTGACGACCATTGGGTTACCCAAGGAGTCAACCTTGATATTCCTGAAGGATTAACGACTATTATTATTGGTCGATCAGGAGAAGGTAAATCAGTGCTGCTTAAGCAAGTCATTGGACTGATCAAACCAACATCAGGAAATATTATCATTGATGGTGTTGATATCACCACACTAGGCAGTAGTGAATTAAACGAATGCTTTAAAAAATTTGGTTATGTTTTTCAGTTTGCAGCATTACTTGATTCCTTAAATGTTTTTGAAAACATTGGTATCACGCTGATTGAACAAGGTAAATCCCATGAAGAAATTCTGCCTATTGTTAAAGAAAAACTCAGCTTAGTACAATTATCAGAAGATACGCTCTATAAATATCCTTCCGAGCTATCAGGTGGTATGCGAAAACGCGTTGGGCTTGCGCGAACTCTCATCACTAATCCTGAAATTATTTTATATGATGAGCCAACAACAGGTCTTGATCCTATTACAGCTCGCGTGATTCATGAACTTATGTTTGATATGCAAAAAAAACTCAAAATAACGTCAGTTATTATTTCTCATGATACTGAATCATTTAAGTATGCGGATAAAATTGCATTGTTGCATGAAGGGAAAATTCAATATTTTGGTGATGCAAAAACAATATGGGAATCGGACAATCCATTCGTCTACCAATTTATTCGCGGACTATTAGATGGCCCAATTACCCATGAAATTTCTTATTTTAAAGATAGAGCATAACTACTTCTGAAAATCTTTGTACAACATACTTGGCTGAATGCCGCGATTGTTTTGGTATTTATTACTTGTATATGTTGCATAATCGCCTTCAATGGTGTGATAAAAAATTTGGCATATTTCAACACCAGGATAAATACGTACTGGCCTTACGCAAAATATTTCAAGCGTCCAATATCCCTTAAAACCAACATCACCAAATCCTGCCGTAACATGAATAAAAAGACCCAAACGACCAATTGATGAACGCCCTTCAATCATAGGAACCAGCGTATCTGTTTTCGTGTACTCAACAGTTCTACCCAAATAAAGCTGTCCTGCTTCCAAAAGCAATCCCTCTTCTGGAATAGTAATCGTCGTTATTTTATGTTCTTTTTTCATATCAAGATATGGCTCATCGTACACCAATAACTCATTATGCAAACACAAATTATAACTATTTGGCCCCAATTGAGATTGATTGAACGGTTCTATAAAAAGCTCTTTTCCCAAACGCCGTCTAATTTCATTCCCTGAAAGAATCATAATTCTCCTTGTTGAACTCATTGAAAGATCATGCTAACGTATACAATAAATTAACAGGATTATTTTTTTAGTAAAAAAAGATATTAATATGATAAATAGCTCAACACCAACACAAGCCGTTATTGAACAAATAAAATTAGAAAGTAGTCGATTTAATGACCTACCAACAGAAATCAGTAAAGTTATTGTTGGCCAAAATCACATTATTGATTTAATTGTTAACGCAATTCTCTGCAAAGGACACATTCTTTTGGAAGGAGTTCCTGGCGTTGCAAAAACAACAATGATCAAAGCGGTTGCATCTGCACTTGGTCTTTCATTTAATAGAATTCAATTTACGCCTGATTTGTTGCCATCAGACCTTATTGGCACCTTAATTTTTAATCCAAAAACTCATGATTTTGAAACAAAAAAAGGTCCAATATTTGCAAACCTAATTCTTGCTGATGAAATTAACCGCGCTCCTGCAAAAGTTCAGGCCGCACTCCTTGAGGCAATGCAAGAACAACAAGTAACTATTGGTTCCCACACCTACAAACTTGATGTGCCTTTTTTGGTATTCGCAACACAAAACCCTGTTGAGCAAGAAGGTACCTACCGTTTACCAGAAGCACAACTTGATCGATTTTTATTCAAAATTCATGTTGATTATCCTACTATATTTGAAGAACTTGAAATTTTAAACCGCTCAATTACTACGCATATGGTCTCTCAAGTACTTACAAAAAATGAAATTCTTGAATCACAACAATTAACACAAGCCATTTATGTTGATGAAAAAATAAAACAGTACATTCTCGCAATTGTTTTTGCTACACGTAAACCAGCTGATTATAAATTACATGAACTCTCTTCCTATATCAGTTACGGGGTTTCTCCACGAGCAACCCTCGCGCTGTACCATGCAGCAAAAACTCATGCTTTTTTAGCAAAGCGGCATTATGTAACACCAGATGACGTAAAAGCGGTATGTTTTCCTGCACTACGACATCGACTCCATTTAACATATGAAGCAGAAGCTGATAATATCACTCCTGATATAATTATTAAAAAAATAATAAATACCATCCCAACGCCCTAATAAAAATACTAATCTATTGCAAAAACATTCTTCGTAAAAAATACATCTGTTGGTATACTTGACAAGAATAAGACAAGAGCGTTATTGTGAAAAAAGTAAAAAAAATAATGCAAGGAATTCTCAATGAAGCATCCATTTTGGATTATAAATCTTGGACTACTCTCTTTAGTCCTGGCCGCCTTTGCATTTATGTATGTATCAAAAAGCAGAATTCCCAAAAGAGAGGATATTGAACCAACTCAATTATCACCAAGAAAAGATCTCAAAGTTGCTATCAATATCAGAAAAATTTATGAAGATGATCTTTTTGGAACATACACCAAAGAACTTCCTCAGATAAAATCCCTTGAATCTACTATTCCTTTTCCAGAACCTCCTGCTCAGCAAAAAATAACGATACCTGCTTTAATTGAACCAGAATTTCTTGATCCTTTACAGGTAACACTTAAAGGAATTATTGTTGTTAGTTCTAATGATTCAAAAAATAGAGCTATGGTACAAGACAACAAAACAACACTAGAAGGAACCTATAAAGTAGGTGACTTTATCCAAGATGCTCAATTAATACGTATTTTTAAAAATAAAATAATCTTCTTACGTCTCAATGGTCAACAAGAAGTTCTTTATTTACGTGAACAAGATGCAAAAACCGATCCTGCCTATTCACTGTCTCATGAATGGGATATGGTGATTAAAAACACAGGAGACAATACCTATCTTATCAATCCAAAAACATTCGTAGAACACGTTAAAAACTTAACCGAATGCATTGATCTTCTTAATGCAACGACTGCATATCAGCAAGGCAAAAGCCTTGGTCTACGAATAGGGAACCTTACCAAATCACCATTTGGTAAACTTATTGGACTACAAAACGGTGATATTATTGTATCTATAAATAATATTCCTGCGCAAACAACACAAGAGCGTCTTGCAATTTATAAAAACATTACCTCATTAAAAGTTGGTAATACCGTAACCATCAATCTTATTCGTAAAAACAAAGAGATTGTTATTGTCTATACACTGGAAGATTTTGGTACAATAGAAAAAGAAAAACTTCCTATTGAAGAAAAACAAGAAACAGCTTTCCTTTTTCACAAGAAAAATGACACCCTTAAACAGCAACATTATGCATTTACACCAACAATAGATAAAATAAAAAAAGCAGATCATCAAATGATGGTTCAAAAAGGCAACTCTTTAATGCATAGTAGCAGTTGAATTGAGTAAAAATTATGAATAAATATAGCGTTCATTTCTGTTTTGTTTTTATTCTTGCGACCGTTATGTGCACAACAGAAACGGGAAGTAGAAAACGTTATCGCAATAAAAAACAATCCTCAAACAACAATATTAATACGCATATGAATGTTGATGCGTATAAGAATCAAAACAATGGCTCTACGCTAACTCAAATAAGAGCTACCGCAAACACTACCGGCATGCCTCAAATGAGCAAAAAAATAGAGCTGCCTACTGGCCACCAATATGATGATCCTTTTGTTGAACCACAAAGTCCTGCTGTTCAAGACAAAGCAACCAAACCGGTAGAAATGCCTATTTCTGTTGATGAAGATGAAGACGAAGATAGCATAGAACTTAATTTTGAAAATGCAGAGCTTGAAAATTTTACTAAACAAATTGAAGATATATTTGAAGTTACCTTTGTCAGCGATGATGCTATTTCTCCTTTGCCTCAGGGTAAAAAAGCTATAAAAAACAATAAAATATCCTTTAAAACAAACCAGCCTCTTTCCAAAAAAGAAGCGTGGAATCTTTTTGTTACTTTTCTTGATATAGCTGGCTTTGCAATTAATCCTCAAGCTGATCCAAAAGTGTTTAGAATCACTACCATAGAAGCTGCACGCAAATCGCCACTGCCAACATTTATTGGTGTTGACCCAAAAACTTTACCCGATACTGATGAACTTATTCGCTATGTTTACTTCTTAGAAAATGCTTCAACAGAAACCATTATGGGTATTATTGGACCCCTGCGAAGCAGTAGCTCACAAGGACTTGTTGAATTAAAAGAACACAAAGGCTTTATTCTCACCGATAAGGCTTATAATATAAAAATGCTGATGGCTATTGTTAAGGAACTTGATAAAGTAAGCATTCCTGAATCTATGTCTATTCTTAAGCTACGCAATGCTAATGCAGATGAGGTGCAAAAATTATATAAAGAACTATTACCAAAAGAAGAACCAACATCACGATTCTTTACAAAAAAACAGCCTACTTCTCTCTTTTTTCCTGAAAACACTCGTATTATTGCTGACCCTCGAACCAATACCCTTATTTTACTTGGACCTACAAACTCAATTAAAAAAATTGAACAGTTCATTATGAAATATATAGATGTTGAACTTGATCAAGCATACTCTCCTTTGTACACGTATGAACTTAAATATGCTGAAGCTGCAACTATAGCCGAAATTATGACTAAAGTTACTGCTTTTGGCCAAGACACACCAGCAGGACAATATGGTGGCGTTCGTGGTGTTGATCAGTACATGAGACCAATGGTATTTATTGCTGAACCGGAAACAAATAAGCTTATCATAAAAGGTCATTACGAAGATTATCTTAAAGCGCAAAAGGTTATTGCACAGCTCGATGCCAAACAACCACAAGCAGCAATCGAGGTTCTTATTATCAGCGTTGATCTTAATGATACAAAAAGCCTTGGCTCACAAATCAGAAGCAAAGAGCCAGGACCTAATGGCATTCTTGGGAACAACGTCAAATTCCAAACCTCAGGCCTCTATGGATCAAGCACCATACAAACTAATCCTGACCCTACAACCGGAACAAACAGATTACTCGGTAATCTTATAAATCTTGTAACCGGTGCCGTTGCGGGAACATCAATCCTCACGTTAGGTAGAGATGCTTTTGGTGTATGGGGAATTTTCCAAGCATTACAAACTATTAGCAATGCTGAAATAATTTCAAACCCCTTTATTCTTGCAACAAATAATGCCAAAGCAACTGTTGCAATTGGTGAAGAACGCCGTATTAAAACTGCTGAAGTTGTTGCTGGCGGTAGTAATCAGAATGCTTTTGATGCCGATGATGCAAAACTAGAAGTTACCATTACGCCACAAATTAATTCTGATGGCATGATTGGTCTTACGATAAAAATAACTATCAATGAATTTACCAATCTTGCTGATCCAACCGATGCTACTCAAAACACTAGAGAAATCACCACGAATGCTATTGTTGCTAACAAAGAAGTTCTTGCTCTTGGAGGTTTAATTAGAAACAATATACAAAACGTGGAAAGTAAAGTTCCTATACTTGGCGATATTCCTGTTCTTGGTTGGTTCTTCAAAAATAAGAAAAAAACAATTATCAAACAAAGTCTTCTGGTACTTATATCAACACGCATCATTGAATCTAGTAAAGATGAAGGTATGAAGTCGTTTACTCGTGGACATCTTGAAGAATACCAAAATACAATCAATGATATGAACTATGTATCATCTGAGCGCGACCCTATTGATCGTATGTTCTTCCAAGATAAAGTATTACGCAGAGAAGGATCTGTTGAAGGTCTTATTTTTGAACGACATCAAAAGCAGCAACAATATATTATGTCATCTCAAAATGAAGCCTCCAAAAAAACAGCTGAACCAGTAAATGAAGAAACCAACCCTATTCAATCAACACACAATAGCCTCATAGAGACCATGCAGAATAAAAAACGCACTCAGCTATCTCTGACAGACTTTTTGAATGACAAGGAGGCGCGCGCATGAGCCAATTTATTAAAGACATATTTTTACCAGAGAAAATAAAATCTTATTATCTTTTTTCAAAAACTGTTGTTGGTATTGAGATTAACAAAACAAATATAATAGCAACAAAAACTCATATCAAAGGCACTATCAGCACGATAGAACAGATTATTGAAGAAAAAATATCAGAAGAGGTATCAGAAGAAGATTTTGCACGAACCTCTCCAACATTGACCTCAATTTTTTCTAAAATTGGTAGTTATGATGAAATACACTCAACATTACCAAGCTCTGTTGTTGTATTTAAAGAGCTTAAGCTTCCCTTCACTTCTCGTGAACAAATCAGTATGGTTATAGGTTTTGAAATAGAACCATTGTTACCATTTTCACTGCGTGATGCTGTCATTGATTTTGTTATCACCAGAGAAATTCCTGAAGAAAAAAGCTCAGAAATTTTGGTTACTGCCGTTCAAAAACAACAAATAATTAATCACCTTGCTCTTTTTGAAGCAGTAGGAATAAAACCAGATGTTATAACCGTTGACATGATTGCTCTTTATGGGCTTTATAAACAAATTGATACCTACAAACAACTACAAGGCGGTACGGTGCTGATTACCATAACAGCACATTCAACGGTCATTGCTCTGATGATTAATGGTCAACTTAAAACGGTACGTACACTACCAAAAGGAATCATTTCTCTCACAAAACAGATTGCTCAAGAACTCAATAAAACTCCTCAAGAAATCATAGACCATTTGCTTCGCTTTGGCCTTGAAACAAATGATACTCCTCAATACGCATCAACAATAGAGAAGGCTATTTCAGATTGGTGGGATACCATTAATTTTACCTTAAACTCATTTGCTACGCAGCTGCTTAACCGTCAACCAATGACAAAAATTATTTTTCTTGGGAGCGGATCCCTTATTAAAGGACTTGTTCCTTTTATTGGACAAAAATCTGGCATTGCGTGTGAACTGTTCAGTACTGAAGGTATTGGCCAAGATCCGACATGTACCATTAAAAACAGTAACCTCATAACTCCTATTAATGTTATTAGCGCAAGCGCAACATTACCTCTTGCTACCACTATTGATTATAATCTTGCGCAAAAAGAGTTCAAAACACCAAATAACTCTTTACTTATTAAGCAATTCATTGTTCTTATTGTTCTTACTATAGGATTGTTTGCAACGCTCATTACTCATTACTCTTTGCAAACAAATAAACTAAAAAAAGAAATTCAATCATCTGAACTTGAAGCCCTTACTGCTCTAACAACAACATTCAAAGTATTAGAAAGCGAAAAAAATTTAAATGATGCCATTGAAGAAGCACAAACAGAAGTAGAAGAGCAAAAAAAGAGATGGTTTGCGTTTTCACATCAATCTCGTGCTTCATTCTTACAATACCTTCTTGAACTTGCTTCAAAAATTGATAAAAAAAGTATTGATCTCAAAGTTGAACAAATAACAATCGCTGAAGATACCTTAACACTTAAAGCAGAAGTTAGAGATCATGATGCGCTGAAAGTTCTTGGCCGTGAACTGGGACAATCAAAACTATTCAAACCTTTTGAGTCACCAGAAACTCCACAATTTATTATGAAAATACCATTAGCAAACAGTAATGAGGAACTCTCATGATGCTCCTTGAACCAATTAAAGATTTTATTAATAAAACGGATTCCAAAACTTTTTTTTATTATATAATCGGCTACATTGCTGGATGTACCCTACTTTTTGCTCTTATTGTTTTTTATTACTACAGCGCAATGGGCGCTCTTCAAAAAAAAATAAAAAGTCTCAATACTACTCGGGAAGAAGAAGTACTGGTAATATTAGAAGACGCTGCATTGGTTCAACAACAACGATTAATGGTTGAAGAAACACTTGCAAAAGATACTGACTTTAAAATTGGAGGCTACTTTAAAAATCTTTTAATCAAACTCAATCTAAAAGACAAAGAAGTTGCTGAAGAAACATCAACATCAGATCTTGAAGAAAATTATCGCAAAAGCGAGTTGAATGCTAAATTTGAAGACATGACAATGAAAGAGTTTACTGAACTATTGCAAGAAATTGAACAAAACTCTCGCATAGCTACCAACCGTATTGAAATAACTAAATCAAAAAAGAAACCAAAAACAATCGAAGCGAGTCTTACTATTTCAACATTATTACCAAAAATAGAAACTACCTCTATCTAAGGGACAGGGTAAATGAAAATAATAAAAACCTTACCGTTAAAAAACTTTTTTTCTTTTCTCATCCTCAGTCTTTGTACGGTATCAATGGTGCATTGCGATGACATGGTTAATGAACCTACAGATATTACCGCTGAACAAGAATTGCCAGACTTCAGTTTTAACTATGATAACCAAGACATTATTACCATTATTAATCAACTCGCTGCCTTAAAAGATCTCAATGTTATTTTACCTCCAGGTGATACGCTCAACACAAAAGTAACATTGCATATTGAAAACAAAATTACCGTAACGCAAGCATGGGATATTCTTAATACCCTTTTGGATATCGCTGGCTTTTTTATTGTTTCTCAGGGCTCTATCATAAGAATAGTAAAAAGTGGCAAAGAAATTTCACGTGAGCCAATGACAACATATATAGGCGTTAGCCCTGATGATTTACCAAATAATGATCAACCTATTCGCTACCTCTATTACCTTTCTAATATAAAAATTTCTGATGCACCAGAAAATGAATTAAATGGAATCTTAAAAGATCTTTTACCGGAAAATGCCTTTCATAAAGGAGATTCTGTTACCAATGGACTGTTACTTATCGCTAAGGCAAATGATATCCGCTCGGCTATGAAAATTATTATAGAACTTGATCAGGTTAATTTTCAGGAAAAAATTGATATTATCTCACTGCACCACACTTCTGCAAGTATTGTTGCACAACTCATTAATGAACAACTCATAAAACCAGACAATGCCAACCCTTATAGGCTTGATACAAAAAAAGCAAAAGAGATCCCTTATTTTTCTGGATTCACTAAAATAATTCCGGAAGTACGCTTAAATAAACTTATCATTCTTGGGCGACCGCAAGCAGTTGATCGGTTAAAAACATTTATAAAAAAACACATAGATGTTGCTCCTGATTCAGGAAAATCAATTCTTCATGTCTATCGTCTACAATATCTGGATGCAAACACACTTGCTCCTGTTTTAGAAAGAATAGTACAAGGAGGTGGCGGTGATGGACCAAGTCAAGCAAGTGCAGGAGAATCAAGCAAGGGTGGTATTGAACGTTTTTTTGATAGAGTAATTATTAGTACTGATAGCCCCAATGATAGAGGAGGAGACAGCTCTAATGCTGACGGACAAGGACGTTTTCCCTCTTATGGAGGTAATAACTTGGTTATTGCTGCTCGCAATGATGATTGGAAACAGATAAAAAAATTGATTGAAGAGTTAGATACACCACAAAAACAAGTTCTTATTGAAGTATTAATAGCCGATTTAACCGTTGATGATGCACGATTATTAGCTGCTATGACACGCATGCCTGATAAAGTACCACTTCCTGATTCAATCGAATTTCAATCAGCGATTTTAGGTCAACCAATACCAAGTGTATTGCCAGGAACACCTGATTCCACGATTGAATCAAATCTGCTGCAAAATGCCTATAATGAGAATCAAGCTCTTGTTTCCACTGCCTCTGCAACAAAAAACATTGCTGATTTTGCATCATCTGGCACAACAATGCTTTCTCTTAATGATAATGATGGTAATACCTGGAGTATTTGGGAGTTAACGCAACTATTTACCACATCAAAAATACTCTCACATCCACATGTTATGGCAAGAAATAACAAAGAAGCAATTGTTGAAGTAGGACAAACGCGATGGCTTAAAGACAAGGTAAAAGAAATTTCGAGTGTAAACTATGGTGGTGCATCAACAATTCAATTCAAACCAATTGCTGCTAACCTTACCGTAAAAATTACTCCCCGCATCAGTAGTGCAAGCACGGTCAACTTACAAGTTCTTGTGGATATCAATGAATTTGTTAGTAGCTCTGCTGTTAATAATACTAAAAGCATTAGAAAACTTGAAACAAATGCCAATATAAAAAGTGGCGGAATATTTGCCCTTGGAGGATTAATTAGAACAATTAACGCTACCGCAATACGAGAAGTTCCGTTATTAGGAAAAATTCCAATAATTGGGTGGTTCTTTAAGGGGAAAAACAATGAAGTGATTAAAAATAACTTAACGGTCTTTATTTCACCAACAATCATTGAGCCTCGCTTGCGAGATGGAGCCAATGCCTACACACAAGATTATATCAATATTGCAAAAAATGATTCCCGCAATGACCTCTTTGACTCTCTTAAAGACCCTATTACACGGTGGTTCTTTACTGAAAAGCTTGATTCAGTAGAAGCAATAGATAAATTTGTTGCAAAAGATGAGACGTTACCTCAAAATGCAATCACCCGCAAAAAAGATACCTCAAAGAAAACATCTAAAGCTAAGCCTGAACTGAATGATGATAGCACTGATATACTCACACATTCTTCTCATGATTTTGTTGCAAAAAATAGCAGCAATCAATTACATAACCTCAAAAAAATAGTTGCTGATGACCAAAACCCATTTTTAAGAGCATAGTTTTTAATTACATAACCCCTTCTGATAATGCATTATGAGCACAATCAAAGGGGTTTTTCTTATAATTGTTTAAAAAACTATTGCAATTTGAACTTTTAAAAAGATATAATAGTGGAGTATGTGTAAAACTCATTATTTTAATTAAAGGAAAATCACCTATGAAAAGCATAAAAAACATATTCGTATCGATCGTATCTGTAATAGTATTGTTGATTTCACAATCATCAGTCGCCGGAACTGCTGGATTATTAAAACAAATGCAAGGGCCTGGTTTTGAGGTTTTTAATAAATCAAGCAATCCAATTACCATTACAGTTTTTATGGATGGAAAGTTCTTAAAATATGCGGATATTGCTTCAAATCAGAAATTTGTACAAGATATTGATGTGAAGCAACCAATGCAACTTGGTGTTTATACTCAAAAAACAAAGATATCAACCGGTACTTTTTCAAGAGAAATAGAACCTAAACCTAATTTTTTCTATAGCATTAATGCTCCAGGAAAAACAAAATATCTCACATGGAATCCTGCAAAAACTCCTAATTTATACCCTCAAACAGGTACATTTATGGGAATGTCAGGAAAATCAGATTCTGGCTATCCATTAAGTAGTAATCTTACACAAGGACAAATAAGTAAACAATAACTGCTTATAACTTTAAATAAAAATATCCCAGTATTCACTGGGATATTTTTATTTTTTATTTTGCCATCAAAATTTGTTCTATGCGTAGCAATCGATTATATTTTGCCATTCGTTCACCACGTGAACAACCTCCTGCTTTAATAAGTCCAGCACTCACGCCAACAGCAAGATCTGCAATAAATGAATCATTCGTTTCCCCTGACCGGTGAGAAACAATAACATCCCAATCATTCTCTTTACACAATTGAATAGCCTGTAAGGTTTCAGTCACTGTACCAATCTGATTTGGTTTAATGAGTACCGTTGTTGCACTATCTTTTTCTATACCGTACCAAATGCGTTGTGGATCAGTAACAAATAAATCATCCCCAACCAGCTTAACGCGAGACCCTAGTTCTTGCTTCATATCACGCCAACCATTCCAGTCTGATTCTCCTAACCCATCTTCTATGGAATAGATTGGATAGCGAGAAATAAGATCGCTATACCATGCTATAAGTTCATGTGATGAAATTTCATTTCCTAGCCATTTATACAGTCCTGTTTGACTATTATGAAGATGAGAGGCCGCAACATCGAGCGCTATCATGACATTACTTGCGGCACCGGACTTATCAATCGCTTCCATAAGAATATCAAACGCTTCATAGGTATTGTTAAAAGAAGGAACAAATCCCCCTTCATACCCAACGGCAGTTGTCTTCCCTTTAGCACGTAAAATCTCTTTTAACGAATGATAAACAGAAACTCCAGTATTCATAGCGTCATGAAACGAAAGTTCTTTTGTTGGAACAATAAGTAATTCCTGAATGTGAAAATTATTATCTGCATGCAGTCCACCACCTAAAAGATTAAACATTGGACATGGTAAAGCAACAGTAGAACGTTGAGAAATGTGCGCAATAAATTCATACAATTCAAAGGCTTCCATATATGCTTGAGCCTTGCATACAGCAATGCTGGTTGCAAGAATAGTATTTGCTCCAAGATGAGATTTATTATTTGTTTCATCAAGATTCAACACCTCAATATCAAATGCTATAAAGTCAGGTGCTTTATCAATCAATAATGGTGCTATAATATCTTCAATAACACGCACTGCTTTTTGCACACCAAGACCCATCAATCGGTCGCCTCCATCACGCAACTCAACTGCTTCATGAGTGCCGCATGAAATACCTGCTGGTACCGATGCGGTGACAATCATGCCATCACTCAATCCAATATCACACTCAACCGTTGGTATTCCTCGAGAATCAAAAATTTCCCGTGCACGAACAGTGCTTATCTTCATAGTGCCTACACTCCTTTTTTATCATACAACAAAAAAGCACCTGGCATGAACCAGGTGCTTTTTTAGTACATTATTCTTTTTTTGCTGGTGCTAATTGCAATCCATATTCTTTGAGATGTTTTGTTTCCGCTGGCGTAGGTGATTCCATCATAGGATCACACCCACGAGCAGTTTTTGGAAACGCAATTACTTCACGAATAGATGCTGAATTTGTTAATAACATAATTAAGCGATCAAGGCCAAGGGCAATCCCTCCGTGAGG
>Ga0315288_10007515_pt1 | contig 13807 bp, 12 predicted proteins | sample YL17G11_20_MG_FD_203454 | JGI IMG/M metagenome (GOLD analysis project Ga0315288, IMG submission 203454) | Sediment microbial communities from Yellowstone Lake, YNP, Wyoming, USA - YL17G11_20 | ecosystem: Environmental > Aquatic > Freshwater > Lake > Sediment | place: USA: Wyoming | collected...
GCCCGCTTGCGCGGTGAGGCTCAGCAGCTGGTGAGCTATGTATTTGAGGATCTCGGCAGCGGGGAACGGATCGATCTAAAGGTCGATGGCAACAAGGCTTCGGTCCAATACCGCCCAAGTAAAGATGCAGAGGTTAAAAGTAAAGACCTCAGCTGGGGCGAGAATGCGCTGACGGGTAGCCTACTACCGGGATTCATCGCCAAGCAGTGGGCGGCTTTGGATGCGGGTAGGACAGTCGATTTTGAGCTTTTCGTCCCCTTTCGCATGGAGACCATTGGCTTTCGTTTGCTGCGCACGGCGACCAATAGCGAGGATAAGACCGTGACCATCACCGCTGAGGCCAGCAATTGGTTGATTCGTCAGTTCGCACCTGCGATCAGCTTCGTCTTCAGCTCTGGGGTGCCGCCGCGCCTACTCAAATATCAGGGGCCTGCACCAGTACAAATCGATGGCGAGCAGATCAAAGCGGTTGAGATAGACTTCCGCAAGGCGCGCTTGACGGCGCAGGTGACGCCGTAATCACAGGTGTCATTTTTGGACGGGCCCTAAGGCCAATTTATTGGCACCAAGACCTGCTGCTTGGTGCTGTGGGAACATTTAGCTATTCCAGAATTCGATCGTTCTTATGGCCGCCGCCAGCGGTTTTCTCGATAAACTCAATGATCGCACCCGCGACGTCTTGTTCGGTTGACGTTTCGATGCCCTCGAGGCCTGGTGAGGAGTTCACCTCCATCACTACCGGGCCATGCGCAGAACGAAGGATATCGACACCAGCCACGTTGAGGCCCATGGCTCTGGCGGCTTTTACCGCCGTAGCGCGCTCGGTTGGCGTAATTTTAACCTGTGATGCGCGGCCGCCGCGGTGCAGATTGGAACGGAATTCACCTTCAGGGGCCTGGCGCATCATCGAGGCATAGACTTTGTCACCGATGACAAAACAGCGGATATCCTGGCCCATGGCTTCCTTGATGAACTCCTGGACAATGATATTGGCCTTGAGGCCGCGAAAAGCCTCGATGACGCTCTCCGCCGCATTGCGGTTTTCCGCTAGCACGACGCCTATGCCCTGGGTTCCCTCAAGCAATTTGACCACCAAAGGGGCGCCGCCTACCGAATTGATCAGGCCATCGACATCTCGGGTGGAATGGGCGCAGCCAGTAACCGGCATACTGATGCCCTGCTTCGCCATAATCTGCAGGCTCCGCAGTTTGTCGCGAGAGCGTGAGATGGCCTGTGATCGATTCAAAGTGTAGGTGCTCATCATCTCGAACTGCCTGACCACCGCTGTGCCATAAAAAGTGTGGGAGGCGCCGATACGTGGAATCACCGCATCGAAATCGGCAAGAGAGCGGCCCTTGAAAAACACCTGAGGCCGATGCGCGGTGATGTTCATAAAACAGCGCAGGTAATCGATGACTTCAATATCATGGCCACGCTTCTTTGCCGCCTCGACTAGGCGCGAAGTAGAATAGAGCGAAGCTTTGCGCGAGAGGAGTGCGATTTTCATTAGGGCACCTTTCCGCTGGACGGCGGCTTTGCGGGCTTGCGGCGTGGCTTGCCGCCGAGATAGGAGCGACCGGCATTGACTAGAAATTCGCCGCGGATCGCCTGACGGCCGATGAGCATGCGAAAGCCCATCGTGCCGCGCGAGACCAAGGTCAGTTCGACGCGCAGATCTTTGCCGCACAGTGTCACCATGGTCTCGATCACTGGGCGCAGAGTGCTTTTGCCGCCAGAATCGCGGACCATGCGTTCCTCGATGAGCGGGGCTTCGCAGCTGATCAGTTGCTTCGTGTTGCGCTGTAGCGGATGGACTTCAAAGTGCACCCAAGTTGCGCCGTGCCGATTGATGTAACGGATATTGATGGCATGCAGCGCCGAGGTCCTGGCCCCAGTATCGACTTTGGCTTTGATGCGATCGATACCGAGGTCTTTGAGATGGACGTACTCACGCCAGCCGATCTGCGGTCTGCTCTTAGGTGGCGGCGCAGCCTCGTCTAAAAGCAGTCCTCGCGGTCTTCGCGGCCGAAAGTCGGGGTCTCGCCGGGGGTTGGGTGCCACGCATCGCCTTGTCTAATGATTGCTACGAGCGCATCGAAGCTGGTGCATGTCGGATCTTGCGAGTCAGTATTTTGCCTCAGGCTGCGTTTATACCAGCCCGTCACCTCAACGTCCATGCCATCTGCTTGGCCGCCTTCGCCGGAAATATCGTCCTTGCCTTGGAGCAACTTGACGATATTGAAGGTGAAGCTGCTAGGCTCGCCCAGCTCGGATGCCTCAAATTCGCCGTCCCCCAGTGCCTTCGTGCCGCCAAGGGCCTGCCGCAGCGCCTGATAGGCGACCTCTTGCAGCTCCTGGTCAGTGAGCGGGCCGAGGTTGTAGTGAACTCCGGAGCCGAGGTCTGGCTCGACCGTCGCGATCGCAGGGGTTTCCGCCTTTGCCTCGGTGAGGCCTTCAAGTGCCGAGCTGGGGTCGCCGAAGGCGAGTTCCCCATCTGCTCCGGTTTTAACGCTATCGCCGGTGGTAGTCTGGCAGGCCAGGAGCGCAGGCAAAAAATAAACGGCCAGAGTGAGGCCGTAAGCACGGCGCAAAATTCCCATAACGAATCTCCAGGAAGTAACAAACGCGAAGACTAAAACCTGCCGCAATGAGCGTCAGCGCCCTCAAGCTTATCACTTCATGCAGCATTCGCCCATGCCCCTTGTCCTAGGTGTAGTTGATTGACCATTACTATGCAGTGATGAAACGAACGGCAGCCGGTCAGCGTTGCGACCGTGCAGGTGGCCTTGACCCGTGCCGACTGGCGCAAGGAACCGCCGATGATCAAGGTGCGCCCGAGCCGTGTCTTCATCGTTAGCTTTATGCGGCCGCGCCGCGATTGCATCTGCAGCGTCACCGTGCGACCGATGTGTTGGTGCACTTGGCCTGGTTTAGTTTGCTGCACCTTGACTGTAATTAAATAGGCGAAACCATCAGTCTTTGGCACCAGCGGATCGCTCAGCAGGGCGCGCAGGGCTGTCAGGCTGCCGGTTAGCTTCATCTGCGAACGAGCTTGAGCCAGTAGGTCCATAGATATGCCGGCGATCCCTGAGATCGCTGCGATTGCATCATCGCCGAACCGGGTTTCCTCTAGAAGCAATGGGACGCCGATTATTTGGCCCCGTTGATGTCCTACTTGTGCGATCATGCCTGCCTCCACGGTTGGGGGGATAGTCGAGTCCCCGCAGCAAGGAGTCGGTATTTCGTGCGAAAACTTTAGCTGCAGCGAAAGAATCAGTGATAAATCTTTAATAACAGGGTATTGCACGCGATTATTTGCGGTGCCGTGGGCTTGCCGTTCGGCTCTCTTGCCGCAACGCAGTGATTTCGACGGCCGCAAACCTGACGCCCCCTACGTAAATCGGTGCAGCCATCCACCATCAGGCACCGCTTCGCCACCTTGCCAGAGCAGGCCAGTTGCCGCGGTAATTTCACCGATTTTACTGATTGGCACGCCAGGTAGTGGCTGAGCTGCGAGTAGCTGCTGCGCCGCTGCCGCTGGCAATGTGAAGCACAATTCGAAGTCCTCGCCATCGGTTAGGGCGCGATGGCGTGCATCGACAGCAGAGTCTAATTTAGCCAAGTGCTGTGCTTCCAGGCTGACCGGCAGCCCGATTGGATCTAGCCATGCACCGACGCCGCTGGCCGCCAGGATATGGCGGAGGTCTCCGGCCAAGCCATCGCTCAGATCGAGCATCGCGCTCAGGCCATAGTCTGCATGCAATTGCCAAGCTTCCTGCAAGCGCGGCCTAAAACTTAGGTGCCGCCCGGTTAGGCTGCCACCAAGCGTCCCGGTTACACAGATCCAGTCGCCGGCGGCCGCCCCGCTGCGCGTCACACTTCCGTGTGGATGTGCACGTCCAGTGATGGCCACGCTGACTACTAGGGGGCCGTCCCAGGCGTTGGTATCGCCGCCAGCAATCGTTAGCCCAAATTCTTCAGCGAGGGGGATGAGGCCACTGTACAAGGCCTTGGCCAGCGCAGCGCCTCCGACTTTGGGTAAGGCCAAGCAGATCGTCGCCGATTCCGGCGCTCCCGCCATCGCTGCAAGGTCTGAGAGATTGACCGCAAGGGCTTTGCGACCAACCATTTGCGGCGTGGTCGAACGCAGGTCAAAATGCACCCCCTCCATGAGCATATCCGCAGCCAATAAGAGATCGCCCCGACCTGCGCGCATGACCGCGGCGTCATCGCCGGGTGCTATGAGCATACGCTCCAGGTCTGGAGGTGGCCACGGCATGTGGTGCTTCGCCTGCCGCATGCGGGCTTCGTGCGTTGCTAGTTCGACTCGTAGCCAATCGATCCATGCGAATTCAGACATAAGGCACCATTTCAAACAGACTTGGCAAGTCTGCAGCGCTAATCGGCTGAGGGCTTTTTTGCAATCCGATCATCCAGGCTGCCAGGCCGATGACCATCTGCGGGCTTTCGCCTCGCGCCCGCCTTGCCGCTAACCCTTCGGAGTCGATGCGCTTGCTGAGCTTTTGGCCCTTCTGGTCCTTAATCAAGGGGTGGTGCAAGTACTGCATGGCCGTAGGGTTTCCGCCAAGGGCCGCTGTCAACCAAAGCTGCCGTCCGGTGGCAGCGGTTAGGTCTTGGCCGCGGATGACCAGGTTGATGCCGTGGTGCATATCGTCGACGACGACTGCGAAGTTGTAGGTGAAATGCCCGTGCCTGTCGCGTAGTAGCAGATCGCCGCACTGGCGCGCCGGCTGTTGTTGCTGCCAGCCGATAAGTAAATCATTAAAAGTTTGTGTGTGATCCTCAACGGCCACGCGCCAACCAATACCGGGTTGGTCCAGGTCTAGACCACGGGTACGGCAGCGGCCGGAGTAGCAAAGCTCGGGTGGTGGTGTTTTTTCCTGATATGCAAGTGTTTCGCGGGAGATCTGCTGCCGAGAGCAATCACATCCATAAACAAGATATGATTTTTTAAGCGCTGCCACCGCTGCATGATAGCGTGCTGTGGCGTCGCTCTGACGAAAATCAGAGATGTTTAGTGCGGTAAATTCAGTATTTGCGTGCGCCAGGCCCAGCCATGCTAAGTCCTTGAATATAGATAATTCGTAGGGTCGGCGCGCGCGGCTCTGGTCATGATCCTCGCTTCTCAGTAGGACCCTGACGCCGCAGCTACCGGCTATGCCCCAAACAAAAATTGCGGAGGCGACGTGGCCGAGGTGGAGATGGCCGGTCGGACTTGGAGCAAAGCGTGTCGTCGAGTCTGGGCGGATCTTCGCTGTGATCTTCATCATCCTAAACAAATCCTAGCATAAAATATCACCGTCCTGGAGTGCCTGAGTGCCACCTTGCGCCAAGGATATCCCTAAGACGGGCAGCAATTGACGTTAAAGCCGAATAAGCATTTATTCATCAGATGCCTTAGTTAAATAACTGAAAATAGGCACTAAACCAATCATTGTCGCAGCCGGGGTGTGCAAGTCGGGTGATTCTATGCTACAAGGCTTTGTGGCAAATGGCAGGACTGATGCTAACTCTCTGAAATGAGGTTCTTATTGCGGCACATACTGAGTGACATTCGCCGGCTAATTATGGTGGCAATCGCGCTTTCGGCGGGTGCTCCTAGCCTCATGGCCCTGGCACCAGTTGGTCCCTTACCTCTGCCGCAGCAATATAGCGGCCCTATCGACCCATTTTTGCTGCTGCTGCCGGCGGCGTTGCATTTAGGTGAGGAGGCCAAGCCGGCTGCGCCAATGGCGGCGCCTAGTTTGCGTGACAGCCTACTGCAGGTCGCCGATAAATACGCGGGCGAAACCTACATACCCTATGTTTGGGGCGGCGACGCTGTCGGCAGTAAAGCAGCCTGCGCGCAGTGCCGTGCCTGTATCGGCCTTCGCCATCATTTAAAGGGCGCGAAGCAACCCGCGTCCTGTCAGGCTTGCAAGCAATGCGGTATGGATTGTAGTCACTTCGTGCAGCGCGTGTTCCGCGAGGCGGGACTGGGATTCCCTTACCTGCCAACTTTTACGCTAAAACACTTGAGCCCAAGCAAATTGCGCCAAAGCAATTTAGTCGACGTCGGTCGTGATCTTCAGCTAGCCAAGCCCGGTGATCTGTTACTACACAGGAATCATATTGTCTTGCTGTTAGAGAAGAGCAGCGCGCGGATCGGCGATGTCATCCACGTCAGCCGGCGAATTAAGCACGGTAAAGTTGGCGGAGTTGAGGTCGTGCGCAATGCTGATCTAGAGCAGTACCGCGGTAAGGTGCTGCGCATCCTCCGGCACGTCGCCATCGACCGAGCTGATAGGGCCCCGCCCGTCGCCAAGCCTTTGCTGGTGCTGCCGATCCCGAAATCTTACGAGCCGGTCCATCAACGCATCGTTCGCGCGGAGTAGATCCGGGTGCAGCGCCTGACTATTGGTATCTTTGATTCGGGTGTAGGCGGACTGGCGGTGTACCGCGAGGTGCGTGCACGCCTACCTGGTGCTGAGTTTGTCTATTGTTTTGACAACCTTCATTTTCCGTATGGTTCATTAAGTGAGGACGAGGTTGTACTGCATACCCTGGCTGCGGTGCAGTCGCTGGTCGTTCGCCACCAAGTAAATCTGCTGATTATTGCCTGCAATACCGCCAGCACCATTGTCTTGCCGCAGCTACGCGCGCTCCTAGCGATACCAGTCATCGGTGTAGTGCCAGCGATCAAGCCGGCGGCGGCGTTGACCAAGACAGGGACAATCGGTCTGCTAGCCACCCATGCGACGGTGGCACGGCGTTACAGCGATGAGCTTATAGCTCAGTATGCTTCTGGATGCCAGGTGGTGCGAGTGGGCTCAAGTGCTCTTGTCGAACTAGCCGAACGCAAGCTGCGCGGCGCGCCCCTTGATCTCACCAAAGTGCGCGCCGAAATTGCGCCGCTATTCGCTGCGGGTCCAGGCCCGCAGCAATTGGACTGCGTTGTCTTGGGGTGCACTCACTTTCCCCTACTAGCCGAGGAATTAGTGCAGGCGGCGCCTTGGCCAGTGCAATGGCTGGACTCCGGCACGGCAATTGCTGGTCGCAGCGTCCAGCTCGCCCACAAACACGAATTTGCTGAGTATGATGTACCCCCTTTAGCCCAAGCCTACTGCACCCGCCTAGACGCCACAGCGCAGGCTTTAGAGCCGGCGCTGCGTGCCTTTGGGATCATGTCTTTGCGCGAACTGTAGGCGGCGCTGAATATTTGAATTCTGTGTTTCTGCCACGTTCGCCTTGTTTCAAGACGTGAAGGTTATTTTTTAACAGATCCTAGCCATTTTTCAGGAGTTTTGGCAGTTCTTCGTTGCCGCTACTTTCCGTGTCGATCAGCGATGCTGGGACGGGGCGCGTTAGCGACAGTCGTGGCTCTGAAACCAGATCGAGCTGGTATTTAAGAGTCATGCCGGTGACGCGGTTACGGCCTGCGTTTTTGCTTTTGTAGAGCATGTTATCGGCAGCTTTAATCAAGTCTTCAGCGCGCCCGCGAAAACCGCGTTCGACATAGGCCACCCCGATGCTAGATGTGATGCGAATGCTGTGTCCGTCACGTTCAAAAGTAGTGCTAGAGATGGCATGGCGTAGTTTCTCAGCTGTGGCTTCTAGGGCGGCTAGGTTAGGCACGGCGCAGGCGATGATAAACTCGTCACCGCCATAGCGGGCTTCGACATCGCGGCTGTTGAACAAGCCAAGACCTTGCAGCAGTTTGCCCGTGGCACTGATGACAAAGCTGCCGATCAGGTGGTTGGTGGTGTCGTTGACTGATTTAAAGTGGTCTAGGTCCAGCATCAGCACGCCGACTCCGCTTTTACCCTGCCGGCAGCTGCGCAGCAGTTTAGCAAATACGATGTTGAATTGCCGCATATTGCCGAGGCCGGTTAGTTCATCAGTCAGGCTTAAAAGGCGTAGTTTGTGATTGGCGCTGCGTAACTGATCGGTCATCTCTTTGAGGCGCAGTACAGCCCGCACTCTGGCGATGATTTCGGCGGCCGTGGTGTCCTTGCGTAGGAAGTCGTCTGCGCCCATCTCTAAACATGATAATATTTGTTCTTGGTCGCCTTGCAAAGAATCGTCGACAAAGATCAGTCCGGTGTGGCGGTTGCCTTCGCTGGCTCGGACATACTTGGCAATTTCTGCGCCGATGCTCGGCAGCTGTGTAGCGCTGATCAAGATGAGGTCTTGGTGGTGCTTGTGAAATTGACTCAGGGCGTCCGCTACTCCGGCGGCTTCAGTGATATGCAGCGCAGGCCCGTTGGCATTGCGCAGCAACGAGATTAGCTTTTCGCGCCCTTGAAGGTCTGGATTTACAACCAAGACCGCCTGTGGCCGAGTGGTGATTTTAACCAGCGAGGACATCCGGATATATGCTCCACATATAGTGTTGAGGCGCCACCCATCGGCAGCTAGCAACTCTTACACACATGGCTGTTATCGGCTGCTTTAGCTGAAGGTTGAAGGTCTTCTGTGGGCGAGTCCTAAGGCGTCAAAACAATGGCGCTATTTGGGGTCTAGGCTGGGGGAATTGCCTTGGTCTCGGAGCTGCCTGGGTAATTAGTCGGCAGTTTTTGCCGGCTTTGAGCAAGGGGTAAAGAATGCCCACCTGGTGTCCCTTAACTTTCTATCGCTGGTGCCGAAAGGCGATCATGGAAATCTGTTAGCTTAGATCATCGGAGCGGATGTGAGTTCGCACGGGAGGACACCTTGGTGAGGCGGCGGGACAATCCAGATAAGAGTACTGGGTCCACAGGGGCTGCGGCGTTTAGGCCGCTCTACCCAGCGTCTAGCGGCCAGGTTAGCGCGAACCCTACGCCGCCGTCGCGCCAGCGTTCCACTTGGGGCCTAAAAACGCTGCGCATTCTCGCCCTTACTGGCTTCCTGAGCGCCCTAGGTGCGAGCGCCATGCTTTACTTGTGGTTGCGCGAGTTAAATGTCTTCGATATTAGCGCTGAACAGTTGAGCCTTATCACCGCGGCCAAGCCGACTGATAACAGCCTGGTCTTTGATCGCAATGGCCACAAAATTGGCGAACTCTTTAGCACCTATCATGTATACGTTCCCTATGCGAACCTGCCAAATAGCTTGGTGCAGGCGATCCTAGCAATTGAAGACCGCAGCTTTAGGCGGCACCATGGCTTCGATGCTAGGGGCATCCTCCGCGCCGCTTATGCGCACCTGCGCGGCAGCCGCAGTAACCAAGGCGCAAGTACCCTGACCCAGCAAGTCGTGCGTCATTTTCTCCTGCCTTCGGAACGGTCGATGCAACGCAAAGTCCAGGAGGTGGCTTTGGCAATGCGACTGGAAGGAATCATGAGCAAAGAACAGATTTTTGAGACCTATACCAACACCCTGTTTCTTGGTAACGGCGCCTACGGTGTCGGTGCAGCCGCCTATCGCTATTTCGGCAAGAGTGTCGAGGCGCTGGCGCCAGAGCAGTCGGCGTTGATTGCTGGGCTCTTTCAGTCGCCGAGCCGCTACAATCCAACACGCTATCCAAAGCGGGCAAAACAACGGCAAATGCAGGTCATCCGGGCAATGGTGCAAGCTAAAATGATCTCGGCAAAGGCCGGTCGCGAATTGGCTCTGCGTCCGCTTGACTACCAGGAATACCAGCCGGCAAACGCAGCGACAGCCCCCTATTTTATCGACTACGTTAAGGAGCAAGCTACTAAATTGCTCGGTACAAAAGGCGCGCTTGGAGGTCAGGGTCTGCGCATTTACACTACCCTCGACGGCCAGTTGCAGCAACTAGCTGAGGCGAGCATCAAGCAGTCCGCAAGCCAACTCGATCAGACCGCGGAGCGGACCGCAGATGTCAAAGCACCGGATAGTAAGGTCAGCAAAGCCACGATCGAAGCAGCGCTGATTTCAGTCGATCCGCGTACCGGTGAGATTTTGGCTATGGTCGGCGGTCGCAATTACCATCGCAGCCAGTTTAACCGAACCTACCAGTCATTACGCTCGCCAGGATCGGCCTTTAAGCCGGCTGTATACGCTCAGGCTTTGCTCCAACACTGGAAATGGAGCGACGTTATGTTAGTCTCTCCGATCAGCATTCAAAACTACCGACCACGCACCCCGGAGGCCGATTTTGGCAAGGAAACAACCCTGCTGCGCGCCTTTTTTCGTTCGATGAATACGCCGACCATTGAGCTTGGACAGAAGCTTGGCCTGCGTAGCGTCCTGCAACTAGCTCAACGCTTGGGCATCCGTTCGCCGCTTAAAGAGGAGTTTGGCACCCTCCTGGGTAGCTCAGATGCTACGATGTTAGATATGGCGCGGATGTACAGCACCTTTGCTAATGCAGGTACGCTGGTTGAGGAGATTGCTATCAACCGTATTGAATCCAGTAGCGGTAAGGTCCTTTTTCAAGTGCCAAGTGCCGAAGCGCGGAGTAGAGACGTGCTTAGTCCGCAGATCGCATTCTTAATGACCCAGGGGATGCGTGCGGTTATGCAGATGGGTACTGGTGTCGCGGCATCGCACCTTAGCGGAGTGGCGGCGGGCAAGACCGGTACCTCTAACGAGTCGACTGATAATTGGTTCTGCGGCTATGCACCCAATCTCGCGACCGTGGTCTGGGTTGGCACAGATGAGCACACCGAGATTTTCGGTGATGTGACCGGCGGTAAACTCGCGCTCCCAATTTGGGACCATTACATGACCAGCGCCTTTAAGGCGCGGTCCCCGACGCCCTTCGCAGCGCCTAGCGGCATCGTCACTAGCGTGGTGCATCCACTTTTTGGCAATCGCTCGCCTACTGGCGTGCGTATGTACTTCCTCAAAGGGCAAGAACCCGCGACCGAGGCGTCGGCGCTTGAGGTCCTGTCGCAGAGCGCAGGATCAGGATACCGCGATGTCTTTATTCATTAAGAAGCTGCCTGCGCTAAACTTGCTTGCTTGGATACCAGCGGATGGTCGCCGCTGGTGGATGACGGGGCTGGCTGTTGCAGCTTTGGGCTGTTCGACTCCGGTGGCAGCACCTAAAGCAGAGGCGCCGGCGGAGTTTCTCGAGGAAAATGCTGAAAGAGATGTTGCGGCTCCTAGCGCGCGGTCAAGCCAAAGCACCAAGCAGGGCGCGCCACTCACTAGGCCGCTGCCATCGCCGTCTAAGGCTACTGTAGCGCCCAGTTCTCCGGTAGCAAAAGCTCCCCTTGCGGGGCCGCCGCGAGCACTGGCGATTGCGCCAGCGCAGCTTAAGGCAGTGCAAAGTTGTCGCGAGGTGGTCAACCGTTTCACTCCAGTTTACGGCGCTCTTTTCGCTCAGCTCCCAGCTGGCACCTACGCCAAGACTAACACGACCATCGAGCAGCTAAGCTTTGCTACGGCAAGCCAATGCGACGATCCCAACTTGCGCAAGGCACTGATGTCGGCCGCAATTGACGTGGTCAACAACCACAGCAGCCGAGTCGGTGTGATCCTGCCGCTCACCGGCGCTTATGCCAAACAAGCTACCTACGTGGTCAATGGCTTGCGGGCAGCCTTTGAAGAAAGTGGCGTTTCCTTCGACAAGTCGGTGGTGCTCAAAGACAGCGGTGGTCAGCCTAGCGGTGTCGCCTCTAGGTTAGCCGAGCTGGTATTTAAAGACCGAGTGACGATGGTGATTGGCGGCTTCGAACGCGAGGCGGCGGTTACTTTGGTCGAATGGTCTGAGCGCCTGTTGCTGCCGGTCATGATTCTTCACCGAGAGCGCGAGCTGATCAACCCGGCGAAATATGCCTACAGCGTCTATCCTGATGAGGAGCGCCTGGCTTCAACCCTTGCCGTTGCTAGTCGCGAGCGTAACTTCAAACGCATCGCGCTGCTTAAACCAAACTCTGGACGTGCCAACAAGGTGACGGATTACTTTAAGGCCGCCGTCTTAGCAAGCGGCGGCAAGGTGGTCGCGGAATTGACCTATACCAGCAATCATTTTGAATCGATGCAGGCCGCTGCCAAAGCGCTCTTACACACGGAAATGCGCGGCCGCGAGCAGGAATATCGTCAGGCCTACCAGGCGGCCAAGGCTGCTGCTCAGGCCGAAGGCGTAGCCTTTAACGCCAAGATGGTGGTGCTCAAGCCGATTGTGGACATCGATGCCGTGTTCATTCCGGATGATTTTCGCAGCGTGCGCTACTTTGCTAAAATATTTAAATTTAACCAGGTGGATAAGCTGGCGCTGATCGGTAATCACGAATGGCGTTCCCCGGCTTTGCTAGAACCCTACGATGAGTTTTTAAACGGCAGCATTTTCGGTGATTTTATTGGCAGCTATAAAAAGCTGCCTGCGGCGATTTCGGCGTCGACCTTGGCTGCATCGCCATTTTTTGTCGATCCGCAGATGGTTCAGGCCGTTGACTTTCAGGTGGTAGGCTATCGTGCTGGACGAATAGCTAAGGCAATCGTATTGCAGCCAGGATTGAGCCGCCGGGCTATTCCAAGGGCCATGGCGAGACTAAAGGGTGATCAAGTTGGCCTGCCGATCAATGGCCCGATATTTGATAAAGATCGCCACAGCTACTGGCCGACCTATGTCTTTAGTATCGCTCCTCATGAGCTGCGTTTACTGCATGCGATGGCGAGTGGAAAGGCCGCTGCCCAATCAGCCGTGCAAGCTCCTGTAGCGGGCAAGTCCTGCGCTAACCCCGCAGACCGCCGTTGCCTTGCTGGGGGCGCTGGTGCGCGCCTTATACCCAGAAACGCCGGTCCTCGCCTCTAAGGGCCCGTCAGGAAATAACTTGCACATTTGGGCGCCAGCTGACGGCCGTCTGCGGCCGATTTCAAAGCGAAAAATCCTCGAAATACCCGAGATATTCCTCCGGTTTTTCGCTTTGAAATCGACCACAGCCAACCATCATCTGACACCCAACTGTGCAAGTTATCTCCTGACGGGCCCTAAACTCAAGGAATCCTGTTGATTTTCATCATATTGGTCGGCTTCATATGATTGATGGGGATTCCCGCGGTGATCACGATTCGGTCGCCTGATTGGACTATTCCCAGATTCTTCAACAGTGCTGGAAGATCTTGAAGCAACACATCCGTATTATAGAATAATGGGTTTTGCATCGCATATACGCCCCATACCAGTACTAGGCGCTGCACCACATCGCGGCGCGGGCTAATTGCAATGATTGGCGTATGTGGTCGCCACTTCGCTACAGACCTGGCGATGGCACCGGTCAAGGTCAGACAGACAATGGCTTTGGCATTTAGCTCATCGGCAGCTTCGCACGCAGCCCTGGCGATAGCCTCGTGGGTCTCCCACTTATTGTCGTGGCGCTGTAAAAAATCAGTCTGATAACGTACTGGCCTTTTAAAGGTCCAGCCCTCAACTTCGTTGATCAGCCGCGCCATGGTCTTCACGCATTCGACGGGATACTTCCCGCTAGCGACTTCGCCAGATAGCATGACACAGTCGGCGCCATCCAATACTCCGTTCGCCACATCGGCTAGCTCGGCTAGCGTGGGTTCCGGATTTTCGATCATCGATTCCAACATTTGGGTGGCGATAATGACCGGCTTGGCCAACCTGGCGGCGGCGGCGACGATGCGTTTTTGAAAGCCTGGGACCCGTTCGACACTCCCCTCGACGCCAAGATCACCGCGTGCGACCATTAGGCCATCGGCGACGGCGCAGATGGCATCGATATCATCAATGGCTGGCAGCTTCTCAATTTTGGCGATGACCGGAATATCAGCGCCCAAGGCCTGAATCATTGTTTTGACTTGCAGCACGTCCTCGGGTCGCTGCACGAACGATAAGGCGACGAAATCTACGCCTTGGCTGATTCCAAACAACAAGTCCCGGCTATCCTTT
>Ga0315288_10007518_pt1 | contig 13804 bp, 13 predicted proteins | sample YL17G11_20_MG_FD_203454 | JGI IMG/M metagenome (GOLD analysis project Ga0315288, IMG submission 203454) | Sediment microbial communities from Yellowstone Lake, YNP, Wyoming, USA - YL17G11_20 | ecosystem: Environmental > Aquatic > Freshwater > Lake > Sediment | place: USA: Wyoming | collected...
AGAATCTAACTGATTACCTAAAAACAAATCAATTGATTCACGGGCAGTCTTCAAATAATGAGCCCCTTCAGTAATTTTAAACAATTTCAGACACAAATTTGGCAATTCTGCCCAAGGGGCAAAATGGATGATTTGATTGCGACTCAGATTTTGCTCAAACATGCTTGTAGTAAACGCCGTAAATCTTAAAGCTGGTTCCCAAAAATTTCTGTCACTTTTCGAAAGTTCCATAAAAAAACTTCCGATTTGCAAGAAAAGAATCGGCTCGAACCTTAATTGATCTTTTTTCTCCAAGATTTTAGTACCACAACAGAAAGCTTCTTGCCATTGATTCAAACTTAATGCCTCTTGTCCAAGATAGGCCAAACTCAAGGCTACACCATTCGCATCATTCATAACCGACTCATCCAATAAATATTTCTTGGCGTAAGCAAAATTCCTTCTGCCAGCTTCTACATACTTTGAATTCCCAATCGTTGCACCAAACTCAATTAAACTCCAGCCCGTGAAAATTGAACGCGGCCAATCAATTTGGGAAGTTCTGCCGGTCAAAGGATGAATAATGGGAATAAAATTACCATCTGATTCCTGTATCCTTAATAACCAGTCCGCCGCGGATGAAGCCGATTTTTCTATTGTTATATTTTGATTTTTAAGAAGAGCTATCGGCCCATCCAAGCTCAGAACCCCTTTTCGATCGCCCGATTCAATAAAGTCGTCAACTTCAAAAATAAAAAATTCCGTGCGACTGTCAAAAATTTCTTCTTCCTGTAAAAATGCCTTTTCTGAACCCAGCCGGGAAAGAAATTCTTTAAGAGTTTTAAACAATGAAACATTAAAAACCTGCGGCAAAAACCATCCTTCTTTGCTTCCCTTTCTGATCAAATAGCCCTTGTCATAAAAAATCTCGTTTTTATCCATTAAACTTTTACTGAGAGGAATTTTCAAATCGGAAAACAAGGCGATTTCTATTCTGGCGTCTTTGAGTTCGTCAAATTCCAACGGCTTGAATCTTGAATCGCGGCTGGCATAAATTGACGCCTGAATAATTCCCTCGCTTAAAACTGTATTTTCCACTACTGCCGAACCTCTTAATGCGCCGTTAACCCAGAGAGCGACGTCCAAATCAGCCCTCAAATTAAAAACCGCGGCCAAAGGAAAATTAAAATCTTTAATTTGAGGAGCTTGCTTTTCTTCTAAAAATATCCTCATGGATTCGCGGGCGATTTTTAAAGCTGTCCTCTTTTCTTCTTCGTTCAGGCCCCAACGTAAGGGTCTAAATTGTTTACCATCAAATCTTTTTTTGCTTTCATAAATTTCTAATTCCGGCGATTGAAAAATTAATTTCCATTCTTTTTTATCAATATCCGGTCGGCAAGAAGAAAATTTAATAAAAAAGGTAAAATCCTTATCGTCAACACATTTAAGTTTTTCGGGTTTGTCGCCGAATTTTAAAGGAAACTTAAAATAATAACCCTCCCGCTTTCCTTCTCGCTCCAACAGAATCAAATCATTTTGGTTCACGACGCTACTTAGCCAATAAAATATGGCCTCTAATTGTTTTTTATGTTTATTAAATAAAAACGACATTAATTATTCTTGTTCAAAATTCATCGTTACGGCAATACAACCATAACAAACACAATGCTTTTTTTCAAGGCGAAATATAAAGGTAATCAAATAAAAAAGGAGGTCACACAAGCGAGTTTTTACAGCTCGCTTTTAAAATTTCGATTCAAATCCCAAATGGGTTGCTTTTTTTATTGCAACTTCTAAGACTCTATCATGTCTTATTATGAAATCCTTAAGGATCGGCCTTACAACTAAATGCGGCTTAATTCCTTTTCCTTCTAACGGCGCCTTATTTGGCCTGTAATATTGCCAAGTGGAAATCAATAACTCGAACGAACTTTCTTTATAAGGAATGACAAATTTCTTTGGGTTGCCACTTCCGCCTCCCGTTGTTTCACCAATCAAATAGGCTCTTTTATTATTATCTTTTAAGCCGCTAATGAAATATTCATTTGAACTAAAACATGCTGCGTCAATTAGTAGAATTATCGGAACATTCAAATATGGCTTAGTTGACTCAACGTTATTTAAAGAACGCTTCAATCTGAAATCTCTTTTTGAGATTCTGAATTTCGTAATACTAAATAAAACTTTTTTATTAAATAAATGGCTGGCTAAATGTTTAGCTATATTTGAGTTGCCGCCATCATTTCCTCTGACATCGATTATCAGGGCTTTGATTTTGTTTTTTATAAAGTAATCTATTTTTTTATCAAGCAAGCTTTGCGTTTCTTCCCCGTTCCAAGCCGAAATTTTAATATAGCCCAATTGTTTTGAAAGCAATTTTGTTTCAACTATTTTTTTAAATAGCTTGTAGATAATTTTTTCCCTCCTCAAATGAATTACTCTTGTTTCCCCATCAAAATTTTTAACTTTTATACGCACAGGTTTTCCGTCTCGATCCGCAAGAAGAAACATTAGCGCTCTGTAGATTAAATATTGTTTAGTCGATGAAGATATTTTTCTAATAATAAAATTTAAAATTTCGATTGGTTCCTCATCATTGATGTTTAAAATTTCGCCAATAATTTTAGTTCCTCTTCGTAAATAGAATCTTTTATTTAAAAATAAAACTGAGTATCCTTTTGGTTTAAAAAACATCTTGCCGGGATAATTTCCTAATTTAGTATGGCTATTTTTCAGAGACGCCAAAAATTGTTCAATGTGCGAAAAGAAATCACGGTCATTCTCCGGAAGATTTTTTATTTCACTATAATATTTTTCGTATAAACTCTTAAACTTCAAAAATTCCTTCTTTGATTCAAAAGGGAATGTTTCTTTTATATTTCGGAATATTTCTTTAAATGTTAATTGGCGTTCAGATAAGTTTTTACGAATTGGTTTCATAAATGTTGTTTGTAATTAGTTGAATATAAGACTATTTTATAGTATATTTAAAAGGGCATAAAATCAAAAATAGTGCGGATTGACAGTCTCGTTTTGTTTAAATAATTTGATTTAGAAAAACCTATGATTTATAAAATAAACTCAATTAAAGACCAATTTGTTCAAAAGATCGTTGATAAATCGATGAAAGATCTCGGCGAGTTTTATGGTATCAATTGGACTAAAAACACGCCGAAAATAATTATCGTTGAAGATAGAAAAACAATCAATACATTGCGGGATTGCAAAACAGAGCCGTGGTTTGTGGCTTGGGCTGATAAATCAAGAAATATTTTTATTTTAAATAAGGAAAATCTTGAAGAGCAAAGTTCGCACAAATATTCCATAGAATACTATTCTTCATTAATTAAACACGAAATTAGTCATCTTTTTTTTAATATACTTTCCAATAATAAATCCTATCCTATCTGGCTTTGTGAAGGGGTAGCTATTTACACATCTGGGCAAACAAAGCTGAAAAAAGTACCGTCAAAATTTAAAACATTTTTAAATTTTTATAATAAAGGCGGTTCAGAAGTTTATGGAGAAGCGGGGTTTGTTATAGAATTGCTTGTTAAAAAATTTGGCAAAAATAAATTGTTAAAGTTGATAAAAGCAGTAAAAGGTATTACCGATCAAAAGCAATTTCAAAAAACCTTTCTCAAAATTTATGGTTTTAAAATAAGCTACGATTCAATTAATGGACTTTTTAGAAGCGCGTGATCTTGTTAAAAGAATTAAGAAAAAATCCCTTATGTACTCCATAAGGGATTTTACTGTCCTGATGGCCAAGACGTTTTAGTGACCGTCACAGCCATCACTCTCACAGCCAGACTGACATACGTCGCAACCACTGCTGTCACACTGACAGTCATCATCTGTGTCGTTGTCGCAGGCAGCAAAAACGGTTGACGGCGCGTCTGCGAGGAGCGAGCTAAAAGCGAGTTCCATACCAATCACCTCCTTTCACAAAAAATTTTTTTGCTCTACTAAACAGTAACTATCGCCAGAACATTTTTTGAGATGAGGCTCCTAAGAAAGAACAAATAACGATCCTTATTCATTATAATATCATATTCTTTCTGAAGCGAATCGGGAGTGAACACTACATTTTCAGCGTGAAGTTTTTCGAGCAATGTTAGTGTTTTTGGCGATACCAATGTATTTCTGATGCCGCCGGTATTAATTATCCCTATCTCTCTGTCTTTTCTAAAACGACATGAACGTTTAACAAATAGTCTTGTATCATTTTTCAAAGTCGGAGTGTGGACTTCTGTCGTTGCAGAATTAAACTCTGGTAATGTTCCTTTATTCATGATTGAATCTTTTTCGCAAATATCATTTTCCTTTGAAGCCATCCGACATCCTCCGCCACATTTCGGGAGGAGTCGGCAAGAACGGCAAAACTCCGGAAGAAGAGAACCGTCGCGCCATTCCTGCATTTGTAGCCAAACAGAACTGAGATCATCGAAAATAAGAGAGCCATATATTTTCTCGTGATGCGTACATGCACGAATAGAGCCATCAGAAGCGATTACTAGAGACGTTTTTCCCGCTGAGCATGCTCGTCCGATAAACATTTCTCTAGTAATTTCATCATCAAAAAAGCAGGTAGGATAGGGAATAAGAGAATCAAGACGCATCTTTGTATCTTTAAGCGCAAGCATTTGCCTAACAATCAGTTGAATATCGCCCGCTGTCAGTATTAATTCCTTGGAGGGTTGATATTGTTGTGATCGCGGGGTCATTACTCGCGTTGCCGAAAATGAAAAAGCGCCAAGTTTATTAACAAATCTTCCCGTTTCCTCAACTTGCATTAAATTATTTTTCATAACAACCATGTTTACGGCCACTTTAATATTTGCCAAGTGTGCAACATCAATACCGCGCATAATTCGCCTAAACGAGCCTTTGGTTGAAGACAAATAATCATGTGTCGTCTCGTCGCATGAAAGCAGAGATGTTAATACAGAATTAAGTCCGACTGATTTTAACTTTTCAGCTAATTCTGGAGTAAGTAATGCCAAATTTGAATTTAAGCTGAATGTTATTTTTTTCTTATTAAGCTCGTCTATCAGTAAAATTAATGAGGCCGCATTTAGAAGCGGTTCGCCACCGGTAATAATGGCATGAAATACTCTGTGTTTGACGAGTTGTTCAACGATGCAAACAATAAGAGACTTCGAAAGACTATCTTTTAGATTCGAATCATCGTTTCGCCAGAAATTGTAGCAATGACGACACTGCTGATTACAGCTTGTATTTGTCTCAATATGTACTGATAATGGAGCATCCAGAGTTCTGTACATTTTTTCTCACCCCCTTCCTTTTCGGATTAGATTTTCAAAGAGCTAAAAGCTCCTTTTTTCTTCCTTAAATTTTATTCCTATACTATACACCTCTATCAATAAGATGTCAAGTTTTAATTTTATTAATTAATCAAATAAAATGGAGCTCCGCGGACAGAGCCCCAAAAAAAAACAGATTTAACGGGTTAGAATAGCCCCCGCTTTTTGGCAGGCGGCGTGAAACAGATTTTTCGGCACCCAGCAGGCGGCTGGGTCATGAACTTGCGCCTCAGGTTTGCTTTTAGAAATAAGTTTTATGCCACCGCCAGGTTTACGGACAAATACAAATCTCACGTTAAGTGCCCGAAGAGAAACTCTACCCCTATCAGCCGAAACTTCCTCAACAATGATTCCATCAACCAATTAAATCATCCCCTCTCTATTCCTGGATTTAAAGATCTAATTATTAGTTATTATATAGCATAATTTTTAAAGCTTGTAAAGTCAAAATATTATATATTTGACAAAATCAGGGTTTTTGTGTTAATATATCAATAAATGAAGATAATTGCTTTATTAAAAGCAAATATCCGAGGTCTTTAAAATCTTAAAGGAGGGTAAAGCGATGAAAAGATTCTTTTTGGTTGTCATGGTTTTAGTTGGTTTACCGATTCTTTCGGGATGTGTGGCAGCAATACCATTAAAATTTTACCGAAGAAAGGAGAAGACGATGTGTGCTCTGAAAATCTTGTTTGTATTAATCTCACTTATAGTTATATTACCAGTATGTGCAGCAACACAGACAACAGAGAAGAAGCCTCCGTCCGGCCTGTGTGGGGATCCACGATTGACAGGGACTTGCGAAGAGATCGAGCGTCGTCTAAAAAAAGAAGGAATTTATACATCGATTGATTGGCAAATTATTCCAAGCCCACTGGGAGGATTAGATATACTGGGAAAATCTAAAGTTGATGTAGATTTATCAGATGATACTACTGCCAGACTCTATATTGCGACAGCTAGAGACGTCGCATTGCTCCGTATGGGAAGCCACAAACCGAAATTCATACAAGTCTATCTTTACAGCCCAAGAGGTCCTCAAGATAAGTATTATATTAATGCTTTTCTTGACTTCGATCGCGGAACCTCTACTTACCGCAATTATGCTGCTGACTATGTTGCTCAGAAAAAGACACAAGAAGAAGTCAAACTCCAGCAACAAAAAAATATTGATAAGTATATTGTGCCATTCATGAAAAGACATAATGTTGGCACGTGGTTTAATCAACGTAGTCCTGTGGCAAAACAGCTATTCGCAAATCCGTATTCGTTGAAAGGAAAAGCTGTTGGCTTCATAGGCAAATTTGGAAGCATGGCTTCAGAAAATTCAGGATATTTTTGGATAGGTCATGAAGGCGGCACATTCGGTTCCCCTCTTCCTCCTGTTGTCTTAAAGAAAATTCCTTCGTCAAAATTTGTAAGCCCAGGAGAAAAATTTGCCATCGTGGCAAGAGTAGAAGGGGTTACATCGATTTCTGTTCCTTCTTTTGGTCAAATACCAACTGTAGAAATGATATTTGTAGCAACTGAAGAACCTTTTCCGAACAATTATGAATAATTTCAGCACCCCTTGCGCAAAACATCGCGCAAGGGGGTTTTTTATTTTACAAACCGCTGATTTTTATGTAGAATATTTTAACTAAGTAAGAAGGATTAAATTAAGGAGGCGTGGCAGAGTGGCTTAATGCAGCATCCTGCTAAGATGTTGTATCCGAAAGGGTACCGGAGGTTCGAATCCTCCCGCCTCCGCTTATGCCTTTTGGGAAGGGTGGCAGAGCGGTCTATTGCACCGGTCTTGAAAACCGGAATTGCCGCAAGGCAATCGTGAGTTCGAATCTCACCCCTTCCGCCAAGACAATTTATTATCGGCGCAACCCGAGTGTCCCGCCAGCAGTTATAGTTATAAATAAATTACAATGAAATTAAAAATTAAACATCTTGGTATTATAATGGACGGCAATCGGCGCTGGGCTACGGCCCGGCGATTGCCGTCTTTTGAGGGCCATCGCGCCGGCTATAAAAAAATTGAAGATGTCTTGCATTGGTGTCGCGACTCGGGAATAAAGATTTTGACGCTTTACGCTTTTTCCACTGAAAATTGGCAACGCTCCAAAAAAGAAGTTGATTTTTTAATGAAGCTTTTTCATCTTGCTCTTACCAAAAATATAAATAAACTTCATAAAAACAATGTTTGCGTGCGCGTTATCGGTTGCAAAAAAGGTCTGTCGGAAAAAATTAAAAAAGCCATTGAAAGTTCCGAAGAACTGACCAAAAAAAACACCGCCGCCGTTTTAAATCTGGCAATCAATTACGGCGGTCGCTTGGAACTGGTTGATGCTTTTAATAAAATTCTAAAAAATCCACCCAAAGAAATTACCGAAGAGTTAATTTCCCAAAATGTTTACACAGCCGGCTTGCCCGACCCCGATTTAATTATCCGAACTTCCGGCGAAAGGCGTTTATCCGGATTTTTAACATGGCAAAGCGCATATTCGGAACTTTATTTCATCAAGCATCATTGGCCGGAATTTTCCAAAGAAGATTTCAACGATATTTTAAACGATTTTGCCAACCGGCAAAGAAGATTTGGCAAGTAATTAAAGTCATTACAATACCAAACTGCCTTGTAAAAAGGCAGTTTTTGTTGTACAATTTTTTGGTTATGACCAATATAAAAAATGATAATTTAATTCCCCGGCCGCCCATTGTGGTTATAATGGGTCATGTTGACCATGGCAAGACCAAGCTTTTGGATTATATTAGAAAAACCAATGTTGCCGAGCATGAAGCCGGCAGCATCACCCAGCATATTGGCGCTTATGAAATCGCCTACAAAAACCGGAAAATAACTTTTTTAGACACGCCGGGTCACGAGGCCTTTTCAAAATTGCGGGCTCGCGGCGCCAAAGCTGCCGACATTGCAGTTTTAGTTGTTGCCGCCGACGATGGCGTTAAACCGCAAACTATTGAGGCCTTAGAACATATTAAAAAGGCCGGTCTGCCTTTTATTGTTGCTATCAATAAAATCGACAAACCCGAAGCTAATACGGAAAAAGTAAAAAAAGAACTGGCTGAAAATGATGTGCTAGTTGAATCATGGAGCGGCAAAGTGCCATCAATTGAAATTTCAGCAAAACAAGGAACGAATGTCGGCCAGCTTCTTGATTTAGTTGAATTATTAGCCGATCTAAGCGAACTTAAAGCCGATCCTAAAAATCCGGGAGAAGGAATCATTATAGAAACCAATCTTGACCCCCGCCGAGGCATTGTGACCTCGCTTCTTATTTTGGACGGTATAATAAAAATCGGCGACTATATTTCAAGCGGTGAGGCAACCGGAAAAATAAAGATGCTTGAAGATTTTTTGGGCAACCCGATTAAAAGTGGCACTTTTTCTTCGCCGGTATTGGCAATCGGTTTTACCAAACTGCCGCTTATCGGAGAAAAATTCGCCACTTCTGAAATTCCATTTTCGCCGGCATTAAAAGTCGCCAAGAAAATTGGCGAATTTATTGAAAAATCGCTTGAGATTGAACCTAAAGAAATTCCCAATCTAGTAAATATAATAATCAAGGCCGATGTCCAAAGCTCGGTTGAGGCGTTAAAGGAAAGTTTAGAAAAAATTCCTCTCGAAAACGGGGCAATTAAAATCCTTAAAGCCGAAGCCGGCAATATCAATGAAAGCGATTTTAAAATGGCAAATTTAAGCGACGCTTTAATTCTCGCTTTTAATATTAAAACTGATTCTGTTATATCTTTAACCGAAAAACAAAAAGAAAATCTTGTTTCCGGAGAAATTATTTATGATATTTTAGACAGGACAAAAATCGCCATTGAGAAAAAACTCAAACCAAAGGTTGAGCGCGAAGAAATTGGAAGATTGAATGTTTTGGCAGTTTTCAGACAAGAAAAGAATCGGCAGGTTGTCGGCGGCAAAGTTGTCTCTGGCGAATTAGTCAAAGGAGTAAGAATGGAAGTCTTGAGAAACGATACGGTAATCGGTCAGGGCCGGATTATTAGTTTACAATCTGAAAAAAAAGAAATTGGTAAAGTTGAAACCGGCCGCGAGGCCGGAATCGGCATTGATTTTAGCGAACCCAAAATTTTAGTCGGAGACACGCTTATATTTTTTAGAAAAACACAATAAAAATAAATAACATATGAGCAAAGAACGAGCGCAGAGATTTAACGAACTGATAAAAAAAGAATTGGGCAAAATTATATTTAATTTTTTAGACGTCAAACCCGGTGTTTTAGTCACTGTTACTCAAGTTTTAACCAATCCCAATTTGTTCACTAGCGATATTTATATGAGCGTTTATCCATCAAGCAAAGCTAAAGAAATTCTAGATAAATTAAATCATTCAATTTATCAAATACAACAGTTATTAAATAGAAAATTAGAAGTGCGACCGGTTCCAAAAATTATTTTTAAGTATGATAAAAATCCGGAAGAAGCGTCAAAAATAGAACAAATAATAGAAGATATAAAACATGAAAAATAGTAGTTTCAAAGAAATAGAAAAGATAATATCAAAAGCCAAAAGAATTTTGGTGGCCACTCACCAAGGACCGGACGGCGATGCCATCGGCTCGCTTGTGGCTTTTGGCCTATATTTAAAAAATATCGGCAAAAATTGCTATCTTCTTTCCGTTTCCGGCGTCCCGAAATATTTAAAATTTATTCCCGGCGCAAAATTAATTAAATCCAAACACCCTAAAAATAAATACGATCTGGTTATCGGTCTTGATTACGGCCAAAAAAACCGTCTGGGGCTTGACAGTTATTTTGAAAAATATCCTGAAACGCCGACTTTAGTTTTTGATCATCATCCAATTTCCAACCAAGACGGAAATTTTGGGATTATAGATCTCCAATACTCATCAGTGGCTGAATTACTTTACGATTATTTCACCGCCGTCAAATTTAATATTGATAAAAAAATTGCCTATGCTTTGTCGGTCGGAATTTTGAGCGATACCGGGTTCTTCAAATACACTGGCAATCCAAAACCACTAGAGGCAATCGTTTCCATGATGAAAAAGTTTAAAATTAAGCCGGTTGAAATTGATAATGCTTTAAACGGCCATGTTAAACTATCCGCTTTTAAGCTGGCCGGAAAAATTCAAAGCCGAGCCGAATACAGGCCAAAAGAAGATTTTGTCTTTTCTTGGGTTAAAAGAGGAGAGCTGATAAAACACCATCTGAATATTGATGACGTCGGGAGTATAATAGAAATACTAAATAAATTAGAAGACGGCCGATTCGCTCTATTTCTCATTGAAGAAGACACAGGAAAAATCCGGGGAAGATTGAGAAGCCGGCCGGATAAAAAATTCAATGTGGCAAAATTAGCCGAAAAAATCAACGGCGGCGGGCATAAATACGCGGCGGGTTTCAGGCATAAAGGCACAATTGACTCAACTCTCAAACTCGTGGCAAAATATTCTAGAAAAAAGTAAAATGTCGGCGCAGTGGCGAAGTGGAAACGCGATCGTCTGCAAAACGATCATGCATGGGTTCGATTCCCATCTGCGCCTCAAAAACAAAAATCTAGTTAATTTACAAGACGAAAACAAAATGATAAATTATGGAAATATAATACGCCCGGGTGGCGGAATTGGCGATACGCGAAGGACTTAAAATCCTTTGGAGGTAATACTCCGTGTGGGTTCGAATCCCACCCCGGGCACTCATAAAAAACAACCCCGCATTGCGGGGTTGTTTTTTGTTACAAATTTCTATTCCAAAATTATCACATCCGCTTCTTTGACGCCGAAATTCTTCGCCAAATATCTTTCAGAAAACCAGATGTCTATTTTGTCATCATGTTTACGGGCCATCCGGTCCTCCACCGTAAAAACCTTGTCGCCGAAGAGCGACGGAATTTTTACCTTAGTGCCAAAATCCAAAAAATTAGCCGCCACTATGCCGTCGCGAACGCGGGTATTTGAAGCGGTTATAAACGGCGTATTATCGGTTTGGTCGGGCGTTGAAGAATAGGCCGTTAAAATAACACTTATCATTTTAGGCGGCAATGATTCGTTTACGCCCATAATTGAATCTTCGCCTATAATCAAGGGTAAATTACGTATATCTGGCGCCCTTTTTTCTATTAGAGCCGAGATATCTTCAAAGCTCCAAGCGGCGTCAACCTCATTGATCTGCATGTTGAGCGCTAAAACGAGTATAATCAAGGCTATTATGGCTTTATCAAGCCAATAACCGCCAAATTTTAGTATTGTACGCATTTTTAGTACAAACAAAAAATCCCCGCCTTAGCAGAGATTCTTGTTGTGCTCTGATGGTACCCTAATATAACAAATATGTCAAGAATGTTTAAAACCCGAGAGACTGGCCGGTGATAAACCAAAACGTTGAATTTATCAATTTTGGCAATAAAAAGAAGGCGACAAGCAAGGCTAAAATTAACCCCGAAAAGCCCAAGTTCATAACACGCTGCCAATAGCGCGGAAATAAATCAAAGAACACTTTAGAGCCGTCAAGAGGCGGAAACGGAATCATATTAAAAAACGCCAAAGCAATGTTAATAATCGTAATCAGAGCTATGAGCGACAAAAAAATTGGCGGGATAATGTTGCTTGCTAAAACACTGCTGGAAAAAAATCTCAAAAATAATCCGAATACCAAGGCGATAAATAAATTACTAAGAGGACCGGCAATAGCCACTTTTAACGAACCATATTTTTTATCCCTTAAATTATTAGGATTGTAAGGAACCGGCTTGGCATAACCGATAAAAATTCCCCCGGTAAATAATAAAAATAGAGGCAAAATGACAGTGCCGAATAAATCCATATGAACCAAAGGGTTGAGAGTTAACCGACCCTCGTTTTTAGCCGTTGGGTCTCCTAAATAATAAGCAGCCAAACCGTGGGCATATTCATGGAATACCGCCGAAATTACAATGATGACATATAAAAAAATAACTTGATTTAGCATATAATTGTGTGTTAAAAATATAGAATTATGTCTAAAATATGTGGAATCTGCAGTAAAGGTTCAACTCTCATAACGCCGCGAAATAAACTTCGGGGTAAGTATAACCCAGCGGCCAAAAAAAGAAAATATCCCAATCTTCAATGGGTTATTCTGCCTGCGCAGACAGGTTCGTCAGGAAAAAGAGTATTGGTCTGTGCCAAATGCATTAAGACAATGGCCAAACCGAAAAAATAAATGCGGGGTGTAGTACAACGGTAGTATGCACGCATGGGGTGCGTGTGACCCGGGTTCAATTCCCGGCACCCCGACCAATCAGGCCACTAAAAAACTCCGAACCTTCGGAGTTTTTTAGTGGCCTGGAGAAGCTATCCTTAAGATAAATTTGGCAGTTTACCAAGTGGGTGTCCGCAGTTCGCGGCTCACGAGCCGGAATGATATAGGACTCCCGAATATATTTGTTTAGCCCAAAATCTTATAAAACAACCCTCCATGGCCACTTATATTATAACATTTTAAAAGTGAAAAAAGTAATACACATATTACAATTCGCGTTTACTCCAAAATGCCATCCAAATTCACGTCGTACAAAATTTGTTCCTGCACCAAGCGATAATTGATAATTTCCTCCGGCTGGAACCAAAGCAAGATTTCTTTTTCCGCCTCGTCAACCGAACCGGAAGCATGAATTAAATTTCTGACTGCTCGTCCATCCATGTCGGATAATTGGTAAGAATCCAAAACAAAATCGCCGCGGATAGTGCCAACATCGGAAGTTAAGGGCTCGGTGCCGCCGGTAATTTTTCGCGCGATTTTAACTGCGTGCACCCCTTGCCAAACCAAAGCAATCACAGGACCGGATGCCATATATTTTTTAAGATTATTCAAAATGATAGCCGTGATAGCCAATGGGTCTTCAGAGGGCGGATTAAGGCCTTTATCTTTATAACTCTTTATGGTTTTTTCGCCCGTCACGCGCCGCCATTCGGGATCCACCGTATAATGTTTTTCAATATGTTTGGCGGTTGGCACCATCATTTTTATACCCGCCAATTTCAAACCGCTCCGTTCATAACGCTTGATAATTTCTCCGATAAGAGACCGCTGAACGCCATCCGGCTTTATCAAAACCAATGTTCGTTCTTGTTTAAGATTTTTTGTCATAAGTTTTTAAAAATTATAAAAATAATCTATCACAGAAATTATTTATTGGCAATAAATTTTTGCTTTTTTATTTTTCTTTATAAATATTGGTGGTGAAGCCGTTGCTTAGAACTCGGATGTCGCCGTTTTGACCAGTGCGAAAAATATTTATATCAAACATTCCCAAGCGGCTTAAAGCCGCCAGCGATGGATGGCCGTAGAAATTTTTCGCTCCTACTTCAATGATTCCGGCCTTGGGAGCGACTGTTTTTAAAAAATTTGTAAATGAAGAATATTTTGAACCGTGGTGCCCCACTTTTAAGATATCTGATTTTAAACTATTGCCATAAGCCAGAAGCTGATTTTCTATCTTCGAGGTGGCATCACCCATAAA
>Ga0315288_10007520_pt1 | contig 13801 bp, 9 predicted proteins | sample YL17G11_20_MG_FD_203454 | JGI IMG/M metagenome (GOLD analysis project Ga0315288, IMG submission 203454) | Sediment microbial communities from Yellowstone Lake, YNP, Wyoming, USA - YL17G11_20 | ecosystem: Environmental > Aquatic > Freshwater > Lake > Sediment | place: USA: Wyoming | collected...
TGTGGAGTTCGGGCACCAGATCAGCCATGCCCACAACGTGTCGGCGAGGGTCTGGCAGCCCAATATCCAGAAGGTGAAGGTGACGATAGATGGCCAGGTCAAGCGGCTGAACGTGTGCACCCGCTGTCTGCGCTCCGGGGCGGTGCAGAAGGCGAAGTAAGACGGGTCCAGAGAGTCGGGGGGGGGTCTTTAAAACCTCGGTAAGGATAAGTAAATCAATAAGAGGCTCAGTTTTCATCTGAGCCTCTCTCAATTACCGGGGGTCTACTTTAGGACCTTCACGACCTCCACGATCGTCTCGTACCTGCCGAAAGAGGGCAGGAGATAGGCTCCGGCCACGAGCTTCTTGGCCGAGAGGAGCATCTCCTGGGCCAGGGCAATGCCCTCTTTTGCGGCACCATTCCCGGCCCGGCGCAGGCGGTCGCGTACGACCTGGGGGATGGCCATGCCCGGAACCTCGTTGTGCAGGAACTCTGCCTGCTTGGAGCTCATCAAGGGAAGGATGCCCGTGAAAACCGGAAGGTTCACTTCCCGGATGAGATCGAGGAGACGCTCCAAATCACGGGCCTGATAAACGGGCTGGGTGAAAAGGAAGCTCGCCCCGTTGTCCCGCTTGCGCTTGACTTTGTCTGCCTCGGCCCCCAGGTCCGGGGCGTTGCCGTTGAGCGCAGCGCCGACGAAGAAGGAGGTGGGCTGGCCGATGGAGTTGCCCACGATGTCCTTGCCCTGATTCAGGCTGGAGAGGATCCCAACCAGGCCCACGGAGTCGGCGTCGTACACCGCGGTCACGCCCGGATAATCCCCGACGCTTGGCGGGTCACCGGTCAGGGCCAGGATGTTGCGGATGCCCAGGGCGTGCGCCCCGAGCAGATCCGATTGTAGGCCCATCAGGTTGCGGTCCCGGCAGGTGAAATGCAGGACCACGTCCAGGCCGATCCGGAGGGTCAGGATGGCCAGGGCGATGCAGGACATCCGCACCCGGGCCATGGGGCTGTCCGCGATGTTCACGACCTGGATGCCGTTCTCTTTGAGGAGCCTCGCGCCCTCCATGATCTTCTGGGTGGAAACCCCCTTGGGCGGGTCCAGCTCCACGCTGACCGTGAATTCCCTGCCCGCCTTCCGGGCGAAGAGGGAAAGCTCTCTCGGCGGAGCTGTGATCTCTATTCTCTCGGTCGGAGCAGACTCGACGCTGACGGCGACCCGGGTCATCCCGTTCACCCGGCGCAGAACCTCGGCCATGGCCTGGATGTGGGCCGGGGTGGTTCCGCAGCAGCCCCCCAGGACCCAAGCTCCGGCGCGGAGGAACTTTTCCGTGCACTCCGCGAAATACTCCGGGGAGGAAAAGTAGATGTACCGTCCGTCGATCATGCGGGGGAACCCGGCGTTGGGCATGGCCGCGAGCTTCCGCTCGCCGAGGACCTCCATACGCTCCAGGACTTCGATCAGGCGTTGGGGGCCCACACTGCAGTTCGCGCCGATGACCTCCACGGACCGGGCGGAGAGCTCTTTCACGACTTCCTCGGGCGGGTTGCCACCCAGGGTCATGCCCTCCTCGTTGAAGGTCATCTCCGCGATGATGGGGAGGTCCGTGACTTGGCGACAGGCCTCCACGACGAGGAGCATCTCCCGGAGGTCCGAGAAGGTCTCGAAGATGAAAAGGTCCACTCCGCCCTCTAAGAGGGCCTCGATCTGCTCCCGGAAGGCGTCCCGTGCCTCTCCGGCCTTCATTTTACCCCAGGGCTCGAGGTGCTTTCCGGTAGGGCCAAGGGAGCCGGCGATGAAAATGCTCCTCCCTGAAACCTCGCGGGCCTCACGGGCGGCCTTGACCCCGGCGCGGTTCAGGTCCCGGACTTTCTCCTCCAGGCCATGATGCGCCAATTTGAAACGGTTGGCGGCGAAGGTGTTGGTCTCGATGAGTTCGGCCCCGGCTTGGATGTAGTCCTGATGTACCTTCTGGACCATCTCGCGGTGCGATGAATTAAGCTCATCGAAGCCGTGCTCGAAAGAGACCCCCCGGGTGTGGAGCAGGGTCCCCATGGCCCCGTCCGCCAGGAGGGGGCCATGGGCCAAGCGGTCAAGGAAGGGGTGTGCCATCTTCTTTCAAATCCAGATTTCTAAGAACGGGATCCTGAACAGGCATTGCCTTCGAATCGGGTCATTCGGATCGGGATTTCCCGATCCGCAGAAAGGCGATCTCGTCATCCTGGCAGGGCTCCACCGGAAGGTCTCCCTGCTCCCCGTTCCGCTCCCAGCGCACCACGACCCTGCCCTCCTTCCACCCGTCAGAGTAGCGGGCTGCGATGCGGGCTACTTTCTCGACCTCCTCCGGCGTGGCGCTTCCGTCCAGGATGGCCGTGGGTCCAGGATGGGATACGACGCGGAGGAAGGTGCGCCCCTCGCGAAAGCGACCGAGGAATTCGTTTTCCCCCCGGCGGCGCCCGACCACGGCCTTGGCCACGGGGGAGAGCCGGAAGTGACGGCCGGTTTTCAGGAGCTCCAGGTCCGTGGAGACCAGAGTGTCCCGGCCCTTATGGGCGAAGAGGTCCTGCAAGCGTTCGGCGAAGACCTTGTCCGTGAGGAAGCAGCCCCCGGCCGGCTGAGGGAACTCCCGGATCCCGAACTCCGCGGCCAGGCGCAGCTGCTCTTTCCGCGAGCGCCCGCTGATGCCGTAAAGACTCTCCCGGTCCACCCAGCCCCTTTGCTCCGGGATCGTGGGGGGCAGGAGCTTGGCCGAGAGGGGGCGGAGCAGGATCCCGGTCAGGCCGCTCTCCTTCTCGATCTCGTCCAGGGCCCTGCGGTGCTGGGACATCGGCCTCTGGCCGAGGACCTCCCCGCTGAACGCGAAGTCCGCGCCCTGCTCCTCCAGGTAAGCCTTCGCCTTGCGGAACATGAATATCTTGCAGTCGATGCAGGGGTTTACCCCGCTGCCGTAACCGTGCCGGGGATGGACCAGGACCTTCCGGAACTCCTCCGCGACATCCAGCTTCACGACCGGGACGTCCGAGGGAAGCATCACCTGGGGATGCGGGTTCCACCGCCCGGCATCGGGCTCGCCCAGGGCCTGGTGGTATTCGGGAAAGCCGAACCCGATGGTGAACTTAAGGGCCGTGACCCGGATCCCCTGGGCCCGGATGACGGCCAGGGCCAGGGTGCTGTCAAGCCCTCCGGAGTGGAGGGCGATGGCATGAATGGTTTCGTTCATCTCTCTTGCGACCGGACAGTTAAAAAAGGACCTGTCGCGTTGGCCCGCTCCCCGGCCAATGGATCACCATTGGATCTATCAGGGTTTCTTGGGTGCCGTCCGAAAGAAACCCGCGTCGTCGGCGCGCGACAAGTCCCCACACGGCTTTATGAGTGGTTCCGGCTTATCCTCCCAAAAGCCCGACTACGGCTTTTTCCACCATGCCCGGGTCTATACGGGTGTTCTTGCAGGGCCCCTCCGGCCTCTGATTGGGCAGGCCGATGACCGGGACCTTGGCCTGCTCCGAGATTCCCGCCACGAGCTCCCGCTCGCAGGCCACGGCGATGATCCCGGCCGGCCTCAGGGCCTTGACCAGGCTCCGGGCCACGCTTCCTCCGGTAGCCACAGTCAGGACTAGGCGGTAGCGCTCTTTGATCGGGACCAGGTTCGCGATGTCGCAGCGGCCGCAGCCCTTGCAGTTAGCGATATCCTCCACAACCTTCTGCTGGCATTTCAGGAACTGCAGGCAAGAGGGGAGGAGTACCAGGATTCGGCTTCCCGCGATCCGCTGATAAAGGGCCTGGACCAGGGCGTTGTTCACGGCCAGGAAGGAACGCTCGATCCGCTCCTTTTGGATCCCGATGAGCTTGCCGAGCGAAACGGCGATCGGCATGAGGATGACCATGACGATGGGCCGACCACGAGCCATGAGCAGGCAGTTGCGCTCGGCCAGTGCCGTGAGAGCCACCGTGAGGAATTGAAGCGCGAGAAATAGGAGGGGCAGGGCCAGGACCGCAGCCACTAAGACCGCGAGCCAGACCCCCACCTCGGCTAGTCGCGGGTGGATCAGATAATCCAAGAGCCAGGCCGCAGAAACCAGCAACATGAGGCCCAGACCCGCCAGGATCAAAAACAGTTTCTTACCCTCGCGGAGATAATCGCGAGGGATGGAATGTTTTCCTGAAACTACGATGCCCTCCTCCTTTTCGCGCTGCCGGCCCCGGCAGCGGCCAAAACCTTGGGCTTTCGTTTGTGGGACTTGGCTACCTCCTCCAGAGTGGCGTCAGCCAGGAATCCGGCGATGCGATTTTGAGTCTTGGCCAGGAGGTCGTTGACCCCACAGCCCTTTCCCCGCTTGCATTCCACGCCGTGCTGGAGGCAATCGTAGAGCAGAAACGGGCCCTGCACTGCCTCCAGGATATCGAGGACGCTGGCCCGCTCCGAGCCCGGGGCCAACCGCACCCCGCCCCGCGCACCCCGGACCGAGCGCACGAACCCGACCCTGGCCAGATCGCTCAAGATCTGTGGTAGGTACTTCATGGGAATAGCCTGGCGCTCCGCAATGGCCTCCGAGGTCGTCTGGCCGTTCCTTTGCTGCAAGAGGTCGACCAGAGCCAAGAGGGCATATTCTGTGCGGGCTCCAAAAATCATCCACTCTCCTTTGAGAAAATGATGGCTCTACGCTTAGATTATACGCGGAAAGCAAGGTTTTGTCAATAACATGTCTGAAGATATTTTCGCAGGGCATCATTTTCGCCTTCCCCAGGGGCAAAAAGCGGTTGTCAGGAGCCCAAGCAGGGAAAGCCAAAGGGTCCCCCACGCGAAGAGATCCCCGTGTTTCGTGTAAAAGGTGGTCTGGCTTCTCAAGGGCAGGTCACCTACGAGGTCGGCCCTCACGAAGATCTTTGTGACCTTGCTGGTTCGGCCGAAGGGGTCCACGAACATCGAAACCCCGGAGTTGGCGCAGCGGGCGATGGCGGTCCGGTTCTCGATAGCCCGGAACACCGCCATCTGGGCGTGCTGCTGGGCGGCCCCGGTCTTTCCGAACCAGCTGTCGTTGGTGATGTTCACGATGATCCCGGCTCCGGATTTGACCTGCCTGCGGACCTCGTCGGGGAAGATGGACTCGAAGCAGATGAGCACGGCGAGTGCGGTCTTGGGATGCAGGAGGGGGGAAGCGAGTTTTCCCACGCTCCAGTCCGCCTCTCCGAACTGGACGTTCCTGAGAAATGGGACCTTCTCCTTGAACGGGATGCTTTCCCCGAAGGGGACCAGATGTTTTTTGTGATATCGGCCTAAGAGGGCCCCGTCCGGCGCGAACAGAAACGCGGCATTGTAATAGGCCAGGCCATTCCTCTCCAGGGGCTCCCAGTCCTCGGCCCCGGTGAGAAGGTGGGTTCCCAGGCCTGTGATGATGTCCTCCACGGACTTCCGGCAGGCCCATTCCGAGGTGAGGAAGCAGGGGACCGCGGTCTCTGGCCAGACCACGAGGTCCGGCTTCTCTTTCCGCACCTCGCGGCTCATCTCGGTGAAGACCTTTAGAGAATAATCGGGGTTCTGCCACTTCTCGTCCTGAAAGATGTTTCCCTGGATCAGGGCGATCCGGATGGTCCGGGAAGGAGCTTGGGGACGGCTCATCACGCCAAGCCCATAAGCGATGGGCAGGAGAACGAGCGCGAGAAGGCCGGATAGGAAAGTCGTCCTGCGCTTTGCGTTCCCGGCTGCGATGGTTTCCAGGATAAGGTGGTTGACCCCCATGACCCAGAAGCTGACTCCCCAGACTCCCGTGGCCTCCGCGAACTGCACGAAGAGGAGGGCCTTGGACTGGGTATATCCCAGGGTTCCCCAGGGGAACCCGGTCCAGCCCAGGGAGCGCAGGAATTCCAGAGCCGTGAACAGGAATGGTCCTGCCAGCCAGGCCGGGACCTTCCCCCGGCCGGAGAGGAATCGCGTGAGCCCGGCGTAGGCCGCGAGGAAGAGTCCCAGGTATCCTGCGATCAGGAGGACGCCGAGGTAGAGGAGCGGCGCGACCCATCGCTCCACGGGGTCGAAAACGATCCAGTGCAGCAGGCCGATGAAGAAGGCGAATCCGGAGACATAGGCATATCCGAAGGCCCCTTTGGGCGTCATGTCCCGGACCGCGAGCCCCAAAGGGAGGAAGGCGATGAATGCTAAAAACCCCCATCCGAATGGGGGGAAGGAGAGGATCAACAGGACGCTGGTGAGAAGGGCCAACAGGAGGTTTTTGGCCTTTACATTGTTCAATTTTCAATCTTCGATTTTCAATTCAAAAGACCCGCACCTCCCGGTCCTTCTTGGCCGAGACGTATAGGGCATCCATGATCCGGGCGAGCTGGACGCCGTCCCCGGGGCTGACCAGAGGCTGGGCGTCCGAGGTGATGCAATCTGCAAAGTGGGCCATCTCGGCCTCGTAGGAGGCGTGGTATCCGGAAGCCGGGGGCTTGACCATGGGGGTGACGTTGACCAGGTTGCCGTGGAGCTCTTTGAGGATCCGCAAGGGGTTCAGCAGGGCCGCGCCCTTACTCCCGAAGAAGTTCACGTAGGTAAAGTCCTTGTCGTAGAGCAGGGTCCAGGAGACCTCCACGGTGATCGTGGCCCCGGCCTTGGTCTTGATGAAGGCCGCGGCCGAATCCTCGACGTCGCCCTTGTGGCCCATGTGGTAGGCCGAGGCTGAGACCGAAGCCACCGGAGGGTTGCCCAGGAGCCAGAGGGCCAGGTCCATCATGTGGACGCCGAGGTCCAGGAGGGCGCCTCCGCCGGAGCGCTCCTTCTCCAGGGTCCAGGCCTTGGGCTTCCACGCCCCCTTGTGCCGGAGCCAGCCGGTCTTGACGTAGAAGACCTCCCCCAGCTCCCCGCCCTCGATGAACTGCTTGAGGATCTGCACGTCCTGGCGGAAGCGGTGGTTGAACCCGATCAGGAGCTTCTTCCGGGCGCGCTTTGCGGCCTCGGCCATGTCCCGGGCCTCCCGCCCGGTGAGGGCCATGGGCTTCTCGCAGAGCACGTGCTTGCCCTGCTTGAGCGCGGCGATGGTGATCGGGGCGTGGAGGTAGTTGGGAGTGGCGACGACGACCCCGTCCAGCCCCTCCAGCTTGAGCATCTCCTCGTAGTTCTCGAAGATGTGGGGCACGTCGTGCTTGCGGGCCAGGGCCTGGAGCTTGCCCTTGTCCCGGTCGCACAGCGCGAGGAGCTGGGCGTTGGGGAGTTTCTTGATGGTCGGGATGTGCTCGAGCTGGGCTACGGCCCCGCACCCGATCACGCCGATGGCCGCCTTAGTTTTACTCATCGGATTCCTCAAACCTATTTTATGGAGGTCATTGCGGGGAGTCCCCCGATTTATGGGGAGACGACGAAGCGATCTTTCGGTTTTTCCATCTCCCCATCTTTCCGTATCTTACAATATATCATAAAGTTATAAAAAAAGTCAAGGAGGCGGGCGTCGGCGCTGATATTCCTCCTTTTGGCTTGATTTCTTACCTCATGTGTGGTATGCTTTTTCAGCTTTCAATCCTGGAGAGTTATCATGCTGATCCGTATTGTCTTGGAGCGAAATGTCCTTTCTTGAAAGGCGGTGGCCCCTTCTCCTGGCGTTCATTTTTCTCGTCGGGCTCGCCTTCCGGCTGGGCTATCTCTATCAGGCTTCCAGGACCCCGTTCTTCCGCCCGTTGACCCTGGATTCCGAGGCCTATGAGGCCAAGGCCGCCGAGATCCTCTCCTCCCCGGGATTTCTTCCCCGGGGCGTTTTCTACCAGACGCCTTTCTATCCTTACCTCCTTGCGTTCCTGCATAAAATGTTTGGGCGGACGCTTTTACCCATCAGGCTCCTTCAAATTCTCCTGGGCGCGTTCCTGCCTGTTTTGGCTTTCCTGATATCCAGACGTTATTTCCCTGTCTCTGCCTCGCTTCTCGCGGCCCTTTTCTCCGCCTTTTACGGCCCCCTTTTGTATGAGGATGCCCTGGGGGACAAGACGACCCTTGCGGCCTTCTTCTTTGCGCTGGCCGGCCTGGCGTCCGCGAAGGCGGCCGGGAATCAGAAGGGCTGGCTTCTCGCGGGCTTCTCCTGGGGCGTGGGGGCGCTCGTGAGAGAGAACTTCCTTCTTGTGGGAGTCGTGCTCTCCCTGATTTACGGAAGGAAGAAAGCCTGGCTCGGACTGCTGGGCATCCTCCTGGCCGTCCTTCCGGTGACGCTTATGAACCTGAGGGCCGGGGATTTCGCATTGGTCACCTCTCAGGGCGGTCAGAACTTCTATATCGGGAACAATCCTCAGGCCACCGGAGGTTACGCCGCGCCTTCCTTCGTGAGGGCGACTCCGGAGTTCGAGCAGGAGGATTTCAAGAAGGAGGCCGAGGCCGAGGCGGGGAGGCAGCTCAAGCCCTCCGAAGCGTCCGGTTACTGGCTCCGGGAGGGTCTGAGCTTTATTCTATCCCATCCCGGCAGGGCGGCCCTTCTTTATGTCAAGAAGGCTTTGCTGGTGGTGAACGCCTACGAGATCCCGGACAACTACAATTACGGCTTCCTCAAGCACTACCTCCCTCTGCTCAGGTTTCCCCTCTTTGAGTTCGGCGTGATCGGGCCCCTGGCCCTGTGCGGATTGTTTTATTCTTGGAGGAGGGGAAGAGAGAGAAAGGTTTCCCTGCTCTATGTTGCGATTTCGCTTTATGCCTTGACCTTGGTCCTGTTCTTTGTGGTGGGGCGGTACCGGGCTCCGGTGGTCCCGCTTTTGTTTCCCTTTGCGGCTTTTGCGATAACGCACCTCGTGGAGGAGGTCTCTAAGAGGAGGTGGAAAGGGCTGGCGGTTCTGACAGCCGTCCTGGTCATCTTCGGGATCCTGGTGAATCACCGCAGGGCGGACTATCCGATCTCCAGGGATTTCTCCCGGGAGCATTACATGTTGGGGAGTGCTTTTCGCAAAGCCGGCCTGCTTCCGGATGCTGTGCGGGAGTGGGAACAGGCTCTCGCAGAGCGGCCGGATTACAAGGAGGCTTTGAACAACCTGACTCTGGCGAAGAATATCATGAGGGAGGACAGTTTGAGGCAGGCCGTTCTATCCTCCCCCTTGGATGCCGGGGCTCATCTGGAGTACGGAGTTGTCCTCCTGGACCTCCAAAAGGACTCCCTGGCCCTTGCGGAGTTCCAGCAAGCGATTCGATTGAATCCATCTCTGGCCCGGGCCTGGGACCGACTGGGGTTCTATTACGCTACGCGGGGGAGGAACTACGCCCAGTCGGAAGAGGCGCTGTCTAAGGCCGTGGCCCTTGAGCCGGACAACCCGAGCTACTGGACGAACCTCGGGAACTGCCATTTTGAGTCCGGGGACAAGAAAGCCGCCCTGGCTTGCTGGCGGAGGGCCCTGGCTTTGAGGCCCGAGGATAGTGTGCTTCGCAACAATATCTCCGCGTTACAACGGGATTGACAAATAGGGTAAGTCATGTTAGTATTTATAGGAGAGGAGGTGAATAAGGTGAAGAAAAAGATAAGTTTGTGTATTTTGACGGTTGGGATGTTGGCAGTTTCGGCATCTGGCCTGAATTTTAAGCAGGTCGCCTTTATTCCTTCAGGTATTATTTGGGGGTACGGTTATATCAAGGCCATGGACTTTAACAACGATGGATTTCAGGACTTGGTTTTTGGGACCGACCTAAATTCGCAAATAGCTGGTGTTGTTTATTATAGCTACCAGCCTTATAATCGTTATTCTTTCCAGGATTCTTTTAGATATGCTGAGCCTTGGGATGCAGGTTATCTGGACCAAGATAGTCTTTTTGATGTAGTTACCCAAGCATGGGACAGTTCGCAACAGAATACTTATATCCGCGTCTATGAAGCTACAAATCGAAACTCATTTCCCAAAGAACTGGTTTGGTCTTGGCCTTACGAATATTTTGGTAGAGGTGTGCAGCCGATGTATATCACCGACTTGGATCGGGATGGTTTGAAGGAAATCCTGACCGCGGATGCTCAGGTGATTTATGTCTTCGAGAATCGGGGGAATAATCAGTATCAAATGGTTTTCAGCGACACTATAGGTAACTTGCCGACGGGATCTTTTGCGACCGGCGACTTTGATGGGGATGGGCTCATGGAGTTTGCTTGTGGTTCCCAAGGTAGAACTGTCTATGTCTACAAGTGTACGGGGCCTGACCAGTATCGGATAAGCTGGAATGGTCCCTTGGATACTCCCAATATGTTGGATGTTATTTCCCTGTCGGAAATGGACGGGGATGGGAAGCCGGAGTTCATGATCGGGTCATTGAGGACAGGACCAGCACCTTGGGCGGGATGTCTTTGGATTTATGCGTCTACAGGGATTAATCAATATAGCCTCATCTATTCGGATTCCATTGTTGGCGTGGGGAATCGTGGGGTCTACTGTGTTCACTCCGATTGTGGGGATATTGATCGGGATGGGAAGCCGGAGTTGGTGTGGGCGATTGACCGGGATTGGATGGTGTACAAGTATGATTCTTTGGGCCGTCGGTTCCAGCGGGTTTTCAGGGCTTACGGGGATAACGGGCATAACTCTACGAACGTCCACATTCACGACATGAACGGGAACGGGTATCCTGAGATTATCGAGTCCGGGGGGAACGAGACGCATATCTGGGAGGTGGAGGCGTGTCAGGTGGTCTATCCCAATGGGGGTGAGACGTTGTACGGGGATTCGTTGGCTGTGATCCGTTGGCGGAATGTGGACCCGTTTCGTGCGGATTCCTTTTCCCTGTTTTACTCCTCGGACAGCGGGTTGACCTATTCTCCTGTGGCTCACGGGGTTCCCGGTTCTGATAGTGCCTATACCTGGACGGTACCGAGGACCTTTTCGGATGTTTGTTTCGTGATGCTCTGGGCCTATCAGAACGCCACGGGCTGGGACTTCTCGGACAGTCACTTCCGCATCCGTAACGGCAACGGGGTGGAGCAGGGACAGGTCGTTCGGTCTTCCGTCTCACAGGTCCCTTATCGCGTGGCGCCTAATCCGTTCGTCTCCTTCGCCACCCTCCCTGGCCATGAGAAGGAGTCCTTCGCCCTCTACGATGTCTCTGGCCGAAAGGTCGGGGTTTATAAGGGGGACCGGATTGGCTCCGGCCTCTCCGCCGGTATCTATTTCCTTAAGCCGGAAGGGAAGGACGCTAAGCCCTTACGGGTTGTGAAGTTGCGTTAACCTGGGTAGACGGAATCTATGGATTCCGTCTGGGTTGGGGTTTCAAGTTGGTTCAGAGCGATCTATGGATCGCTCTTTTCACTTGTGTTCCTGACGCCTATCTCCCCTTGGCATCCTTTCAAGGGACTTTTGCTTCTAACCTGAATGGGAAAGGCGAATCATGGCTGAGATCGTCGGTCCGCTCTATTCGCAGTCAGCGTTTAGCTTTCCGGGGTTGTTCTGGCTCTGCCGTTTTCAGGTCCGCACTGTCCTTCCCGCCTTGATCGTTAGATTCCCGGTCTAAGCGCGCCGAAAGCGTGCCAAAAGCGTACCAAAAGCGCACCAAAAGCGTCCCAGTGCTGTGCGCTCCTTTTGCGCATCCCGTGCGCTTCCTGTCCGCAGTCTTCCCCTGTGGGGTCCCGCCCGCATTTCTTTCCTTTACAGCGGCCTCAATGCTGTTTCCGGCTTGTTCCTTGTAATCACCTGTTATTCAATGAGTTGTTTATTTCAGCCTTTGGTGCAAACGAAGTCTTTCGGTGCTCCTGTAATTAGCGTGAAGTTGGCGTGCAGTTGGAGAGAAATTAGCGTGAAATTGGCGGGAACTTGGCGAGAAATTGGCGGGAAATTGGTGGGAACATGGCGGGAAGCCTTCCTGCAATCCGTTGGTGGCTTGTCATAAGTCTATGGTTTTTGCTTATTTGCAATTTGAAATGCTAACTTTAAAATTTGCATGGAAATGAGTTGGGTCTTTTCCCCCACTTTGTCCTTTACTTTTCCTTTTCGGCTCAGGTATAATTAACACATGGCGAATCAGGCGAAGAAGACCTGGTACGATGTGATCGTGGTCGGGGGCGGCCTGGCCGGCCTGACCTGCGGGGCTTTTCTGGCCAAGTCCGGGAAGAGCGTGCTGGTTCTGGAGAAGGAGCCCACGCCCGGGGGATGTTGCTCCTCTTTTGAGCGCCAGGGGTTCACCTTCGACGTGGGAGTGCATTTCGTGCTGGGGGCCGGGCCCGAGGGCAGCGCGGGCAAACTCCTCAGGGCGCTCGGGGTTTCCGGGCTGGTGGAGTTCGTGAAGGTGGACCCGATGTACCGGGCTGTGTTCCCGGACTTTTCCCTGGATGTCCCCCTGGAATGGGGGTCCTACCAGGATCTCTTATGCAAGCGCTTTCCCAACGAGCGCCAGGGACTGTCCCGGCTCTGGGACGAGATGAAGGAGCTCTACGACCAGATGTACGCGGTGCCGGATGAGCTCACGTTCTGGGACAAGGCCCGTTTCCCGCTCAACTTCACCTTGCTGGCGAATTACTCCGGCAAGACCTTCCAGGCCATGCTGGATGATTCCCTGCACGATCCCAGGCTCAAGGCCGTGGTGAGTTCAGTCTGGCCGTTCATCGGCTGTCCTCCCTCCCGGGTCTCGGCGGTTTACATGAGCGGGCTCCTGGCTACCTGCTTCCTGGAGAAGGCCTATTATCCCAAAGGGGGAAGCGGCAGGCTGTCTCAAGCCCTGGCCGGCGCCCTGGCCAGGAACGGAGGGGAGTTGGTGACTCAGACCGAAGTCGCCCGGATTCTGGTGAAAGGCGGGAGGGCCTGCGGCGTGGAGCTTGGAAACGGGGAAAGGCTGGGGGCGTTCTTCGTGGTTTCAACCAGCGATGCCCGCCGGACGTTCCTGAACCTGGTGGGCGAACGGTATCTCAAGCCCGGGTTTGTAAAAAAGCTCAAGGCCATGCGTCCTTCCTTCTCGGCCTGCGAGGCCTACCTCGGGATTTCGCTTTCACCCGAGGAAACCCAAGGGCTCTCGCATCAGATCTTCTCCTACGACAGCTATGATATGGACGAAGCCTACCAGAGGATGCTCTCCGGAGATGTCCAGGCCCCGGTTTCCTTTGCCCTCCCTTCGCTCCATGACCCCGGCCTGGCTCCGGCGGGACACGGGGCCCTGACACTCCTGACCTACCGTCCTTATCAGCTGGTAAAAGACGGGTCAGGGGAGCGGGGCAAAATGGAGGCGCAGATGCTGTCCAAAGCCGGGAAGATCCTGCCCGGCCTGGAAGGCAAGATCAAGGTCAGGGACTTCTCCGACCCCCAGACCCTTGAGCGATATACCCATGCCTTTTCCGGCGGGCCCTATGGCTGGGACTTCACTCCGGATCAGGTGGGCATCCAGAGGCTTCAGCCGGTTACGCCGATCCGGAACCTGCTTCTGGCCGGGCACTGGACGACCCCCGGGGGAGGGGCCACGACGGCGATGTCTTCCGGCCTCCTCGCCTCCAAGAAAGTCCTGAGACGTTATGAAAGTCAGAAGGAAGTTATGCTCTGAGGCGGGTTGCCGGGTTAAGGGTTAATGGAAATCCGCAATTTTAAAACCAACGTCTAAAATCCGAGAGGCTTTTTCGTGAAACCCATTAAGCTCTACCTCGAAGAACTTCGGGCCCCGTTCTTTTCGGCGAGCATCCTGCCGGTCATCCTGGGAGCGATGATCGCCTGGGCCCGGACAGGGCTCCTCCGCCTCGACACGCTCCTTCTGACCCTTCTGGGGGGAGTCCTGCTCCATGCCGGGACGAACGTGGTGAACGACTACTACGACCATGTGAGCGGGAACGACGAAGCCAACACGCAGTTCGTCAGGCCTTTCACCGGGGGAAGCCGGATGATCCAGAAGGGCCTGCTTTCTCCCAAAGAGGTC
>Ga0315288_10007521_pt1 | contig 13801 bp, 19 predicted proteins | sample YL17G11_20_MG_FD_203454 | JGI IMG/M metagenome (GOLD analysis project Ga0315288, IMG submission 203454) | Sediment microbial communities from Yellowstone Lake, YNP, Wyoming, USA - YL17G11_20 | ecosystem: Environmental > Aquatic > Freshwater > Lake > Sediment | place: USA: Wyoming | collected...
GAATGGCTGCGGGGCAAGGGCATCAGGGCGCGAAACGCGCTCCATTCCTTGCGCAAGGAGTTTGGCAGCCAGATTTGCGCCCAGGGCGGCATCTACGCCGCGAGCGTCGCCCTGCGCCATAGCAGCATCAACATCACCCGCGAGCACTACGTGGACAAAAAGCAGGCTGTCGTGTTCCAGGTGTCGAAGCTGCTGGGACCCGAGAGCCCGGCGACCGAAGTGAACGGCTGAACCCTTCTCAGGAGGAAAACCGATGAAGCGACGAGAAGGGCTAGCGAGTCAGCTCTTTCAACCTTTCTCTGATGGCCCACCATGGCACCAATGGCTTTTCGGAGACCGCGAGCGCCTGCCGGAGGAGGAAACAGAGGCGGCCTACTGCTGGGAGTTTGGCCTTCAAACACCTGAAGTGGTCGCAGAGGTCGAGGTGGTCAGGCAGAAGCTAGCGCGATACAAGAAAAGGGATGCCCCGGCCTTTCGGAAATGGATGGAGGAGAATCCACGGCCGGACGATATCCCACAGTTACGAGACTGGGTGAAGCGATGCTACGCCGCGAACCCTGACTCTGACTTGACTAGTCGCATGCTGGACTTGAACGCGGGTTTCATGATTCATTGGCCGGAGTTCCCCGGGCTGCACTGGCTTCAAGTGCCGCAAGCCGTTCGAGAAGATAAGACGCGGAAATGGCCCCTCGCAGATGACGGTGATTGGCGCTGCAAAATGTGGAAGCCGGGTTACTGGGAGAAGCAAATGGAGGCGCGGGAGTTCGGCACCGCGCCGTCGTTTTTCTACAAGACGAAGTTCGGTCTTGCTTGTCACACATGGATTCACAGTTGGCTGGTTCGGGCCGGCGCGAATTTGGAGTGATGGAGAGACTGGACAGAGACAACGAAGTCGCCATGGGGCTTTGCATCGCCAGATAGATGGGACGAACACCGCTTGGTGAGTATCAATTGGGCGCGTAGTGATCGCAAAATGAAAGCCGATTTCGCTAAGTGGCTGAAGGAGAATCGCCCAGATGACCGCCAGGCGTTTCACAGGTGGAAGCGCAGCGCGGAAGACTTCTACCAGAAGCACGACCAACCCAAAGAGGTGTGGGTGCGGGAACTGGTGAAGCGGGCGTGCCCGCGGTTACGGGCGGTCGAACTGCCGGCGGCGTGGGCAGCCGTGGCCGCCCAGGTGGCGCCGCGCTGCACGGCGAAGGCAGACCAGATCGGCAGCCTGATGGAGGGGTTGCGGCGGGAGGTGCCCGAGTTTCGCCGGCGGCAAGCGTTGGCCTATCCGGTGGCGGGGATGGTGGCGTTGATCGCGATGGCGCTCTTTAGCGGGGTGGCCAAGGGCTAGGAGGACCTGGCCGATTACGCCGCCACGCTCTCCCAAGGACAACGGCGGGCCCTGGGCTTCCGCATCGATCCGCACACGCGGCGGGTGCGGTGTCCGCAGAAGAGTTGTTTTGAGCGGGTGCGGGCCGAGGTGGACGCGGTGGCCAGACCAGGTATTGGGGCCGACGCAGGACCGGTGGGTGATCCTGGACGGCAAGGAGCAGCGGCATGCCGATGTGGAAACGGTCAGCGCGGTGGATGGCACCGGTCGGTGGTTGGGCACCGTGCCCGTCACCACGGGCAGCAATGAGATCCCCGCCGCCCGCCAGCAGTTGGCCAAACTGGACGTGGTGGGCAAGATCATGCTGGCCGACGCGGCCCACACGCAGGTCGAAACCGTGCAGCAGGTGCTCTACGAAGGCGGGGGCGACTACCTGCTGACGGTTAAAGCCAACCAGAAGGGCTTGGTGAAAACCTTGGAACAGCTGCTGACCCCGCAGCGTTTTTCCCCCTCGGCCGACGCCGCAGACCCATGCCTACACCCGCGAGCGCAACCGGAGCCGGCGGGAGATCCGGCTGTTGGACGGCCGGGAGGTGACGCCGGCGCAGGCGGGCTTTCCCGGAGCCCGGACCATCGCCCGGCTCAAACGGCGGGTGCGGCGTAAGGGGCAAGAAGACCACCGAGATGGTCTATCTCATCGGCAGTCTCACGCTCGACCAGTTCGACGCGCTGGGTTTCCGGCAACTCAAACGCGGCTACTGGGTGATCGAAAGCCGCCTCCACCACATTCTGGATGTCACGATGGCCGAGGATCAAAGCCGGGTACGCCACCCCAACGCGGCCCTCGCGCTGGGGATGGTGCGCCGCTTGGTGGTGAGCTTCGCGCTGGAATGGTTGAAAGCCGTCCGCCCGGTCAAGCCCCGGGCCACGGCGCACACTTTCCAGAAACGCTTCCATCATCGCGACGGCGGCCGTGCCCGCCTCGAGGCGCTCCTCTTCGCCAAATCCCCCTCCGCTTGGCGCTTACCTCGATGAAAAAGTGCGTCCTACGCTCGTTCTTGCTGGTGGTTTTTGCGTGCTTTCGGTTGAGCTTCTCGGGTAGCGTGAACACCTTCGCGGGGTGTTTGGCATGACCGCAGACCAACTCAAACCCCACAGGATCCTCCGCGGCCCGCTCTTCCCGGAGCCGGTGGAAGTCCTGGTCGCAAGCCCTACGGCCGGGGCCGTCAAACTGGTGGGCCGCGGTGTCCGGACAAACGAGGTCGCGGACATCATTCTGACGCCCGACAAGTTGGACTTGGCCCAGGCTACACCTGACGCGAAACCGTTCGACAGGGCCATCCGCGACTTGCCCCGAGGCATCTCACAACTGCTCTTTCCCTCCGCTTCCGACTGCGAAACTTGGGCTGAATCAAGCCTTGCAGCATGAAAACCCTTAAGAAACTCTGCACGCCGCGCGCCAGCGTCTTTGACGTGTCGAAGCGCGACACCGTCCTGAACCTCACCCATCTCGTTGACAGCAAAATCAAGGAAAAGGACTTTTTCGAGGAGAACTTTGTCACGGACGGCATGAAGACGCTGCTGCTGGAGGCGTTCCGCCGGCTCCAGGGCAAGTCCGAGCAGGGGCTCTTCAAGCTCACCCAGGCGATGGGCGGCGGCAAGACCCACAACCTCATCACGCTGGGGATGCTTGCCAAGCACCAGAGAATCGTCCGAGCCTGACGTAACGCCGACATGGTAATTCACCCCAAAATCGGCTTCCTACTGCATGGATACGGCCTAGGTCGTCGCGAGGTCCTGAGCTGTCCAGGATTGGATCGTGCGAGGTTCTGGCGTCGGTTCAAATCTCACCGGCCCGACCATTCTCCATTTCACGACACCCCACAACCCGCTGGCAGGGTGCGATCGCCCGATTGTGGCGCCCGTGCCAGGCGACTCGCCTGCCGACTTTGCTTTGCGCCGGGCCGCGCTCTCGCTAGAGTCGGCCCGTGGCAGAACCGCGGAACATCGTCTATTTCGATCTCGAGACGCAGAAGTCCGCCGACGAAGTGGGGGGGTGGAACTACATCAGCCGGATGCGGATGAGCGTGGGCGTCACGTTCAGCACGACCCGCGGTGAGTACCTCATCTACGGCGAGAAACGGGTGAACGACCTGATCGCCGAGTTGCAGCGGGCGGACCTCGTGGTGGGCTTCAACGTCCTGCGTTTTGACTACGAAGTCCTGCACGGCTACACGCCGATCGACCTGCGCCAGATCCCGACGCTCGACATGCTGGTGGAGCTACAAAAGGTCCTGCCCCATCGGTTGTCGCTGGATTCGATTGCGGCGGCCACGCTCGGGGTAGAGAAGACATCGGACGGTCTCCAGGCGCTCCGGTGGTTCCACGAGGGCAAGCTGCTCGAGATCGCGGAGTATTGCTGCTACGACGTCAAGATCACGGGGTTGGTTCATCAATACGGCGCGGCGCACAAACAGCTCTATTACCGGAACCGCTTTGGGAACAAGCTCTCCGTGCCGGTGTCGTGGTGAGGGAGCAAGCGTAAGAACGCTCTCGGCTCAGAAGGAGGTTGGTGCCCGCGACAGGACTTGAACCTGTACGATGTTAATCACTAGAACCTGAATCTAGCGCGTCTGCCAATTCCGCCACGCGGGCACACTCCGACGGCAGCGGCATAGCCAGAGGCGAGACAAACTCACCCGCTTCTCCCAACCGCGTCCGAGGAGACTTAAGAACATCGTCTCGCCTGCATCAAGCAAAATGCAGGCTTACTCCCAATACGAGGTGAGGACCTGCACATCGCGCTGGCTGTTGCGGAGCACCACCGCTGTGAGGGTCCGGCGGTATTGGCCGATCGCCGCCCGCACCTGGACCTCGAAGGTGAAGCTGCGCGTGCCACAGAACCGTTGCAGGGCCTGCACCTGCGCCGGGATCATGCCGCGCACGTTGATGAGTTCGCCGGGATTGTGGAACGGTGTGTCGTCTTCCGTGCCGTCCACGCCGTCCGGGCCGGCACGAAACTGGACGATCTCCATGGCCAGGTTCGGGTCCACCCCAGGCAAGAGTTGCAGCACTTCCGCGGACGCCGTGTTGAGATTGACCTGCGGCCGGCCCAGCGTGTTGAACAGGTCCACCAGCCCGACGGCCGGGATGATCGGGTCGGAAGCATAACCGGGCACGGTATTCTGGACGCTTGACCCCAAGCCCCCCGAGGCAGCTCGCGATCCCCAGTAGAGGCCGGGCGTGATGCCCCTGACGAGCAGCAACTCGGAGAGATCGTCAATCGGACCGTCCTTGGCGACGTAGGGCTTCGGCAGGGAAAGGTAGTAGTCGCTCTCCACGCCGTCGATGAGCGGGTCGGGATTGGGATCGCGCCAATCCTCGATCGCATCCACCAGGCGCGACGACCCAAGCATGTCGAAACCCTGCAGTTCGAAGGCGCGCTGCAGAAGGTCGCGGTTGGCGTAGTTGATGTTCACCTTGCGCTCCAGATCGAGGATCCGGATGGAGAAGCTGCCGGGGCCCAGCGGATTGTTCGTCAGCGAAATGTCCGCGAGGAGGTCGTTGGTGCCGCCCGGGCCCCCGGCCCACTTCTGGTTCAAGGCGTCATAGCCGCCCTCGAACGGGATGCTGAGTTGCAGACCGAGGACGTAACGGGCCAATTCGACTCCGGACCGGCCGAGCCATTGCATGTCCTGGTCGAAGGTGCAGTTTCGCGCCAGCCGGGTTTCGACCTTCATCGAGAAGGCAAAGCCGGCCGCCAGGGTGCTCAACACCACGATGACCAGCATCACGATGATCAGCGCGATGCCACGCCGTGAGTTGGAACAGCGCAGCTTCATGGTCCACGACCTCTCGGAGGGTTGATCCGCGGGCCTGAACCCGGCGGCAGTATGCGGCCTCGGTCCCCGCCTGGAATCGGGCCCACGCCCGGGCCCTGGCCGGGAATCCCGCCCGGCGGATTCCCGGGCGGCAGATTCCCGCGCGGTCCGCCCGCCGCGAGAGTTCCGGGGACGCCGACCGTGGGCAAGGCGATGACCCGGGTCACCACATCCTCCTCCCGCAATTTCAGGCCGGGTCCGCCAAAGCCGATGGAGAACCGCACGAGCCGGGGGAGCTGGTTGGTGTAGCGCCACTCGGTTTCCCACTCTCGGGAGTTGGGGCCCCAGAAATCGACGGTGAAGACTCGCACGTCACGCGCCAGCACCAGCGGGTTCTCCTCCTCCTCAACATCCGGTTCAAACAGGACGGGGTTTTGTCGCATCAACAGGACCTTTCCCCCGCCGATGCCGGGCTCGAGCGTGAACGTGACCCGCCGCAACGGCTGGCCTTCAAAATTGCCGCTCCGGGGGAATGACCTGGGCAGCCGGGCGACCAGGCTCAACGAGGCGTCGTCGCTCGCCGTGTCCGCGAGGAACGAATAGTAGCGCGCGTTCTGATTGAACATCTGAGTGGAAAGAAAAACGTCCTCGAGGCACCGGACCGCCATCCGCTTGCGCTGCGCCTCGGCGGCCGCGGCCAGGCCGACTTGAGAGCTGCGCAGAACGGACGTCCAACACGAGTAGATCGCGGCCACCACGCCCGTGAAGATCGCCAGGGCCAGCATGACCTCGATGAGGGTGAAGGCGGACCGCTGCCGGCGCGAGACCGCGCGGCGGGAGGCGCTTCCTGATGCGGGATGGCGCTGCGGTCTCATCGTCGGAAGGGCGAACTCGACACCTGCGAGTCCGGGCGCCACAAGAGCAGGCTGGTGGTGGATTCAAACGGCCGGTTCTGGGAAAAGCCTCGGATGGTGATGTCCAGTTTAAACAGTCCGTTCGTGGCCACTTGATAGCTGTCGCGGGTCCACGTGAAATCAGGATAAAGGTCGCCAAAATCTCCCTCCACCACGCCCTCCTCCAGTTTGTTCGTCAACATCAGGTCCGCCATCAGCGGGCCGATGTCCGGCAGGTTCACCTGGAGTCCGCGCGCCGCGCGCAGACCCTGCGACATCGAGTCGAGGATGGCGAAGACCGCCAGGAAGAAGATCAGCAGGGCGATCATCACCTCCAGGAGTGAGAAGCCGCCGGCGCGGCGGCGCGAGGGACGCGGGCGTGCCGCGTTGGCGAGCAGGTTCATCGGATGACCTCCATGTCCGCCAAGCCGGTGATGGAGTCCAGGAACACCTTGCGCATCCCGGCGCGCGATTCGATGAGGATGGTGAAGTCATCGCTCGTACCGTTGGGGTGGAAGCGGACCCGGGTTTCCTCGGCCTCCATCTGGTTGCGCAGGTTCAGTTCGATGAGGGCCACGGCGATGTCCTGGTGCAGCCGGGCGGAAAAGGGCGGCATTGTGAAACCCGGCGAGGCGTTCGGCTTGGCCACCGGCGGGGCGCCGGCCGGGTCGTCGGGGTCCATGGCGATGGTCGTGGCCTCGGGGCGGTCCTCCGGAGCGAGTCGCACGGTCATGGCGCCGTCGGAGTTGAGCACGAACTCCGTCGTCACGCCCTGCAGGATGGCCTGGGCGCGCGCGTGGCTGAGCCCCTCCACCAGGTCGCTGGCCGCCTGCCGCAACGGTTCTTTCTTGAAGATCCGGACAAACGAAGGCGCGCCCAGCGCCAGCACCATGGTCAAGATGCCGATGACCACCATGATCTCGACCAAGGTGAAGCCCTCGTTTTCGGCCCGCTTGACGGGACGGGTCTTCATCAGCGCGCGATGTTCGAGGTGATGGCGAACATGGCGGACAGGATGCTGAACAGCAGGCCGCCCACGCCGATCGCCATCGCGATGATGATCACCGGCTCGATCAGGTTCGTCATCACGCGGAGGGCGATGGTCAGCTCGTTCTCGTAAGTGTCCGCCACGTTCTGCAACGCTCCCGGCACGTCTCCCGTCTCCTCGCCGATCTTCACCAGGTCGATCATCAACTGCGGGAACACCCGGCTGCGCGCCAGCGGCTGGGCCAGCGTCTTGCCGTCCGTCACGTCTTCCCGCGTCCGCGCGATGGCCTCTTTCATCACGCGGTTGGGGACGACCTCCTCCGTGATCTTCAACGCGGTCAGCACCGGCACACCATTGTGCAGCAGGGTGGCCAGCGTGCGGGCGAACTGGGCGAACAGGTTCAACTTGATCACCTTGCCCACCACCGGCGCGTTCATCTTCCACGTGTCGAGCCGGCGCTTCCCCGAGTCCGTGGATTTGAACCGGACAAAAAAGATCCCCAGCACCAAGGCCGCGAGGCCGAGAAACAGCCAGGTCGTCCCCCGGCTGAAGAAATGGCTCAGGTCCATGAGCAACTGGGTGGACGCGGGCATCTTCACCTTCATGCCTTGGAAGATGGAAACGAAGCGCGGCAGCATGAACGTCATGAAGAAGATGATGATCACCACCCCCACGCACGCCACGATGGCCGGGTAGATCAAGGCGGAAACAAACTTGGACTGGACCTCCGCAAACCGCTCATAGTGCGTCGCCACGCGCCGGAGCACTTCCACCAGCGCGCCACTCTGTTCGCCCGCCCGGACCATGCTCACGAACATGTCGGAGAACACCACCGGCTGGCGCGACATGGCATCGGACAGGCTCTTGCCCTCCATCACATCCTGGCGAAGCTGCCGGCTCACGTCGGACGAAATCCCCTTGGAGTCCAGGTGCGTCATGCTGTTCAGGGCGACGGTCAGCGGCATGCCGGATTGAAGGAGGTTGGCTAGTTGCTGGGTGAACGTGGCCAGTTCCTGAAGCTTGGGTTTGCGCTGGCGGTGGAGGAACTCGTGCAAGAAGGCCGGAAGGAACCCGGTGCGCGCGCCCGCGGGCTTGCGCTCCGTTCGTTCGGCCCGGGCGGCCGTCCCCTTGGCCGCCTCGACGGCGACGGGGAACAAGCCCAGCCGCTCGATCTGCGACAACGCCGCCGACCGGTCAGGAACTTCCAGGACGCCCTGCACCAGTTCGCCGGAACGTCGTCGGGCTCTATACGAGAATCGTGCCATGACAGAACCTAGTCTGCACTAAACCATTTGGCCTGGAAAGTTGCTCCGTGAACCCGCGCGACCAATGCCGGTCTCTTTCGCCTCTTGCCTGGCTGGTCCGGTCAAACCTGGGGGCCGAACCTGAAACCGATCGTCCCGTCAGCAATGACGCAGTGCACCGGTGATCGAACAACTACGCCCCGTGAGGCCGGGGCCTCAACCCGGAGTGGTCGGGGGATCGTCCTTCTCTGCCGGACGAGCCAGTCCTTCGTTCGTGCTCCCCCGACGATACCCCAGCAAATCCACCGTCACGTGGGCGTAGCCGATCTTGCGCAAGGCCTCGCCGATTCGGGCGGCAATCCCATTCCCAATCAGCCTGGGCATCTCCGCGGGCGCCACCTCGATGCGGGCCAGGTGCTGGACCGAGGGTGAAGACGCGCCGGGAAAGGCAAACGCCGAACGGCCGGAGGCAACGGCGGTCGCGGCATCGGTCCGCGCTCCGAATTCCACGCCCCGCAATTCATGGTGCCGGACTCGGACGTCGTAGAAGCCCAGGTCGCGCAACAACCCTTCCGCCTGTTCGATCATGCGCAGCTTCTCGGGCGTCACCGCCTCGCCATAGGGCAGTCGCGAGCTAAGGCAGGCCATCTGTGGCTTGTCCGCCGTGGGCAGGCCGAGTTGGGCGGAGAGCTCACGGATCTCCGCCTTGGTCAGACCCACTTCCTTCAACGGCGCGCGAGCCCCAACCTCCTTGGCGGCTTGGGCGCCGGGCCGGAAGTCACCGGTATCGCTGGCGTTCTCACCATAGGCAATGACGGCGAACCCTTCGGCGCGGGCGATCGGCGTCAACTCAGCGAACAGCTCCTGTTTGCAGTAGTAACAGCGGTTGGTCGGGTTGGCCAGATAGTCCGGGTTCTCAAACTCCTTCGAGCGTACCACGCGGACCGGGATGCCGAACCGCTGGGCGATCTCGAGGGCCTCGGCCAGCTCGCGTCGCGGCAGACTGGGTGAATCGGCGATGACCGCCAGCGACTTGTCGCCCAACGCGTCCCGCGCCACGCGGGCCAGGAACACGGAATCCACGCCGCCCGAGTACGCCACCAGGCAGGACTCGTAGGACCGCAACTGCGCCCGCAACTGATCCAGTTTGCTCAGACTCACGCGCCTAAAGTGGCATCTCCCCCCGCGCTTGTCGAGATTCCCAGCGCCTCAGCGGCGGCGAGTGGATTGGAAGATTAGGGTTGAGGGAACGGAAGTTTCGTTTATAGTCCGCGCTGCTTGACGCCGGTTGCCAGGGCGACCGGGGTCGAGGTTTTGCATGGTGTCAGCAAGGTCGAATTACTTGGAAATACCGCCTCGCGATCGGGACTTGCGCCAGGGGTTGCGGGCCACGGGAAGCGAGATCACCGCGGGCGCACGCTCATGACGTCTTTGAGCCATCCCGCGGGCGCCGCGAGCGCTCCAACTGCCGACTCCAATCCGGTCGCCTCCTACGCCCTCCGGTCCGAGCTGGCCCAATTCTGCTTCCCGGCGGCGCATCGGGACGCCCAGCGGAAGTTAGCGTGGGTGGACTCGCTCTGCCTGGGGTTTCTGATCATCGGCGCGGTCGGCCTGAAACCGCCGGTTCCCGTCGTCAAGACCGTGGCTCCGCTGGAGGAACCCTTGACCACCATCATCGAGCAGCCACCGCCGAGCCAACCTCAGGAGCTGAACCCTGCCGAGACGACGGAGGAGGTCAGCGACCAGACACCCGACACGCCACAGGTGGTGGCAGTGGCCCTGCCTTCGCCGTCTTTCAATTTCTCGGTGCCGACCCGCGGCACCGTGGTCGTCCCGGCGGCCATGGCCAGCGCTCCGCCGCCGCGCCCGATGCAGGCGCCTCAACAGGCCGCCGCCCCCAAACTGAGCGTGCTCCTGCCCCAAGGCAAAGGGAGTTCCCGACCCATTCCTCCTTACCCGCAGGAGATGATCCAGAAGGATATGTCGGGGACGGTGGTTCTGTTGGCGCGGGTGGACACCAACGGGGCGCCCAGCTCGATCACGGTCAAGACGTCCTGCGGCTACCCGCACTTGGATAAGCACACGCTGGACTGGATCAAGCGGCAGTGGACCTTTCCGCGGGGCACCTACGAACAGGAGTACGAAATCCCGATCGAATACAATCTCGGCGCTACCTCACGCAAATGAACCTGGACTGATCCCTCCCCCTCATCCCTATGTTGGCTAACATTGTTGTTCAATTCTTCCTCAAAGGCGGCCCGGTCATGTGGCCCATTCTCCTCTGCACCGTGGTCGCGGTGGCCGTGGTCGGGGAGCGCATCTGGTGGTGGTGGCGCGAGAGCCTCCGGCGCGACCCGGAGAAGATGGAGAAGATGTTCGCCGCGCTGGAGAACGGCGACTTCCGGGCCGGGGCGCAGATTGCCAAGGGCTCCCAGGACCCGGTCATCCGGATGATCTATCATGGTCTGAACCACTACCACTCCTCGCTTCAGGGGGCCCTGCAGGTGGCCGCGGGCATCGAACTGCAGCGGGCCGGCCGGTTCCTCACCGTCATGGATACGCTGGTGACCCTCGCGCCCTTGCTGGGCCTGTTGGGGACGGTGACCGGTCTGATGAGGGCCTTCCTCAGCGTAGGCGAGGCCGAGCTTTCCGTGGTGGCCGTGACCGGTGGCATTGGCGAGGCGCTCATCGCGACGGCGTGCGGTCTCGGCATCGCGATCCTCGCCCTGGTGCCGTTCAACTACTTCACCGGCAAGGTGGCCCGGCTCCAGTTCGAGTTGGAGACCGCCGCCACCAACGTCGAGGTGATGTACATTGCGGCAAAGCAGAAAGGCCTCCGCGTGGATGCGCCGGCCGGGGACGCCTTGGCCGGGGCCAACGGCGCAAAGGCCTGAGAATCGCACCCGGAGAGCACTCGCGTTCCGCCCATGAAGCTTGGCTCACCAGTCGCGCGGAAACATTCGCGGATCGAGATCATTCCGCTGATCGACATCATGTTCTTCCTGCTCGCCTCGTTCATGATGGTGAGCCTCCAAATGAGCAAGACCGAGAACATCCGGGTGGGGCTGCCCGCCGCCACCCAAGCCAAGCAGGACTTCACCCCCGGAATGGTCAATATCGCCGTGGACAAGGCCGGCGGAGTCTTCTGGGAGAAGAACGCGATTACCCTGCCCGAACTCAGCCTGCAGTTGAGCAACCGCTTCCACGTGAACACCAACCTCCCGGTGACGGTCAGCGGAGACAAGGACACGCGGCATGAGGCCATCGCGGTCGTGCTCGACGCGGTTCGCGTGGTCGGGGTGCAAAAGGTGGCGTTCTTGGTCAGCCCGGCTCCTGAGACCGCCCCGCCAAAGTGAGGAATGGCTTGGCCGCACTCCCTGAGCACCGCATGAACCCAGACCTCCCAGAGCCGCCAGCGACGTCGCCGGAAAGCTGAGGGCCCAGCCATGAGAATCGGATCGCCTGTCCCTCACAAGAAATCGCGGATCGAGATCATCCCGCTGATCGACATCATGTTCTTCCTGCTCGCCTCCTTCATGATGGTGAGCTTGCAGATGCAGAAGATCCGCACGATCCGCGCCAGCCTGCCCACGGCCACGCTGGCCCGGGCGACCGAGAAACCCGACATGGTCACCATCAAGGTGAATGCCCTGGGCCGGGTGTCGGTGGACAAACAGGAGCTCACCTTCCCGGAGCTGCACAGCCTGCTCACGAACCGGTTTGCCGCCAACACGAACCTCCCCGTCTATATCACCGGCCAAAAGGACACCACCCACGGTTCGATGATCTACGTCCTGGACTTCGTCAGGCGCGCCGGAATTCTGAAAGTGGCCGTCTCCGTCAAACCGGACGACCTCGGAAGGTAAGGGCGGCCCTCACCGGGAAGTGTTCCGCTGCTGTTGGGCCTGCTTGGGCTGGGCCTGCTTGGTGAGTTCTTCCTGCAGTTTCTCCGCCACTTTGACCAGCTCATTGTACTTCGCGACGATGTCGTTCCGTTCCCGGGTCGAGTCGTTGAGTTTGCTGATGTACTCGTCGCGCTGGGCCGCTACATCCTTCAGGACTTGGTTCTGCTTCTCGATCCCGTCATAGGCCTCTTTCAACCGGTTCTGCACCGTCTCGAGCGCCTGTTTGTACTCCGCGAGTTGATTGGTGAGGCCAACAGTGTTGAACTCCAGCTTCGCGATTTCCCGCTTCTGCTGAAGCATGGTCGCCTCATTGGTCTTTACGGTGTCCTTGAGCTCCCCCACCCGTGCGTCCAGTTGGGCAATCTTCCCGTCCATGAGGTGGATCGAATTCGTGTAGCCTTGGATGGCCAGGTCTTTCTCGTAGATGCGGTTGTTGAGCTTGTGGACCTCCTCGCGCTGGCGGGTCTCGCGATACCACTGGTAGGCACACAGCGCGCACATGGCCAGGGCCAGCACGATCAGGACATTGCTCAGAAACTTGTTCATGCGAGTTCAGGATTCTTCAGGTCGGGCAAGCAGATCAAGCCTGTTCTTCCGGGGCGTCCTTCCGGGGGCGGGGAGAAGCGGCAATCTCGACGCGGGCCATCCGAGCCCGTTCACGACTCCTCCAGACTCCGGCGGGGGCGGTTCTGCGAAAAGGGTGTTCCCCCGCCAGCGGCTGTGTTAGGAGTTCTCCGAGAATGATGAACGGCTCGATTCGGCGAACGGGCTGGCTGGTTGGATTGGGCGCGTGGGCGAGCCTGGGCACAACCGTCGCTTCCCCGGACTGGGAGCAGGGGAGGTTCCGACTCCCCCGACCGGCCGCCTTCCAGATCGAAGTGGTGCCCGTCCCTTCGGGAGCCCCACCCGCTCAAATGGAGTGGTTGCGGGTCTGGCCGACCGGCGGATCGAGCCAGGCGGTCGAATTCGGCAGCCGCGTCGTCGTGCAACTGGAGACACCCGCGTCGCTGCCGGAACTCATCGCCCATCGCCCGCTCACCCTGGCGCGAACGGTCACCTCGAGCTTGTTCATCCTCCAGGCGTCTGACGCGCCCACGGCCGCCCGCGAGGCCAACCGGCTCGCGGCCTTGCCGGGGGTGGCCATCAGTTGTCCCGTGATGCGGCGCAGGGCAGATCTCCATAGCGCCTATGCCGCGCGACCGAATGACCCTTACTTCTATGTCCAATGGCCCTTGGAGCACCGGAACACCAACGGAATGGTCGTCGGCCCGGACCTGAACGTGCGGGCCGCCTGGCCGGTGACGCGAGGAGAAGGCGTGACCGTGGCGGTCGTGGACTCAGGCGTGGAGTTGAACCACGTGGAACTGATCCAGCGGGCCGAGGGCGCGCCTCACCACAATTTCAGCGACGGGACGACCAATGCGATCCCTTGGGGAGGCACCCTGAGCTGGGCGCACGGCACCGAGGTGGCTGGCTTGGCCGTGGCGGAGGCGGACAACGGGTAGGGTCTGGCTGGCGTGGCGCCCGCGGCACGGCTGGCGAGTTGGCAGATCCTGGATCCTTCCGGCGGACTGGTCAGCGACGAGTTGCTCATGGACGCCTATCAGTTCAGCTCGAACGTCGTCAGCG
>Ga0315288_10007523_pt1 | contig 13797 bp, 15 predicted proteins | sample YL17G11_20_MG_FD_203454 | JGI IMG/M metagenome (GOLD analysis project Ga0315288, IMG submission 203454) | Sediment microbial communities from Yellowstone Lake, YNP, Wyoming, USA - YL17G11_20 | ecosystem: Environmental > Aquatic > Freshwater > Lake > Sediment | place: USA: Wyoming | collected...
GCGCAAGTGGAAAATGTCGCTGTAGTGTTAATCGTAACCTTAACCCGAAAAGAAAGACCAACATGTTGGCGTTTTTTGATTTTCCAGGCCGAGTTCAAGCCGCCAGCCCCAAGGTCTGACAGGTGCGTTGAAACTCGGCGCGGAGCGCTAGGTAGTGTTCGTCCAGGCGGCTCAAGTTCGGCGGCGAGGCGGGCAGTTGTTCGCGACCGACTCCGGCCAGCACCGGCTTGATGACCTGCTCACGCAAGACCACATAGGCACACAACACCCGCAACTGCTCGGGCCGGCATTGATAACGCCGCCGCCCTGGCATTCGCTCGACCAGGCCCTTGCCCCGCAGTTTGGCCAGATCATGCGCCGCTCGTCGGGTCGGGTAGTCGGCCTGATTCCAGCCTGCTCGCCCCCGCACCGCCTCCGCTACTTCCGCAGCCGTGAAGCCCTCCGGCTCGGTGGCCAATCCGGAGACCGCCGCGATGACCGTACGGTTGCGGGCTTTATTGAGGTCCAGACCCGCCAATCGCCGGTTCCCGCGCTGGCTCGGTTCGGCCCAGCGCTCAAACTGCCCCTCGTCCAGAAAACCCACGTGCGCGGCTTGCAGGCTAGCCAGAAAGCGCTCCAGCATCCCTTGCAGGCACGTGAGTTGATCGCGGAGCTTTTCCACTCGCTTGCCGCAGCCGAGCACGGCCGTGTTGAGCACCTTGACTTCCACCCGCAACACACGTCCGGCTTTGTCATAGATTTTCAACACCACCTGCCCCCAGCGCACCCGCCAGACCGTCAGGTCCCAACTGGAAGCGTCGACCTCCTTGGCCACTTCGCACCCGCTGCGTCCCGCCCGTCGTTGTTTTTTAGTGGGCTGGCGATGCCGGCGTCCGAATATGGTTTCCAGAGTCTTTGTGTCCAACGGCGCCCGCGTGCGGTCAATCAGTTTTTGAAAGACTTCTTCCAGGACCGCCTCCTGATAGAGGGTGTTCCGAAATTCGTAGCAACTGGTTGCAATCATGTAGTCTACGCTGAAAAGATGTAGTTTTGCGATTTCGGCAGACGCAAGTCACTTTTCCGGGTAGCTACCGGGGGCATGAAATCGTTGCTGCTTGCCACTGGCACGCTGGAGTTGCTGGAGGAGCTCTCACCCCATGTTCCTGACGACTGGATCAACCAACGTTTCGCCCAGCCCCGGGACGCAGGACGCCCTCGTCGGTTGAGTGCCGCGCAGCTCTGGCGCGTGCATCTGTTGGCTGTGCTCACCCCCGTCCACTCCTTTAACCTGCTGGTCGAGATGCTGGCCGAGCAGCGGGCTTGGCGTCGCTTCGCCCATTTGCCGAATCGACACGCGCTGCCCGTGCCCAGGATGTTGCATGAGTTTCGGGAGCAGTTGGGCGTGCAGGGATTTCGCGACATCAATGAACAGTTGGTGAGTCCCTTGTTGCCACCGGCGGCCACGGGGACGCTCGCGGTGGCTTTGATCGACGCCACCGACCTGCCAGCCTCGGCCCGTGGATTCAAAAAAAAGAGAGACCGGCCAATACACCGCTCAGCGGGCCGCTTCGGGAGCGCGAACCCTCAAGCCGGGGCAGAGCCGGTTCTTTTTGGGCTACAAGAAGCACACGTTTCGCTTGTGGCTCGCGCGCTATCAACGTGGGGTCTTGCTGGTGCCGCTGGTCAGTTGGGCCGCGCCCGCCAACACCAGCGAAGGCTGTCTGTTGTTTCCCAGCGTGGCGCGGTGCTGGGAGCGCTGGCAGTGGCGACCCGATGTGGTGGTCGGAGACAGGGGCAACATCGACGCGGCCACCAAGCGGCGGTTGCGTGAGCGTTGGCAAGCCGCGGTGGTGACTCGACTGAAGGAGAACATGAATTTGGTGGCGCCGTTTGCGACACCGACGCAGGCGACCTGTCCCCAAGGGCAACCGCTGCAATGGCTGGGCTAGGAGCTGAGCGAGGGGCACCACTGGTTCGGCGTCCAGTCCCCCGGCTCGCTGTGCGCCTGCTGCTGGGAGGCTTCGACCTGCGGTCGGGAGTTCAGCTATGCGCCTGCCGATCACGAGACGTTGTTGGGATTGTTGCCGATGAACACCACCGTGAGCCAACGATTGCTGCGTCAGGTGCGTCCGTGGATTGAACCGGCGCAGTCGTACGAGAAAAACCAGTTGGGACTCAGTCAGGTCTTCCTCAACAGCCTCCGGCTGACGTGGACGACGTGTTTGCTGGCGGATGCCGCGGTCCTGTTGCGGGCGCATGCGCTGTTGCGTCGGCCAGCGACCCGGCATCCGCTGGAGCCACTGCTACCGGTGCAACTGGCGCTGGAGCTCGATTTTTGAGGTTCGGACAGGCCACAACCGGCCCAGACTGGAAATCAAGCACTTGCGCTAACGACTGAAAACCAATTTCGGAACACCCTCCAATAGGCGAAAAAACCGTCGCCCATGAACTGGTTAATCCGGCCGCCGTGCTCCCCGATGGTCTGCTTGCACTCGGCCACCCAGCGCCCCGTGATCATGGGCACTTCCTCCGGCGGGGTCTCCTTGAGCAGGCGGGACGAGCCGATAATGTCGGCCACGAGCAGCCAACACCGCGCATGCCAGATGTCCGTCATGGTGGAACCGGCTCCGATGGTATCCGGTACCGTCTTCTGCCCCGATTGCGGCAGGTGGAACACAAACTCCACAGGACCGATCCTGATGCGGTCGTTCTCTCGCAAGCGCGTCGGCTGAATGATGCGCTGGTTGTTCAGGTAGGTTCCGTTGCGGCTGCCGAAATCGACGAGCCAATACTCGTGCTCTCGCTGAACTTGAATGATCGCATGGCGGCGCGAGACGCTGTCACTGGTCACCGTCACCTGGTTAGCCGCCGAGCGCCCGATGGAACAGGAGCCCTGGATCGGGAGTTTATTATGGTTTGGATCCTCCAGCCAGGCTGGGCCTTGGTCGGGAAGGTTTGTCATGCGACACAGTGTACTTCGGGATACACCGCCTGCCAACCTCCCACTCCGTCCGCACCGTGACGAATGCGAAGTGGGAACGCCGGGCTGCCAAGAGTTGTCAGGCCAGCTCCTTTGGTCAGGGGGCGCCTCAGGTCAAACGCCACGGACTACGCATCGGCCGCGATAGCATCGCCTCAGCCTGGAGGTCGTTCTCGAGGTGATGGCCTACGAGCGCGAGGTGCCGTTCGCGTCCGACCCAACGCTCTATGGGGTAGAACAGGAGGTCCGGGCGCAACGTGCCGGCGGCAAGGCGCCTTATGGCTGACCTTTCAGCCTTGCCAGCAACCCCGAAAACCGCTGTTCCGTCCGATTGTTCTTCACCGCCATCCCCAGGGCCTTCCGCTGCCCGATGACGACCACCAGTTCCTTCCCCCGTGTGATCCCGGTATAGACCAGGTTCCGCTGCAAGAGCAGGAACTGCTGCATCGCCAGCGGGATCACCACGGCGGGAAACTCTGACCCTTGCGACTTGTGGATCGTGATGGCGTAGGCGAGCGCGACCTCGTCCAGCTCGCCGTAATCGTACACGACCTCGCGCTGATCGAACCGCACGACGACCTCCCTCTCCACCGGGTCGATCTTCACGATCTGCCCGATGTCGCCGTTGAACACGTCCTTGCCGTAGTTGTTCTCGGTCTGGATGATCTTGTCCCGGACGCGGAACTGCCAGCCGAACTTTTCCACCCCCGGTTCCTCCGGCCGTACCGGGTTCAGCTCAGCCTGGAGTCTGGCGTTCAGTTCGCGAGTGCCGAGTGACCCCCGGTTCATCGGGCAGAGCACCTGGATGTCGCGGATCGCGTCGAACCTGAACTTGGCCGGAATGCGCTGCTTCACCACGTCCAACAGCGTGGCGGCGATCTGCTCCGGCTCCGCCCGCTCGACGAAGTAGAAATCCGACTCGGACTCTTTGGCCGGTGTCTCCGGCATGAAGCCCTCGTTGATCCGGTGGGCCGTCGTGATGATCCGGCTGTGCGCCGCCTGGCGAAAGACCTCGGTCAGCCGCACGACCGGCACCACCCCGCTCTCGATCAGGTGCCGCAGCACCATGCCCGGGCCGACCGAGGGCAACTGGTCAACGTCGCCCACGAGCAGCAGACTAACGTTGGGCGGCAAGGCCCGCAGCAGATGGTTCATCAGCGGCACGTCCACCATCGAGGTTTCGTCCACGACCAGGAGGTTGCACTCCAACGGACGGCCTTCGTTTCGGGTGAAGGTGCCGTTCGCCGGGTTCACTTCCAGCAACCGGTGGATCGTCTTGGCCTCCATCCGGGTCGCCTCCGAGAGTCGCTTGGCGGCGCGGCCGGTGGGGGCGCACAACAGGCACCTGACCTTCTTGGCCCGCAGGATCAGCAGGATCGCGTTCACCAGGGTCGTCTTCCCGACGCCCGGCCCGCCGGTAAGGATGAGCGACCGGCTCGTGAGGGCCTGCCTCAGTGCCGCCTGCTGGCTGGGGGCAAGCTCCTTGCCGGTCTTCTGCTGGCACCAGGCGACCGCCTTGTCCACGTCGATTGGCGGGTAGTTCGATGGCGCAGCGGCCAGGGCCTTGATGCGGGTGGCAACGCCTTCCTCGGCCCGCTTCAGGTGAGGCAGGAAAACGAGTTCCTGTTCACTGATCGTCTCCTGCACCAAGTCGCCAGCCGCCAGCGTCCGCTCCAGCGCGGCGTTTACGATTTCCGCTTTAACCGCGAGCAGCTTCCCGGCTTCGTCCTTGAGGAAATCGACCGGCAGCGCGCAGTGGCCATTGCCCGTGGCCTCCAGCAGGACGTGGCTCAGGCCCGCGCAGGCCCGGATCAGGGAATCGACCGGAATGCCGATCTTCTGCGCGATCTGGTCGGCGATCTTGAACCCGATGCCGTGGATGTCCTGGGCCAGCACGTAAGGGTTGGCCCGGACCTTCTCGATCGCCTGCTCGCCGTAGGTCTTGTAGATGCGCACCGCCCGGCTGGTGCTGACGCCGTGGCTGTGCAGGAACACCATGATCTCGCGGACGGCCTTCTGCTCGGCCCAGGCTTCTTTGATCTGTTTCCTGCGTTTGGGGCCGATGCCCTCAACTTGTTCCAGCCTGGCGGAGGCGGTTTCGATCACGTCGAAGATGGTTTCGCCGAACGTCTCGACGAGTTTCTTGGCGTAAATGGGGCCGATGCCCTTAACCATGCCACCGCCGAGGTATTTCTCGATGCCTTCCCGCGTGGTGGGCGCGGTGCTGGTGAGCAGCTCGGCCTTGAGCTGGAGACCAAACTCCTTGTCCTGCACCCAGCGGCCCTGGGCCGTCACCCATTCGCCCGCGCTGACCGAGGGCAGCGAGCCGACGACCGTCACGAGGTCGCGGTGCCCTTTGACCTTGGCCTTGATGACGGCGAAACCCGTGTCTTCGTTGAAGAAGGTGACGCGCTCGATCAAGCCGGAGAGGCTTTCGGGGTGCTCCGGCGATGACGGTGGCTTCGGCAAAACGGCTTCATGGTGGAAGCGAATACGAGAACTGGCAAGCGTGGTCGCCTTGACAGCCTTGACCGCGGTGCATCCGGTTGTTCTTGGCGATCGCGCCTTCGGTAGGGCGAGGTGTCCCTGCCGAGCCGGAATCCGCATCGCCAAATCGGCTCACCAGGGACGGTTCGCCCTACCTCCGCCAACGACTTCGGGGTGGTGCGATCACTGGCGCGGTCGCCTTGACGGCCTCAACCATTCTGCCAATCTGCTCGCAAGCATGGCCCCGAGAACTCGCATAGGGATCGTCGCCTTGGCAGTCGCCGCCGGGTTGGTGGCTCTGACACTGGCGTTCATCCTCGGCAGCCTGACACCGCCACGCCTGCCTCTGCCCAATCCGAACGGTTACGACGATTTCCTGGCCGCTGGGAAGCTCGTCGCGGGCAGGATCGCGGATCATCCGCTATTCGACCGCGACCGCCTGCGCGGAGTGGTCGCCACGAACAAGGAAGCGTTGCGCTTGCTGCGACTCGGCCTGACCCGTCAGTGCTCGGTGCCCACCGATGCCGCGCTGACGAACGTGGCCGGTTGGAGTGCTGAGTTGGGCAGGCTCAAGCATTTGGCACATTTGCTCGGTGACGAGGGCCGGTGGCATGAGCTGGAGGGCCGCCCTGCGGAAGCCGCTCTGGTTTACGCTGAGATCATCCGTTTCGGGAACGAGACCAGCCGCGGCGGGTTCCTCATCCACCGGTTGGTCGGGATCTCATGTGAGGCGATCGGCTGCAGCCTACTCGCGAAGTTGGTGCCCAGGCTTGAAGGGGAAGACGCTCGCCCCGTCATTGCTGAGCTGGAGCGGGTGGATGGGGCTCGAGTCACCTGGGACGAAATCCGCCGCAACGAACGAAAGCTCTCTGCCTCCGGACCTGGCGTGGGGCTGAATCCAGTTCTGTGGGTGAGAAACTTGTGGCAGGCCCGGCAAGTGAGCCGGATGGCCGAAGGGGGAGTCAAGAGGATCATGGCCCAGGAACGCCTGCTGCTGACGGAACTGGGTCTGCGCTGCTACGTGTCCGAACGTGGACAGGTGCCAGCGGGACTGGGCGTTCTTGTGCCGGATTACCTCTCCAGGGTGCCGCAAGATCCGTTCAGTCGAAAGCCACTGGTGTTCCGTCCCCAGGGCACGAACTGGTTGCTCTATAGCATCGGGACCGACGCCGTGGACGACGGCGGCAAACCCAAGGGCCGGGGCATCGAAGGAAAGGGCGACCTCTTCTTCGACACGCCGCACTACTGAAAAAGTCAGGCCCTACTTCGGGTCTGGGGAAGACGTCGTGGCCCCCTTCAGTTTCGTGGCCAACCGGGCCACCCGTTCCCCCAACCGCCGCGCACTGTCGAGTTCGACCTCGCTCACACCCGGATCGAGCGGCCCCGTCATTGCCGTGGCGCCGACCTCGGCCCACACGCTGCCGGTTTTATCGTTCCGATAGAGTGGTCCCGCCACCACCATGCGGTTGTTCAGCATGAACATCACCAGTGAGATCAGCGTAAACTCCTTGCCGCCCGCCTGGCCGCCACCGGTCGAAAACGCCCCGCCTACCTTGTCAGTGAAATCCACCTTTAGCTTCCACGACCAGTCGTCGATCACCACCTTCATCTTGCCTGGAATCGTGCCGTAGTAGGCAGGACAGCCCAGGATGATCCCGTCGGCGCGTTCCAGGTCTTCTTTGGCGACCTCGTCCACCTTCTTGAGGCTGACCGCCACGCCCGGCAGCCGCTTGACGCCCTCGACCACTCCCGCAGCCATCTTCTCCGTGTTGCCGGTGAGGGAGTAATACGCCACCAGCACGCGGACCGGTTCCGGCTCGGTGGGCTTGACGGGCTCGGGCTGAGCGTGGGTGGGCACTAGATATGGCGCGACTACGGCACACAGTAGGCTGAATACCAGCGGACGATATGGGAAGCGGTTCGGTTTCATTAGGGAGATGAGATCACTGGGGCATGGCCTCCAGTTGACGATGGTTCAGATTCTTGCGCCGACGGAGAACGCTTTGGCAATGAAGGTGCCGATCCCGTAGTAAGCTTGCGTGTCGGGCGTGAACACCAGCGGCCTGACCTTCTTGATGTCCGCCGTTCCGTCGCTGGCCAGCGCCGCCTCGTCCACCTTCACGTCCATTACTGCGCCGACGAACTGGGTGTGCAATCCCAGTTCGATCGTGTGCGCCAGCCTGCATTCAATGACCATCGGGAACTCCTTCACGTACGGGGCATCCACCAGGTCGCTCCGCACTGGCGTCAGCTTGGCGGCCGCGAACTTGTCCACCTCCCTCCCCGACACCAGGCCGAAATGATCCACGGCCTGGACATGCGCCGCGGACGGGATGCTGATCGTGAAGGCTTTCCGTTCGACGATGTTGCCGTAGGTGTAGGTCGCCTTGCGCAACGACACCGCCACGCACGGCGGCCGGGAGCAGCAGATGCCGCCCCACGAGGCGGTCATCACATTGGGCTTGCCCTGGGGATCGTAGGTTCCCACGACGAAAACCGGGGTGGGATACACGAGGGTTACGGCACCAAGGGACTTTTTCATAGGCGGATGAGATTCTACAACACCGGTGAAGAACGTCCAAGCTCTTAGCCGTATCGACGCAGACGGAGGCAACCGCGAAATACACGAAATACACGAAAACAAAGGCAGAATGCCTTCGCTCAGCTCATGGTTGTGGGTCACCGAAAGGTGGCCGGCCGAGGAATCTGGACCGGCCCGTCGCAGCCGTCACTGTCGAGACGCCGCGACCGGGTCACGCCAGGATCTGGACCGCTCGGCTCGTGATCTCTGCGGACGCCGTCCCGTTCCCTCGCGCCGCCCCGCAACTCGCGCGAAGCGACAATGGCCCCCATGAGGCCCGCCCCAAAAGACAGGCCGGTGGCGATCGTCAGCAGTACCAGCGGACCGCTGGCGGTGCCGAGGGCAAGCAGGACGAGACATCCTCCAAAACAAACCGCGTTGATGGCCAAAATCGTGATCCTGAGCGGGGAAGTCATGTCTCACCTGCTGGTTTGAGTCTTCACCACGGCTTCTCGCGGCTGCCATCCATCAATCCCAAAGCGGGTCGATTGCGAGGTGTATCTCAGGGTGAGGGGCGTTGTCTCGGTTCCAGCGTTTGCGCACCTCGTCTTGTCGAATGTCGAACAGGTGCGTGGTCCGCATTCTCTCGACGTGTTCGTCGCAGAACAAGATTTGCCAACGCCCGCCGTGTCGTCGCTTGATCGCTCCCTGCCAGATTCTGAGAATCCGGTTGTCTGGTTGATCGGGAATGATCCCGGCTTCAATCCATCCGGCTACGGAGACGGGTTTCAGATCGCCATGACAGAGAACAATGGGAGGCGGAAAGAAGTCCATAAGGACTTGTGCATCTACATCGCCGATGGCAATCATGCCGGCGGGGACAGCAACTTCGCTCTCGCGAGTCGGTCGATATTCAGGAGTTGGCAGGGGATCCAGCGAGTAACCACCCAGACCCAGCGTTCCCTGATGGACGGGGATCCGAATGCCCGAGCTATTGTATCCGAAGCTCCGAATTCTGTTGGGCCATGAGCTCTGGATCAGCATCAGGCTGGGGCAGCTCCAAATGCCCTTTCCCACCCAGCCCCCAGTACCGCCACCGGGGGGGGTGCCGTCTAACCACCACTGGCTATGCTCCCAGCGGTCTTTTGTGTAGGGATACATCCTCTCGAACCAATACCAGGGGGCTTCCTCAGGATTGCGGAGCGCGTCGTCCGCTCTCCCTGGGGTTGCTGCGGTCGAGGCGAGCGGATAGGCTCCAAAATCGTCCACATACATCCTCAGGGCGATCCCCAACTGATGGAGGTTGCTAAGACAGGCTGCTGATCGGCCACGCTCTTTGGCCCGGCTCAAGACGGGCAACAACAAGCTGGCCAGGATGCCAATCACGGCGATCACTACCAACAGCTCGATCAGGGTAAACCCCAACGCCAGCCGGCGAACGTCCGATCCGGCTTGACGGGTACCGCTCGACTGCTGAGACAGGTCGGTCACCGTATGCCCTGCGGTCTTCCATACTGAGTTATCCCTTCCCGGCACTTCGTCAATGTGCGTTTGGTCGCACACGCCCAGCGGCCGGGTTCTGCGGTGCCCCTCGGCTTTTCGCAAGCGCAGTCGGCTAGTAAATCCACCATGGGTCGATTGCGAGGTGTATTTCAGAGTGGGGGTCGTGGTCACGGTTCCAGCGTTTGCGCACCTCGTCTTGTCGAACGTCGAACAACTCTTTGGCCCGCATTCTCTCGACGTGTTCGTCGCAGAACAAGATTTGCCAACGCCCTCCATGTCGTCGCTTGATCGCTCCCTGCCAGATTCTGAGAATCCGGTTGTCTGGTTGATCGGGAATGATCCCGGCTTCAATCCATCCGGCTACGGAGACGGGCCGCAGTTCACCACCAGCGATAACAAGGGGAGGCGGCCAGCCATCATTAAGGACACGTGCATCTGCATCGCCGATGGCCATCATCTTGGCGGGAACAGCAACTTCGCTCTCGCGAGTCGGTCGGTAGTCAGGAGCCCTAACGGTACCTGCCTGGTATCCACCCAGACCCAGCGTTCCCTGAATGGAGGGGATCAGAAAGCCTGAGACATTGTATGCGAAGGTCGGAATCCTGTTGAGCCACGAGCTTTGTATCTGGATCAGGCTGGGGCAACTCCAAATACCTGTTCCCACCAAGCAGTGAGTGCCACCATTGCCGTAGTGCCAGTCGTTCCGTTCCCAACGGTCTTTCGTGTAAGGATACATCCGCTCAAACCAAGACACGGGATAGTCATTCGGATTGTTGAGTGGCGCAGCATCCGGAGTCCAGTCGAGCGGATAGGCTCCAAAATCGTCCACATACATCCGCAGGGCGATGCCGAGCTGATGCAGATTGTTCAGGCAGGCGGCCGAGCGGCCTCGTTCCTTGGCCCGGCTCAGGACCGGCAACAACAGACTGGCCAAAATACCAATCACGGCGATCACAACCAGCAGTTCGATCAGGGTGAATCCCGTCCGGGGCCGGCTTGATCCAGGCTGACCTGCGTGTTCCGTCTGGCGTAATCGGTCCATCACCTTACCGTTGGTGGTCTTGAATACCGGCTCGTTCCTTTCCAGCCTTTCGTCAATGTGCGTTTCGTCGCACAGGGCGTGACCCGAGCCCCGGTTGGACCAGTGAGCTCTCACGGCCGAACTATGATTAGACAATTAGGGTTCACATACTGGGGAATGAACATTCCAGACGCAATCCTTTTGGCTCGCTCGATTTGTAACCACTGATACGGCAGCCTTGGCGCCGATGAAACCTACAGCCGCCGCGTACGCCGTCGCGGCCTGCTTCGCAAAGGGCCGGGGACGAGTCGAGGTCCGGCTGCGCACGCTTCATCGTCCTCACTCCTTCCAAAGGAGTCCACGGCTCCCCATGAACCTACGTTGGAGTTCAAGCTTCAGCTTGGATCTCCGCCGCCCGCGGCGTGGCACCGACAAGCTGAAGCTTGAACTCCAACGAGGCGGCGGATGATCACCGCCAGGCGTGTCAGTCTCTGGCGTCGGTTCATGGTCCGGATTCTCGGTAGCCTTCGGGCTTGCCAGGCGCCCCCCTCAGCGCACGTGGTCCTCGTCAGCCGCCTCGGACCAGTCGGCCCGCAGGATCGCCAGGATCACCACGTCTTCGAACACCCCCCATTTCCTCACGCATTGCCGCAACACTCCCTCCGGCCTCATTCCGATCTTCTCCAGCACGCGGCCCGAGGCCGGGTTTCTGACCATGTGATGGGCGTAAACGCGGTTGAGCTTCAACCGCTCGAAGGCAAAGTGAACGGCTGCGCGCGCGGCCTCGGTGGCGTAGCCCATGCCCCACCAGTCAACGCCGATCCAAAGACCCATCTCGGCGTGGGAGTGTTCCCGGTTGATCTCCCGCAGCCCCACCGCCCCGATCAACCGGCCATCGGCTTTCAGCGTAACGGCGAAGGCAGTCTCCTTGCCCGCGCCGTCCTGGCCGGTTCTGGCGGCAATCCAGTCTCGTGCCTGCTCCTCCGAATACGGATGGGGAATCGAGATGGTGGTGTCCGCGATCTCACGTCGTCCGGCCAATCGCGCCACGTCCGGCGCATCCGCAGGAAGCAGCGCCCGCAACACCAAGCGCTCGGTCACGATCCTTGAAGAGGCGGTCGGATCGAATTCCTTGGCCGCGTCCCAGGCCTTATCCAAGACCGCTCTGACGAACGCCCCGACCTCGGGTTCGCCAGAGGCTCTCGGACCCGCGATGTTCAGCACCCGGAGTCGGTGGTCGTGGAGGAAATCGAGAAGGGCGCGCTCGGGCGAAGGCGGCCCACCCTGCCGGGACAGATGCAGCGCCGGCTTCTGGAGTTGTTGCGCCAGTTCCAGCGTTTTCTTGGAGTTGCCGGTCAACACCGCAGCAACCGAGAAGACCACGGTGCCGTCGCTGTCGCGCACGTTGTGTTCGGTGCGCTGGGCGTACTCAGCGCTGGACGTTTCCTCGAGTTGGTAGCGCGGGTCGATCGGGCCGTCCTCGGCTTGGCGGCCCCTGGGACACCAGCCGCCGTGAGGAATGCCGTGGTCGACGGCGAAGTCCAGCGCAGCCCTGTCCGCGCCGGTCTGCCCGCCGGACACGATCTTCACGCCTGCCAGGCCCATGCGAGGTTGAGCGTAAACCAAGGGCGCACAAGACTCCATCTTTACATCTTCTTCGAGGTTTCTTGACTCCTGCGCTCGAACCGTTTACTAGACAAGCCATGTCTACTGTGTTGAACCTATCATCCAAGCAACTGCGCCGTGCTGCCAACCTGCGCGACCGGATCGACAAACTGGAGAAGCAGTTGGCGGCAACCCTGACCTCGGCCTCCGAAAGCGCGGTGACCGCACCCGTCAAACTGATCAAGCCGCCCCGGCGCAAACGGGGAATGAGCAAAGCAGCCCGGGCAAAGCAGTCCCTGGCGATGAAGAAACGTTGGGCGAAGGTCAAGGCGGCGGGGAAGAGATCATTGTAGGCCGTCCCTCACCGTCCCTCGGCCCGGAAGCATCCCTGGCTGGAGAACGGGTGCCAGGCGCGCGTGGAGCGACGCCAGGCCGTCAGAGAAACAGCTTCCACGTCTGGCTTGCGGCGAGGACGTGGATTCCGACAGCAACCAACAGCCAAGGGACGAGCCGTGAGCCGCGCTGTTGCAGGCTCCAGGCCACCAGCGGGTGTGTGCCAAGCCAGTGACCAAACACACACCACAGCCCCAGCATCACGCCAAACAGGGCTACCGTCAGTTGAAGTTGTCCGCTGCTGCTCGCGGCGAACAGAGGCGTGTAAACGCCGAGATTGTCGGCCCCGTTGGCCACCGTGACCACGGCCACGGCGAACACCGAACCCGTCCAGGACGCCGCCTTGCCGACCGCCGTCTCCGTCCGCCCAAGCTCCCGCTGCCTTCGCCGACGCCACTCGCGGATGCCCATGAAGATGGGTACCACCCCCAGCAGGCCGAGCCACGGACGGGGGAGCAGGTATTGGCAGTAGTACCCGGGCAGGCTGACCGCGACGAGTGCCCCGAATCCAAGATACTGGCCGATCACGATTGGCCAGCGGCGGGTCCCCTCCACTTCAGCTTGGTTGAAGAACAGCATCAGGACGAAGAGGTCGTCCACGTTGGTTGCGCCAAAGCTGGCCACACCCGCCACCAGACTCTGTAGGAGCCAGTTCATAACCGGTCTTCGTGAGGCCGATTCACGGCCATTGCGTTCGCGCCGACTCAGCCCGATCCCCGTCCGGCCCCAACCATGTCAGCAACCTTCCGGCCGTGCAAGATGCGGAAACGTGGCGATCCCCGTCTGGTTCCGACCTGGAAGGGAAGAAGGGGTGAACCGTTCAGTGAGCGTGGCGCGCCACCATTTCTGTTTCTTTCCCGCCGCTTGACCTTACAATCCTGCCGATGGCTGACGACGCTCCGCGAGACTTGCGCGAAGACAGCGAGGTGCAACCCGGCGATGCCGTGATGGGGCGGGCGATCCGTCGCACCCTGGCCGTCTTGCTAATGGTCGGTCTGCTGGTGGCCGGCGTGTTCTTCCTGTTTGAGCCGGGTCCCACGGTGACTCCCGGCACGGAGCCCGGCGCGAACCCGACGGTGGCGGTGCCACCCTCGGCCATCCCGGCGGTCAGGTTCACCGACGTTACGGCAGCGGCCGGCATCACGTTCGTCCACACCAACGGTGCCTACGGTGACAAGTTGTTGCCGGAAACCATGGGCGGTGGGGTGGCGTTCTTCGATTACGACAGCGACGGCGACCCCGATCTGTTGTTCGTCAACAGCGGTCAATGGCCCTGGAAGGCGCCTCCGGCCGATCCACCGCCGGCGC
>Ga0315288_10007525_pt1 | contig 13793 bp, 12 predicted proteins | sample YL17G11_20_MG_FD_203454 | JGI IMG/M metagenome (GOLD analysis project Ga0315288, IMG submission 203454) | Sediment microbial communities from Yellowstone Lake, YNP, Wyoming, USA - YL17G11_20 | ecosystem: Environmental > Aquatic > Freshwater > Lake > Sediment | place: USA: Wyoming | collected...
GGGCGTTGAGATGCGCATGACGCAGGGGTTCAACCCGCATCCGAAAATGATTTTCGCCATGCCTCTGGGGGTCGGGATAGAATCTGATTGCGAGGTTCTCTTTCTCGATACTTCGCGCTGGTACAGGGCGGCGGAATTGCGCGAGCGGCTGGAAGCCGAATTGCCTTCGGGCATGAGACCGCTGGAGGTCGAACTGGCTTCCCCGCTGGCGAGCGCCGTCCCTAGGGAGGCGGCCTATGTGGCCGAGCCTTCCGAGAGCACGGACGAGGCAAGGAAAGGCATCGAAGAGAAGATTCAGGCGTTTCTGCGCAGCGAAAAGGTGGTGGTTGAAAGAGTCCGGGAAGACAGGACTGCGCGGATTGACCTGCGGCCTTACGTCAGCGCTCTCGAGGCGACTCCCGAAGGGATAAGGCTGCGCATCAGGGTGACCCCGAAGGGCGCCGCGCGGCCTGAGGAAGTTCTGCGCGCGCTGGGGCTCGACCCGCTGGCGGCGCGGATTCGGCGCACGGAATTGTGCCTCGTCCCCTGACTGCCTTTCGCCGGCGCAAACGCGCGGAAGGGAAAGCAGGAATTAACGAATGAAGAAAATAATGTTGATCAATGTGGTCGAGCCTGAGGAACAGCGCGTGGCCATATTGAGCGATGGGGTGCTTGACGAACTTTACATCGAGCGCACCCAGAAGCAATCGTACCTGGGCAACATATACAAGGGCCGGGTAACGAACGTAGAGCCGGGGATACAGGCGGCGTTCTTGGAATTCGGCGGGGACAAGCAGGGGTTCCTGCACGTCTCCGACATTCTGCCTTCCATAACGAGGGAAGGCTCCGGCCCGGCGCCGCGAAGGCACGGCAGGCACCGTCTCATCCAGGACGTGCTCAGGCGCGGGCAGGAACTGCTTGTGCAGGTTACCCGCGACGGAGTGGAGCACAAAGGCCCGACGCTGAGCACGTTCATCAGCGTGCCGGGCAGGTACCTTGTGCTGATGCCGCACCTTCAGCGCCTCGGCGTGTCGAAGAAGATCGAGGACCCGCAACTGCGCGACGAGTTGCGTAAAATGCTGGAATCGCTCCAGCCGCCGCCGGGACTGGGCTTCATCATCCGCACGGCGGGCGTTGACAGGTCGAAGCGGGAACTCCAGAAGGACCTGCAATACCTCATGCGGCTGTGGAGCGCCATCCAGGTAAGGACAAAGCAGGCAAAAGCGCCCGCGGAAATGTACAAGGAAAGCGATCTGGTCATAAGGACGATACGCGACCTCTACAGGCCGCAAATAAGCGAAATAATAATTGACTCGCAAGAGGAGTGCAAAAAGGCAACCGAGTTTTTGCGCTCGATAATGCCGCGCGTCATGCGCCTGGTGGGGTATCACGACAGCAGCGAGCCGCTCTTTTACAAGTATCACGTTGAGGACCAGATTGAGGGCCTCTACCAGCGCAAGGTCCCGCTAAAGATCGGCGGCTCGCTCGTCATCGAGCAGACCGAGGCGATGGTCACGGTGGACGTGAACTCCGGCGGCTACAGGCGGGAGAAGGACCTCGAGGAGACCGCCTACAAGATAAACATGGAGGCCGCGCGGGAGATCGCCCGGCAGTTGCGCCTGCGCGACTTGGGCGGCGTCATCGTCATCGACTTCATCGACATGCGCTCGATGAAGTACCGCAACGACGTGGAGCGGGAGTTCCGCCTTGCGGTGAGGGACGACCGCGCGCTCAAGACCGTCCTCAGAATGTCGCGCTTTTGCCTGGTAGAGATGACGCGGCAGAAGATGCGTCCCGGCATGCACCGCGACGCCTACGAGGAATGCCCGCTGTGCCACGGCTCAGGCGCGGTGAAGACGGTCGCCAGCGTCAGCCTTGAAGTGATGCGAAAAATAAAACTCGGCCTGCGCGACCAGCAGATTACGACAATCGAGGTTACCGCCAGCCCGCAGGTCGCCTTCTACCTGCAGAACACCAAGAGGAGAGACATAGTATATATCGAGGAAAAATACGACAAGAACATCCTCATCCGCAGCGACGAAAACCTGCAGACCGAGGACGCGCGCGTGGCCTATATGACCAAGAGCGGCGAGAAAAAACTCTGACCGCCGCGCCGTGAGGCGGCGGGCGCAAGTTCCCGAAAAAAGGGAAGGCGCGAAGCCTTCCATAAGTCTTATCCAAGGAGTGTCACGTGGCAAAAGCACAGGAATACGCGGTCTTCAAAGACGGTTCCAAGCAGTACAAGGTCGCCAAGGGCGACGTCGTGGACGTTGACCTTCGCGACGCCGAACCCGGCGCGGTGATAACGTTCGACAACGTAATGCTTCTGCGCACCAAGGACGATGTCCAAATAGGGCAGCCCGTCCTTGCCGGCGTGAAGGTAAACGCCAAGGTCGAAGGCCTCGTCGCCGGCGACAAGGTGTATGCCTACCGGTACGCGCGCCGCAAAGGCTTCCACAAGAAAGTCGGCCACCGTCAGAAATACACCCGCGTCACAATCACGGAGATCAGCGCGCTCTGAGAAGCGCGGGGCGTTTGACTTTTCCGGCCGGCCCGCCTTAATGCGGCGCAGGCCACGGCAACATTAATACAGGATTAGCGTATGGCTCATAAAAAAGGACAAGGCTCAACAAGAAACGGCCGCGACAGCAATGCGCAGCGGCTCGGCGTGAAGGCGTACGGCAGCCAGACCGTAACCGCCGGGTCGGTAATCGTCCGCCAGCGCGGCGCAAGTTTCAAGCCCGGCAGAAACGTCGGCGTGGGCAGGGATGACACGCTGTTCGCGCTCGTGGCGGGCCGCGTCTATTTCGCGCCCAATCGCAAGGTCAGCATCATTCCCGAAAAAACGAACTGAAGCCTTATGCCCGCCGGCTTCAGTCAAGTTATGACGGGTTAATGCCGATTATATGTGCGGCGGGCGAACGCCCGAAATATAACCATGTCAAATCAGTGAGGAGTGTTTATGCGACACTCCTCTTCTTTTTGCTATGGAATCGTGTATGGCATTTTTCGTTGACGAGGCAAAAATTATCGTGCGCGGAGGACGCGGCGGCGACGGCTGCGTCAATTTCCGCCGGGAGAAGTACGTTCCCAAGGGCGGGCCTGACGGCGGCGACGGCGGCAACGGCGGCAGCGTGATACTCGTTGCCGACCGGAACCTCAACACGCTCGTGGACCTCAGCCACGTCCCCGAATTCCGCGCCGGCAGCGGCCGCCCTGGCATGGGCAAGAAGATGCACGGCAAGTCCGGCAAGGACGTGATAATCCGCGTCCCAGTCGGCACGGTCATCCGGCACGCCGAGACCGGCGGCATTATGCGCGACCTCGTCAAGCACGGCGACCGGCTCGTCATCGCGCAGGGCGGAAAGGGCGGGCGCGGCAACAAGCGTTTCGCCACATCGACCAACCGCGCCCCGCGCCAGCACGAGGAAGGCAGGGAAGGCGAGGCCAGAAAGGTTTACCTCGAACTGAAACTTCTGGCCGACGTGGGACTGGTGGGCATGCCCAACGGGGGCAAGTCCACGTTGCTGTCAAGGATTTCCAAGGCGCGGCCAAAGATCGCGCCGTACCCATTTACGACGATTTCGCCGTACCTGGGGATTGTCAGGGCGGGAGAGTACGAGAGTTTCGTCATGGCCGACCTCCCCGGCCTCATCGAGGGCGCGCACGAGGGCGCGGGGTTGGGGGACGAGTTCCTGCGGCACATCGAGCGCACACGGATAATCGTCCACATGATAGACATCGCTCCGCCGGCGGGGCCGGAGCCTCACAAGGCGTACAGGATAATCAGGAAAGAACTTGCGGAATACAGCCGGTCGCTGGCGGAGAAAAGGGAAATAGTCGTCGCGAACAAGATGGACCTCCCCGGCGCGGAGGAAAATCTTGCCCGCTTGCGCGAGAAAATTGACGCGGAAGTAATCGGGATTTCCGCCGCCACCGGCAAAGGGATTAAAGACCTCATGCGCAAAATACTGGTAATGCTGAAAACCGCCGATAGCGATATGTTAGCCAAAAACTGAACAAAAGGGGTCTGACCCCTTTTGTTGGAGTTCGGGAAGCGTTACCAGTTTTGAGGTGCAAGAAATGGAACTCAACGACCTGCTCAAACGGATGGTCGCGCAAAAGGCGTCCGACCTTATCATCAAGTCCGGCGGCGTTCCCGCGGTCAGGGTGAACGGCAAGATACAGTTCCTTGACATGCCGCCGCTCACCATCGAGGACGTGCGGCGCTTCTGCGACGCTTTCCTCATGGAAGAAACGCGCAAGATATTCGAGGAATACGGCGAGGCCGACGCCGCGTACCATCTGCCGGAGGCCGGCCGGTTCCGCATAAACCTGTTCCGCAGGCAGGGCGAGATGGGCGTCGTGTTCAGGCACATCAGGGACAATATCCCCTCGTTCGCGGAACTCTGTCTTCCGGTGGCGCAACTTCAGCGCCTCTCGCTCCTCTCGCGCGGGCTGGTGCTGATTACCGGCGTGACCGGCAGCGGAAAATCCACGACAATCGCCTCGATGATACAGTACATCAACACGCTCGCGAAAAAGCACATCATCACCATCGAGGACCCCATAGAATACCAGTATTATGACAAGCAGAGCGTCATAAGCCAGCGCGAGATCGGCCTGGACACGGAAGACTTCGCCACAGCGCTGAAATACTGCATGCGCCAGTCGCCCGACGTCATTGTAATCGGCGAAATGCGCGACAAGGAGACGATGGAGGCCGCCGTCAACGCCGCCGAGACCGGCCACCTTGTGCTGAGCACCCTGCACACGGTCAACGCCGTGCAGACAATCGAGCGCATCATCAACCTCTTCCCGCCGGACCAGCACAACCTTATCCGCATGCAGTTGTCGTTGAACCTCGAAGGCGTCATTGCGCAGAGGCTGCTCACGCGCATCGACGCCGACGGGCGGCTGCCGGCGGTCGAACTCATGTTCGGCACGCCGCTGATTCGCGAACTCATCGCCGAGGGCAAGACCAAGGCGCTCGCAAAGGCCATCGAGGACGAGCACTCGCACTACAGCACGCAAACCTTCAATCAGTCATTGTGTCAACTGTACACCGAGGGTAAAATAACGCTCGAGGAGGCGCGCAGCGCGTCGGACAACCCCGACGACCTTGAACTTCAGGTACGCGGCATCCGCAGGGGCGGCGATATGTCTAAGTCGCCGATGGGAGGGGGGGAGACGCACGCCGCGCAGAAACAGAAGGGCGCAACCTCCGCGCGCGTCAAACTCGGCGCGTCGCAGTATGATGGCCAGGAAGGTTGATTAGCGCGCCTTGCCTTGAATGAAAGAATTCGTAAAACACCGCGGGAAAGCCCGGATACCTGTTTTATTCGTGGATGCAGCGCTTGCTTCTTGCAATAAACATCGGCAATACCAACGTTCAGTGCGGGATATTCGACGGCGGCTCTCTTGTCCGCTCCGTCCGGTGTCCCGTCGCGGATGAAGCGCGCCTGCGCGCGTTTCTCGCCTCCTGCACGCGGATTGATGCCGTGGCTATCGGCAGTGTAAATCAGGCCATCTGCAATCGCATCGCGGAATCCGCCTCGCGCATCCTCAAGGCCGATGTCCTCATCGCTGGGAAAGATTTCGAAATCCCCATCGCAAACCGCACACGTTTCCCCGAAAAGGTCGGCGCGGACCGCCTGCTCAACGCCCTTGCCGCTTACAGGCGTGCGAGGAAAGCCTGCGTCATAATCGACATCGGCACTGCCGTCACAGTCGATGCCGTCAGCGCGCAGGGCGAATTTTTGGGCGGGGCCATAATGCCCGGCCTCTCGGCGTCCCTTGCCGCGCTCCGCTCCAGCACCGCGCTTCTGCCGGACATCTCTCTGCCCATGGAGGTTCCCGTTCTCGGCCGGGACACGGAGGGCGCAATGGCGTCCGGCGTGTTTTACGGGATTGCCGGGGCGATTGAGAAAATAACCGGAATGTACAAGCGGGAATTCGGCTCCGACGCCGCGTTCCTCACGGGCGGGGGCGCGGAGCGCTTCGCGGCGGCGCTGGACTGCGTTGACGGCGTAGTGCCGGAACTCACTTTGGAAGGACTTCGGCTCGCTTACGAGGCGAAGCGGTAGGATTACGGGTTTTCCTTGAGTTTCGAGGTTATCTTGCGCAACGCCTCGCGGTGCTTCAGTTCCGTAGCCCTGTCCTTGCGCGCCATGTAGAAAATCACCGCGGCCACGACCATGAAGAGGGCCGCGAATATTATTATCCCCACCAGCAGGAACCTTATCCACGGATTAATCTCCTGCGACTTCGCCCACGTTATGGATTCCGCCTCGCCCCCTGCAATCAGCGGCAGATACGCCGTCTTGTCCCTGCCGCCCGCCATCTCCGCGGTCTTGATGAAGACGCCTCTCAGCGTTACCACCTGCATCTCTTTCACCTCCGGCATGTCCGGCGGGAGATAGGCCGCCGCGTACCGCGCGAAAGGCGTGTCCTTGCCCACCGCCAGAACCACGCGCCGGTATTTCTTCAGGTCGTTCGGAACGTCCTGGTTTTCGAGCGTCTCGACGCGCGACACCTCTCCGGTGATGCGGACGACGCAGCCGCGGAACTTGTCCGGCGCGGCGAGGAGGTCAAAGTATGTAACATCGCTTGTGCCCTTTACGGATTTCAGCGCATCCAAAGCCTTGGGAATCGCCGCCTCGTCGCTTTTCGATATTTCGGTGTTGTCCGCAATCCCCGCGAACAAATCCGCCGGGACGGATTCCAGCGCGTACTGCCTGCCTTCCGGCGGCTCTATCATCCGGCCCACCAGCAGCGGCGCCACGACGACGGCCCTGGTCCCGTCCTTCTGAACGATTTCCTTGCCTTTGTACAGGTTGTAGAAATATCCGCAGAAGACGACGTTGTCGCCCGGCGAGAGATGGCTTGGGAACAAGGTGGCATGCAGGAAATATTTTTCCACGACGCTGCTGTCACTCATCTTGACGATTTCAACCTGGTAGATGGAGAAAGGCGGGATTTGCTCCGCCTGTCCGCTTTCCAGTTCTTTCGGGTCGCGCACGGGGTAGGCGGGGCGCACGTCAATGACGCGGCCTTCCACCCTGAGCGGTTTCCCGCGGAATTCCCGCGGCTTTTCCACGAGGTCCGTGAAGGCGAAACCGGCCGCGGCGGCTTTTTGCATTTCCGCGGCGGGCGTTGCGTTCGTCCGCATGACGAGTTGGAAATACGGCTTGCGCACGATGTTCGTGCCGTCCAGGACTGTTTCCCAGCCAGCCGGCTCCGCGGCCTTCTGCGGCCTGGGCTGGACGCGCCACGCGGCTATCTCCGCATTGCCGCCGGGAAGCGACCGGAAGGTGAATATCACGACGACGATGATCCCGATGAAGAGCGCAAGCACAGGCGCGATGAACCTGAGCGAGCGGAGGAACTGCGACGCGCTCGCGCCGCCTTTCAGGGGCGGGCCGGGAGGAGCGGGCGATTTGTCTGTGTCATCGGTCTGCATGTGCCACCAATGCAAAGCGGGAAACAAAAGGGGCGGACATTTCGCCCGCCCCGCTGATGCCGACTATATGTTCTCCACGACGTCAACGCACCGGTCGCATATCGTCGGGTGCTTCTGGTTCTTGCCGACGCTCGGCCTGTAGTTCCAGCAGCGCTCGCACTTCTTGTGCGGGGACTTGTAGGTCTTGACGAGCAGTTCGGGCATGTCCACGCCCTGCGCGAAATCTTCGCCGGGCTTGTCCACAATGCGCGCGTCGGAGACGATGAACACCTGCGTGAACAGGGCGGCGTTGTCCTTGAGGAACTGCATGAGGTTCTCGTTCTTCGCGAAGAGTTCGACGTGCGCCTCCAGAGCGGAGCCGATTGTGCCGGCGGCGCGCATCTTCTCCAGTTCGCGCGCGACATCGGAGCGTATCGAGATTATCCTGTCCCACCGCTCGGTGAGCGCCATGTCGATCTTCGCGCGGTCGGGCTGCGGCATGTGCGCCAGGTGCACGCTCGGCGTGTCCTCGTCCTTGTGCTGGATGTATCCCCAGGCTTCCTCGCACGTGTGGACGAGGATGGGCGCGAGGAGTTTCGTCAGCGCGACGAGTATTTCGTAAAGCGCGGTCTGCGCGCTGCGCCGCGAGAGCGACTTCGCGCCGTCCGTGTACAGGCGGTCCTTCAGGATGTCCAGGTAGAAGGCGCTCAACTCCACGATGCAGAACTTGTGCACGGCCTGGAAGAGTTTGTAGAACTGCGCCTCGTCGTAATATTTCGTTACCTTCTCTATCAATTGGTGCAGTTCGCTCAGCGCCCAGCGGTCGATCTCCCGCATTTCCTTTAGCGGCACGGCGTCCGCGGCGGGGTTGAAGTCCGCGACGTTCTGAAGGATGAACTTGAAATTGTTGCGTATCTTGCGGTACGCGTCGCTCGCCTTGTTGATGATGTCAAGCGAAACGCGGATGTGGTCCATGTAGTCGATTGATGAAATCCACAGGCGGAAGATGTCCACTCCCACGCTTTTGAGCACGTCCGCGACGGAGACGAAGTTTCCGAGCGACTTCGACATTTTCTTGCCTTCGCCGTCCACGACGAAGCCGTGCGTGATGCAGCGCTTGAAGGGCGAGACGCCCCGCGTCGCGACGGAAGGAATGAGGGACAACTGGAACCAGCCGCGGTGCTGGTCCGTGCCCTCGAGATATATGTCGCTGGGGAACGAGAGTTCCGGGTACTCGATGACCACCGAGCGGTGGCTGGAGCCGGACTCGAACCAGACGTCGAAAATATCGTGCTCTTTCTTGAAATTGGAGGAGCCGCACTTCGGGCATTTTACGGAGGGCGGCAGGAGTTCCTTCGCTTCCATTTTGTACCACGCGCCGCAGCCTTCGCGCCGGAATATGTCGCGCACGTGGAAAATCGCCTTCGCGTCGAGCAGCGCCTCGCGGCAGTCCGCGCAGTAGAACGCCGGTATCGGCACGCCCCACGACCTCTGGCGCGAGATGCACCAGTCCGGCCGCGTTTCCACCATGCTCTTGATGCGGTCCTTGCCCCACTCGGGCAGCCATTTCGAACTCTCGATGGCCTCGATTGTCCGCCCGCGCAGGTTGTTGTGCTCGATGCTGACGAACCACTGCTCGGTCGCGCGGAAGATGACCGGCTTTTTGCAGCGCCAGCAGTGCGGGTAGGAGTGCGTGATGGATCCCTGGTGCATGAGCACGCCGAGTCCGTCGAGTTTCGTGATGATCTTCGGGTCCGCCTCGTGGACGTTCATCCCGCGGAACTCGCCTGCCTCCTCAGTGAAAAGCCCGCGCCCATCGACGGGGCTTAGGATGTCCAGTTTGTGCTTCTGCCCGGTCAGGAAGTCCTCCTGGCCGTGGCCGGGCGCGGTGTGCACGCAGCCGGTGCCGTCCTCCGCGCTGACATAGGATGCGGTCACGATGGGGGACTCGTGCTGGATGAAGGGGTGCTTGTATTTCAGGCCTTCGAGTTTCGCGCCGCGCGCCTTTCCGATGATTTCAAACTCCGTGACTTTTATCAGCCGCAGCACGTTGTACGCGAGTTCCTCGGCCATGATGAGAATCTCATCCTGGCCGGTCTTAGGATTGCGGTATTTTATCGCGACGTATTCGAAATCCGGGTGGACGGCGATCGCGAGGTTCGCCGGCAGCGTCCACGGCGTCGTGGTCCAGATTACTATGAAGACCGGCTCCTTGCCGACTTTGCCGAATAGCGGCTTAACGTCCGAGGCCATGCGGCATTTCACGTAGATGGAGGGGCTTGCATCGTCCTCGTAATCCAGTTCCGCCTCGGCGAGCGCCGTCTCGCACGTCATGCACCAGTGTATTGGCTTCTTGCTGCGGTAGATGTAGCCGCCTTCGACCATCTTGCCGAACACGTCGATGATGCCTGCTTCGTAGGACGGATGCAGGGTGAGATAGGGTTTGTCCCACTGCCCGAAGACGCCCAGCGCCTTGAATTCCTGGCGGTTGCGGTCAACGTAGAGCGTGGCGTACTCGCGGCACTTCTCGCGTATCTGGAGGACCGACATCTCGCGCGCCTTCGGCCCCAGTTCCTGCATGACGCGGTGCTCAATCGGCAGGCCGTGGCAGTCCCAGCCGGGGATGAACGGCGCGTCCATGCCGCGCATCGTCTGGAACTTCACGATGATGTCCTTGAGGACCTTGTTCATTCCCGTGCCGACGTGCAGGTCGCCCGTGGCGTATGGCGGGCCGTCGTGCAGCGTGAACTTCGGCTTCCCGGCGCGGGCCTTGCGTATCATGCCGTAGATGTCCGTCTGGTCCCACTTCTTCTCGATCTCCGGCTCGCGCTTGAGCAGGTCCGCCTTCATGGGGAAATCGGTCTTCAGCAGGTTGAGCGTGTCTTTGTAATTCACTACCGTGTCCTTTGATTGTGGCGGAAAGTGCAACGGATCTCACAGCAGGTGATCAGTTACCTCCCTGCAGTCTCTTAGTTTCTGAAATCATAACACCACGTGGAGTGACGAAAAACCTTCCCGATTCTTCTTTGATCAACTCGTTTTCCATAAGAGCCTTGAGGCTAGCATCGACCTCAGTGATAGTCAGGCTCGGGTCAAGGGTTGTCGCTATACTGTATAATCGTTGCCGGGATATGAATCCTTGAGCCGCAATAAGTACTAATACAGCCATGTGTGTTTCTTCGCGATAGATGACAGACTCTATAGTCTCTTTCACAGAATCTTGCCTGCCGGGGTTGATAGAAGTCTTGATTTCATGCAACACTTTATCTGCAACGCGCTTTGCAGTTTCCTCTCTCCTTTCCGAAAAGATGGCTTTAATTCCTCCCGGTAATTTCAACTCTGCCGTTTTTCCCAATCGTTCGGCTATAACATCAAATACTTTCTTGCATTCGGCTCTGAAATAGACGGCTAAGAATACAACGGTAGCGGGCCATGCTAGTCCGATGACCAAATCCTTGAAGAAGTTCATTATGTCCATGGATTACTCTATGTAGTTACTGACCAAGACTCTGAATACGAACGCGTAATGCTTCTTCCTCCTTTCGGGCAACAATGCGAGCCATGAGTACAGCTTGTTCTTCAACTGTCGTACCGTCCATTAGGACGCTGAGGCATAATGACATTTGCTCTGTTCGTTGTAGGCTCGGCCACCTTAGTATTGCATCAATCATTCTAATTTTCGGACGAAGCTGGTCAAGCATTGCCTTGAACGTATCATCACTCATTTTCACCCCGCCAGAGGGTATCTGAACATATGGTACTACCTTATCGGCTATAAGCCATCCAATTCCGAAAATCTTCTCCTGATCTGTTTTGAACCCGTTGATTAGAGTCCACATATGCTTGGCTAGTTCGTTAGCCGATGGTCGGACGGACAACATGTACTGGAAGTGGCCGTCAACGAGTTGTCCCAGTCCGATGCTAAAGTTTTCTTTGTCGACTTCCGAAAGTCCAGCAACATTGTATCGCTTCCCGCTATTCTTCGTATCGGGATGGTCGGTCTTGGTAAGCATGACTTCAAATGCTTGGTATTGCAGTGCTTCAGGCAGCGTTTTCAGAAAAACGAAATAACTATGCGCGCGCTCAAATTTATCTTTATAAGTTCCACCAATACGTTCTATGAGGTCCTTTTCTTGGCTCACAGTAAGAGAGTTTGTTTCGGTCGTCATGTGTTGCCCTCCTATTTGGAAAGTTAGGATATGTGTCTGTCCGTAAAGTCTTCGAATATGGCCAAGCAAAAAACTACCGCGCCTCCGCGACAAGCCGCGTGACGAGTTTGGTCAATTTCGGTTCGGCCTCGTTGGCGACCTTGATAATCTCCTCGATGTTCGTGGGCCGCAGCGCGTCGGGCAGGCAGCGGTCCGTGATGACCACAAGCCCGATTACGCGGAAGCCCGCGTGCACCGCGACGATAACCTCCGGCACGGTTGACATGCCGACCACGTCCGCGCCGAGCGCGCGCATCATGCGGTATTCCGCGCGGGTCTCAAGGTTCGGGCCGGAGACCGCGATGTACACGCCGCGATGCGCGCGGATATTTTCCCTCAGCGCGATTTTCTCGGCGAGCGCCACGAGTTTGGGGTCGTAGGGCGCGCACATGTCCGGGTAGCGCGGGCCGAGCGCTTCGTCGTTGGGGCCGATGAGCGGGTTGACGCCCATCAGGTTGACGTGGTCGTCGATTATCAGGATGTCGCCGATGTTGTGGTTCGGGTTCATGCCGCCGCCCGCGGCGGAGAGGATGAGTATCTCCGCGCCGAGCGCCCGCATCACGCGCACAGGCAGAGTTATCTGCTCGGTCGTGTAACCCTCGTAGTAATGGAAGCGTCCCTCCATCGCCGCGATGGGCTGTCCTTCGATCGTGCCCATGTGCAGGATGCCTGCGTGGTGCGCGACCGTGGGGACGGGGAAACCGGGGATGTCGGCGTACTTGATTTCCGCCTCCGGCTTGATGTGCGCGGCCAGGGCGTTGAGGCCGGTGCCCAGTATGATGCCGAACCGTGGCTTTATCCTGCTTTTCTTGCGGATGAATTGCGCGGCATGTTCGACTTTTTCTCTGAGTTCGCTCACCGTTATTCTCCTAGAATATAAGTCGTATAGGTCATATAGGACCCATGTTTTTTAATTTCTCCGCCAGGGCTTTCGCGCTGACGCCGCTTACGCGGATTCGTTTCACCGCCGAGGCCGCGCCGCGTATAATTGTAATGTCATTCTTGCGAAGGGCAAGGGTTTCGGCGAGAAATTTGACGAGCGTCTTGTTCGCCTTGCCTTTTTCCGGCGGCGCGGCGATGTTCACTTTCAGCCTGCCGTCGTACTCTCCCGCGATTTTGGTGCGCGATGAGCCGGGAACGACCTTCACCTCAAACTCCGCGCCTCCGCTTGTATCCTCTATTCTTGGCACGCCGGCCTCCGCTTATCCCTGCGGCCCGGTCGGCGCCGGCGCAGGCGCCGGTGTTGGCGCGGGCGCGGGTTGCGGCGGCTGCGGGAGTTCGTTCTGGAATTGTTGTATTGCAAGAATCTGCTTTGCCAGTTCGTCCTGGCGCGCCTTTGTTACGCCTTCGCTGAAGTATTCCGTCTTAAGCGCGTTGACCAGCGCGGTCAGGTTTTCCTGGAGTCTCGGAGCATACTGTTTAAGCATGTCGCCGTAACGCGACGCGGACGTTTGCGCGAGGCCCGTCATTGCTTCGTAGCCCATCTTGTATGCTGCCAGGCTTTTGCCGTGGTTGAGGCACACGGTTGCCGCTCCCAGCCTTTCGGAATCCGTCTGCAGGTTGCCCGCCGCAAATTCCAACAGCACGGAAAGGTCCGCCTTGTCGCTGAGTTCCGCCCATGTAACCGGCGCGGCCACGCCCTCCATCCGGACGGATTCCATATCGAGGGACGTGACCAACTTTCCATAGGAGGGCAGGATTATTTTCTTGTCCGCGCCAAGAGCCGTGGCGACGGAGCGCACAACGGCCTGCAGGAAATCGCGCTGCGCGGCCACTTCGTCGCTCAACGCCTGATAATCCGCGCGTGTCTGCTCGATGACGTTCTTGAAGTCGCTCAGTTTTTGCTGTGCCGCGCCGGTCCGGAGTTTGTCCAGCAGTCCCTCAACTTCCTGTTTGAGATTGTTGAAGGCTTCCACGTTCTTGCGGCTCTGCGTGTCCAGTTGCGCGTTTTCGATGTCCTGCAGGGCGCGTTTGGCGAGTTCGGCGAGGTCCGGGTGCGTTATTGCGGCGAGTTTCGCCTTCATGGTCTCAGCCGCCTCCTGGTACTTTTCCTGCGCTATCAGGTCCTGCGCCTCGTTTCTGAACTGCAGGAGTTGCTGCATCTGGCCGGTGAGGGCGTTTATATCGTTCAGCAGGCTGCCCTCGCCGTACCGCGCCTTGAAGTC
>Ga0315288_10007526_pt1 | contig 13792 bp, 11 predicted proteins | sample YL17G11_20_MG_FD_203454 | JGI IMG/M metagenome (GOLD analysis project Ga0315288, IMG submission 203454) | Sediment microbial communities from Yellowstone Lake, YNP, Wyoming, USA - YL17G11_20 | ecosystem: Environmental > Aquatic > Freshwater > Lake > Sediment | place: USA: Wyoming | collected...
GGCGTACCAGGCCCTTTAGCTCCAGCATGGCCAGAGCGCTGCTCACGGCAGCGATGGGCAGGCCGCTACGGCGGCGCACTTCATCGATATGGATGGGATCCCTAGAGATATGACGCAGGAGGCGTTCCTCCGTATCGGTGGCGGGGATCAGTTCCTTCATCTCCATCTGCTGTGGCACCATGGTCAGGTTCAGCTCCTCCAGGATGTCCTGCACGCTCTGCACCAGCTTGGCCCCCTCCTGGATGAGACGATGGGTGCCACGGCTCTGGATGGAGAAGATACTGCCAGGCACGGCGAACACCTCTCGATTCTGTTCCAGGGCCAGGTTGGCAGTGATCAGGGCGCCGCTCTTCACGTCGCCCTCCACCATCAGCACGCCTAGGCTCAGGCCAGCCATGATGCGATTGCGCCGGGGGAAGTACTCGCCCCGCGGCTGGGTGCCCAGGGGGTAGTCGCTCACCAACGCCCCCCGCTCGCGGATCTCCTGGGCCAGCTTCAGGTGCTCGGGCGGATAGACAATATCCAGGCCGCAGGCCATCACGGCGATCGTCCTGCCGCCGCTATCCAGGGCGGCACGATGAGCTATCGAATCGATGCCTCTGGCCAGGCCGCTGACGATGGTTACCCGCTGGGCGGCGATGTCGGTGGCCAGATGCTCGGCCACCTGGCGACCGTAGGGAGTGGGACGGCGGGTGCCCACCACCGCCAGCGCCCACTCGTCGGCCTCCGTCAGCTCTCCCCGCAGGTAGAGGACGGGGGGAAGGTCGTAGATCTCCTTCAGGCGCGGCGGATAGGCGGGGTCGTTCCAGGTGATGGCCTGCACGCCGTAACGGGCCAGGTGCTCCATCTCCGCTTCGGGGGAGATCTTGGGGCGCTGAGCAACCACAGCCGCCGCCGTCTTCTCATCCAGGCCGGCTGCTCGCAGCTCGGCGGGGGTGGCCGTCCAGGCATTCTCCAGGCGGCCGAAGTGCTTCTCCAGGAGGGAATAGCGAGCCCGGCCGATGCCGGGTACGCGGTTAAAGGCCACCCAGTACTGAATATCGCTCGTTTGGGCCGTCATAAGCGGCACACATTGTAGCACGGGCCTGGGGAAAAACAAAGGCGAGAAGCTGACGCCCTACCGGCCGCCGTTGCCGCCGTTGCCCACCGACGGCGGAGGCTCCTGCTTGATCACCCGCACTCGCTTGATGCGGTGACCGCTGACGGAGAGGATACGCACGACCAGGCCGTCCACCCTGATCTCCTCGCCGACGGAGGGCATCTTGCCCAGATGGTGGAACACGAAGCCGCCCACGGTGTCGAAGTCGCCCTCCTCCACCTCAATCCCGAATAGCTCCTGGAGAGCGTCGATGCTCAGGCGGGCGTCCAGAATGGCCTCGGTCTCGCTGACCCGATGGATGGTCTCCTCTTGCACATCGAACTCATCGGCGATCTCACCCACGATCTCTTCGACGAGGTCCTCGATGGTCACCAGGCCGGCGGTGCCGCCGTATTCGTCCACCACGATGGCTATGGACAGCTTGTTCTGCCGCATCTCGGCCAGCAGCTCATCCACCTTCTTGCTCTCGGGGACGAAATAGGGCGGGCGAGCCACAGCCTTGATGTCGGTTGGCTTGGCACTGTTGGCCAGATAGCTCAGCACCTCGCGGTCGTAGACCACGCCGACGATGTTGTCGATGGTGTCCTCGAAGATGGGGATGCGGCTGTAACCCCGCTCGATGATGACGCGAGCGACGTCCTCAAAGCTGCTGTCGCTGGGCAGAGCGACGATATCGATGCGGGGCACCATGATCTCGCGCGCGGTGGTCTCCTCCAGCGCCATGATGCTGCGGATCATTTCCCTCTCCTCTGCATCGATCAGGCCTGCACTCCCCTCTATCTCGAGCAGGCGCAACAGCTCCTCCGTCTCGTCCCGGCGTTCTGCACCCTCTGCTCCCAGCTTCCGCCAGCGAAGGAGGGCGCGTGCCGGCAGGTCTAGGAAAACGGACGGCAGATGGAAGAGGAGCCTAACCAAATCGATAAAAGGAGCCAGGTAAACCGCCCACCTCTGGGGATTACGGGAGACCACCAATCGCGGTATGGCCTGGATCATCGCCAGGCCAGTCAGAGCAACGAAGAAGGTGGCCGCCAGGACGGCCCAATTGCGCCCGACCTCGTGCAAAACGACATAAACTGCGATAGCGGTGCTGCCAATGAGCGCGAGGTTGCGAGCCAGAGCGAGGGCTGCATAGACGTTGTGCCTCTCCTGAAGATAGCGCGCCAGAATTCCTCTTCGCGATTCCCCTCTTCCAGCCAGCGCGCGCAGACGAGCTCGATTGCTGGTGACGGCAGCCGCCTCCGCCGCCGTCACCAGGGCCAGCAGGCCAACGGTCGCCACCAGCAGCACCAGCCCGAGCCAGCTACTACTTTCCACGCTCTCTCGCCGCCTTTCCCTTTCGGCGAGACCTCCGCTTGGGCTGTATGCGAGCCGGAATCCCCACTGCCAGCGTATCCGCCGGCACGTCTCGATTCACCACCGAGCCGGCCGCGGTAATGGCGCCATCGCCCACCCGCACCGGCGCCACCAGCATCGTATCGCTACCGATGAAGGCTCCTTGGCCGATAACCGTGCGATGCTTGCTCACGCCGTCGAAGTTGCAGGTGACTGTCCCTGCCCCGATGTTCGCCTCGTCGCCCACCTGGGCATCGCCCACGTAGCCAAAGTGGCCCATCTTGGCGCCCCGTCCCAGGCGGGCCTTCTTCACCTCGGCGAAGTTGCCCACGTGCACACCGCTCGCCAGGTGGCTGCCCGGCCGCAGGTGGCTGAAGGGCCCTACGCTCACGTCGCCCTCCAGCACCGCGCCCTCCACCACCGAGGCGACAACCCGACAGCGGTCGCCGATAGTGGAGTCGCTGACGATGGTGTTCGGGCCGATCTGGCAGGCTCTGCCGATGTAAGTGCGGCCGGAGATGACGGTGTTGGGGTGAATGACGGTCTCGGCCCCCACGCTGACGCCATCCTCGATGTAGGTGGTGGCTGGATCGACGATGGTAACCCCCGCCAGCATCAGCCGCTGGCAGAGCCGCTGCCGTGCCAACGCCTGCGCCCGCGGGCGCGATAGGGCTTCGATCGCCCTTTCCCTGGCTGCAGCATAGCCGTCCTGAGCGATGGCCTGCTTGAGCTGGGCCCGCAACGAGGGCGCAAGCTCCAGGCCCAGCTCTGTGGCCAGTCGCTTGACCTGAAGCCCCAGCCGAACCGCCTCGCCCGATGGATGCACTGCCGCTGTCTTTGCCTTTGCCCTTGCCATCGCTTGCTACAACAGGGGGAGCCTTAAGCTGGTGCGACCGTCGCGGCCGCCAGCCGATCCCTCACTGACCAGACCTTCCCTAAGCACAAAAGAGGGAGAGGGGAGCGAAGATAGCATGATAGACGTGAGCCAGCCAGCACGCGTGGGGGTTGACAGGCGAGGGCGTTGAGGGGTTTCGGTCAGACCAAGGAACGGACCGCAACGATTAGATTCGCCGCCTAAGGGCGGCTCCGCTTCCTGAGCGTCCAAGAACTACAACCTTCTTACTGCCGCGCCGCTGTCCCTCATTCATCGCGTCGGCAACGGCGCCACACTCTTACTACAATAGTAGCCATAGGCCCCTGGCCTGTCAAGACGGGTACGACGCGAACCTACCTGCCGACAGGCGGGCGTGCTATAATCCACTCGCGCCTGCGCAGCCAGGTCTGCCCTGTCGCCAGGCGGATGTTCTGCAATATGGACAGCCAACAGATTCGCGACACCTTCCTCCGCTTCTTCGAGGAGCGAGGGCACAGGGTGATGCCCAGCGCACCCCTCGTGCCGGTGGGCGACCCCACCCTGCTCTTCACCAGCGCCGGCATGGTGCAGTTCAAGCCCTACTTCGAGGGGCGAGTCACGCCGCCCTCCCGTCGCCTGGCCTCCGTGCAGAAGTGCTTTCGCACCAGCGACATCGATTCGGTGGGCGACACCGCTCACCTCACCTTCTTCGAGATGCTGGGCAACTTCAGCATCGGCGACTACTTCAAGGCGGAGGCCATCCCCTGGGCCTGGGAGCTGGTCACCGACAAGAACTGGTTCGCGATGCCCAAGGAGAACCTCTGGGCCGCCGTCTACCTCGACGACGACGAGGCCTTCGACCTCTGGCGCAAGGTCGGCGTCCCTGCCGAGCGCATCGTTCGCTACGGCGAGGAGCACAACTACTGGTTCTGCGGCCCGGTGGGCCCCTGCGGGCCGTGCAGCGAGCTCCACTACGACTTCGGCCCAACGCCCGGCTGCCCCGAGTGTGAGCGCAGCCAGTGCCACCCGGCGGTGGAGTGCGGGCGCTTCCTAGAGATATGGAACCTGGTTTTCACCACCTACTTCCTGCACCCCGACGGCTCGCGCACCCTTTTGCCCGCCAAGAACATCGACACCGGCGCCGGCCTAGAGCGCATGGCAGTCGTCCTCCAGGACGTGCGCTCGGTGTACGAGACCGACCTCTTCGCCCCCATCATCCGGCGGGTGGCGGAGCTAAGCGGCCGCCGCTACGGCGAAGACGAGGCCACCGACCGGGCGATGCGCATCGTCGCCGAGCACACGCGGGCAGCGGCGTTCCTCATAGCAGACGGCGTGATGCCCGGCAACGAAGAACGGGGCTACGTTCTCCGAAGGGTTCTGCGGCGTGCAATCTTCTTCGCACATACGCTAGTGCGGAACGTGCAGTGGATGCGAGATGTGACTTTGGAAGTCATTGAGCACATGTGGGAGACATATCCGGAGCTGAGGGAGCACGCTGCGACCGTGGGAAGAACCGCCGAGCTCGAAGAAGAGCGTTTTATGGAAACGCTCGGCCGGGGCGAAGCCGCAATGGACGCGCTAGCTCGCCTAGGGGCCTACTTGAAGAAATTCTTGGCCAAGGCGCCTCTCGGAAGGTGGGCCGCTGAGGAGACGCCTCTATCCGGTCTGTGGCAGTCAAGTGAGCTTCCCGAGGCGCTGAAGGCCGAGGCCCTCAAGCCCTTCGAGCGCATCCTAGGGCCGAAGCCGTGGATGGCTTCGCGCGAGCAGCTGAAGCGAGCGACGGAAGTGGACATCGCTATCACCGGTGGGGTGGAATTCCTCCTCTGGGACACATTCGGATTTCCGCGCGAGCTGACACGCGAGGTTGCTGCCCGCCACGGCGTGAAGGTTGACGACCATGCCGACGACGAGTTCGCCGCCCTTCTTGAGGCCCAGCGAGAGCGCGCCCGCGCCGCCGCCAAGTTCGGCGCCGAGGGGCCAGCCGCAGACTACGATGCCCTGGCCGGCCTGGAGACGCCCTTCCTGGGCTACGAGACGCTCACCGCCCAGACCGCCGTCGTCGCCCTGCGGAGAGACGGCGTCCAGGCCGAGAGCGCCCAGGAAGGCGAGGCGGTGGAGATCGTTCTGCGCGAGACGCCGTTCTACGGCGAGGCCGGCGGCCAGGTCGGCGATGCAGGGGAGATCGTCGGGCCGCACGGGCGGGTACAGGTAGACGATACCCAGCGGCCCGCCGAGAAGCTCATCGTCCACCGCGGCCGCGTGCTGGAGGGGCGCATCGCCGTCAACGACGCCGTGGTCGCCCAGGTCGACGAGGCTCGTCGCGACATAATGCGCAACCACACCGCCACCCACATCCTCCATGCCGCCCTGCGCCGGGTGCTGGGCAGCCACGTCCGCCAGGCGGGCTCGCTGGTGGCCCCCGACCGCCTTCGCTTCGACTTCACCAACATGGAGGCCCTCAAGCCGGAGGAGCTGGCGGAGATCCAGCGAATAGTGAACGAGAAGATCCGCGCTGACTTGCTGGTGACCACCCGCGTCTCCAGCTTCGATGAGGCCATGAAGGAGGGCGTGCTCGCCTTCTTCGACGAGAAGTACGGCGACCAGGTGCGGGTGGTGGAGACAAAGGAGGGCGGCGAGCGCTTCAGCGGCGAGCTATGCGGCGGCACCCACTGCTCGGCCACTGGCCAGATAGGTCTGTTCCTCATCGTGGGCGAGAGCAGCATCGGCGCCGGCATGCGCCGCATCGAGGCCGTCACCGGCCGCGCCGCCGAGGCCTACGTCCAGGAGCAACTGGCCGCTCTGGAGAACGCCAGCCGCCGCCTGGGAACTGTGGCCAGCGACCTGGAGGCCAAGGTGACCACCCTCCTCTCTGACCTGGACAGCGAGCGCAAGCGGGCGCAGGCCCTGGAGCGAGCGCTGGCTGCTCCCGCCGCCGAGGCCCTTGTCGGCAAGGCGCGGGCGGTAGACGGCATCTCGCTGCTGGCGGCGCGGGTCGATGCCCCCAGCCAGGATGCCCTCCGCCACATGGGCGACGTCCTGCGCCAGCGCCTGGGCTCTGCCGTCGTCGTTCTGGGGACAGTGCTCGATGGGCGACCGGCCTTCATGGCCATGGTCACCCCCGATCTGGTGAAGCGCGGCCTCCACGCCGGCCACATCCTCAAGCGGGTGGCCTCGGCCGCCGGCGGCGGTGGCGGTGGCCGCCCCGAGATGGCCCAGGGCGGCGGCACCGATGCCAGCAAGCTGGACGAAGCCCTCGCCCTGGTGAAGCCGCTGGTCAAAGAGTTATTGGCGAAGAAGAGCTAGCTGTCATGCGTATCGTTGGTCTGGATGTGGGTGAGCGGCGCATCGGCGTTGCCGTCGCCGACGAGCGGGCGCGAGTTGCCCTGCCCGTCGCGGTGATAGAGCGCAAGGAGCTGCCCGCCGACCTCGATGCCATCGCTCGTCTCGTGCAGGAGCAGGAGGCGGAGGTCATCGTGATCGGCCTGCCCATTTCTCTGAACGGCTCCCTTGGCCCTCAGGCCCAGGCGGTCGAGGCCTTCGGCCGAGAGCTTTCCGCTCGCCTGCCGCTGCCGATCGAATACTGGGACGAGCGTCTGTCCACCGTCGAGGCCCAGCGCCGCCTGGCCAGCGCCGGCCACCGGGGGCCGAAGGCCAAGGCCCGGCGGGATGCCCTGGCCGCTGCCATCATTCTGCAAGGCTACCTGGACCATCAGGCTCAGGCCAGCCCGTCATCCCCATTCGAGTCATAGAGAATGCGTTTCGTTCCCCTAGCCGGAATCCTGCTCGCCGTCGTCATGGTGGCCATCGGCATCTGGCAGATCACGGAGACCCCCGGCTCGCTGCTCAACGAAGAGCCGCCGACGGTCCTGCCAACGTCCACACCGGGCGAGCCTGTCATCATCACCATTCAGGAAGGCCAGAACGCTCAGGAAGTGGGCGACAAGCTGGAAGACGCAGGCGTCATCTCCAGCGGTCTCCTCTTTCGGGTGCTGGTGGCCCTGGAGGGCTATGACCAAAAGCTGGTGGCCGGCGACTATGAGCTCGAAAAGGGGATGCCCACTCTCGAAGTGGCAGAGCGCATCCACCGTGGTCAGACTGCCCCCCTGGTGGTGACCATGCGCGAGGGCCTGCGGGCGGAGGAGATCGCAGCGCTCATGGAGAGCAAGAAGGTGATCTCCGCCGAGGACTTCCTTCAGGCCATCAAACAATGGTACGAGTTCAGCTTCCTATACAGCAAACCCTACTGGGCCAATCTCGAGGGCTATCTCTTCCCCGACACCTACTTCTTCAGTCGCAATATGGCGGCGCAGGAGGTCGTTCAGCAGATCCTGGAGAACTTCGACCAGCGCTTCGACGCCGACCTCCGCGAGGAGGCGGCCGTCGCCGGCCTGTCGCTACGCACGGTGCTCATCCTGGCCTCCATCGTCGAGCGCGAGGCCCAGGTCGCCGACGAGCGGCCGATCATCGCCGGCGTCTTCCTCACGCGCCTGCGCCGGGGCATGCAGCTGGAGGCCGACCCCACGGTGCAGTACGCCCTGGGCAACGACCCGGCCAGCGTCGCCAAGTACGGCTACTGGAAGCAAGATCTCACCCAGGCCGACCTGGAGGTGGACTCGCTCTACAACACCTATCGCAACGGCGGTCTGCCGCCGGGGCCCATCTGCAACCCCGGCCTCGCTTCTATCCAGGCGGTGATCAGGCCAGCCCAGACCGACTACCTCTACTTTGTGGCCCGCGCCGATGGCAGCCACGTCTTCGCCGAGACGATGGAAGAGCACCTGAGCAACATCCAGCAGTACGCTGGGAGGTAGCGGCGCCAGTGAAGATCATCGGTCTCATCGGCTACCCTCTAGCCCATTCGATATCGCCCTCCTTCCAGCAGGCGGCCCTGGATCACCTGCGCATCGACGCCCGCTACGAGCTCTGGGAGACGGAGCGCGACGCCCTGGCCGAGCGCGTGGCAGGAATGCGCCACCCTGGCTGCCTGGGCACCAATGTCACCGTGCCCTACAAAGAGCTCGTCATCCCGATGCTGGACGAGATCGACCCCCTGGCCGCGCGTATCGGCGCCGTCAACACCATCGCCAACCGCGACGGCCGCCTGTGCGGCTACAACACCGACGTGACCGGCTTCGCCCGCGCTTTGCGAGAGGAGGGCGGCTTCGACCCCAGCGGCGCGCACGTCGTCCTCCTGGGGGCAGGCGGGGCAGGTCGCGCCGCCACCATGGCCCTCGTGCAGGCCAAAGGCGCCTCCGTCACCATCTTCGACATCGCTCCCGAGAGAGCCCAACGGTTGGTGGAAGACCTTGGCCGCCAGGGAGAGACGCCCCTCCGCGGCCTGGCGCCGGGGGAGGAGAACCTTGCGGCCGCCACGAAAAAGTGTCAGCTTCTGGTAAACTGTACGCCGATAGGGATGCGCCACAGCAAGGAGGAGCATGACCTGCCGATGCCCGCCGAGCTCATTCATCCGGAGATGCTAGTATTCGACATAATCTACAACCCCTTCGAGACCAGATTCCTCGCCGAGGCCAAGAGGCGAGGCGCTCGCACCCTCGGCGGTCTCTCCATGCTTGTCTATCAGGGGGCGGCCTCTTTCGAGCTGTGGACAGCAGGGGAGCCACCACTCGACGTAATGTTCAAAGCGGCGCGTAAGGCACTGACGCCGATGGCGGCCAAGGGCAGCGAGGATTAGGGGATGGACATGTTCCGCTTTCTCACCGCCGGCGAATCCCACGGCAAAGCCCTGACCGTCATCATCGAAGGGCTGCCCGCGGGCTTGCCCCTCACTGAGGATCACATCGCCCTCGACCTGCGCCGCCGCCAGGGGGGCTACGGTCGCGGCCAGCGCCAGCAGATCGAGGAGGACCGAGCGGAGATCCTCTCCGGCGTCCGCCACGGCCTGACTCTGGGCAGTCCCCTCAGCCTGCTGCTCCGCAATCGCGATTGGCCGAACTGGCAGGACATAATGCAGGTGGAGCCAGGGGCAGAAGCACCCGAGAAGCTGACCCGCCTCCGCCCGGGCCATGCCGACCTGGCCGGCGCCATCAAGTACGGCCAGGACGACGTGCGCCCCATCCTGGAGCGCGCCAGTGCCCGCGAGACGGCGGCGCGAGTAGCCGTGGGCGCCGTGGCCCGCCGCTTCCTGGCGGAGTTCGACATCGCTGTCCACAGCCACACCCTGGCCATCGGCGAGGTGGCGGCCGAAGGGCAGGGCGAGCCCGACTGGGCCCTGGTAGAGCAATCACCTGTACGCTGCGCCGACCGCGAGGCCTCTCAGCGCATGGTTGGCGCCATCGACGTCACTCGCGAGGCCGGCGACAGCCTGGGCGGCATCTTCGAGGTGTGGGCCACAGGAGTGCCCATCGGCCTGGGCAGCCACGTCCACTGGAACCGCAGGCTGGACGGCCGCCTGGCTCAGGCTGTCATGAGCATCCACGCAGTCAAGGGCGTGGAGATCGGCGGCGGCTTTGCAGTGGCCCGTCTGCCCGGCTCCCAGGCCCACGATGTTATCCTCCCCGCCGACCAGTGGGGTGACCGTCCCTGGCAGCGAGCCACCAATCGCGCCGGCGGCCTGGAGGGAGGCATGACCAACGGCGAGCCGGTCATCGTGCGGGCGGCCCTCAAGCCCATCTCCACCCTCGGCAAGCCTCTGCCCTCGGCTGACCTGGCCACCGGCGAGGCCATCGAGGCTCACTACGAGCGCAGCGACGTTTGCGTCGTGCCCGCCGCCGGCGTCATCGGTGAGGCGATGGTGGCCATCGCCCTGGCGGAGGCGATGCGGGAGAAGTTCGGCGGCGACCACATCGACGAGACCAAAAGGAATTATCTGGGCTATCTCAACACCATCGGGCCAAGGAGGAAGCAGTGATGGTCGTGCCTACCAGCGGCGTTATCGACATCTGGGCCCAGCCGGGCTTTCCCAAGCTAGTGCACATGCCCGAGATGGAATCGCTGAGGAGGTGGTCCAAGATCGCCCCACCGCCAGAGGGCATACCCATCGAGCTTACCCTGGCCGAGATGGACGCGACCGGCGTGAAGAAGGCCTTCCTGCGGCCCTGGATGCGGCCGGAGGAAGTCATCATCTCCAACGATGACATCGCCGCCATCGTCCAGAAGTACCCCGATCGCTTCCTGGGGATGGCCACCGTTGACCCCCGCAAGCCAATGGCCGCCGTGCGGGAGCTGGAGCGCGCCGTCAAGGAGCTCGGGCTGAGGGCACTGCACATGCTCCCCTGGATCTGGAATCTTCCCCCCAACGACAAGCTGTACTACCCGCTGTTCGTGAAGTGCATCGAGCTGGGCATCCCCTTCTGCTGCCAGGTGGGGCACACCGGCCCCATGTGCCCCTCGGAGCCGGGACGGCCGATACCCTACATCGATGAGGTGGCCCTGGCCTTCCCCGAGCTGACCATCGTGGGCGGGCACATCGGCTACCCCTGGACCGACGAGATGATCGGCCTGGCAGTCAAGTACCCCAACGTCTACATCGACACGTCGGCCTATCTGCCCAAATATTACCCGCCGCAACTGGTTCAGTTCATGAACAGTCGCGGCCAGGACAAGGTGCTGTTTGCCACCAACTACCCCATGCTGTTCTTCACGCCCTGCCTGTCCCAGATCGAAGGGCTGGGCCTCAAGCCGGAGGTTCGGGAGAAGTTCCTCCGCCTCAATGCCATGCGCGTCTTTGGGTTGTAGCTACCAAGCACATGGAGGAGACACAGCACAACTGGGCCACCCATCTCTCGACCACTGGCCCAAGGGGGAAGGAATGATGGCAGGGCCACAGCTAGGCAAGACCCTGGTTGCACTAGCAGGCGAGTTCCTGGTGGCAGGGCAGCTGTGCATGCGGGGATGTGTCGCGAGCCTCACCCTAAAGAATTACCCCGGGGTCGACATCTTCGCCCTAAACCCGAAAACTGGTAAGCAGGTCGCCATACAAGTCAAGACGATCAAGGTGTCGCCCGGCAGACGCGCGCCTGCTACCGCCTATCCGCAGGGTGCGTACTTCGTCCCTGAGTCCGGGCACGAATACCCTGACCGGCCGTTTGTCTTTGTGACGATCACTTCGCCCGACCAGGTGGACTACTTCATCGTTCCGGGTCAGTCAGTCGCAGACATCAGTGAGAGGGAACGCCAGCAATACCTTGAGTGGGCGCGCAGCGCAGGCCGCACCGTGAGCGAGGCTCAGCCGCGAATGACGAGCCTCGAAGCGTTGAGCCCCTTCAAGGACAGGTGGGAGCTCCTCGGTCTTGAAGACTAGCGGCCGCCCCCAGCGCATCATCCTTACCGGCTTCTCGGGCACCGGCAAGACGGAAGTGGCCCGTCTGGTGGCCGAGCGCCTCGGCTGGCAGGCCGTGGACAGCGACGACGCCATCGTCGAGGCGGCCGGCAAGCCCATCCCGGCCATCTTCCGCGACGACGGCGAAAAGCACTTCCGATCGTTGGAGCACACCGTCCTGCGCCAGCTCTGCTCCCTCCCCAAGACGGTGATCGCCGCCGGCGGAGGGGCCATCCTAGCCGCCGAGAATCGACGCCTCATGGCCCAGGGTGGTTTCATCGTCTGCCTGGAAGCCAGGCCGGAGACCATCCTCGAGCGCCTGCGCCCGCAGTTCGAGAGCGATCCGGTTGCGCGCCCGCTCCTGGCCACGCCTGACTCCTTGCGCCGCATTCGTGAGCTGAAGAGCTTTCGCCAGCCCTACTACGCCCTGGCCGACCACACCGTCCACACCGACGGCCTGAGCATGGGGCAAGTGGCCGCCGAGGTCGTCCACGCCTGGCGGGAGCTCTCGGCGGCCCCTCTGGAAGCCCAAGGGAGAGTGGCTGCACTGGCAGCCGCTCCCTCGGCCCGCGAGGCGGACGCTCCCTACTGTCAGCCGCCAGGAGCCGCCTGCGTGGTGCGAACCAGCAGCGCCACCTACCCCGTGTTCGTCTCCTGGGGCGCCCTTCCCGACCTGGGCCATCACATGGCCGAGGCTGACCTGGCTGGCCGTGCCTATCTCATCAGCGACAGCATGGTGCATGCCTGCTGGGGTGCCGCCGCTGAGGAGGCCCTGCAAGCGGCAGGACTGCGGGTAGCCTGCCACGTGGTTCCCGCCGGCGAGACCAGCAAGAGCCTGGAGACAGCCGCCGCCATATACGATTGGCTGGTCTCTCAGCGAGCGGAGCGCGGCGAGGCCATCGTCGCCCTGGGCGGCGGCATGGTCTGCGACCTGGCTGGCTTCGTGGCCGCCACCTTCGTGCGTGGTCTGCCGCTGGTTCACGTCCCCACCAGCCTCCTGGCCATGGTGGACGCCGCCGTCGGCGGCAAAGTGGCAGTCAACCACAAAGAGGCCAAGAACCTCATCGGTGCCTTCTATCAGCCCCGCCTGGTGCTCGCCGACGTGTCCACCCTCCAGACCCTGCCGCCGCGGGAGCTCACCACCGGCTGGGCCGAGGTCATCAAGCACGCCCTGATCATGGACGAGGGGCTCCTGCGCCTGCTGGAGGAGAACGCCGACGCCGTCATGAGCCTGGAGCCGGCGGTGACCACCGAGGTTATCAGCCGCAGCATCGCCCTCAAGGCGGCGGTGGTCAGCGAGGACGAGCGGGAGGAGACAGGCCGACGCACCATCCTCAACTATGGTCACACCATCGGCCACGGCCTGGAGACAGCCGCCGAATACGCAGGCATGCTCCACGGCGAGGCGGTGGCGGTGGGCATGGCCGGAGCCGCCCGCATCGCCTGCCGCCTTGGCTTGCTTCCGCCCGAGACGGCCGAGCGGCAGGATGCCCTCATCGCCAGGTTCGGCCTGCCCCTGCGAGCGAGCGGTGTGGACGCCGCGAAGGTGCTGGCCGCCATGGCCCTGGACAAGAAGATCAAGGGCGGCGACATCCGCTGGGTGCTGCTGGAGGACATCGGTCGGCCGGCTATCCGCCAAGACGTGCCGCCCGCGCTGGTGGAAGAGGTGGTGAGCGAACTCCTATCCACCTAGGCCCATGAGCGAGAGGCCTGAATCGTCAACGGCCACCGTTGCCCTGCACGCCATCGTTCGTGGCCGTGTGCAGGGGGTCAACTTCCGCCACTTCGTCTGCAGGCGAGCCATGTCCCTGGGTCTGGCAGGCTACGTGCGCAACCTCCCCGACATGCGCTCGGTAGAGGTGGTGGCGGAGGGCCAGCGAGAGCGCCTAGAGCTGCTCCTCGCCCAGCTCAGGGCGGGGCCGCGCGGGGCGCGGGTGGACAGCGTCGAGGTGCAGTGGGGGAAGGCCAGCGGCCAGTACAGTCAGTTCAGAGTGGCGTCCTAGCCCCGCTCTTCCCGGTCGGGTCTGACAGAGAGCCTGCATGTCCAGGGCGAGTACACTCACCCGTCATCAACGACGCTGATACAGCGGCCCGAATATGAGGGCCTCCTGAGAAGCCACCACAGGCCGCTCGAGAGCTTCCTGAGAGCGCCTGAGTGCCTCCGGAGAAGGCAAGCGCTTGGGGCATCGCTGCTTCTTGCCAGCCCGCAACTATCGCTTCCTCCCTCCCG
>Ga0315288_10007527_pt1 | contig 13792 bp, 7 predicted proteins | sample YL17G11_20_MG_FD_203454 | JGI IMG/M metagenome (GOLD analysis project Ga0315288, IMG submission 203454) | Sediment microbial communities from Yellowstone Lake, YNP, Wyoming, USA - YL17G11_20 | ecosystem: Environmental > Aquatic > Freshwater > Lake > Sediment | place: USA: Wyoming | collected...
GGCCTGGAGGGGTTCGAAAAACGCGATTTCTCGCAATTGAGCAGCGGCGAGCGCCGGCTCGTCCTCATTGCCCGGACCCTGGCCCAAAGCGCCGAGGTCCTCCTCCTGGACGAGCCGACGACGTTCCTCGATCCCAAGCACGAGGTCGAGGTCATGGGTCTCTGCAGGAGGCTGGCTGCAGACAAGGGTAAGACCGTCATCGTCACCCTGCACAATCTGGAGATGGCAGTCAAAACCTCGGATGCCATGATCTTTATGAAGATGGGGAAGGTCGTGGCCTCCGGGAAGCCCGACGAGGTCCTGAACGCGGACCTCCTGGAACAGGTCTATGACATCCCGATGAAGATCGTGCCGTTCGACGGGAGAAACATCATCCTTCGTTGAAAACGCGGGGGGCCGGGCGAAAGGCCCGCCTAAACCTTGCGGCTACTGCAGTTTTTCAAGTCCTTTGAATTCCCGGTAGGGACTAACGTAGGACAGGACCTCATCGTCTTTGGCAGTCCGGGTCTTCAAGACCATGCGAACGAGCATCTCTCCCACTCCGGGGCCGAGCATGAATCCCTGGCCGCACATGCCCACGGCCAGAAGGTACCCCTCGACCTCCTTCGTCCAGCCGATGATGGGGAAGCCGTCCGGCGTCATGGGATAAAGACCGCGCCAAGTCCTCCGGACCCGGAGGTTCTTGAGCCTGGGGATGACGTCGACCATGCGCCGGGCCACCATGGGAAGGAATTCGCCGGTTTCGCGAACGTCGTAACCCCAGAGGTTGGGGCTCGGCGTGATGCAGAAGAGAACCTGGCCGGTGGCGTGCTGGCAGAAATAATAGTTCGCCGACCCCTTGGCCGGCCGGATGTCCACGACCATGGGCTCCAGGAAGCGCGATACCGGCTCCGTGACGGCCCCTTCATGCTGGTCCGGGGACACGGCAATGTCGACGCCGGCGAACTTGCCGACCTCGGCCGCCCATGGGCCGGCGGCGTTGATAACAACCTCAGCTCCGTACTCGCCCTTGTCGGTCCGGACGCCGCGGACGCGACCGCCCTCGATGATGAGGCCGGTCGCCTTTTCGCCGAAATGGAATTCGCCGCCGCGGCGCTTCGCGTGTTCATAGAACGCTTCGACGGCTAGGAGGGGAGAGGCGTTGCCGTCGTCCGGAGAAAGGGTCCCGCCGATGAGCCCGTTGGGATTGATGCCCGGAATGGCCTCCATGATCCCTTCCCTGTCCAGCCAGCGGATGTTCAGGCCGAAGGACCGCTGGATGACGAGCAGGTCCTTGAGAGTCTTCTCCTCTTCCGGCCGGTAGGCCACATAACTGTAGCCTCCCTTGTACCACTCCAAATCGTCGCCATGGCGTTCTTTCCAGGTCGAGATGATCTCGAGGCTTTTTAAACAGAGGCGGATCTTGGCCGGGTCCGAATGGGTCGCCCGGAGACCTCCGATAGCACTTTTGTTCGAGCCCTGGCCCGGACTCGGGAACTTGTCGATGACGAGCGTCCGGACCCCTGCTTCAGCTAAAAAGAAGGCGGCCGGGGCGCCGACGCTCCCCGCGCCGATGATGATCGCGTCAAACGATCTATTTGGGGCCATGATCGTCCTCCTCGGATGAGAGTCCCGCGAAGACCCCCAGCGGGACCTCCATGAACAGAGGCCGATTCGGCTGGTCGACGATCTCGCTCTCGGGCACCCCCTCCTCCCGGAAGAGGTGGTGGACGAGCGGAGTGCACGTCTTGGCGCCGCAGGATCCCATGGAGGTCCTGGTCAGCGCCTTGATCTGGTTGATATCGCGAGTCCCATCCCGGATGAGATTCCGGATCTCTCCCGCCGTGACCCTCTCGCAACGGCAGATGATCGTGTCGTCGGCGGTCCTCTTCACATAGCGGTCTATGGGTTCGCTCTCTTTTTCAGGTTGGATCCGGATCCCGGCGATCCTCTTGGCATATTCTTTCGGGGCGCGGACCTTGATGATGACGGTGCGGTCGTTGACTTTGACCGCCTTGACGGCGACGACCTCCACGTTTCCCAGAGGAGCGCCTTCGGTGTCCAGCACGGAGACCCTGTCACCGGCCTTTAGGCTCTCCTTCAAAAATTCGTAAGAAATGGCCACTGTAGGGAACGCCGCGTCCTTGCGGAAATCGACAAGAGTGACGGCCAGGCCGGGGCAGATTGCGACGCACTTTTCGCAGCCCGTGCAGTCCTTGCCGTCCCCACGGACAAGGAAGGTCGGGAGCCCGCGGATGTCCGCAGGATCGATCTTGATCAGATCCCTGGGGCAGACCGCAGTGCAGGGATCGCAAGGGATCTCCTGGACGCAGTGAAGGATCGGAAAGACCCCTGTTTCCGATCCCGGAGGCTCTTCTTTTTCGGTCTTTCCGGGCTTAGATTTCAGGACCTCGGCGGTATCGTACCAGCCCGAAGAGATCTCCCCGACGTCCAGGCCCAAGGACTTGGCGACCTCGAGACCCCTGATCTTACCAGAAAAAATGGCCGCGGAGGCTTCCGTGATCTCCTCGGCATCGCCGGCGGCGAAGGCAGGCAGGCCGAATTCCTTGGCCTTCTCGAAGAACTCGTTGACGGGATCGAGCCCGACGGCAACGAGGATCGTATCGCAGGAGAAGGACCGCTCGGTGCCGGGAACGGGCTGGAAGCGACGATCGACCCCGGCAATAGTCACGGACTCGACGGAATCGGCGCCGTTGGCGCTGAGGATCGTGTGCGACGTATGGATGGGGACACCGAGGCGGGCGAGCTTGTCCCGGTGGACCTTGTAGCCGCCGCACTCCGGCATGGCCTCGACGAGGCCGACGACCGAGATGCCGGCCTGGAGGGCGTGGTAGCCGGCGATCAGGCCGACGTTGCCGCCCCCGACGATGAAAAGACGTTTCGAGGGCCGGACGAGGTCCCGGTTGACGAGCGTCTGGAAGGCGCCCGCGCCGTAGACACCAGGCAAAGTATTGCCCGGGAAGGCGAGGTTCTTCTCGCGGGCCCCCGAGGTGACGAGCAGAACGTCGGGCACGACGAGGACATAGCTATTCCCCCCTTTCAGGACGCCGACCTTTTTGTCGCTGAAGACAGCCAAAGCCGTGCTTTGCAGCCAGATGCGGATACTGGGATGCGATCGGACCTCGTTTTCCAGGCGAGTGGCGATGTCGATGCCGCGGGTCCCGGCGTAGACGGTCTCGATCGAGCCGAAGAACCGGTGGGTCTGGAGGACGAGCTTACCGCCCAGGCGGTGCTTGTCGTCGATAACGATGGTTTCGACGCCGCGCTGTCCCAGCTCGTTCGCCGCGGAAAGCCCGGCCGGGCCGCCGCCGACGATGAGGACGGGGACCTTGACCTCTTCAATGTTCCGGACGCGCGGGGAAGGGGCGCCCGCGTCCGGGCTCTGCGGCAACTTGGGAAGTCCTTCGACCGGCTCGACCTTGACATCCGGGCGGACCAGTTCCATGCAGGATTTCACGGGAAGGCCGTCGGCCAGGACCAAGCACTGGGCGCATTGGCCGTTGGCGCAAAAGATCCCCTGGGGGGCCCCATCTTTGGCATGGCGCCCGAACGTTCTGATTCCATTAGCGAAGAGGGCTGAGGCGATGGTCTCGTCCCGCCTGGCCGAAAACTTACGGCCCTGCCAGGTGAACGTGAAGACCGAACGTTCTTCGATGGGGAGAATGGGATGGGCTTCGATACGATACTCGGTCATTGGTGCGCTATTATAGCACAACGAAATCTTGAAGGACAAAGGAACTTCCGCGTTTCGCTGTCCGGCGTTTGCCGGCTTTAAGTTTGAAGCCGAACCTGCTAAAATTCTCATTAAAAGCACGGAAGAAGAACGCCTGGAAAATGGACGGCTCCAGCCGTCAGACAATATTGCCGAGGAGGACGCCATGAAACAAAAGGTCATGATAATCGCGGTCGCGTTGGCCCTGATCGCGGCGGAGACCACCTTTGCCGGGACCGAAAAACCCATCCTTCACGGCCGGCACTGGGTGGCCATCACGGGCAAACCCCTGGGCGCCACGGCCGGCGCCTCGATATTCCTGAGGGGCGGAAATGCCGTAGACGCAGCCTGCTCTATGCTGGGGGCGGTCAGCACCATGTACGACGCCTTGAGCTGGGGAGGAGAGACCCAAGCGCTCATTTACAACCCGAAGACGAAGAAGGTCGTCGCCGTCAACGCCCTGGGGACCGCGCCGACCGGAGCGACCCCGGAGTTTTTCAAGCGGAAGGGCAAGAAATACCCGCCGGCCTACGGACCCCTGGCGGCCGTGACCCCGGGAACGCCGGGGGGGCTTATGACCATGCTTGCGGAATTCGGGACGATGAGTCTCCGGGAAGTGCTGGCGCCGGCCCTTCAGATGGCCGAAGGTTATCCGGCCGAGAAGGAGTTCGCGGCGACGATCGAGGCAAACAAAAAGTGGATCAAGGAATGGCCCTATTCGAAAAAGGTCCTCCTCCCTCATCCCGGGGAAGCTTTTGAGGCTCCCTATCCCGGCGAGATCTTCCGTCAGCCCGAACTGGCCGCGACCTTGAAGAAGCTCGTCCAGACAGAGCAACAGGCGCTCGCCGAAGGGAAGAGCCGGAAGGAAGCCATATACGCGGCCTACGACCGCTTCTACAAAGGGGATATCGGCGCGGAGTTTGCTCGAGGCTGCCGGGAACAGGGCGGATTGATCACGGCCCCGGACCTGGCGAATTGGAAAGTCTATCTCGAAGAACCGGTCATGACCAGCTACAAGGGGATCGACATCTACAAATTGAACTGCTGGGTGCAGGGTCCGGTGATGCTGCAGGCCCTCAACATTCTGGAAAACCTCGACCTGCAGGCTATGGGGTACAACAGTGCTCGATACGTCCACGCGCTCTACCAAGCGATGAGTCTGGCATTCGCGGACAGGGACTTTTATTACGGCGATCCTTATTTCCCGCCTGAAGAGCCGATCCAAGGGCTCCTCTCCAAGGCGTACGCCAAGGAGCGGCTCAAGCTCATCGACTGGGAGAAGAACGACCGTTCCATCAAGCCCGGAGACCCCTATCCTTTCGAGGGAAAAACGAACCCGTTCTCCGCTCTCCTGGAGAAATGGGCTTTGGCCAAGAACGGAAGGAAGGGAGAGATGACGCCCGGCGAAGAAAAGGACATCACCCGAAGTTTTTCTCTGGGGACAACCTCCGTTCAGGCGGCCGATGAAGAAGGCTGGGTCGTATCCATGACGCCCAGCGGAGGCTGGATACCCGCCTGCCTGGCCGGGACGACCGGAATAGGGATGAGCCAGCGCATGCAGAGCTTTGTTTTGAACGAAGAGGAGAACCCTTTCAACGTCGTCACCCCGGGAAAGAGGCCGCGGGCCACATTGACACCCGGCCTGGCTTTGAAGGAAGGCAAACCCTATCTTTCTTTTGCGGTCCAGGGGGGTGACACTCAGGACCAGAACCTCCTTCAATTCTTTCTGAACATGGTCGAATTCGGAATGAACGTTCAGGAGGCTTGCGAGGCCGCCAACATCACGAGCTATCAAATGAGGAGTTCGTTCAGCGAACATGATTTCCTCCCCGGCAGCATGGACCTGAACGATCAGGTGCCGGACTGGGTCCGGACCAAGCTTGTCCAAATGGGCTATAAGTTGAACTTCGAGAGATACACCTCGGGCCCGATCAACGCCATCTTTTTCGATAGAGAACACGGCACGTTCTGGGGAGGGAGCTCGAACTACGGAGAGGACTACGGGATCGCCTGGTAGCACGACTTGGATTGACACGCGGGCCCACAGGTGAGACAATTTTTATCGCCGACAATGAAAACCATGACGATGAAAACCATGTTCGGCCGCCTGACGAAGGATCCGGCCTCCGTCCTATTCTATGCCTCTCTTTTGGCGGGCAACCTTCTCTTTGCCGGAGGAAAAGCAGCGGCGGTACTGACGCTTCTTCTGCTTCTGACCAACGGGATTTTAAGGGGTTCGACGGGCGCTCTTATGGAAAACGGTTCGGCCGTGGTCTCCTTGACGGTCCGGTCCCTTCTCAGCCTTGGCTTGTTTCCCTTTGCCTGGCTGGCTTGTCGCGGGCCGGCGGGCAAAGCGGCGTTACCGGCGCTGGCGGTCCTTCTCGGGATCGGATTTCTATTTTCAATCGTCCGGAAATCGCCCGGGAATGAAACCGCCGACAAGGACAAACGTTGGATCGTCATCGCCTTTCTCCTGGTGACAGCCCTGGCCTGGTATCCTTTCTCCAGGATCGGCTTTCCGCTCGATAGGAATTATGCTTATCGCGCTTATTTCAGTTCGGATTATCTCAAGCACTTCTCGGTGGTCGAGTCGCTCAATCAGACCGGTCTGCCCCCCGCAAACCTTTATTTCCAAGGCGAGGCCTTGCATTACTATTGGCTCCCATATGCCACGCCGGCCTTTGTGGCCTTTTTTGCCGGCTCCACGGCCCGGTCCATGTTTGCTTTTTCCTTCACCGTTAATTTCCTCTTTCTTCTTCTTTTGCTCCTTATGGTGGCAAAGACGTGTAGGCGGCGCGGGTGGGCGCCTTACCTCGCCGCGCTGATGGTCTTGGCTCCCAGCCTCGAGGGTATCTACCTTTGGGCGGTCCGGGCGCGTTTCTCATGGACCGGTTATTTCCGGATCGGCCGCGATGTCAACATCGACGGCTTGACACGATGGCTCTGGAACCTGCCGCAGATCGATACCCTATTGAGGGCCCTGCTCTTCACCCCGCAGCATCTGCTCAGCCTGGCCTTTCTGCTGCTATTCTTGTACGTTTTGTCTCAAAAACGAGAGCGGCCGTGGGCGTTGTCTCTCTGCTTGGCCTCGAGCCTGGCGTCCAGCTTCTTCGTCGGCGGCATCCTCCTCATTTCCTGGGGCTTGTACGCGGCGGCCCGGGAGGGTGCGAAGCTCATCCGCCGCCGTCAAACCCTCGAGGGCTTCCTCACGAACCTCGCGCGGCATTTCGCTCTGCCTATTTTTGTCCTGGGCCTTTCCCTTGGGCTGAAAATGGTCTCATTCGGCGGCAGCGGGATCATGCTCAAATCCGTAAAGCCGGGTGAGGCCATAATTCTTCTGGGATTGAACTTCGGCGTTCTGATCTTCGGCGGAGCGGCCGGGCTCCTGGCGGGACGTTTTCAGGGAAGGGCTTTCCATGCCCTGCTCCTAGCTGTTTCCCTGGCCCTCATCTTGGCCGTCCGGATCGCCAACTTTGAATCCGACGTGTCGCTCAAGGCCGGGTTGGTGGCCATCCTCGTTCTGGCGCTCCTGACCTGCCGGCTTGCTGAGGCCCCGCGGGCCGGGAGGCTTGCCCTTCCTCTGGCTCTGCTGGTCATCCTGCCGGGCCTATGGACCCTGACTTTGGACGTCCGGAATTCGTCCGATGTCCGGAACCGACGCTTCACAAGTTATGTCTCCTTCGATGAGATGCGGATGCTGAATTGGGTCCGCAAGAACATCCCGGCCAAACGGACGGTCCAGAATTTCCCCGAGGCCAGGACCTGGAACCTTTCGGTTATCCCCACTTTTTCAGGAAAGCAGATGGTCGTCGGCGACCGCTTGCAAGGCGAGATCTTCCAGGTTCGTTTGGACCTTTACCAACGGAGGGTCGAGGACCTGCGCCGGGCCCTGACCGGTCTTCCGGCCACACGAAACGACCTTAGGCGCATGGGGGTGGATTATCTTTTCTGGGGAGATGACGAGAGGCGTTATTTCAAGTTCGATCCCGATCTGCCGGTGATGAATCGCATCGGATCGACCGTTCTATATTCCCTGGTTCAGCCATGATGGAAAAGATGACCTGGAGAGCCCGATCGGCCTTGGCCTGGAAAAAGGGGGTCGGCCTGGCTTTGGTTTTAGTCCTCGCCGCCGTGCTTCGGACGCAGCACATCAAGGCCGATCCCCCCACCCTCCTGCCTTCTCTTTCGGGGAGCGCCGGGATCTATTTTGACGAGGGGATCTACTGCCACAACGCCCGGAACAAGATCCTTTTCGGACGATGGATCACGGACGACTGGAACCCGCTGGTCTACAACGCGCCCCTGACCCTGATCTATTATCTCGGATTCAGGCTGTTCGGCATATCCATCGTCACGGTCAAGGCTATCAACATCATCTTCAGTCTGTTGGGGATTCTCCTCTTCTATGCCGGCCTGCGGCGATACCTGGGGTCCGGCCGTTCACTGGCCCTGACCGCCCTCTTCGCGTTTGACTATTACTGGCTGATGTATAACCGCATAGGCCTGCTCGAGAATTTTTCCGCGCTCTGCTTCCTGCTCTGCTTTTATCTCTTCGTCCGGTCTGAGGAGAGGCGCCGGCCGGTCTTTTTCCTGGGCCTGACCGCGGCCGTTGCCGTTCTCTCCAAGTATTTGTTCGTCTATTTTCTAATCTCGACTCTGCTGGCCGTCGCCTATAGGGCCTGGCAGCGCTCCGACGCCCGTTCTTTTATCGTCTTCCTGGCCGGCGTCTTCACGGCGTGGCTGCCCTGGTTCTTCGGCATCTACCTGCCCTTCCGGTCGACCTTCATCAATATCGCCCATGGGTGGGAGATGCTCGCTTTTCCCCGCTCCATCCGTCAAGCCTGGAGCAACCTGTTGCACAACCCTTTGCCTCGCTATCTCCAGTTGATGCCTGTCGTGGGCTTCCTCCTGGTCCTTTTCGTGGCTTGGACGCTCCTGAAGCTCGGACGGACCCGGATCCGTCGGCCCAAGGACCTGACCATTTTTATCTTCCTTTGGATCGCCGGCGGGGTCTGCTCCATGGGACTCCTGAATTATCGTCCCCTTCGCTATTATCTGCCCTTAATGCCCGCTCTTTACCTGGCCGTCTCTATTTTGATCAGGGACCGGGACTGGATCCGTTCTAAAAGCCGCCTGTTCTGGCCGCTGGCCATCCTCCCGGCGGTCCTGTTCTTCTCGTTCTTCCGGTTCCTTGCGGCCGGACACTCGGCCTTCCTGGTTTTTCCTCTGGTCCTACGCCTGCTCATTTTCCTTTCCTTTGCGGGAATCATGATGTCCATCACCACCCCAAACGCGGCGTGGAAGACAGCCGTCGAGGTGGCCGTCTTTGTCGTGATGCTGGGTTGTTCGCTGTTTCTCTATGACAATCAATTCTATCGAAAACCGACCTATAATCTGGAGGCTGCCTCGCGTTTCATGGAAACGCTGCCCGCCGGTTCGGTGGTTATGGGTCAGGAGGCGCCCAGACTGGCCTTGGGGACGCGTTTCAAGACCATCCTGGCCTATGACAACTGGTTCAACTACAAGGATCCTTTCAAACGCTTCGCCCCGACCCATCTTCTCATCTTGGACAAGTTCCACAATGCCGAAAGGGACTGGATTCGGCGGAGATTCCCTCAAGTTGTCGCCTCCCTCCACCTCATCCGCAGATTCCGGGTCTGGGACACGACCATCTCCCTGTATCGGGTGCCGGAATAAAGTAATAATCCATCCCGTCCAAACCCCCAACCCGTGCCAAACATAAGAGAACCCGTTTTATTAACAGGGTGGGGTTTGAAATAGAGGCCTTAGATACCGGGATGGTCGGAGGTGGGGCATTGAAAAGGGCTGTGTTTCCGGCGCCGGACAAGATTGCTTTCATCTCATGTTTTGATATAATGATTTTTCGATGGAATACTGATATGGGCATGCGAAAAATCGTCATCGGACTGGGCCTTGTTCTTGTCGCGTCGGCCGCTGCTTTTCCGCAGGACGAACTCAGCGATCCCATCCCGTTCATTTGCGGAGGGACGGCCGGGCGCGTATTCGTTCGTTCCATCTCGTCCGGAACCTCCGTCATCCTGGAGAGCGGAGGAGGGGAGGTCACGTTGTGCCCGGAGGCGGGCGGGGAGAACCTTTTTCCCAAGGTGCAGGTGTTTGCGGACCGGTTCTTCGTGATGTGGGCCCATTACGGAAACGAGGAAACGGGACTCGGGATCTACGATTCCCGGACCGCAAGCGGCCGCATCATCCCCCTCCCAGGGTTGTCGTTTCTTTCTTCCCCGAGGATGATCCTCCAAGGACAAAGCCCCTGCGGGGTCATGATCCTCGGAAACTCATCCCATAACGATGACATCTTTTTCCTCGACCTCCGCGATGGCAGCGTGACCAACCTGACCCGCACCGAAGCTTCCGAAAAATGGTTTGCGATCCAGCCCGCGGCCGGCGGTCTTCTGGTTTCCACGGAGACGCTCTGGGAGAAGGTCCTTTACTATTTGAACCTGCGGAACCTCGGGGTGGAGGTCCGCGAACGCTCGATCCTCAAGCCTCGAACCCAGGCCTTGGAAAGGACCACGCCGGCCGATGAAACCGATTGTGCCCTGGCCAACACCTATATCGCCTTTGGCGACAGCATCACCTGGGGAATGATGCGCATGTACAATCTGCAAGGGGACTATCATCCGGAGCTGGCCTATCCGGTACGCATGAAGGCCTTGCTGGCAGCCTTTTACGGCCCGGCCTATCCCGTAAACCTCGGAGTGCCGGGGGACGACTCCTACAACGGCGCCCTGCGCGTCGATCAGGATCTCGACGGCCACCCCGGTCTTTATTTCCTCCTGATGATAGGGACGAACGACTGCATTTCCGGGGGGTTCTCCATAGACAGCGTCATGGAGAACATCGGCTATATCGTCGACAGCGCCGGCTCCAGGCAGATGAGGGTCATCGTTTCAACCATCCCGCCTCGCAAGGACAGGTTCGGCGATAAAAATTACGTCCTCAGGCGGATCGCCGATCTCAACAGCCGTATCGGCCTGCTCGCATCCGATAAGAGCATCGGTTTCATCGACACTCACACGGCTTTCATGAGTTACAATCCGCCGGACGGATGGAAGTCCCTTCTGGAGGACATTAAGGGAAACCACCCCAACCCCGCGGGTCATATGGTGATCGCCGAGCTGTTCGCCGACTGCCTGGCCGCGTTTTCGCCCGGGATTCCCTCGGGCGTCAAAAAGCTCTCCGGCGAAGAGTCTTCCCTGAGAAGGATCATCTGGGACCCTTGCTGCGAATCCGATTTCGCTTTTTTCAGGCTGGAATTCGGCCCGACGGTCCAAGAGATGACGGGCACGGCCACAACGGCCGGGAGCTCGTTCAGCTTTCACGGTCTTCTTTCGCAGGACCTCTATTTCAGGATCAAGACCGTCGACAAGGCAGACCATTTCAGCCCCTTTACGAGGATCTACGCGTTTGTGGAACGGGATCGCTCCGATCGCCGGCGCCGCCATGATCTTGAGATCCTGCGGCTCCCCTCTTTACGGCGCCCTTCCGGGGAATATGGAAGTGCCCTTTCGCATTAAGCCATGAAGAAACCGCTTAGAGCATCCAACCTCGTTGCGGAGGGCGCGCTTGGACTGATCCTGGCATTAGCCGGATGCCGCGCGCCCCGTCCCGGGAAGGTCCTCGAAACTCCGTTTCCCGTCGTCGACCAGGCCGGAAACGCGAGGGAATACCGGCTCTTTCTTCCCGACGTAAAGAAGGGGCCGCTTCCCCTTTTGGTCTATTTTCATGGCGCGATCTCTCCCTGTTTCAAGAGGATCCCTTCACTCAAGAGATATACCGGCAGTCCCGTCGAGGAGACCGACCTGATCCCCTTCTGCCGGTCCCGCGGCATCGCCCTGCTGGTCCCCCGGGCCAAGTATGAATACATTCACCGGAACTGCACATCTGTCGGCTGGATGATCCCCAAGGAGATCGACGGCGTCGAGAAGATCATCGACACGGTGGCCGCCCGCTTCGATATCGACGGCCGGAGGATCTATCTGGCCGGATTTTGCGCCGGGGCGGTGTTCAGTCATTTTCTGGCCAATCGGCGCCCCCGCTTCTACAGCGCGATCGTTTCCCACTCCCAGGCTTACGTCAGCCTGGAGCTAGAGGTGCTGAAACCCGCCGAAAAAGGACCGCAGTTCGGAATCGTCTTTTGCTACACTAGACGCGATATAAAACAGCTGGTCCGGTTCTGCATCGAATCAGAAAAGATCTACCGCGGGGAAGGTTACCGGACGGCCCTGCTTCCCTACCTTCGGCCCAGGCGCCACGCCTGGTCGTTCACAAGCGACGAGCTTATCTGGAACACGCTACTTCAGGTGGGACGGAAATAGCACAAGATTGAGGCGGATATGAAGAACAAAGGACGAACGGTTTTGGTCGTTTGGGCAATAGCCCTTTTGGGGACCGCCCTGGTCATCGGAGTCGCACTCCTTTCCGAACGAAAGGCGCGGTTCGTCGTGTCTATGTCCGGCGGTCAATGAGGGCTAGGGAACTGCTGAGTTTCGTGGCCGACATGTTTCCGCCGTCCCATATCTTCGAGCAGGTCGTGCGTGGCGGCGCGAGCCAGCTCTCGAGATTGCTCGGCTTCCTCGCCGTCGTCACGAGTTCAGAGATCAGGCCGGATGGCCTCTTTTCGGGGGCTGTTGACTTCGCCGCTCGGCCGGCGATATACTACCGGCATGATGAGGAGAGGAGATTCATCGCCCGGAGCGGGAATTCGCCCTGCCGCGGAAAAAGAAAGTTCTTATGCTTTATTTTTAGTCCTATTGAAGATTACGGTCAGTCTGGTCTTGATCATGATTCTTTTTCGTAATTTGGCCCTCAGACCGATCTGGGAGGCCATCCGGTCGGCCCGGCTAAATTGGCTGCTGATCGCATTTTCCCTTTATGCCCTCGGATACCTAATCAACGTCTTTCGCCGGCAAATCCTTCTGGGGATTGACTCGGTCTTATCTAGCCTGATTAATTCATAAATTTTTAGAAAACGCAAGTTTAGACGCTCAAGGTGGTGGGCTATGAGGCGTGGTCAAAAATTCAGACGGTGGCCGGCCGGTTTTCCGATCGATCTCGGCTGCTCTTCCCTGGAAATGATGCTTGCGAGTCCGTTTTGTCAGCGTCGAGATAGACTCCTTCGCCGAGATCGCGAACTTCCAGTCAGGACGCGGGTGTCTTCAAGGCGAAGCGCGGCAAGAGGCCCAGGTTTTCGTCCGTTCCGCCTGCCAGGGGTACGATGTCTTCGCCTGGCTGGTTTTTGGGTTGCTGGGAGTCCTCTGGGGAAGCTCCTCTTGAGGAGGGCTCCTATATGCCTTTAGATAGTCGACCGGCTGAAAACCCTTTTATTCATCGATATCGAGTACCGTTGGCCATAGGGGTAATCTTTATCGCCATCTTGGCCCTGCGCCTCATTCATTTAGAGGCCGATCCGCCCTTGAATCTGGATTGGAGCGGAGGTTTTTTCGGAGACGAGATGGCCTATGCCCATAATGCGCGGAATAAAGTTCTTTTCGGAGAATGGATCACCGACGAATGGAATCCCTTGATTTATAGCCCCTTTCTGACCCTGATGGAATATGCCTTTTTTTCTGTTTTGGGCGTAGGTCTGATCCCGCTTCGGCTGGTCAATATTTTCCTTCTTTTCCTGGGCTTCTGGCTGCTTTTCTTCACGCTGCGTCGTGACCGGGATCGGCCGACGGCCTTACTGGCTGTGGGGCTTTTGGGCTTTAACTATCTCTTTCTGATGTACAACCGGATCGGTTTAAACGATACCTTCTTGGTTTTCCCCATGCTGTTGACCCTGTACCTCTGGCATCGGGGCTTGGAAAAGCCCCCCTATTATTTTCTAGCCGGGGTCAGCGCCTTTATCTGTTATGCCACCAAGGCTACAGCCCTGTATTTTATCCTGGCCGCCGCTCTGTCCCTCGTATGGTCCATCCTGCCAAAAGTCCGAGAGGCCGGGCGCCTCAAAAAAGGAATCCAATCCTTAGGCTTCTTTCTAAGCGGGCTAGGCCTTTCTTACTTCGCTTGGTACGGGTTCTTTTTCCTGCCCAACCAAGG
>Ga0315288_10007529_pt1 | contig 13792 bp, 13 predicted proteins | sample YL17G11_20_MG_FD_203454 | JGI IMG/M metagenome (GOLD analysis project Ga0315288, IMG submission 203454) | Sediment microbial communities from Yellowstone Lake, YNP, Wyoming, USA - YL17G11_20 | ecosystem: Environmental > Aquatic > Freshwater > Lake > Sediment | place: USA: Wyoming | collected...
ACGCTCGACGGCGGCGCAGAACCCCGTCCAAAAGTGCGGCTCCAGCGCGGCCAGGCTGATGAATTTTCCGTCGGCGGTCTCGTAGACGTTGTAGCAAGCCAGCTTGCCGGAAAGCGGCATTCGCCCGCGCGGATTCTGGCCCAGGCCGGCAAGCGCGCCGGTCATGGGCGCCATCCACGACACGGCGGCATCCAGCATAGACACGTCCAGATAAGCGCCCTGGCCGGAACGCTCGCGGCCCACCAGCGCGGCGAGGATCGCCAGCGCCGCCAACATGCCTCCGGCCAGGTCGGCCATCGGCACGCCGGGCGGAAGCGGCGGCCCGCCCGCCGCGCCGTGCAGGGCGAGCAGGCCGCCGATGGCGATGTAATTCAGGTCGTGGCCGGCCCGGTTAACGTATGGCCCATCCTGGCCGTAACCGGAGAGCGAGCAATAGACGATGCGCGGATTGATTGCTCGCACCGCCTCATAGTCAATCTTCCAGCGTCGAACCGCGCCGGGGCGAAAGGTCTCCATCACCACGTCGGCTTTTCGCGCCAGGCGTAAGAACAGCTCGCGCCCGCGCGGGTTGCGATAGTTGATCGCCACGCTCTTTTTGCCCCGGTTGACCGCGGCAAAGATGGCCTCGCCGCCGAATTCGGGCGAGATCGTCCGCACGTAATCGCCGACGATGGGCGATTCGATCTTGATCACCTCCGCGCCCAGGTCCGCCAGGAGCATGGTGCAGTAGGGGCCGGGCAGCAAGCGGGAAAGGTCGAGAATGCGGATGCCGTTGAGGAATGTCATGACGTAATCCTTCAAAGTGAAACGCACCGCTTATTGAATATCCGGCAGGGCAGTGCGCAAAACTGAAAGTGAAAGAGCACCTTCGCGCAGCACGCGAGGCGGCGAGGTTGTGCAGTCCACAACCGTCGAAGGAATGCCGCCGGGGCATGGGCCGCCATCCAGCACGGCGGCGATGCGCCCGCCCAGTTGCGCCATCACATCGGCGGCGGCGACCGGGCTGGGCTGCCCGGAGCGATTCGCGCTCGTCGCCGCGAGCGGCCCGGTCAAGCGCAAGAGCGCGCGCGCCAAATCCAAATCGGGGATGCGCACGGCCACCGTCGTGTCGCTGCTGACGATCTCGGGCACGTCGGGGCGCTTGGGCAGGACGAGCGTCAACGCGCCGGGCCAAAAGCGCGCGATCAAGGCACGCGCGCAATCGGGCACAGAGGCGGCGATGCGCGGCAAATCGGAGGCGTCGGCGATGAGGACGGGGATGGCTTTTTCCGGCGGGCGCTCTTTGGCGATGTAGATGGAGGCGACGGAGGCCGCGTCGAACGCGGGCGCGCCCACGCCGTAGACCGTGTCGGTAGGGAACGCGACGAGCCGGCCCGCGCGCAGCAGTTCCGCTGCGCGCGTCAGGCTTCTCGCATCGTTGGCAACCAAGACCTCGGTATTCATGGACTCTCTATCTTCCCGAAAGCTCCGAGCTTTCGGGAAGATTCAATACAAATTTCTCAATCGCCGCCGCTGCGCCGTCCTCTTCGAGCGATGGAGCGATCCAATCGGCGACGGCTTTGCACGGGGCGCTGCCGTTGCCCATCGCCACGCCCAGCCCGGCCCAGGCAACCATCGGCGCGTCGTTGTCCTGGTCGCCCACGGCCATCACTTGCGATTGCGGCACGCCCAGGTGCGCGGCCAGCCAGGCCAATCCCTGACCCTTGTCCACGCCAAGCGGGATAGCCTCGATAAACAGCTCGTGCGAGCGGACGATTTGCATTTGGCCGTCAAACTGCGCGCGCAACCCGTCAAGGATTTCGTCGCCGTTTCCTTCGGCCACGATCAAAACCTTGTCCGGGTCGTGGTCGAGCAAGGCGTACAAGTCGAGCACGCGCTGCGACGCCGGGTTGAGCAGCCCTTCGTAAAACGTGATGGGATGGCGCAGCTCGGTCAGGTAGAGCAGCCCGTCCTGGTAAAGGTTCACGTGCCAGTCGCGCGATTGCGCGAACTCGATCACTTGCGCGGCGAGGCCCCGGTCGAGCGCGACGCGGTGCAGCACGCGGCCTTCGGGCTGGGCAATCAATCCGCCCTGGTAACAGATGAGCGGCTCGCGGATGTCGAGTTCTTTTGCGAACGGTCGAGTGGAAAGGAGGCTGCGGCCTGTGGCGAGTGTGACGGCGATGCCGCGCTGTTGTGCTTGCGCGATGGCGAGCTTGACGCGCGGCGAAAACTCAAAGTCAAAGTTGAACAGCGTGCCATCCAGATCGAGGGCGATAAGACGAATCGGTTGTCGAGTCATTTTATCTTGACGCCGGGCACGGCGCGCAGTTGGATTTCGACGACGCGCGTCAGTCCGGCGTAATCGCGGTGGAGGTTGACCGCGGCCAGCGGGAACGCCTGCCGCGCCAGCGCCGAGACGGCCTGGCCTTGCGTCGCGCCGATTTCGAGCAGCAGCCAGCCATCCGGCTTGACGCGCTGGGGCGCTTGCGCAAACAGCCGCCGGACGAGATCGAGGCCATCTTGGCCGCCGTCGAGCGCGATGCGCGGCTCGTGCTGGCGGATGTGGCGCGGGAGATTTTGCCATTCGGCAGTGGTGACATAGGGCAGGTTGGCGATCACGCCGTCCACGCGCACCGTCACGGGCGCGAGCAAATCGCCGCGCAAGAATTGGATGCGCGAACTGACCTTGTGCCGCCTGGCGTTTTCGTGAGCCAGCGCCAGCGCATCCGCCGAAATGTCTGTGGCGATCAAACGCATCTCGGGCAGCTTGACCGCCAGCGACACGACGACGCAGCCGCTTCCCGTCCCCACCTCCACGATTTGGGATTTGGAAATCTCGCTCTTTAGGGGGTTTGAGATTTGAGGTTTCTTGAGCGCCAACTCGACGAGGTGCTCGGTTTCGGGGCGTGGGATCAACGCGCGGCGGTCAGTGAGGAAATCCAGCCTGTAAAACTCGACGTGACCCACGACGTAGGCCACCGGCTCGCCCGACACGCAGCGGGCCACCCTCTCCCGGAAGGTGGCGAGTTGATGTGACTGGAGCGGCTGCTGGGGCGAATACGCCATGATGTTGGCGCGCGGCACGCCCAACGTGTGCGCTAACAAGACCTGCGCCACAAGCTTGGGCGAATCCACGCCCGCGGTTCTCAACTTGGCCGTTGCGTCGGCCATGGCCTCGCCAATTGCGGACGGCATATCACGTATCGTCTATCGTCTCACGCAGCCCGCCCCGCGCATCATGCCAGTCCTACCGCTTGCAGCCGCTCGGCTTGGTCTTGCGTCGCCAGCTCGTCAATGAACTCGTCCAGCTCGCCGTCGAGCATCGCTTGCATGCGCGGGCCAAAGACGGACTTGTCAATGCGGTGGTCGGTGACGCGCGCCTGGGGAAAGTTGTAGGTGCGGATTTTTTCGCTGCGCTCGGCGCTGCCCACCTGGCTGCGGCGAGCATCGGTGATCTCCTGGTCGCGCTTGCTGCGCTCCATGTCGTACAGCCGCGCGCGCAAGATGGACATGGCGCGCATCTTGTTCTGCAATTGGCTGCGCTCGTCCTGGCACTGCACCACCATGCCGCTCGGCAGATGGCGAATGCGCACGGCGGTCGAGTTTTTCTGGACGTTCTGCCCGCCCGCGCCCGCGCTGCGGTAGACTTCGATCTCGATGTCTTTATCGGGAATCTGAACTTCGACGTCCTCGACTTCGGGCAAGACGGCGACGGTGGCCGTGCTGGTGTGAATGCGCCCGGAGGATTCCGTCACCGGGATGCGCTGGACGCGGTGCACGCCGCTTTCGAACTTGAACCGCGAGTACGCGCCTTTGCCCTTGACCAGAAAGATGACCTCTTTGAACCCGCCGATGCCGGTGTCGTTGGCGCTGAGCATCTCGGCCGACCAGCCGCGCGCTTCGGCGTAGCGCGTGTACATGCGATACAAGTTGGCAGCGAACAGCCCGGCTTCTTCGCCGCCCGTCCCCGCGCGAATCTCGACGATCGCGCTCTTGTCGTCGGCGGGATCGCGCGGCAACAGCAGCCGCTTGATCCGCTCTTTTATCTCGCGGGATTGCTGTTCCAGCCGCGCGATTTCCTCGCGCGCCATCGCCGCCATTTCGGCGTCGCCGGAAGCCTCGGCCAGCCCGCGCGCGCCCTCCAGTTCCTTTTGCACCGCCTCGAACTGCCGGAACGTTTCGACAATCGGCTCCAGCTCCGAGCGTTCCTGGCCTACTGCGCGCAACCGGTTATAGTCGCCGATCACGTCCGGGTTGGACATCAGTTTGTTCAGTTCTTCGTAGCGAGCCTCGATGCCCGCCAGTTTTTCCAGCATCGGTCAAACTCCACAAAAAGAGGCGGCTGGGGGCCGCCCCTCACGGCACTGCTTGTCTCATTATAACAAAGCAAAGCAGAGTGTCAAGGTAATCACAGCAACGCTTGACACCCCAAGCGGATATGTTAGAATACCTTGGCAGTTCCGGGCACGCAAAAGCGAAAGCCTTGGGGAAGCCTCAAGGCTTTCTTGTTGTAACGCAAAAAGCATTCACTCCAATTTGTCGCCCTGATACCGCAGAATTCGCGAGGTGAGAATGACTGCTGGCAACAAAAGCGGGCTGGCCAAACTCTGGGAGGGCTTGAAGGCGTTCCAGAACAAGGTCGCCGTCGGACTGAGCATCGCCGTCTTGTTCGTGCTCTACTTTACCGTCTTTGCCGTCGTCGCCATCTTGGCGCGACTGCTGGGCAAAGATTTGCTTCACCCGGACAAGCCGGAGCCGGGCACACACTGGCTCAAGCGCGAGCCGGTCCAACATACGCTTCAAGCTTTTGCTCGACAATTCTGACAAAGGACGAATGACGAACCCTATCCGTCCTTCGTCTTCCGTCTTTTGTCGGTTAACGACACGATTCTAAACTCGATAGAGGGACCTCATGAACATCCTCGGTATTTCCTGTTTTTATCACGATGCTTCCGCCGCGCTCCTGAAAGATGGCGTGCTTGTCGCCGCCGTCGAAGAGGAACGTTTTGTCCGAAGAAAGCACTGCACCGATTTCCCCACAGGCTCGATTGCCTATTGCCTCCAACAAGGCGGCATCACGATTGACCAGGTGGATTACATCGGCTTTTACGAAAAGCCGATGCTAAAGTTCGAGCGCATTCTCTACACCACGCTGGCGACGTGGCCGCGTGGGTGGTCGTCGTTCGTGCGCTCGATTCCGCTGTGGCTGACGCAAAAGCTGCAAATCCCTCCGATCATTCGTGAAAAGACCGGCTACAAGGGGCCGATTCTCTTCGTCGAGCATCACCTGGCGCACGCGGCCAGCACGTTCTTTGTCTCGCCGTTCGAGGAGGCCGCCATCCTCACGGTGGACGGCGTGGGCGAGTGGGCCACGACGACGTGCGGCTTGGGGCGCGGCAACCATCTTGAGCTGACCAAAGAGATTCGCTTCCCGCACTCGCTCGGTTTGCTCTACAGCGCCCTCACCGCTTACCTGGGCTTTGAGGTGAACGAAGGCGAAGGCAAGGTGATGGGCCTGGCGCCCTACGGCCAGCCGGTCTACCGCAAGCAGTTCGAGGACGTGATTGACGTCAAGTCTGACGGCAGCTTTAGGCTGAACCTGGATTACTTTGCGTATCACTATGGCGCCGAAATGTTCAGCCCCAAATTCGAGCAGGTCTTTGGGCCGCGCCGCAAAAAGGGCGAGCCGCTCAACGAGCACTATAACAACATGGCTGCCACCGTCGAAGCAGTGTTGGAAGAGGTGATGCTGGCCTTGGCGCGCGACCTGAAAAAGACGACTGGCGCGAAATACCTCTGCATCGGCGGCGGCGTGGGGCTTTCGAGCTGCAGCAACGGGCGCATCTTGCGCCAAGTGCCTTACGACGATTTGTTCATCCAACCGGCGGCGGGCGACGGCGGCACATCCGTCGGCGTGACAACGTACATCAACACGATGCTGCTGGGCAATCCGCGCAATTACGTGATGCGCGATGCCTACCTCGGCCCCGAGTACTCGGACGAAGAAATCGAAACCTACCTCAAACAGAACAACATCCCCTACACGCGCCTTTCCGACAAGGAACTGATTGAAAAGACCGCTCGCCTGTTGACCGAGCAAAAGATTATCGGCTGGTATCAAGGGCGGCTCGAGTTCGGCCCGCGCGCGTTGGGACATCGCAGCATTCTGGTTGACCCGCGCAATCCCCAGATGAAGGACATTGTCAACGAGCGCGTCAAGCACCGCGAGCCGTTCCGCCCGTTCGCGCCGAGCGCGCTGCTGGACAAGTCGCCGGAATTTTTCGATTGCAGCGTCGCCAGCCCGTTCATGCTGCTGGTGGCCGACGTCCACCCGGACAAGCGCAGCCTCCTCCCGGCCATCACGCACGTGGATGGCACCGCGCGGCTGCAAACCGTGACGCGCGAAGAGAACGGCATCTATTACGACCTCATCGCCGAGTTTGACCGGCTGACCGGCGTGCCGGTGATTTTCAACACATCCTTCAACGACAAGGGCGAGGCGATTGTCCGCACGCCCGAGGACGCCTTCAAATGTTTTTCCAAGACGGGGATGGATTACCTGGTCATGGGACATTTCCTTGTCAGCAAAGATGGCCTCCGCTAGTAGCGCAAGACCCGAAGGGTTTTTGGAAACCCCTCGGGTCCTGTAGTCAACACAATGTCACCCGCCAAACGTCTGCGTGACCTGGGCCTCAACCTGCTGGTGATGGTTGCCAGCCTTGTCGTTTTCTTTAGTCTGGCGGAAGGGCTGGCGCGGCTAGGCGGCTACACTCCTTACCCGGCTCAGGCCGACGTCTTCCGCCAACAGTTCGAGCGCGACCAGTTCGATGCAAACCGCATGTTCACCTTTGATCCTTCGCGTGTGTGGGATTTGCGCCCCGGTTTTTCCGGATATGACGCAAGAACAGAGGATTACGGCCGGGAGACGATCTCGATCAATTCGCAGGGGCGGCGCGACACACCCGTGTCGCTCAACAAGCCCGCCGGAACGTACCGTATTGCCCTCCTGGGCGACTCGGTCGCCTTTGGCCTCAAGGTGGAGGCCAAGGACAATTTTTCCACGCAGATCGAGTGGAATCTGAACGCGCGCTCGTCATCCTTGCGTTACGAGGTGCTCAATTTCGGCGTGCCGGGGTACGGGACGTGGCAGGAGCTTTCGATGCTCAAGGAAAAAGCCCTGGCCTACGATCCCGACCTGGTCATCCTGGCGTTTGGGATGAACGACTTGACCGATAACCGGCGCGCGGACCGGTCAGGCTTTTTGGATATGACGCGCGCGCAGGGCGTGGCCAAGTTCTTGCGGGAGCGCTCGGCCTTTTATCGTTTTTTGAGAGAAAAGATACTGTCTGTCGAGGCTAATATCGCGCAGCGTGACCCGTGTACCGGCCTGGACCTGACATCTTGTTGGGAGATGACGGGGCAATTGCTCGATCAGGTCGTGGACGCTACGCGCCAGCGCAACGTCAAGTTTGTGCTGGTCGTGTTCCCGATCCGCGCACAGACGCTCCGGCCTGCTCTGAGCACCCGGCAGAGTTACCAGGAGGTATTGGCCAAGTATGCCCGCGAGAAAGGCATCCCGGAGATTGATCTGCTCAACGCGTTCACGCAAAACAGTTCCGAGGGTCTGTTCTTGGACGAGTCCCATCCGACCGAGATCGGACATTCTATCACGGCCATCGAGATTCTCGAACAATTGGACGCGCAAGGCGTGCTCCCGCCGCCATGAGCCCGGCGACGAAGGAAGCGGACTTGAGTCAACGCGCTCTATCGCCTGCCAAACGGCTGCGCGACCTGGGTCTCAACCTGCTCGTGATGGTTGCCAGCCTGGCCTTTTTCTTTGGCCTGGCCGAAGGACTGGCGCGGCTGGCCGGTTACACGCCCTACACCGCGCAGGCCGACGTCTTTCGCCAAGAGTTTGAAAACAGCGAGCGCTCGGCCACCGACCTGTTCACGCCCAGCCCGTCGCGCGTGTGGGATTTGCGGCCCGGCTTTGTGGGCCACCGCACCGACTGGGGCACGCGCAACTGGGTGACGATCTCGATCAACTCGCAAGGGAGGCGTGATAGAGAAGTGCCGACTAAAAAGCCGGCCGGGACCTATCGCATTGCCATCCTGGGCGATTCGGTCGCGTTTGGCGCACGGGTGGAAGCCAAACACGATTTCGCTTCGCAGATAGAGTGGACGCTGAACGCCCGCGACAAGTCGCGCCGCTACGAGGTGCTCAACTTTGGCGTGCCTGGCTATGGGACGTGGCAAGAGCTTTCAGCGCTCAAGGAAAAGGCACTGGCCTACGATCCCGACCTGGTGATCCTGGCATTTGTGATGAATGACCTGTTCGACAACAATCAGGCCGGGAAGGTGGGCTATTTGAACATGACGCGCGTGCAGGGCGCAGCCAAATTCTTGCGCGAGAACTCGGGCTTTTATCGTTGGATGCGCGAAAAAGTGCTCTCGGTCGAAGCGCAAGTGGCGCTGCGCGACCCGTGCGCGGGCGGCGACCCGACGTTTTGTTGGGACACTACCCGGCAACTACTCGATCAGATGGTGGACACCACGCACCAACGCAACGCCAAGTTTGCGCTGGCCGTGTTCCCGATTCGCTCGCAGACGCTCGCGCGCGATCCCAACATTGAAGCGCGCTACCAACAAGTGATGGCCGGCTACGCTCGCGCCAAGGGCATCCCATCCATTGACCTGCTCAAGGCGTTCACGGAAAACAGGGACGACGAACTATTCGTGGACGACTATCACCCGACCGAGATCGGGCACTCGATTGCGATGATCGAGACGATCGAGCAGTTGGACGCGCAGGGCGTGCTCCCGACGCCGTAGCTCGCAGGCAATCACTCCCCTGTGTCACACTGAGCAAAGCGAAGGGTCTCTCCTGCGCGCGAGATTCTTCGCTTCGCTCAGAATGACAGATAGTAGCTTGAGGAGTCGCGCATTAAAGTCATCGCTAGTTCGGTTCCCCAAAAGCATGTTGTCGTCATCGGCGGCGGCCTAGCCGGGCTGGCTGCCAGCTACGACCTGGCTCGCGCCGGGCATCGCGTGACGATCCTCGAAGCCGGGCCCGATTTCGGCGGGCTGGCCGGCTCGTTCCGGCTGGAAGGGCAGCCTGTCGAGCGGTTCTACCACTTTATCTGCCGCTCCGATCATCACCTGATCCAACTCGTCGGCGAGCTAGGACTGAACGACCAGTTGCGCTGGAAGCAAACCCGCACGTCCTTTTACTACAACGGACGGCTGTATTCTTTCGGCACGCCGTTCGATCTGCTCCGATTTTCGGCGGTGCCGTGGCTGCAGCGAATGCGCTTTGGCCTGCACATCCTGCAATCGCGCTACCGGTCGCAGTGGAAGTGGCTCGACCAACTGCCGGCCAAGCCGTGGCTCATCGAGAACATTGGCGAGCAAGCCTACCAGGTCATCTGGCACCCGCTGTTACGGGTCAAGTTTGGCGACTATTACGACAAAATTTCTGCCGCGTGGATCTGGCATCGCATCTGGCGCGTGGCGAAATCGCGCCGCCACTTGTGGGAGCGCGAGTCGTTCGGCTACCTCGAATACGGCTCGGCCACGCTGATTGATCGGCTGGTGGATTGGCTGCGCGCTCAGCCCACCGCCGATTTGCGTACCGGCGTCCGCGTCCAGCCGCTCGAGATTCACGACAATCGCGTGACCGGCGTGCGCGTGGGCAAAGAGCAGATTCCGTGCGACGCAGTGATCTCGACCGTGGCGCTGCCCGTACTGGATCAATTGGCGCCGGGACAGACAGATCCGTACTTTGTCAAGGCGCGGCAGATCAACTATATCGGCGTGGTGTGCGCGCTGTTCAGCCTGAGGCAGCCCTTTAGCCCAAGTTACTGGACGAACACCAACGACCCACGCATCAGCTTTAACGGTTTCATCGAGCAGACTAACCTCAATCAAAATCTGCACGAGGCCGGGCTGAACCTGGTGTATGTTCCGTTCTACTTGCCGACGAGTGAGCCACGCTACAGCGCGAGCAGTGATGCGCTGTTCGCCGAGTACACGGCCATGCTCAAGCTGGTCAATCCCGCGTTCGACCCGACCTGGGTCAAAGAGTATCACGTCTTTCGCGCGCCGTGTGCCCAAGCAGTGTGCATCACCAACTTTGCCGACCTGATGCCCGGCCATCGCTCACCGGTGCGCGGCCTGTACGTCACCGATTCGACGCAGTTTTACCCGGAAGACCGCACCATCAGCGCAGCGATTCAACAAGGGCGGCGCGTCGCCCAGATGATTGTGGCGGACAGATGACGCTGGTCACGGTTCCTTGCGACTTGTGCGGCGGCGCGGCGTTCCAGCCCGTCTACCCCAACACGATTGCCGCCGATGCGGCTGACCTAGCTGCATACTATTCCTCGTCGCGCTCGCAGGCCGGGCACCTGGACATTGTGCGCTGCTCCAACTGCGGGCTGATGATGACCAACCCGCGCGACGACGACGCGACACTCGCGCAAGTGTACGCGGGCCTGCAAGATCAAATCTACGATACCGAAGACACCAATCGCCGCCGCACGGCGCAAGAATTCTTCGAGCTGGTCGCGCAGTACTGTCCCCGCCCCGGACGCTTGCTGGACGTGGGCTGCGCCACCGGGCTGTTTGCGTGTGTGGCGCAATCCGCAGGTTGGCAGGTGACCGGGTTAGAAGCATCGCCCTGGGCCGTGGCCCGCGCGCGCGCCAGTTGCCCGCAGGCGACTTTTGTAGTAGGCTTGGTGGAAGAGGCAGACCTGCCAGAGGAATCGTTCGAGGCGATTACGCTGTGGGACGTGCTAGAGCACGTGCCGCGTCCATCCGAAACGTTGCGGCACTTGCATGGCTGGCTGGCGCCGCGCGGCTGGCTGTTTCTCAATGCGCCGAACGCCAAGAGCCTGGTCGCCCGGCTGATGGGCCAGCATTGGGTCTTGCTGCTGCGCGAGCACCTGTGGTATTTTTCGCCTGCCACCATCGCCGCCATGCTCCGCCAGAATGGATTCGAGATGGCTCATCTCCGACCCAATTTCGTCCGGTTTTCCATCGCCAATGTTCTAGCTCGGCTGGGACAATACCCGGGCGCGGTGGGCGGCTTGAGCCGTCAGTTGGCAGGCCAGGCCTGGCTCAAGCGACTGTCTATTCAATTCCCGATGGGCGAGATGAACGTGGTGGCGCGGAAGATGTGAGTGCGCGGTCATATCGCTGCAATCAGAGTGCTGCGGGTTAACCACCCCATTAGGCCGCCGAAAACTGGGGTATCAATCATACAGGACAGGAGAAACCACAGATGAGCCAACCTCAAGTCACTCGCCCGCGTTTTCCTGAAGGTTACATAGAGAATCCTAAATCATTGCTATCATGGAGCCATGTGGTGCAACGGCTGACCGACGCAAAAAACTACTGGCTCTGTTCGGTGCGCCCAAACGGACATCCGCATGCAGTACCCAAGTGGGGTGTGTGGATAGATGACAGAATCTATTTCGATGGTAGTCCCGAAACACGCCATGCCAGGAATATTGCCGAGAATCCATATGTTTCCCTGCATCTAGAGAGTGGCGATGATGTAGTGATTATCGAGGGCATCTCAAAAGCTGTGCAGAAGCCTTCGCCAGAGTTGGGAGCGAAAGTGGCGCGGGCCTACTCTGCGAAATATGCTGCAATCGGATATTCACCTGCGCCCAACCAGTGGGATGATGGTGGGCTGTTCGAGATTACGCCGCGCGTGGCGATGGCGTGGACAAAGTTCACTGACGACCCAACCAAGTTTGTGTTTGATTCTGAATGAGCAAGCTGGAATTATTCAACACATTAGCGGCCAAGTCGCGGTCGGCGGAGCGGTCGCCTGCCCCGCTAACCGTGACTGGATGGGAACACACCCTCAAGCCAACCCTAATGTATGACGTTAGGATAAATATAGCGAGGTTAGCATGAAAGAAACGCTGTTGCGATTTTTGCCCTGGATCGTCCTGCTCGTGATCGTCGTGGCGCTGATTTTGAATCGGCGGCGATTGGGATTGCTGGTCGAGTTCTGGCACTTTATGCGCGTCCGCAAGCGATGGTGGCTACTGCCGATCATCCTGGCGCTGGTTTTGCTGGGCGTGTTTATCGTGCTGGTCGAGGCGCTCGGCCCGTTCATGTACGCGATTTTTTGATTTCGGATTTCGGATTGCGGATTTCGGATCTCTCAGCAATCGGAACGCGCAGGCTACTGGCGGTCGGCGTTGTTGCAATCGGCGCGATACTCATCGCCACCGGTGTCACGCTGACTGCGCCCCGGCTAGCGGCGGCGCTGGCCGCGCGCGGAGCAGACGCCGTGAGCCAGGGTGAGCTGGATCGCGCACTCGCCGAGTTCACCTGGGCCATCCGGCTCGATCCGCGCAATGCCGCCGCGTACCTGGGCCGGGGCGATGCGTCCCGCCGTAAGCACCTGCCCGATTGCGCCATCGCCGATTTGACGCAGGCTATCCAACTCAATCCTCAATCGGCAGCGGCGTACAACCTGCGCGGGCTGGCCTATGTCACCGCGGGCGATTATGCCCGGGCTATCGCCGACCACACTCAAGCGATTGCCTCGTCGCCCCGGCAGCCGTCATTCTACGCCGACCGGGCCGTAGCGTATCAACTCTCTGGCAATTACGACCATGCCCTGGCCGATTACACTGAAATGTTGCGACTCGGTCCGGCCAGCGCCATGGCCTATCTTAGTCGTGGCTTGCTTTACTCGGGTCAAGGCGACTATGACCAGGCCATCGCTGATTACACGCGATCCATCCAACTCGACCCCAAGTTATCTGACGCTTATCTCAATCGCGCGTTGGCCTACCGCGAGCGCGACCGAAACGCTGAAGCGATTCAAGACTTGCAAACCTATCTTGCGCTGGAGCCGAACGTTCCTAATCGCGTACAACTCGAGCAACAGATCAAAAAGCTGGGCGGGCCATAGAGGTGAGCATGGCTGCAACGTCGGAACGGAATAAAGGACAACGTAGTCTTGGCGGGTGGCTGAGCCGGGCGACAGTGATCGCGCTGACGCTCGCCCTGGTCGCGTGGCTGGCCGGATTCGTCCAGCAAAATTCGGCTTACTCTTTCGATAGCGACGAAGGCGTGCATGCTTACGAGGCTCTCCGCCATTCAACCTATTTGCGCGATGGCGACGTGGTGGGCGCGCTGGCCGCCAGCCTGCGTCAATCGTTTTATCCGCCCGTTCACCCTTGGCTGTTGGGCATGGCACTGACCTTTTTGCCTGCCACGCACGTTACCGCGCGCCTGTTCAGCTTGGCCGTCTATGCGCTCGACGCGCTGCTCCTCTATGCATTGGGCCGAGAGCTGGCGCGCGACACACGTTGGCCGTGGCTGGCTGGGCTGGCTGCGGCTCTTCCAATGCTGGCCGCGCCTCCCGCGTGGGTCATGGGTTCGCTGGTCTATATCGAAATGATGGGCGCGCTGTTTGTGTTGCTCACGCTGTGGGGCTATTGGCAAGGCGTCGAAGGGCGCGAGTGGGGCTGGCTCGCTGCGGGCCTGGGCATCATCGCGGCAGGGCTGACCAAGTATGTGTACGGGCTTTTCCTCAGCGTGCCGCTGGTATTGACGCTCGTGATGCAGGGCTGCCTCGCGAGGCAGTGGCGCGTCTTCCTCAAACGTCTGTTTCTGATGATGCTGCCAACGGCGGTGGTGATGCTGACGTGGGTGACGCTGCCGGTGACGCGCAATGGGTTGATGAGTTTTATTGCCGCACAGCGAGATTTTGCCGCCAGATCCCAACCTTCATTCTTTGCCCATTTGGTTTTCTACCTCAGGAGCATCTGGCTCCAGTTCA
>Ga0315288_10007530_pt1 | contig 13792 bp, 25 predicted proteins | sample YL17G11_20_MG_FD_203454 | JGI IMG/M metagenome (GOLD analysis project Ga0315288, IMG submission 203454) | Sediment microbial communities from Yellowstone Lake, YNP, Wyoming, USA - YL17G11_20 | ecosystem: Environmental > Aquatic > Freshwater > Lake > Sediment | place: USA: Wyoming | collected...
GTCGCCGGTCTCGTCCTGGCCGTTCACCAGTTCCACCGTGAGAAGTCCGGTGGCCACCTTGTCGCCCCGCAGGTAGCCGGCTGCCATCAATCCACGGCCAGGCGCGTCTGCCGAAACGAATCCGGCCTTGTAGGCCGCTGCAGTGGCGTTCGCCAGAGCGGTCGTGTCAGCGATCGCAGCGCCGTTGCCGTCGGTGCCATCGTGCTTGTGCCCGCTCGTCTTGTCGAACGCAGCGGACAACGTCGTGAAGTAGCCCTTGATCTTGTTGAGACGCGCGAGTCCGCGACCCAGGTCAAACGGAAGGGTTAGTTGAAAGTCTGCCATGTTGATTGTCCTCCCTTATGATCGCAGCCCGCGGGACAGTGCCAACGCGGGCTACGGTAACAGGCTAAACTCTTAGCCTCTGTCCCTCAACGAGAACCGGCCGCTGCGGCTCCCATCAGTCCTTTGTTTGCCCATGATAGGCGGCGGGCGTTATTCAGTTGTTGGTCTACGCAGCAACGAGAACGTTGTAGGCGAGGGCCGTTGCCGGTAGGTGTTCCACCTTGGCGTCCACGCGGCAAGTGACGATGTAACTCGTCTGGCCTTCACGTGGGTCGCGGAAGGACTCGAACTTGACCATCCGGCGGTAGCCAGCCATCAGGTTGAGGCGGTGGCATAGCAGGATGAAACTCGTCTCGTCGTCCTTGACGTTCATGATGGGAACCGCCATGATAGGGATGCCCTGGTACTTAACGGGCCGGTCGCCCTCCAGCATCAGGTCACCCAGCGGGGTGCCACGGGCGGTCAGGGAGTCGCGGTACTTCTCGTCCAGCCGAGACGGAACGTAGAACCGCATGTTGGGCTTGTCCTTCTTGAAGCGGTCGGGGATGGCCTGGAGCATCTTGGCAAAGATGACCTGGAAGTCCTGGCCGTCAGGCTCGGCGTCGTAAGAAGTAGAACCAGCGTCGTCGTAGGCCTGCTTGATCCAGCCGTCCAACAGGTTCATGTAGTCGGAGTCATCGTGGCCGACGATGTCGTTGTCGATGTCGCCGTTGAGGAAGAGTTCCTCGAGGTCACGGCCCACGCGCTGAGCGATCATTGTCTGAAGGGTACCGGAGAAACCGGCCCGCTCGACATTGTCCTCGAGCACCTCGTCCGTGATGGGGACCTCACCGCGAACCAGCACCGTCGACATCTCGACAACGCCAGTTACCGGCTTGGAACGGTCGCTCGACTCCAGACGCGCGCCTTCAATACCCGGGCGCAGAACACGGCTGGAGAAGTCTAGCTTTGATTCCTGCCACTTGTTGGCAGCGTTCATGACGGTCCGCACGTCGGGCAGGATGATCTGGGCGTCGATGGCCACCTGGTAGAAGACCGCCACCTGTTCGATGGTGAGCGGTGCCCCGCCGGTGTCGCCAAACTCGGCCGTGGTCAGAGTTCCCGTGGTATCCCCAACTGCCTTCCGCAGAAGTTCTTCGTTACTGAGTCCCATGTTACGTTTTCCTCCCTTGTCTTAGGATCGGTACTGGTCCCTAGACCAGCGTCAACGAACTGCCGGGGTTCTTGGCGAGGTGGACGAGTCCGGCGGAAATAGTCTCGGTACCCTTGGCCTTCCGAAGCTTTTCCTGCTCTTCGGGGGTACCCTTGTCTGTGCCCTTGTCGCCTTCGTCAGCACCGGCAACACTCTTCCGCACGACGCTGCCCTTTTCCAGGGCCTCGATGCGTGCGAGCACCTTCTCCAGAGCGTCACGAGTTACCTCGCCGTTCGCGCTGAGGTCCGTAATGGCCTTCACGATAGCGCCGGGCTCTTCGCCCTTGTCCTCGTCCTTGGCCTCGCGACCAGGGGCAAGTGCCTTGGCAATGGCGTCGATCTTCGCACCCAGGTCACTGACTGCGCTACCGATCGCCTTCTGAACCTCTTCGGCCACGTTGATCTCGGGCTTAGGGTCCTCAACCTTGGGGGCGTCGACCACGGGGTCAACGACCTTAGGGGCGTCGGACTTCTTAACCGCTTCGGTCAACTGGTCCGCTAGGTTCTTGAACAGTTCTGTATCCATGTCGCTGTTACTCCTCCTCTTCTAGGATTGCGGGGTGATCTGAGTTTCGATGTCACCCTTCAACGTCGCAACGCGCTCACGCATCTTGATGACCCGATCCTCCGCACTCTCAGGTGAGTGCCAAATGTTCGCTACGTCTTGACAGAAGGCAGGCCATAGTTCCACGAGAGCCTTCTCTTCAGCCTTGGCGACCTCTTCCTCCTGGTGCTTACCCTGAAGACGCTCGCGGAACCAGTTCCAGAGTGCCTCCATGGCCTTGGTCCGCGGCTTAGGGTAGTCGCCCTTAGCCTTGGGTTGCGGATACCCGGCGCCTGGTGTACTCGGTTGGTCGCCGCCGTACCCGTATCCGTAGCCATACTCCTGAAGCCAGCCCAGCAACAGCGTTACCGCGTCCTGAACTTCCTTCGGAGCACCGGAGAAGTCGGTGTCTTGAAGAGCACTCGTCAGCGAGTCGAATTGCTTGGCGAACGCCTCTTCGGCCTTGATAAGATCCTCGAGGTCCTGGATGTCCTTCCTATCAGCAGACTTCATAACTATCCAGCCCTCCTCTTCGTTCGCGGGATGATCCACGCCGGAAGTCTCGTCCCAGCGCATGTCAACGATAAGCTTGTGAGCGCGATCTGCCATCTCGAGTGCATTGTATCACATGGATACGCGTAGTGGCGTGTAATTCAAGCATCAAAAAGAAAAAGGTCCTCCCAGAACCAACTGGGAAGACCTCTTCTAGGGGAAGACCAAATACAGAGGCTGGGGTATTAGATACGGACTGAGGTTAGGAATCTCGTCCGGAGCAAATTCAGAGCGTCTGTGGTCAACGAGAGGGCGTCTCTATGAAGGTAGCCTATGGGTAATCACGTCGGGCGTTAAATACGAGTCGCCAGCGAGACCGGGCACAGGAACACGCTGCACCGTGACCTCCAGCCTGTGACTGACTCGCAGATGCGCTTGCAAGGCCTCAAGCGCTGTCGTCACGCCCGTTACCGACGTGATGCTGATCTTACAGTCGAAACACGGACAGGCCACGGTCCAGGTATCTACCAAGGTGTTATCACGTCTGGATGCTTGGCCTTCTACGACCGTTACCTCTATCGTGTTCATGCCTTTGTGTTCTTGTCCCTCAATACCACCAGACCAGCCAGCAGGATCTCTACCTCGGCCTGGCTCTTCTGGCGCCGCGCCTTGATAAACCTGGTGACCTCGTCAACCAAGCCTATGGCACTTAGAAACGTGATGGTCGCCGCGCCGCCCATGAGGATCTGAATGAAGATGTTGTCATAGAACACGTACTTCGCCTCCTTTGAAGATGATGTACAGAATGTCCAGCGTAAGCATGAAGAGCATGACCTTACACAGAACCCGGGTCAACCCGGTGGTACCGGCGGAGGGATTCGAACCCCCGACACGCGGATTAAGAGTCCGCTGCTCCGACCTGACTGAGCTACGCCGGCACACTGGTCATTCCTCCTAGTAACCGCCCGTGCCGGCCGGCGGCGGTTCGCCCGTGTTGGCAGGTCCCCATGGCCTGCACTCAGCCGACTCGATGTACCGAAACTTGCCTGCGCCGTTGCCGTACTCGGGGTCCCAGATCAGAAACTGGGCGCGCCATGGTCCGCTGTACTGCACGTCGTAGACAGTGTAGGTATGAATCTGATCTCCGATCTCGACTGTTACCTTGAACAGGCCTCCCATGCTAGTTATCCCTCAGTCCTGATATGCAGTACAGCAGGGACCAAACGGCCACCACCGCTGCAATAAAGCCCAGGCAAATAGCCGCCACTGCCAGAGCCGCGTTGGCAGGACTATCAACGAGTCCGCCACCACCATTGTTCGGGACAACCGACGGAATCTCTGGCGTCTGAGTTATCGCCGGGGTCGCCGTTACCGCAGGTATCAGCGTCGGTGTAAGCGTAGGCGTGAACGTAGGCGTCTGTGGCGGCCTAGGCGTCGGGGTTATGATCACGGTAGGGGTAACCTTAGGCGGTGACGTTGGGGTAGCCCTAGGCGTGACCACAGGCGTTACCGAAGGAACCGCGGTCGGCCTCGGGGTTGGCGTCTTGGTTGGTCCGGGAACGGGTATGTACGTCGGTGCCGGGGTTGGGGTCGTAGTCGGTTCCGGAGTGACCGTCGGCTCGGGCGTCACGGTAGGTTCAACGGTTGGCTCCGGGGTTATCGTAGGTTCTGGGGTAACCGTTGGTTCGGGCGTCTCTGTAGGCTCAGGTGTCGGGCATCCTACCCACTCGTCATCACCACAGCACACGCAAGGTGTAGGTTCTACCGTTGGCTCCACGGTGGGCTCAGGGATAGGACTGGGTGTCGGTTCTACAGTCGGTTCCGGTGTCACCGTAGGTTCTGGAGTAACCGTTGGTTCAGGCGTCGGGGTGGGTGTCGATATCGGGCATGGGCCAAGGGTATCGCCGTGAGCCAGGTGGGCCGGAACGGCGCTCTCACCTACGCAGATGTCCTGTGGATTGTCCGTGTTCCCTGGGGGATAGTGGCAGATACACACCTGCGACTCTGGCGTCTCAGTCGGTTCGACCGTGGGCACTAACGTTGGTGTCGGGGTAGGCGTCGGTGTCGGGGTAGGCGTCGGGGTAGGCGTTATCGGCGGGGGACAGGTGTCAAGCACCCCATCATCGTAGTTGCATATCTTATTCTGCCCGTTCCCTGTACACTTGTTGATATCGTCGTCGCCGTTGATATCAACCTGGCCATCGATCACGGTGAAGCCTAAGAACAGCCCGTCGTCGTCCTTGTTGATCTTGGTATCCCCGTTCAGGTCTAGCCGGCCCTTCTTAATGACCGCCACGCCAGCAAACGTTCCCTGGTCGTCGTTGTCGACAACGTCATCGCCATTCAGGTCTAGCTCACCATGAATAACATTGACAGCACAAGGCGGTGGAGGTGGGGGCTCATTGTATGCTAGTACGTTGGTTACAACCAACGCCGCCCCGGCCAGTAAGACCAAGGCAAGTGCTCCTAGTAAGAACCTCTTCATTCGTACCTCCTCTGCTATTTCCCTTCTATCTCGTCCTATACATAAGACGCTCGAGAAGGGCGTTTGTTACAAGGTTTTGAAAAACAGCTTTCCACGCTCTTCTACTGTACCCGGGTCGCCGCCGCAACGCCCTCGGCAAAATGCTGGCGGAACAAGTCCGGCAGGCGCCCGCTGATGCGTTCGGAAGCCTGTGCCCCGAGCAAGAACCCGTGCTGAATGAACAACCAGAGCAGGGCATTGCTGTAGATGTTATGCGCCTCCAGGCCCTTGTCTGGCATCAGTTCCACACCCTGGAAGTCCAGGTCACGTAGTTCCTCATCGGTTGCCTTGAAACGCATGCTCAGCGAGATCCCCCACTTGTAACCACGGTCCTCGGCGACCACGACAGTTAGACCGCCGATGCTGGGCCTAGACATGAGCGTCTGGGCCTCGGCCTCGTACCCGAGTCTGAAGTCTTCGAGAAATGCCTCCGGAACCTGCGCCGTCAGGTAGCCACGCGCCGCCAGGAAACCCATGGTGTAGGCGAGTCCAGGCGTCAGCTCATGCGGACTCACGTCGTGCTTGACCACGTGCGTCTTACCCGATGCCCGTCGCCGCGTGGATTCGGGTTCCCAGTAAGGCATCGCTTGCTTGACAAGCAGGTTTACAGCGATCGCCTCTTGGATGGCCTTGGTCAAGACCTGTGTGTGCCCGGCCCGTTCGCCATCCAGGTACTCGACAAGCATCGTCGAGCCGCCAGATTCTCTGACCACGTACTCGCCAAACGAGTTACGGAACCGGTCGCCTACGTGAAACTCAATCATGTCGCCGACCTCGCTTTCGCTTTTCCTCGCGCACCTGCAAGAGGTGCTCGTCAAGTTGCGCGAACGGGACGTTCGTGATGCTCCCATCGTGAAGATGTACCGGGATGATGGTGCAGGAGTTGAAGTAGTCCAGCGCCTCTTGACTGCTTGGAGGATACAAGTTTCGTGACCCCTTCCCGGTGACTTGTTCCTCATCGTCCATTCGAAACCTCCTCTACTAAGACTGTACCCGTACCGTTCAACAACATCAGCCGTTTTGCGTAGCAAGCGGGGCACCCAAGCACAGGATGCCAACAATCCGTGCAGAAGATATGATGGCACACTAAGCAACCCAGAGCGGCCCCATTCCCACACCAGTGACACGTGTTCTCGTAGCTCATCCTCTTCCCTTCGCACGGTATCCTGCCAGCTTTCCTCTGATACACGTCTCGGCCCCAGCCTGCGGCGGAGGAAACTCGTGGTGCGGCATCCTCTCACGCTCGCGCTTCCAGCGCAACAGATCAGCCTCGGTGATCCCGAACTCGGCCATCCACTGTTCACGCAGAAACCGCAGGTTGTTCGTGATGTTCGCGTAAGCCACTGCGTAGCGCCGACACGCCTCGTAGTCTACCATCGGAATCTGGGGAATCGTCATGGTCCACACACCACCACTAGGTCACTACGGTAGTACTCGCCCTCCACCAGGGGGCAGGCCATGTAGGGATTCCCATCTAGATCACCCCAGCCCAGGTGATGCCCCAGTTCGTGCGCGATTACGATTGACCAGTCTCCCGAGACACGTGCCCAACAACGTGGGTTGATAAGAACTCCGTCTAACTCAGGGTGATCAGTGAGCCAACCAACAGGCTTCGCCGCAGGCACCCATGTCCAGTCAATCCCTCCGGGGTCACTGGTATCTGTGAACCAGTCGCCTGCGAATTGAACCGTGATACCACCGTTTCCCAACGTGAAAGGAACACACCCGAGAACATCAGTCAACCTAGCGACCCCTCGAACCATCGCGTCTTGAAGTACCGGATCCGAGGCTGCTATGTTCTTCGCGAAACTACATGGGACAACCGGTACAGGCGCCAGTGTTGGAACCGGGACCGGAGCCTCGGTTGGCACCGTTACCTGCTGCTCGATAACTGGAGCAAGAGGAACCGGAGTAGGCTGAGCAAGAGTCGCCGTGTAGTCTGTATTGATCTTGTCCCCGCCCAGCATCGGCAACCGTATGTCGCTCTCGTCTTCGCACCACACTACAGGCGAAACGGTCTGGTAGACATCGGCCAGGCACTCCCCGGGCTGAGTGTACGAAGTCATGGTGGGAGCGGAAGTTAGGACGGTGTTAGTCGTCCCTACTACTAGCGCACCTGCGACCGCGACGACCATTATGACTGCCAATCCTTTGAAGCCCCAGATCATCATCGCCACACCCACGCACCGGTCGGATTCTTGTAGGCAACCAGGTCACGCACGTCGCTTGTCTCGAGCCAGGCGCTCGCTGACTGCCACGTCAAAATCCCAATGTAGGCGCCGACCGCGCTCACGATCTCGACATGTCCGAACTTGTCACGCGCCACGTGCCTCTCCTTGATACCTTCGCAGAGAGTACCAGCCGGCGTCACGGCCTCATGCAGCAAGATCACTCGGCAGTTCTTGTCTCTCACGTACAGTGTTCTAACAGTTCTCATCAGCGTCAATTTACCTCCTTACCTAACCGTTCAAGTGCTCTACTTCGCACAACCGATCCCAGAATCCGCCATCGTGACACTCACCCTTGCCCTGACGCACCCCGTCTACAAAGTCCAGATAGTGGGTGAACTCGTGGGTGAGTGTGTCCTTGCGAGTCCACGGGCACGGGTTGAAAACGAAGATCGTCGGTCTATCTTCCGGAGTGTGCGGCCGGTAGAAGTACCCGAGAATGTTACCCCCCATGATTGCGACTTCCAGGCCAGGCATGGCCACGCCATGTTCTGAACATAACGCGTCGAGTTGAGCCTGGAGTTTCTTTGTAATCCGTGGGTGAAGCATCCCTACTTACACTCCTCAAGGAGCCTTTTCTGTCGCGCTGTCTCTCCCATCTCCTCGTTCGTCGCCTCGCCTTTGAGCCACCGACTCTTAGTTTCCTCGAACTTCTGCGTCGCCTCTTCAAGAGTCGTTTCCTGACGAAGCGCCTCTCGCTCTTCCATTCGCTCCAACCGCTCGCGCCGTTCCCGTTTCTCTTCCCAGAACCGCGCCATCGCCTCCGCCTCTGTCTTTCTACCGCTGAATCCGTTTGCCATCTTCTTTGCCTTCCTCGTATTCCCTTCCTATACAGTAAGACGCTCGAGGAAGGCGTTTGTTACACGATTTCAGAGGAATTTGCAGACTATATTTTGTACCCCGTCCTCGTCCTCACAAGGACCCGGTCCTTCTCGCGTTCAATGACCGGCAGAACGTCCGTCACGATGCCGATGCGTAGCGCGCCCGGGAACGCCTCTGGATGCTTACTCGTGAACACAGCCGCATTACCGACGCTCATCGCCAGCGGGCCGGTGGCCTCGCTGATGCTAATCGTCGCGTTACCGACGATCGTTATCTTCTCGGCCTCGATCGGGGCCTGCACCCAGCCTGTCTCGAGCGTGTGAATGTCCAAGATAAACCTCATCTTTAAGTCCTCCCTTTCAACCCTAATCTCGCTGGCGAGTCACGTTTGGCGCCCGACGTGAATACCCACAGGCGGGTCCCGTAGAGGCGCCTTCTCGTTGACCACGGGCGCTCACGAGTTACGCCTGTCTATTCTCGTGTCCCTATGCCCGTATCTGATTCTCCCAATACCGGCAGATTTGCTCGACGTTGGTGGGAATGTCCAGGTCTTTGTCCAAGTACTCTTGGGCCCGGTCCTGCCAGTATCCGCACTTGCGCTCAGCCGTGTGAAACCCCGTGTGATCAAGGACAGGTCCACCGTAGGCCAGGTAGTGCACGTAGTAACTACACTCCATGCGCTCGCACGGGCTCAACCTCCTGAGCAAGTCAAGTACCTCTTCATAGGCCCGCGCTCGGCCTTTTTCGAACTGAACTTCCTCGGCGTCGCCGAAGGAACGGTAGTCATTCTCGAGTCGGTCATTCAGTTTGACGAGCCGTTCTTGCAGTCGCTCTTTCAACGCATCAACACACGCCGTCATCCTTCTCTCCCTTCTCGAGACTGTCCAGCAGGTCCAGAAGTTCCTGGGTCTTTTGCTCCAGATCCATGAGCGCGTCCAGGATCTCCGTGTTCTCTGGCGTTCGCTTCACGGCATCAAGAACCTCATGCAGACCCTTCTGCACCTGTCGGGCAATGGCGTCTTCGTCTACAGATCGCCGCAGTTGTTTAAGCGCTTCCCGCTGGATCGCGTCCTCGTGCATACCGAGAAACGTCTTCGCCTGGCGTCCTTGCTCGGCGTCGGCCTCATCCAACTCGCTCAGTGTCGGACCGTACAACAGTCGGTACAGGTCTTCGTCAAACTCGTGTACCGGAACTATGCAGTTGCCCAGGTCCTCACACCAGGTCTTCGAATCCAGCGGGTCAAACATCAGCGTATCCTCGTTATCCGGCGGTTGTGAATCGACACGACCAGACGTCCGCCGCTGTATGTCAGCGCCTCATAGACTCCGTCTTCCGGCACCATGCCCGTCAAGGTCTCGAGAAACCCCGTGACCAAGAGGCCGATATTCTCCTTGAGTTCGGCCTTGGTGTAGAAACCCCTGACGATCAGCCGATGCTTCTCGTCCCAGAGGTATCCTCCTCTCATGATCAGCACCCCCTCTTCTCAGCCGCGCTGAGGAACTTGACCGCGGCGTTGGCAACGTCCCGATAGGCGCCGCACGGGTAGAACTCGCGAGATCCGTACAGCCGCTCGGTGACCATGCCCCACTCGCTGGTGTTGGCGTACGTGACCGTCAACTGGTCACTGTTCCTGCACTCGGCAACGAACACCGCGGCCTGACCGCCGCGGGGACCACTTACCACAACCCAGAAGCAGAAGCCGTTCTCGCGCCCGTTGTGCCAAGGCTCGCTGAAGACCTCCAGTTTCTCGTCGTCACTGTAGTTATGCAGGATGTCCTCTACCGCGACCTCCACTGCCTGTGCCGGCAGGTACTGCCTGACTAGTACGCTCATGTTACTCTACCTCCCTATCTGACTGTACCCCTACGGTGGTTTACCGACGTACCTTCTCCCCAGCCGCGAGATCAACCCATACTTCGGGCGACCGCGACCGGAAAACCTTCCGGAGAACGTCGAACTCGTCTGGTGTCAACTCCAGCGTGATGCCGGAGTATCCATTGCTAACGCAGATGAACCGTTCGGGCGAACAGTTGCAACGCGGAATGCCGCAACCACAGTTGCTCAACCGAAAGAACGGCACCTGCACTTGCGAGCCACCACCTAGTGCAGCGTTCTCGGCATCGGTGCGGATCCGGAATGTCTTAGCCCTCATCGTCTTCCTCACCTTCGTCCTCTGTCTCGTCATCGTCGTTGTCCTCGAGGAACCGAACCTCGATGGCGACCGGGTTCCCACGAGTGTTCCGGCGAACGTAGACGGGGTAACTACCGTCTCCGAGGCCCGTGCCGCTGACAACGCCCTTGGCGAAGTCAAAGAACTTCAACTCATTGTCCCACTGCCCATCGGGACCCTTGTAGCGCTCGAGGAGCTTCTCGTAATCCAGCGGGAAGCTCGAGACGCATCCGATGAACATCTGGCCCGAGTCCACGCCGTTGTCTTCCCCGACGTGTTCCCATGCAGATGTGAAAGCACAGTCGCCGAGCCGTGTCGCCCGCAGGATACTGACCCTCTCGCCCCAGCCGCCCTCATCACCGATGACCGCCTCAGCGATCCACTCGCCGGCGCAGTCATCAAAGACGATTCCCAGACGACCCATATCCTCAGGTGCGTCGTCGGTATCGATGTAGCAGGGGTCCGCGACCACGATCTTGTCTAGGACCGTGAACCGGTGCTCCTTGGTAGTTGCCGGTACGAAGGGTGTCACGACCTCGACTCCCTCTGCCGACTCGTCGTCGGCGTATTCCAGGGTGACCTGAAGCAGGTGGTCGTAGTCGCCTTCGACTGCGCGTGCGAGATACTCCTTAGCCGCCTCGGGTTGACCCGAGCGCTTGAGCGCCTTCGATACCCGAGCCATGATGCTGAAGGCATTGCCGTCCTCGCCGACTAACCTGACTTGAACTTTCGTGTGCGCCATCTAACCTTCCTCCCTTAGCTCTCTGCCAGCGCCTCAAGGATGCCCTCCTTGTGGGCGTCGATAATGTCTCGACGTGTGAAGCCCTCGGCGAGCATCTTCTTGAGCAGGCAGGCTATCCTCATTCGTTCCACGTTCCATGTCATCTTACTTGACCTCCAAGGCCCGTCGAATCATGTAGGTAAGGGCACTGTGGGCAGCCGGCCCGACCGCTGGCATCGGGCGGAACGGCTGCCTTAGTGCCTTGATGGAGGTGTTGTTCTGTCGTTTCATTGTCTTCCTCGATTTTCCCTTCCTATATATAAGACGCTCGAGGAACGCCAGTGTTACAGCCTTTCGGAAAAGAATTTTGAACAATTTTTGCGTGGGACCTCAGTGCCACACCCATGCGCCGTGTGGGTTCCTATGGGCTATCCGGCCACGTCCATAGTCCGTGGAGGCCCAGGCGCTGGCGCCGAACCACTCGGCGTATCCGAGAAACGCTCCGGTCGGTCCAACCAGTACAACACGACCGAGTTTGTCGCGTATCGCGGTTCCCGTACCGTCCGGCTTCACGGCGTCGTGGAGCAGGGCCACCTCAGCGTGCTTGTTCCTGACGTGCAGGATCTGCTGACCCTGCTGAGACCGCTTGAGCCAATCAGCCTTGCGCGGGTCTTCGGTAACGGTAACTACCGTCGTCATCTTACATTCCCTCCTTATCGAAGCGCCTCTACCAACTTGGCTATCGACGCCGTATCCACGGCCGTAAACTTCTGAACGGCGACTATAGCCACAGCCGCCATCGCGCCGTAACCTGCGAGCGTAGCGACTGCCCAGAGTTCGACCGAGCCGCGTGAACCACTTTTCCACGCCCGACTCGTCTTCGTCATCTTACTTGCCACCGTGACCTCCGTACCTCCGCGGGTTGAACCTGATAACCAGTCCGAGTCTGAACAGCGTCGCTTCCAACTGCGTCATCTTACTTACCTCCGATGCGTGTCCAGGCGTCGTAGGCCTGGTTGAAGCACTTCCGGGCCGCCTCGGCCTCGAGCGTTATGTACTTCTCTCGCGGTTCCTGTAGGTGCTCGGCATGTGCTCGCTGGTAGGCGATTCCTACCTCGTGGATGATGCCGGCTGCCGTGTTTGTGTTTAACATTTTCGTTTCCTCCCTTTTTCCCTTCCTATAAGTAAGACGCTCGAGGAAGTCCCCTGTTACAGGGTTTGGGAGGAATTTGCAGACTATTTTAGACCGTCTATCCATGCGCTACCTTGACCGCATGAACCACTCGTAATTCGCTCAGGATTTGGATTCTAGAGACTCTAGATACGGGGCGATTGCAGGCGTCTACCAGCCTCGCTGATGGGCTAAAATGACGCTCAGGAAGGCGCCTTAGAGACCGCAGAACGCTCGAGAATCCGCTTGCATCTCTGCCTTTTGACACTAGTGGCGTTTTAGAACCCCGGAACCCTCTAGGCTTCCACAGACGCTCTAAGGGCGTAATCCTAGCCTCGCCAGAATCAACGAGAAAGCGTCTCTGGAAAGTCGGCAGGGCGTTCCTATAGGGTTGCATTTTACGGGTTCTCGCCGGGCCTATTCTTGCCTCTCTGGTCAGTCCAGCGAAGGTGTTCCTTGAGTTCGGCAATGTCGTCTGAATAGTCTTCCAACATGATGTGAAACAACCGCGCGCCCAGCGCCGACAATCGGTTAACGTAGGCACGGCCGTGCGGAAGGTCCTCGCCGTCCGGCCCGTGATGCCCCAACTCGTGCAGGATCAGGTCGGTCACGTCCGCGGTGATTCGTCCAAAGAAGTCCCGAGGCAGTGTCGCCACATTAAACGACAGCAGTCCAACCCGGTAGGTCGCTACATACTTCGCGCGCGGCAACCTGTAGAATCGCACCGTAAGACCATCTAAGCCTACTAGGTGGCGCGCCAGCGCCCGGGCATAGGCAGCCACACGGAGCATGTCTTCGTCCGGCTTCACTTCGTCCACACTGACTGGTGTGACACCGAACTCGTCAGACGAGTACTTAAAGCCAGCCCGCTTGTATCCCTCGCGTTCCGCCTTCGACAACACCTGCGGAGGTACCACTACATACCCGGCCTCGATAGCCTCCTCGTTGGCCACCGGATTGGATGACCAAAGAACCACCTTGTCGCCGAACCGCAGGCGCGCTGCCTTCTGAACCGTCTCGCTGCGGGTATCACTGTCCTCAAGCGCTTGTTTCATCCAGTCTTCGCCGGTATCACTGACTGTTAGCAGGTCAACCGTAGCGTTCAGAACCGCGGCGTAGATGTCCTGGAGGAAGTAGTTCGAGACCGTGTCTCGCTCCGGTGGCATCGGCACCTTCTGCCGAACATCGGCCGAGTAAGGGGCCTCGATGCGCTGTACCGGACAGCCCAACTCAAAGAGCCAGGCGCCCTCGTCTGCCGGTTCGTAGATGACGATATCAGTCGTGCGGTACCCTGTCTTAAGTGGTTCGCCCGGGCGAGTCTGAATGACCGTGTTGAGACAAGACTGGGTCCGGGCAATCTCCTGTGGTCGCCCGATCTCCTCACCGTTGACCGTGAACCTGAGACCGAGCGGTGGAACAAGCCGGCGCAACATCGTCACGCAGGCCTGGATCTCGTCGACCTTCGCCGGCAGATCCAATGCAATGTACGTCCCAGCCGCGCGCTTCCGACGCTTGCTCACCTTGCGATCGCCGCTGCGCGGAAACTCGACTGTTCCGCTGGTCGTCTCGATTCGGCCCTCATAAGCCAGGGCCATGATTTCCT
>Ga0315288_10007532_pt1 | contig 13790 bp, 11 predicted proteins | sample YL17G11_20_MG_FD_203454 | JGI IMG/M metagenome (GOLD analysis project Ga0315288, IMG submission 203454) | Sediment microbial communities from Yellowstone Lake, YNP, Wyoming, USA - YL17G11_20 | ecosystem: Environmental > Aquatic > Freshwater > Lake > Sediment | place: USA: Wyoming | collected...
GACAGTCTTCTCATCAACTTTTACAGGAACTATCTTTGTCTCAAACCACATAGTGCCGATTTTGGGAATGTTTGAAGAAACCACATAGCTAAGTGGTACTCCCGTTTCGAAAGTTTTTTTAAGAGAAATCCTCATCACATCATGTTGTTCTCTTGGCACGTATTCATAAACGGTTTTGCCAATTGTCTCCTCCGGAGTGTAAGGCTGTATGGTTCTATTGATGAACTGAATTATGCCTTCGCTGTCTGCAATCATGACGACGTCATCGGTGTTCTCTGTCAAAGACGCCCATTTTTCCTTAGCATCCCGCAACGCATCTTCTGCCTTCCTGCGTTCAGTGATTTTTCCCAATCTCTCTGTAATGGCATCCATTAGTTGTCTTTCATCTTTCAGAAATGGTCCTTCAGCAATTGTAGGCCGTTCTTCGAGGTAACAGACTTCCACAAAGCCAGCCTTTTTTCCATGTACTTTGATGTCAGTCTGCAGCTTCCATCTGGTCTCCTTAAAGTTTTTCGTCGAAAACTCTCGATTCTCAACAACTACTCTTGCACATGTAATGTCTGGATACTGCATAGCAGGAGGAAGCAGATCAGCCGTTCCTTGCAATACATCATCTAACGAAATGTCAGATTTCTCAACAAGCCTTGATATACCATAAAAACAGTCGAGCTCCTTTACACGTTCCTGAAGGTTTTGAAGAAGCCGGCTTTTTTCCTCCTCAGCTTTCTTGCGTTCTGTGATGTCCATGTACGTAACTATGTCACCTAAATGCTGGCCTTGAAGCACGGTCGGGGAAGAGGACATGGCCACAGGAATCAGAGAGCCTTCTTTGTTCTTCCTCACAGTCTCATGGTAAACGTATCCTTCCCTGCCTTTCTGGGCTAACATCAACGCCTCTTGCTTCCTGTCCTCCGGCACTACAAAGTCGTCGAGGAATTTTCCCTTGACTTCGTCAAAAGAGTACGCAAAAAGCTCGGTGAAACGCGGACTAACATTCAAGACTCTTTCGTTCTGGTCTACATACACTACAGCCTCGGGATTACTCATGAATAACTGTTCAAACATTTGTTGTTTCTCTTGAATCAGCTTTTCCGCGTTCTTTCGTTCAGTGACGTCTCTCATGATTGCTTGAGCTCCCACGGGCTTGCCGTCTTTGATCAATAAGCCAGGGTGCACTTCTGCCCATCGGCTCGTTCCGTCTCTCCGAACATAAAGGAACTCGGACGGTGAAGGCGATTCTCCCTTCATCAGAGACATGAGCAGCTCCTGCATTCTCAGAACGTCCTCCTTCCGCATAGTCGCCAGCTCCGTGAATGGCTTGCCAACGATTTCTCTCTCAGAGTCGTAGCCTACTAGCGTCAGGAAACTGCGGTTGGCCGACGTGACTGTGCCTTCCGCATTCACGGCCACTACGCCGTCGGGAGCCAGCTCAACCAGACCTCTATACTTCTCCTCAGACTCCTTCAACGATTGCCCTGCTTTCCTGCGCTCGGTGACGTCTAAGAATGACCCCATCATGCAGCTAGGTTTGCCCGTTTCGTCTTTGACCGTGCTCGCGGACAGCTGAACCTCAAACGTTGAGCCATCCTTCTTCTTAGCCGTCAGTTCTCCAACCCAGCCTCCCTTATGCATTAGTGCTTTCACTGCTTCGACAGCATTCTCTTTTGATACCCAGAAATCCTCGGCTGGTCTTCCCAGAACCTCGTTTTCGTTGGCATATCCCCACATTTCAAGGAAACTGCTGTTCACATAGGTCAATTTGCCTTCAAGGTCAGCAAAAGCAACACCGTTAACGGATGATGCTACTGCAGTCTCCTTGATCCTCAATTGCTGCTCCACCTTTTTGCGTTCTGTGACGTCTTTGACGAAAACAGATAGTCCAGTTCTGGTTGGATAAGCGTTGATTTCGAAGACGTAGGCCTTACCTCTGAGGTGATACTTGTTCAAGTAACTCTGGGGTTGCCGTGTTCTTAACGCCTTTTTGTAAAATTGTTCTACTCCCGTCCCTCTAACATCTGGGAAGACCTCGGTAAGAGATTTTCCAATAGCGTCCTTGGCTGAAATCCCCGTGAGCTCTTCAGACGCTTTGTTCCAGTAAGTATATCTGAAGTCCTTGTCCATTGCAAAGAACATGTCACTGATGCTTTCAGCGAGTTCCCTGTAACCCTCCATGCTCTCACGCAGAGCCTCTTCTGCTTTCTTGCGTTCTGTAAGGTCTTTGATGATGCTTACAAAACCCGTCGGGTTCCCTGAAGAGTCTTTAACAACGCTCGCAGAAAGTTCCGCATGGAATTCAGTTCCGTCTTTGGTTAGGGCAACGTATTCTATGTTTCTCATTGGGCCATGGTCTAAGACTTTTGCCAAATTCCCTTTGGCTCTTTCACGATCTTTCTCCGAAACTAGGGCAAAACCGTTTCTGCCAATTAGCTCATCTTTCGATGAGTAACCGAGCATATCTAATGTTGTTTGGTTACATTCGACTATGTTTCCATTCAAGTCAATGACTGTAATAGCGTCTGGAGAGCAGGCAAACACGTCACGCAACTTCTCCTCGCTTGCTTTCAACTCTTCTTCTGCCTTCTTGCGTTCAGAAATGTCTCTGGTTATCGCCACAAGACACTCAGGTTTTCCTGAGGCACCCCTTACGACGCTTGCGGACAATTCCGCTGGGAATTCGCGTCCATCTTTAGTGCGAAGAGTGTATTCAACGTTTTTCACGGATCCTTGCTCAAACGTCTTCTTCAGGTTCTGAATTGCTCTCTCACGGTCTTTTCTTGCGATGAGTTCAAAAGAATTTCTTCCGATAAAGTTCTCTTTCGACTGGCCACCATGCATGTCTAGTGCCGCTTGGTTGCATTCGACTATGTTTCCATCGAGGTCAGTGATTGTAATGGCTTCTGGAGACGACTCCAGAATTGCGTTGAGTCTAGCCTCTTTCCTCGACAACTCGACTTGCGCTGACCTTCTGTCTACTGCTTGGCGAATAGCATGCGCCAGTTCACAGTACACCGTTTCTGGGTCGCCGTGCTTGTTGAGGTATCGGTCCGCTCCCAAGTTCAACGCCTCTATGGCTACTTCCTCTCTGCCCTTTCCAGTGAAGACAATGAAGGGAACAGTGTTTCCATTTTCTCGCAGTTCTTTCAAGAATTCAAGCCCATCTTCATCGAGCATCTGGTAATCACAAACAACAGCATCATAATCCGTCTTCTTCAGTTTTTCAGAAGCTTCGTTAACTGAAGATGCAGTATCTACTGCAAATATGCCCTGCATTTCCAGGCATTGTTTCGCAACTTTCAAGAAGGCAGGGTCGTCATCAACGTGCAAGACTCTAGTTCTCTCCGTCTTGTATAAATTCAAGATTGCTTCTGTGGGAGACTCAACGATAGATTCTGCCATTCAGATCATCTGCTCCATACGCAACCCGAAACATGCCACTGGGACTATCAACTACTAGCTCAGTTTGTGTTTGAAAGATAAAACGCTTGCGAACCGATTGTTTAGATTCACAAGCTTTGCAATTCGGAGTCGAAACTCTATTATCTCATGACATGTGGCACAGACCGATCGATCCGAGAACATTCCAAACAAGTCTAGAGGCAACCTAGGTTCTCCTCTTTATCCAATTATATCCATCAATAGCGTGCGCTTCAAGAAAAAACGCGAAGGGAACGCACAAGTCTTTCGTATTCGGAACCTGAATTTCAAATCTTAGTAATCCGTATCTAGTTTTCATAAATGACTTATGTTCGGGCGGTGAACCATTTGGTTAAAGCTGAAAAACGCAGACATTAACATGTGATGCCATATGAACAAGAAAACAGTTTTGCTGACTTCATTCTCAGTTTTCCTATTGTCTGCGATGGTTGTGACATCGGTAGTGGCTCAACCGAGAACGGCTGGTGTTGTTGCTGGTAACTGGTTCAAGTATGGTACCCTTGACGTTGATTGGAGTTCTAACGATCCAAATGCCAAGTTCCCTCCTTCCGGTTGGGAGGTTCTCGCGGATTTGAATGAGACAGAGTGGCAGTTGATTCGAGTTGAAGATGTCTCTGGCACAAACGTAACTACTCAAATGACAACGCATTTCAAGAATGGAACTGAGACGTTTGAAGGCGGCTATGTGAACGTAGACACTGGAGATGGCAACATGTCTCTCGTGGTTATTTCAGCTAATCTCAATGCAAATGATGCTCTTTACACTTCAGGGAGTTATTCCACGTGGAAGATGAACGACACGATAGTCAGAGCTTATCCAAATGGTGCAAGGGAAACAAGTCTCCTAAACGTGACATACGAGCATTCATGGACAGTTAATGAAACACAGAACTATGACTATTTCACCATGAACTTTTACTGGGATAAGTCAACTGGAATCCTTGTTGAAGACTACTACGGAGTGATTAGCCAAACAGGAGAATACGTGACAACTTGGTCAGCGTTGGCTCGAATGACTGAATCAGATGGTTGGGCGGTACCAGAGTTTCCATCTTTCCTCATTCTGCCGCTATTCATGATTGTGGCACTGGTTGCAATCATGACATCAAGAGGAAGACGACTCATGCATGCACGCAAAACTCGTGGACCCCAGAATGATTGAAGACTTATTCAGTGGCGCGGCGCGCGCACATGACAACAGAACACACCCTAAGGGTTAAAAAATGAATGAAAAGAAAGCTGCAATTAGAAATGTAGCTATCGCACTAGGAATAATCTGCATCGTTCTAGCAGTCGGTATAGTTGGAGCAATTGCAGTCTGCATACCAATGATAAATGACAAAGACAGCGAAATATCTTCTCAGGCTTCTCAAATATCAAGTCTCCAAGCCCAGAACAATCAGCTTCAAACGTGGCTAGATGGAAACGTATCTCAGAACGCAAACCTTCGAGGTCAGGCAGACAGTCTACAGAACCAGGTAAACAGTCTTGAAGCGCCAAAACTTGTCGAAGTAAACTTGACAGCAGACGACAACAGACCACCTCCCCCACAACAAACTTATCTTCATGTCTACGGGTACGTGTGCAATGTTGGCACGGACACAGCATATAACGCCATACTCTATGTAGAAGCATTCAATGGGGCAGTCTTAACACTTAATACGACAATATCCCTCGGCACAATAAACGGCGGGAGTTACACTTCGGTTAATTCACAAGTTGTCTATCCTGGTTTCCCATTGACAGCATGGCATGTATGGTCTAGTCCAACAGGTATCAACCATAGTTGGAGTAGCTAGCCTCGACCGCGCGCGGGAAAGGGTGAAGACAGGAGTAATAAGAGCCAGACGGCAACTCAATGACCCAGCAATATACTACTACTTTGCACATTTCCACAATGAACTGTAGAAAAGATAGCAACAACCCTAGCACACGCTTCTATCGATCTTCTTAAGACAGTTACTGGTTTTGCGGAAAGTTATGGCTGAACAGCCAAAGACTAGTGACTGGTTATGACTGATTCAAGATTTTTGTAGCAAGGTCTTCGAATTGTTCTGCAATATCAGTGATTTTGGAGGCGTCATTAGGGTCTCGAGCGGCTACACTTAGTGACCCTACGTGGTGTAGTTCGAACAACCCAGCAATCGCTTTAAAATAGTCTTCGACTTTTCCTCTGGATGTGCTGCCTTCTCGTCCACCGACTTGCCCTACTACTACGCTCGCAAATCGTTTTCCTTTGATTTTGCCATAAAGAGGATACATGCGATGGATGCAGTTCATGGCTAACGCCGTAGGAGCATCCATGTAGGTTGGAGAGCCAAGCACAACAGCGTCAGCAGACAGCATCTTGTCGTAGATTCCCTGCATATCATCTTGTATATGACATGCGTTTGTCTTTTCGCAAACTAAACAGCCATCGCACATCTTGATGTTCCTATCTTTGAGCGTAAACAACTCGGTTTTGCCACCAAGTTTCTCAGTTGCCCTCATCAACTCTCTCATCAACCATTCAGTATTTCCCCTCCTCGGACTACCACATATCCCCAGTATCTTCAAGTTTGACTCCTCATTATTGCTGTTAAGTGGGTTTACATATAAATCTGAGCACAAACCCACAGACCTAGGTTTTGCGGAAAAGTTATAGCTGAACCAGTTCTATTGGCTTGAGTGGTGAATCTGATTGCTTGAAGGCAGGAATGTTAATCTGAGGGTTGTTGAGAAAGAGGATTTGCCATTGATTTCAGAATGGACTGCCAATCCCGACTTTCTAGGTGAATACGTTGTTCTTTGGCAGAGATCTAAGGCAGAATGGCAGAAGAGATATGACAATCTTCCTGCTGAGGAAAAATGGTTTCTCATAGAGAAGAAGGATGGAACTAAGGTGGGTTTCATACAACACTTCCCCATCGAAAGCTTTCAAGAATTAGGGTATGGTTTGGTTCCAAATGAAAGAGGCAAAGGTTACTGCAGTGAAGCTGTAGGACTCGTGGTAGACTACCTGTTTCTTTCAAGAGATGTAGTCCGTATTCAAGCCCATACTGACGTGAGAAATGTGGCTTCTCAAAAGATTCTTGAAAAGGCTGGCTTCAAGAAAGAAGGAAAGATACGCAAGAATGATTTTATCAGAGGAGAATGGAGGGACAGATATCTCTTCAGCATTCTTAGGGAAGAGTGGAAAGAACCAAAGATACTAACAAGAACCGAGAAGAAGTAGAGCGATTCTGTCTGTTATTAATATATGGAGCTACAATTGAGCTTCATTTCTAATTGATGTTCTTTTCATGGTGTAGTTTTTAATACTGATTCACCTAATCTTGTCTTCTAGGTGCCAAGATTGGTGGACATACTGTTGTTACAGACTGTTTCTATTGCGATTGCTTCTGCAGGTGTATTGCTAGCAGCCATCTATTATGTCCTGCAAATAAGACATCAGACCAGACTGAGACAAACGGACATGGTCATGAGATTATACTCGACATTCGGAAGCACGGAATTCCAAACAGCATATCAGAAAATGATGGGTTTAGAATTCGATGATTATGCAGATTATGTGAACAGGTATGCAGCCAGTGCTGAGGTTCTGACTGCGGCATATTCGGTGGGAGTCTTCTTCGAGGGTATAGGAGTACTTGTCAAGAGAAAGCTGATAAGCATGGATTTAGTCGATGACCTATTCACCGGTCCCATCTTGGACACATGGGAAAAGACGAAGCCCCTTGTAGAAGGAAGCAGACAACGGCGAAAAAGACCTCAAACGCTGGAATGGTTCGAATATCTCTACAATGAAATGAAGAAGAGAGAGCAGAAGCTTCAGCAATCAAAAGCCTAGTGTCTGCCCAAGTTCTTTGCTTATAGAAGATTTCTTAAGTGAATTGGGTTCTAGTCATGTTTGATTGTGGAGTCGGAGGAATTGGGTTTGAAGGATGTTGAGCTTAAGCTGATTTCTGAACTGGTGAAGAACAGCCGAAGAAGCGACAGAGAGCTTGCCAAGGCAATAGGCATTTCACAGCCCACTGTTTCAAGAGTAAGAGTGAGGCTTGAGAAGGAAGGGCTCATAGACTACAGTGCTGTTCCTAATCTGGCTAAGCTGGGCTTCGAAATCATGGCAGTAATTCTGGGAAAGCATGATTACTCGAAGTATCCAGAAGACAATGTTCCAAAGATTAGGGACTTTGTCAAGAGACATTCAAACACAGTATTCGTTGCTCATGGCAGCGGACTAGGCTATGACAGGATAATGATTTCAATTCACAGAAGCTATGCAGACTATTCCAAGTTTATGCAGGAGATGAGAAATGAGTGGACAGGGATTGTGGATGTGGACTGTTTCCTCATAAACCTGAAAGGCAAGGACGTCGTGCAATCCCTCTCTCTGAAACACTTTGCAGACCACTTGAGAAAAGAAGAGGAGCTAAAGTGATTTCTCCAATTGCCTGAGTGCTTCTAAGGTTCTGTCCAAGTTGCTTGAAACCTGTCCAATGATTTCAGGGAGTCCCTAGAAGTTTTTCATCCAAGTTCTGAATCTTGTTCAAAAAGAGATTGTAGCAAATCATAAGAACTGGAACAGGGCAAACAGAGCTTAGTGGTTCGTGTGCTTGAAGGCAAGAATGTGAATCTGAGGGTTATGGAGAAAGAGGACTTGCCACTTTTTGCAGAATGGGTTAACAAGCCCGAGTTCCTCGGTGAATACAATAGCTTACTGCAGATGTCCAAATCAGAGGCAGAGAAAATTCTGGAGAATCCATATGAAATGAAGCATTTCGTCATCGAGAAAAAAGACGGAGGCAAAATCGGTTTAATATTCCATTTCTATGTCTTGCACCCAGCAGGAAGGCAACTCGAAATAGGCTATGCTCTTGTTCCCAGTGAGAGAGGAAAAGGCTACTGCACAGAAGCTATCAAAATCATGGTAGACTACTTGTTTCTTTCAAGAGATACTATGCGTGTTCAAGCCTTGACAGATACTGGGAACATAGCTTCTCAGAAGATTCTGGAAAAAGCAGGCTTCAAGAGGGAAGGAGTGTCGAGAAAAGACTTCTTCACCAGAGGAAGATGGACAGACGACTGTCTTTATGGCATTCTCAGGGAAGAGTGGAAAGAACCGAAAATACTGACAAAAACCGCTTGAAGACAATCAGTTCTGGGTCTCATGGAAGAGCTATAGCTGAACCGAATATACTTCATAGCGAGCGAAGAGGTTGCTCGATGGCAAATCGGAGTCTAGCTGGTAGATGCGGGATATACTGTGGCTCGTGTGGATTCTATAGAGCCTACAAAGATGACGGAGAGTATCTGCAACGAGTATCTAAAGAATGGGAAATGCCAATAGAGAAAATCCGCTGTAGCGCGCGCGCTTTATATAATGTGGCGGACCTGCTAACCTGGAGGGCTGTCTTGATTGTCTGACGCATTTGGCTTCAATAAGGAAGCTCAGGAGAAAGCCAAGGGCTATCTTCACAGCGGATTGCAGGTCTCTATGTGTAAAGGCCTAGTCTTGCTTGTGTTGGGACTGATGGTGCTCGGTCTCCGATTCCCCAACATGCTGGAAGACTCGATTAAAACGTATGCTGCTCAGCCTTGGCTGGTTGTGGCCATTTTTGCTTTAGTTGGGTATGTCGTTTTTTGGTCGGTTTCGCTTCCCTTTGAATACTACAGTGGGCACGTGCTTGAGCGCAGGTTTGGATTGTCAGATGAAAGCCCTGCCAAATGGTTCGTGGGGTATTTGAAGATCTCAATTTTGATGATTCTAGTTGTCTTTTCCATTGCTGAGGGGGTTTACAATTTCATATGGCTTGACCAAACGTATTGGTGGTTTTATTTCTGGTTTGTTTCGGCCCTGGTAATCGTGCTTTTCGTGTATGTTGCGCCAGTGTTGATAATGCCGCTTTTCTACAAGTTTCCAAGGCTGAAGGACGAAGAGCTGCTGAACACTCTGACTAAACTCGCAGACAAGGCTGGAATAAAAGTGATCGGCGTGTTCGAAATGAAGGTGGGAGCAAAAACGAAGAAAGCTTCGGCTGCTTTAACGGGAATAGGCAGAACGCGCAGAATGTTGCTCAGCGATACATTCCTTTCTAGCTTCACGAAGGATGAAACCGAGAGTGTTATGGGACACGAAATAGGTCATCATGTTTACGGGCACATCTGGAAACTTGCTGCACTTTTCACACTCGGTTTTCTGCTTGTGCTTCTTGTAACAGACCAAGTATTGCGGGTCAGCAGTGGTTATTTCGGCATACCCAGCATTGGTTCAGCTACTTCTTTTCCTCTGCTGGCTTTGACGTTAGGCCTGCTTTATGCAGCTCTTGCTCCTTTGGTAAATACGTTGAGCCGTCACGCGGAAGGTCAATGTGATCAGTATGAGCTGGATCTCGTAGGTAGACCAGATGCCTACATTTCTGCAATGACTAAACTATGTGATCAGAATTTAAGATACGCCTACCCCAGTCCAATAGTGGAATTCTGTTTCTATGACCATCCATCAGGGAAGAAAAGAGTCGAACGGGCCTTAAGGTACCAGGAAGCACAAACTTCGAAATAGATTGGCACCAACGCGCGCTATTCTTTCGCGAATTTTCCTCAGAGACAGCGAGCTGTTCTTACATTCTTCCCAAGGTTTATATTCACAATTGACTCTGTCTTATCTGGTATATCAAGCAGAACTGAAAGCCAACTATTTGTAAGGACTTCGGGTGCAATATCCCTATTGATGGGGACATATCCGCACTAAGGATTGTGGCTTCACATTCTTTATATTCATTCCCAAAGCTTCGTGTTTGTTACAATGCTGTCGCGAGAAGACTTTCTATCAATAATGCTGATAGAAAATAGCTATGACTATAGATCAATTGCAAAAAGGGGAATTGAATGAACCTTTATGCTTGGCTTTCACTTTGCTCAAGCCTGACTTCTGCGGTTTTGGGAATCATTGTTTTTTCCCTCAATCGCAAAAAACTCTTGAACAAGCTTCTCTTATTAGCTGCCTTAGCAGGGTTTTATTGGACATTCACAGAATTCATGATGTGGCAAGCAAGTTCCGTTGAGGTCGCTAACTTCTGGAACAAGATGGGCTTTCTATGGCCTTTTTTCCCGGTTCTAGTTCTTCATTTTTCCTCAGTTTATGTCGAAAGCAACTGGCTGAAAAAGAAAACTACTTATCTATTTCTCTACTTGCCTGCTGTATTCTTTGCTCTGACGGATCTAGCAACTGAACAGATAAATGGTCCTGTAATGATGGAATATTGGGGCTACGAAGACACTTCACCAGCAACCTTCATTTACTGGATAAGCACCTTTTGGGCGGCACTCTTGCCAGTCTTGGCGCTTCTTTTATGCGTTGTATTTTACATTAGGACTAGTGATGGCGCAAAGAAGCGGCAAAGCAAGTTTGTGACCGTGGGCTTTGCTATTCCTATTTTCGCCTATCTTGTAACTAACATAGTATTTCCTTCATTTGCCATTAACGTCCCAAATTTGGGGCACATTGCCATTCTATTTTTCGGCATTATTGTCAGCTACGCAATCTTAAAACATGAACTGTTCACTTTTGACGCGGCGATGGCCGCAGGAAACATTATTTCCACGATGCCTGACTCCCTTATTCTGGCAAATATGGAGGGAAAAATACTTGGGGTGAACAAGCGTTTAGTGAATTTCTTGGGGTACGAAGAAAGCGAGTTGATAGGCAAATCAATCAGCGCATTATGTGTGGAAAAGAAGCGCTGTGAAAGTGTTATGAAGGAGTTGGCTGAAAAGAGAGCAATCCGAAACTATGAATTAACATACAAAACGAAGTTTGGTGAGGAAAGAATTGTTCTGTTTTCGGGTTCGGTTGTGCGGAGCAAAACAAGGCGAGATATTGGAGTCACATGTGTCCTTCACGATATTACGGAGCGTAAAATGATGGAAGAAAAACTTGCTAAGGCTGAGCGGTTTGCTACGATTGGCGAATTGGCGGGGCATATTGGGCACGATCTCCGAAACCCCTTAACAGCCATTAAAAGTGGCGCTTACTTCTTGAAGAAGAAGGGCGATAAGCTCACTGAGGCAGACAGCAAGAAAATTCTCGAAATAATCGACAATGCAGTCGAGGACTCTAACAGAATTGTCAGCTGCCTTATAGATTACGCGTCTGATTTGCACTTGGAAGTTTCGATGTGTACGCCTAAGTCTCTTCTTTCAGGTGCACTGCTTAAGGTTCGGATTCCAAACAGGATTGAAGTGCTTGATCATCTTCTAGATGAACCTGAGTTTTTTGCAGACGTTGGCAAAATCGAAAATGTTTTCGCAAGAATAATCGTGAATGCGGTTGAGGCTATGCCCGAAAAAGGTATTTTAGAAATTCGAAGTATCCCAAAGGGGTCAAACGTGGAAATAGCCTTTGCCGATTCAGGTGTAGGCATATCATCGGACATATTGGCGAAGATTTTCTCGCCTCTAACAACTACTAAGGCGAAAGGAATGGGTCTTGGTTTGGCAATTTGCAAGCGCATAGTAGACGCACATGGTGGCAAAATCGTAGTCGAAAGCACTGTTGGCAAAGGAACAACGCTTGCCATTACGTTGCCAATAAAGCCGAGAATTGAGTTGGCTGTCGTAAATGACTGGGTAAGCGCGCGTTAGTCTTATCCAACCAAACATAGACTTCTCCACACAACATTGATATAACATGGCTTTGTTTGTCTGGGTCTGCCATGTTTTGCTCTTCATATTCACATGTCTAGTTCTCTCTCTTAAGGTGTCGCCAAGTCTATTCATGTTTATTGCAGTCCGCGTCAGCGCGCTAGAGTCTGGATTGCTGCTCTTACAAGACGTTTTCTTCTGTGAACAATGCTTCCTAACAAAGTCACTATTCACGAATAGTGAAAGGATTATGAGTGAAGGGAGTTCTGGAACCGCTTCAGCGCCAGTGACTTTGACTTGGACATGATTATTGTTTGGAGATATCTACGTCAATCGGGAATACGGGAGAAGTCTCTATTGTCAGCGCAATCATGACAACCTGATAAGGAACTGCGGTTCCTGATGTTGGCAGGGGCGAGGTCCTCCTCGATTGTCGTGGACAGGGAAATCTACAACAGTGGTGAACGGTAGGGGGTAGGTCGTTTTTGCGAGGTCGTTTCACTAGCAAAAATAGGGTATTCCGTACGGTGGCCGAGCTTCGCAGAACTATTGACGTTGACCTCATCAGGGTCTGCGGGTTCCTGATGCAGACAAAAGCCTACCTTTTTTGGCCATCCTAAACTTGGTTTGCCTTCACAAGCGCGCGTCAAGAAGCAAAAACCAACCAACCGAAATTCGCCTATATTGCAACCTGCAACGCTATTGTTCCCGCGAGCGCTAATTCTTAGAGGCTCTATTGCGGTCTATCTGGACATTCTCTGTTTCAATAAAGCTTCTCCGTTGTTGAAGAAAGCCAAATGGTTATTTGATACAATTAAGACATAAAATGAAGTGGGAAAGGTGGCGTTGCAGTGAAGTCTTTGATAGTTGTGCATTCTTATCATCACAAGAACACCCAAAAGGTAGCGGAAGTTATGGCAAAAGTGCTTGATGCACAGGTGAAGTCTCCGCAACAGACTGTCCTTGAAGAGCTTAGTCAGTATGACCTTGTGGGTTTTGGCTCAGGGATAGATAGCGGAAAACACTACAAAGAATTACTTGACTTTGCTGAAAACCTTCCTCAGGTCACCAACAAGAAGGCATTCGTATTCTCAACCTCTGGAACGCCAATCGGCATTTCAAGTCAACAACGATTGGAAGAGTACACACGCAAATGTCACACGACCCTTAAAGAAACTCTTCAATCCAAAGGCTACACGATTGTTGACGAGTTTGGTTGTGCGGGTTTCAACACTAACAGTTTTCTCAAATATTTTGGTGGATTAAACAAAGGCAGACCTAACGCTGAAGACCTCAAACATGCGGAAGCCTTCGCTGAGAAGTTGAAAGTTTAAACCAAAATAGAAACGAAAAGCTTGGCAAACTTAACTTTCAATAAAAAAAGGGAAATGTGGGTGATGTCTCCACGGACCGGAGGGTTCAATTCAATTCCCCACCTAAAATGCCACCTAACACGCGTTTGCGGAAGCGCGCGCGGAAGGTGTTTGTCCAACTCGCGAAATCTTAAATACCTTGGATTAAATGATAAACTAAGAGAGGGGTCAAAATGGATTATTTTAGAAAGCTCGCAATAATTGCGGGAGTATTATGGATCATTTATACAAGCGTAGATATCCTAAGCTCCCTATTTACGGGATCTATAACGTCTACGAATTATCTTGTTAGTGTTTCTGAAAATGCAGGGCTAGTAGGAACAGGAGCCCTTCTTTTGTTCATCGGTGGTGCTTGCGCTT
>Ga0315288_10007533_pt1 | contig 13789 bp, 8 predicted proteins | sample YL17G11_20_MG_FD_203454 | JGI IMG/M metagenome (GOLD analysis project Ga0315288, IMG submission 203454) | Sediment microbial communities from Yellowstone Lake, YNP, Wyoming, USA - YL17G11_20 | ecosystem: Environmental > Aquatic > Freshwater > Lake > Sediment | place: USA: Wyoming | collected...
TCGCCCTCCAGCGTGCCCACCTTACCCCAATCGGCGGCAAGCACCTGCGCGCGCGACTTGGAATGGTTGGCGATTCCGTCCCGCACTTCCCATGTCAGGTTCAGGCCACGCCCCTCATTTTCCAGCCAATCAACGATTCTCAGCGATTGTTCGTTGTGGCGGAAACCATCCGGGTGCAGTTCATTGAGGACATCCTCCCCCACGTGCCCAAAAGGGGTGTGCCCGAGGTCGTGCCCCAGGCTGATGGCCTCCGTGAGGTCTTCATTGAGGTTGAGGGCGCGGGCTATGGTACGGGCAATCTGGGAAACTTCCAGTGTGTGGGTGAGCCGCGTGCGGTAATGGTCGCCGGCGGGCGCGATGAATACCTGCGTTTTGTGTTTCAGCCTGCGGAATGACTTGCAGTGCAGGATGCGGTCGCGGTCGCGCATAAACTCGGTGCGCACCGGACTGGGCGCTTCCAGTTTGAGCCTGCCCCGGGAAAGCCGGCTCTTTTGCGCAAATGGCGAAAGACTTTCTTCCCGCTCTTCCAGTAGCTGGCGAACGCGGAGCCGCTTGCTCACTATTTCTTCAGACGGGCTTCAACGTCCGCGATAATTTCCCGCGTCTGGTCGATCATGTCCGGGCTGACGGACACCGAGGTAATGCCCCATTCCACCAGCTTCTTGGTGAGTTCCGGATAGACGGACGGCGCCTGGCCGCAAATCGAGCAGGTCACGCCCGCCTTGGCACAGCCTCTCACTAGCTTTTCCAACGAAAGTATGACGGCTTCATCGCGCTCGTCAAAAAGCGCCGCCAGCCTCTCATTGTCTCTATCGACGCCGAGTGTGAGCTGGGTGAGATCGTTACTACCTATGGAAACGCCATCGATACCGACCGCCAGGAATTTTTCCAGGAGGATGACATTGGCAGGAATCTCCGCCATCATCCAGATCTTGAACTTCGGCGAACGTTTCAGTCCCTCGTCAGCCATAATCTTGATAGTCTGCGCCAGTTCGTTGACGGTGCGCACAAAGGGCACCATCACCCAGAGGTTGTCATACTTTTTGCGCACTTTTTTGATGGCGGCCAGTTCCAGCTTGAACGTGGCGATATCCGTTATATAGCGGGAAGCGCCGCGGTAGCCGAGCATGGGGTTTTCTTCCACGCTTTCGTAATTTTCGCCGCCTTTCAGGGCGCGGTATTCATTGGTCTTGAAGTCATTGGTACGGTAGACGACCTGGCGGGGATAGAAAGCTTTGGCAAATATAGTCAGGCCATCCGCCAGTTTGTCAATGAACTCCTGGCCGCGGTTCTGGCTGAGCATATAGCTGGGGTGTTCGCCAATCTGGGCGACCATAGTCTCGGCGCGGAGCAGGCCGACGCCATCCACGTCCATGGCGGCCACCTTGTCCGCCAGTTCCGGTATCGCCAGGTTGACCAGTAGCTTGGTCTTTGTGGTGATTTTAACAGCCCGGCGCTTTTTCTGTTCCACGGCGATTTCAATTTTGCCCTGGTAGACCTTGCCACCGCTGCCGTCAACCGTAATGATTTGCCCATCCTTGAGCGTTGCCATGGCTTTTTCCGTGCCCACTACGCACGGTATACCCAGTTCGCGGCTGACAATGGCGGCATGGGCGGTACGGCCGCCACGGTCAGTAACGATTGCCACGGCCCGTTTCATGGCCGGGACAAAATCAGGCGTGGTCATTTCCGCCACGAGAATATCGCCCTTCATTACCTTGTCGATTTGCGAAGGGTCGCGCACGATTTTGACAGGACCGGAGGCGATGCCCGGACTGGCCGCAGACCCGACCAGTATGGGCGTCTCCTTGAATTCATGCCTTTTCACGGGCGTCTTACCCATGGTCGTCACCGGGCGCGTCTGCACAATATAGATGGTGTTATTTTCTTTTGCCCACTCCACGTCCTGCGGGTGCTTGTAGTGCTCTTCCAGCCGCTTCCCGATTTCGGCGATAAATACGATGTCATCATCAGTGATTTTCTGCCTGGCTTGCTCTGCCGGCGTCAGGATGATCTTTACATTTTCCCCGGAGTCGTTCTTGACAAGCTTCCACTCCTGTTTCTTGACCTCTTTGTTGACGATTTTGAGTGTCTTTTTGTCGACCTCGTAGTGGTCTGGAGTAACATCACCGGAAACGATCATTTCGCCTAAGCCCAGCACGGCTTCAATGATGATTCTGCTGGGGTCACTGCTGGTTGGTTCGATGGTAAACATGACGCCGGAAGTCTCGGACTGCACCATTCTCTGTACAGGCACGGCGATGCCCACGTGGAAATGGTCGAACTTGTTTTCGATGCGGTAGAAGATAGCGCGGGCTTCAAACAGGGACGCCCAGCATTTCTGGACGGCTTCCACCACGTTATTTCCTCCGGTGACATTGAGGAAGGTTGCCTGCTGTCCGGCAAAGGAGGCATCCGGCAGGTCTTCCGCCGTGGCGGAACTGCGCACCGCCACCAGGCCGTTTTCCATGCTCGCGTACGATTTGCGGATTGCGGCGGCGATCTGTGCAGGCATTCTGGCTCTAATAATGGTTTCTTTGACTTTTGCCGAAATGTCCTGAAGCTGTTTGCTGTCGTTAGCATCGAGGGGGGCGAGGAGGTGGCGGATTTTTTCGGTGATGCCGGCCTCAACGAGGAAGGCGCGGTAGGCATCGGCGGTGACAATGAAACCGGGGGGCACGGGTATGCCGGCGTTGGTCATTTCGCCGAGATTGGCGCCCTTGCCGCCGACCAGGGGGATGTCATTCTTGGTGACTTCGTTGAACCAGACAATGGCCTTGAGACCGGTCCGCATACAGTCCTTCCTCCTCACAAATACGGGTCGGGCGTCAGTGGTCACGAGTTACGAACGAATTTATTATAGCATGAAGGCTAATCAAATCTCCAAGTCCGCGAGGCGCAATTTGGCAGGATTAACAGCCCTGTTTCTGCGCGGAATATTACCGATTTTCCATGATGCTATCAAGATTACAGGCAAAAAGCAAGGAGGGAGGCAAGTGCCTCCATCCCGAATATTCCCCCTGACTTCCGCGCTGTTGCCCAACGGAAGCAAGCAAACATTAAAACAGGTGCGGAAAGCGTAAACATTCCGTAAAGTTATGAATTATGTTAGGATTCTCATAAGGAAACAGTTGTGACTGACGAGAAGCAGGGACAGGGAACGGCGCCCGGCGAGGAAAAACCCGGCGGCTCCGGCGCGGAAGAAAAGCAAGCCCGGAAGCTGAATCCCGAGCTGACAAAAAGAGAAAGAAAGCGCGGCCTTCGCCTGGGCGACCCGTATGTGCGCGTGACGCAACCGCACCGCCGCCTCTTCCGCACCATGGAACCGGGCCATCTCATTGCCACGCCCGAAGCGGACAACCCGCCAAATGCGCTGGCGCGCGGATACCGGGCGCTCCGCCAGGTGCTCATCGGCCGGCCGTTAAACACGGCGGAGGAGATTCACCAGCGTTTGTCCAAGGTTAAGGCGCTGGCTATCTTCGGGTCCGATGCCATCTCATCCAGCGCCTATGCCACGGAAGCCTCCCTGGTAGTTTTAATGGCGGCCGGGAACCTGGCGCTCGGTGTGTCACTTTACACGGCTCTGGCAATCGCGCTACTGCTCTCCATGGTGGCATTTTCCTACCGGCAAACCGTCTACGCCTACCCGCACGGCGGCGGGTCTTATAACGTCAGCCGCCAGAACCTGGGGCAGGTGCCCGGATTGGTAGCCGCGGCCGCCCTGCTCATCGATTACGTCATGACCGTCGCTGTATCCATTGCGGCCGGTTCGGCGGCGGTAACGTCGGCACTGATTGCCTCCGGTCACAGTGGGCTGATTGACGCAATTAGCGGTTCCTTCCCCCCGTTCCTCAATATCAATGTGCTTTTAAGTCTGCTCTTCATCGGGCTGATTACGCTAGGCAATTTAAGGGGTGTCCGTGAATCCGGGACCATTTTTGCAGTGCCGACCTACCTTTTTATTTTCGGGGTGAGCGGCATCATCATCGTCGGGCTGGTAAAAGTATTTACCGGCACCATGCAGCCGGCGACTCCGCCCCCGATTCTGGCAAGTACCCAGCCATTGACCTTGTGGCTGATTCTGCGTTCTTTCTCCGCCGGCGCTGTGGCTATGAGCGGCACGGAGGCTATTTCCAACGGCGTACCCGTCTTTCAAAAGCCGGAATCGAAAAACGCCGCGACAACACTCACGATAATGGCGACTCTACTCGGCCTTTTCTTCCTCGGCATCTCTTACCTGTCGACACATATGGGTCTGGTGCCCGGCAAAGAGACCATCATCTCGCAGGTGGCGCTGTCCGTGCTGGGACGCAATGCCTTCTACTACATCTTTCAGATAGCAACCATGGGTATTCTGGTTGTGGCCGCGAATACCGCCTTTGCGGATTTCCCGCGCCTTAGCTCGGTGCTGGCAAGGGACAACTATATGCCGCACCAGTTTTCGCACCGCGGTGACCGTCTGGCGTTCTCCAGCGGTATCGTCTTTCTTGGGGCTGTTGCTTCGATAATTCTAGTCGGGTTCCAGGGCAATGTTGACAGCTTGATTCACCTGTACGCGGTGGGTGTGTTCCTCGCCTTCAGCATGTCCTGCTCCGGTATGGTTATTCACTGGTGGCGGACCCGGGGTCCCGCCTGGAAGATGAGAATCTTCATCAATGGACTGGGCGCAGTGCTGACGACCATTATTCTCATTATTGTGGCGGTAACCAAGTTCGCTTACGGAGCGTGGATTATCGTTCTTCTGATTCCGGCCGTGATGGGTATATTTCAGTTTATCCACCGGCACTACACTCGTGTGGCAGAGCAGTTAAGAATCACACCGGAGCTGCTCCCCCTGAAGATGGTGGAGCAGTTTGCGCTCGTGCCCATTGACGACGTTAACCGCGCCTCGCTGAGGGCCATGTCTTTTGCGCGCACGCTTTCTTTGGATATTATCGTGCTCCACATCTCCACGGATGCCGAACGGGCGGAAAAAATCAAGCAGAAGATGAAGTTGTATGCCCCGGACCTGCGGCTGGTCATCCTCGATTCGCCCCAGCGCGCTTTTGTGCGGCCCATGCTCGCCTACGTGGAGGCGTTGCATAACCAGTTCCCAACGGCGTTTGTTACCATTGTCCTGCCGGAATTTATCACGGCACACTGGTGGGAGAAGTTTCTGCACAACCGGACCGCGGACCGCCTGCGCAGCGCCTTCGAAAAACATCAAAACGTGGTGGTGGTGCTGGTGCCCTACTTGCTGGAACGGTAACGCCTAGGATTCAACCGGAGTCATTCTGAGGAGCACCCAAAAGCATACCAGCGACGATCAAAAATTCGTCTTTGCGAGTGAAACGAAGCAATCTCCGGGAGGGGGGAAGCCCCCCACACTGAGATTGCCGCGTCACTGCGTTCCTCGCAAAGACGGGGCATTAGTCAACGAAATCATCGTAAAGGTCTCTCCAACCACTATTCATACTTACAATAAGGTTAATTTTCTTTTGCCTCGACCCTGCCTTAATCTGCTTTTCCCGTAAAATAGCGCTCTCGGCGGTGTCGCATACTTCATAGTAAACTAGCTTGGAAATTTTATAGCGGGATGTAAAACCTTTTACGAATTTACCTTTGTGCTCATATACCCTTCTGAGTAAATCATTTGTCACACCAGTATATAACACGGTATCCGCTTTGTTCGTCATTATGTAGACGTAATACTGCTTACCAGAAATGCCCAATGGGTGACTCCAATAAGCCCATCGTCTTTACGAACCGAGCGAAGCAATCTCTGGGAGGCGGGGCTCTCCCTTCCACCCTGAGATTGCCGCGTCACTACGTTCCTCGCAACGACGGGGCAACGTCGCAACGGTCTTTACATTGAGCGTAGTTGAAATGCTCGCAATGACGAGAAAAATGTGCTTATTAATCCCTGATAATCTTGGCGGTTTCCAGCTCCCGGACAAAGTCCTGGATGCTCATCGCCGCCATGGTCCTTGGCTCCATGGTGCCGCGCGCACCGAGGGCTGAAGAGACGCGGGCGATGACTTCATTGCTGGGCGCTTCCATAATATTGACGAAATCATATTCGCCGAGTACGGCGTACTGCGCCAGCACTTTTGCTCCCATCTGTTCAACTTCCTTGTTTACCTCGAAGAGCCTGCGGGGATTTGCCATCAGGGTCTTTCTGCCTTCGCTGGTCAGCTTGGTCAGCATGATATAAAGCGCCATGTCTGTTCCTCCTTGCTTTATTTTTCAGAGACTGTTACCACAATTATACCATCATATTCACCACATCCCCCTGTTTTTTTCGTTCGTAATACTCCCTGTTTCCGATTGACACACGTTCAAGTTCAAGGTAACATAGTGTTCAATTCAAGAGTGCGTGGAAATGCCTGATTTCAAATCCAACGAGTATGAATTCCAGGGTCTGGTTGTCGGTTGGTTAAACGAGTTCCTAGCCACTGGTTCTTATCCGTTTGATACCGCCACCCAAAACCCTTCCTTAAAGACCGGCGTCACGGAAACGAAATTTCCTGACGTCCTGCTATGGATCACATACGGTGCGAATTTGGCTTATTGCGGCTGGGAACTGAAGACGCCCGAAACACATGCCGATGACACCAAACTATTAGAAAACGCCGCGGAAAAAGCCCACGCCACGGGCGCTGGACATTTCGTGACATGGAATATGCGTGATGCAATAATCTGGAAAACGCCGAAACCAGGTGAAAAAGTATTGGCAGAAGACAGGGTCAAACAATATCCGTCGCTATATGAAATAAATGATGCGGAAGACCTGAAAAACGAGCAGCACAAAATAGCGCTTAAAAACAGAGCTAAAGAAATTCTCGAAGATTTGGTTACTCTTAAAAATAAAGGCAACCTGCAGAGCATTACAGCTGACGCTACTTTCTTCGTAAAAAAACTGCATACCGCCGTAGACAACCTGTATCCGGACGCGGAAAAATCGTTAAAGAAAAAAACAGCTTTTGACATCAAATTTCGTAATGAACTCATTGCCTGGGCAAGAAAACAGGGTATTGCGGGGCAGGTTAACGATGACTTTTACCATATGGTCGCCAGGCAGATGGTTTACCGCTTGCTTGCCAGGATTATTTTCTATGAGACGGTAAGTGGCAAATTCAAACTGCCCAAACTGGAATTAAGTGGGTTGAGCGGGCAACAGGCGGTGGATAAGTTAAAGGAACTATTCAGCCAAGCGGCTGATATCGACTGGCTGGCGGTTTTTGAAAGTGACCTGGCTGATAAAGTGGAATTCTCGGTAAATTCAATAGAGCTTATTCACAAATTGGTTGACGAACTTAATTATTATAATTTCTCCATTCTACCGCACGACGTTATCGGGGCGGTTTTTGAAAAGCTGATTCCACCTGAAGAACGCCACACCCTGGGGCAGTATTTTACCCGCGAGAATCTGGTTGACCTCATTCTGGCGTTTTGTGTCAGGACTCCAGATGCAGTGGTGCTCGACCCCACCTGCGGCACAGGCACTTTCCTGATACGGGCTTATGATAAGAAAAAGGTGGGTGGATTACACGACCATAAAGAATTGCTTGGTCAGTTATGGGGCGTGGACATAGCGCATTTTCCGGCGGAACTGGCAACTATCAACCTTTTCCGGCAGGACATCTCCGACCCCACCAATTTCCCCCGCATACTTTGTAAAGACTTTTTTGATATCCGGGTTGGGCAAACGCATAAGTTCCCCCCACTCAAAGCCAGTCCTGACCCAAACTTCCAGTCAATCGATGAGAAAATGCCTGTTTTTAGCGCCGCCGTGGGCAATTTCCCGTTCATACGACAAGAACTCATCAACAAAGCTGTACCAAAATACAAAGAGAAACTGGAAAAGGTAATCAAGGAGGAATGGCTGGCGGAGTACCCCGACGCTTTTAACTTTCCTGAACAGGACAAAAAGTTCATTATAGAATCCTATAAGAGCGGCAAAAAAGTAGTCCATAATAATGCCGAACTGAACCTGTCCGGGCAAGCGGATATTTACACTTACCTTTTTTTCCACACGGCGAGATTCATTAAAGAAGGCGGACGGATGGGTTTCATCACTTCCAACTCCTGGCTGGATGTGGCTTACGGCTATGAGCTCCAGAAGTTTATACTTAATAATTTCAAATTGATTGCCATTCTGGAATCGCGTTGTGAGCCATGGTTTGAGGACGCGGCGGTGAACACGGTGGTCACTGTTCTGGAGCGTTGCTCAAATAAAGCGGAACGGGATAACCACATCGTTAAGTTTGTGAAAATCAAGAAAAAGCTGGCGGATTTGATACCACAGGATATGAAGCTGGAGGCTCAGAAAAGATGGTACCACCTGGACTATCTGGTGGATTTTATTGATAACGCAGGAAACGAACATATAGAGACCAGCAAAGGCGTGGTAGAGAATAACCTGAAAGGACTGGAAACAAAAGAAGATAGCAATTTCCGGATACGCATTAAGAGACAGGGTGAACTGCTGGACGAACTTAATCAAGAAGGTAAAACAGCAAAGTGGGGACAATATCTAAGAGCGCCTGATGTTTATTTTGAGATATTAGAAAAAGCCGGTGAAAAGCTTACGAGACTGAATAAAATGGCAAGTGTTACGTTCGCGGTAAAAACGGGAATCAACGAGTTCTTCTATTTAAACGACGATAAAATAAAGCATTGGGGAGTTGAAGGCGAGTTTTTGATACCAGTATTCAAATCTCCAAAAGAATCTAACAGTATCTTGATTGACATTACGCTATTGAAGCTCAAAGCTTTTGTTTGCCAAAAGAGTAAAAAGGAACTTCTAAAAGAAGGAAAACAAGGAGCGCTGAAATACATCTCGTGGGGAGAACTTCAAAAGACAGAAGATGGAACACTCTGGCCAAAGTGTAGTAGTGTGGCTTCAAGGAAATACTGGTATGCTTTACCAGAGCATAAACCCACAAATATCATGTGGACAAAGTCCTATGATGACCGTTTTTTGCAAAGATATTCTCCCTCACCGTTATTAGCAGACCAAAGAGTTTACGAAATAAATCTAAAAAATCCATCACAAACAAAGTTGCTAGCTACGATTTTGAATTCCTCCATTTGTTCACTTTTTATTGAGCTTGTAGGAAGGATTAATTTAGGAGAAGGGGCATTAGATACAACAGTTGAAGAAGCACAAGATTATTTGCCCATTCCGGTTTTGAATTCGTTTTCATCCAACATAAAAATAAAATTATTAGGTTTTTTTGATAAACTATCCAAACGAGCTGTAAAGCCCATCTTTGAAGAAGTGAAGATGAAGGACCGCCTGCAGTTGGATAGTCTCATTCTGGAAACTTTGGGGTTGGACCCAAAAGTCTATTTAAAACCACTTTACAAAGGCTTGACAGAACTCGTTAGGGAACGCATTGAGCTGGGTAAAATGCGCACTAAAGTAAAGAAAGCCAAAATAGCAAAAGACGTTGAAGCTCTGAAAAACGAGGTACTCCAATCGGTCTTACCTGACGGAGCCAAAAAGTTTCCGGAAGACTTCCTGGAAAAACACTTGAAACCAGAAGACTATGTGACGGTCTCCGTACCCGGAGAACCTCTCACTCTGGGCGCCCAGTTTTTGACCCAGCAGGAGGTAATAGCGGTTACCGGTCCCTTTAAATATATGGCTGGAAGCGTCAACGCCGCAAAGTATATCGTTTATGCTCAAAAGCCGAACGTGTACTTGATTGCCGTTCCCAAGGATGATGAGGTTACCGGAAAAGCCGTGCAGGCTTACGGAATTTATTTGAAATCCTTAAAAGAAAAACTGGCTGTGGAATTGGCAAACCTCGTTGATGATTATAAACTGGTTGGTACTATCGTCGCACAAATATTCACAGACCTGGGATTACCAGAAATACCATCTTAAATAGAGGTTAATATTTCATGCTTGCCAAAGTGAAAAGTTGCGCCGTCGTCGGGCTGGAGGGCGTCATTGTGGAGGTGGAGGTGGATATCGCCTCCGGCTTGCCCAAATTCATCGTGGTCGGCCTGCCGGATGCCGCCGTCCAGGAAGCGCGGGAACGTGTAACCGCCGCCGTGCGCAACTCCGGCTTCACTTTCCCCATGAGAAAAGTGGTAGCCAGCCTGGCGCCCGCGAGCCTGCGCAAAGCCGGTCCCGCATATGATCTGCCAATCGCCGTCGGCGTGTTGGGCGGCACACAGCAAATTCCGCCGGTCAAAGACGATATTATCTTTCTTGGCGAACTGGCGCTCGATGGCACATTACGCCATACCACCGGCATCCTCCCCATGGTCGCCGCCAGCATGGAGAAAGGTTTCCCGAAGGTGGTCGTGCCGGAGGTGGATGCCAGAGAGGCTTCCCTGGTAGAAGGCACCACCATCCTGCCTTTCGCCTCGCTGGCGCAACTGGCGTCCTACTTGTGCGGAGACACGGAGGCGCCGGTCGTTAAGGGCGACGGTAAAGTGGAAGAATACGTCTTCCCGGACACGCTGGGCATCGATTTTGCCTACATCAAGGGGCAGGAACACGTGAAGCGCGCGCTGGAGATTGCCGCCGCCGGCGGCCACAACGTCGTCATGATGGGACCCCCGGGAAGCGGCAAGACACTGCTCGCCCGCTCCCTTTGCACCATTCTGCCGCCTCTGACCAATGAGGAAGCGCTGGAAGTCACCAAGATTTACAGCATCAGCGGGCTTTTGCCGCCGGATAAACCGATGATAAGGCAGAGACCATTCCGCTCCCCGCACTACACCACCTCGAACGTGGGGCTGGTGGGGGGCGGGCATTATCCCCGGCCCGGGGAAATCAGCCTGAGCCACCGCGGCGTGCTTTTCCTGGATGAACTGCCGGAGTTCGGACACGCTCTCCTTGAAGTCCTGCGGCAACCCCTGGAAGACCGCATCGTGACAATCAGCCGGGCGCAGGGTTCGGTTACTTTTCCCGCCAATTTCATGTTCGTCGGGGCGATGAACCCCTGTCCCTGCGGCTACTTCGGCGACCCGTTCAAGCAGTGCAAATGCGGTGCGGGGATTGTCTCCCGCTACCAGAAGCGCATCAGCGGCCCGTTTCTTGACAGGGTGGACATCTTTGTGGACGTGCCGCGTATCGATTACGAAAAGCTTTCGGATGACCGCCTCGGAGAGAAATCTGAGAAGGTTCGGGAGCGCGTGACGGCCACAAGGCGGCGACAGCGGGAGCGGTTCAAGGGGACACGGCTGTCCTGCAACGCGGATATGACCGCCGCCGAGGTGAGGGAGTTCTGCCGGGTGGACGAATCATCGCAGAGTCTGCTGAAAGCCGCCATGAAACAACTGAATCTTTCGGCACGGGCTTTCCACCGCATTCTGAAGCTGGCGCGGACCATCGCCGACCACGAGGGGGTAGACCAGATAAAAGCACCCCACCTGGCGGAGGCAATACAATACCGGCCACGGAGTTTACTGCTGTAAACTGAAATACGAATGCTCGGTTATGCTGGCAATTACGGGAGGGCAGACATATCACATTTGCACACTTCGAACGTTTGTCATTCCTGACCTGGTCAGGAATCCAGGAGGTCTGCCTTAATGAAACGAAAGGGATGTCAAATGTCACCCTGAACCCTTCGGTACCGCTCAGGGCAGGCTCCGCGAAGGGTCTCCATGCCTGCCACAAGGAGATTCTTCGCTACGCTCAGAATGACAACAGGGGTATTTGAAAAATGTTCCCATTCTCAATCCAACGGGAAACGGATTTCGTACTTCGAATTTCGAATTTGTGGCAGGGGGATGAAAATGGAGAAGGATATTGAGTTTGCGGCTAGTCTTCTTCTCCGGAGCCGGTATGCAATCGGGCTGACGGGGGCGGGGATTTCCGTGGAGAGCGGCATACGGCCCTTCCGGGGGCCCGGCGGACTCTGGACCGAGTTCGGGGAACCAGGCATGGACGGCTACCAGAAATTTATGCGCGACCCTAAAGGGCACTGGGAAGACATTATGAAGCGCACCAGCCGCTCCGGCGAATTTGCGCGGGCGATTTCCGAGGCAAAACCGAATGCGGCGCACATTGCCCTCGCTGAACTCGAAAATATGGGCATGCTCAAATTCCTCATCACACAAAACATCGATAATCTGCACCTGGCGGCCGGCAGTAAAAAAGTGGCGGAAATCCACGGCAACACCCAGAAACTGCGCTGTATCGAATGTAACGAGCGTTACGCGCGGGACGCCATCCCCCTCGATGTCCTGCCGCCACGGTGTCCCAAGTGCCAGGGAGTGGTCAAAAGCGATACAGTCATGTTCGGGGAGCCGATTCCCACGGACGTCCTGCGCATTTGCCAGCGCGAGTCCATGCGCGCCGATTGCATGATAACGGTGGGGACATCGGCATATGTGTACCCGGCGGCCGGCTTCCCTTTGGAAATCAAGCGGCGGGGCGGCACACTGGTCGAGGTCAATCTTTACGAATCGGACCTGACGCCGCTATGCGACGTGTCACTGCGCGGCAAAGCCACCGAGTTGATGGCACAGTTGGTGGATTGCATCAAGGCATCGAAATAGGAAAGGCAAACGAATGCAAGAACAGCCACAGTTAACGCCGGCGACGGGACGTCTCACGCACCTGGACTGGCTTAGAATCATCGTCGTAGGAATGCTCATCCCTTTCCACACAGCCATGACTTTCGCCCCCTACGCATGGTACATCCGCAATCCCAGGTTAAACCTTGCCACACAGGCGCTGGTGCAGGTGCTGGACAAGTACCAAATGGAATTGCTTTTCCTTATTGCTGGCGTCGCCACGTTTTTCTCGCTTGGCACGCGCAACTGGAAGGGCTACCTGCCGGAGCGCCTCAAACGGCTGGTGGCGCCACTCGTATTCGGCATGCTGGTAGTGGTGCCGCCGTGTTACTACTACTCCCAGCTTTTCTTCGACCCGTTTTTCCGCACGACTTACACTGGTCTCTGGGACTGGTACACCAAATTCTGGCTGGCAAAGGCAATCACCCCTTTTCACATCTATTTCGGGGGCGCTGTGAGAGCGGGGGCGCTCTGGTTCCTCTGGTACCTGGTGCTGTATACTTTTGTGCTATTCCCGTTCCTGTACATAATTTTCAGAAAGGCGCAGGACAAGTTCATACCCGCGCTGGCGGCTTTCTTCGAAAAACGCGGCGCGCTCTTCCTGCTGGTCATTCCGGTTATTCTTGTCATGGTATTTTCTCAATGGAAATGGACCATCGCAGGGCATAGCTACCGCATTATTGGCTGGACAATCACCAGCGATTTCCAGGTGCTGTATTACGTCCTGTTTTTCATCTTCGGCTTCTTCCTCTATTCACATGCAAGCTTCGGGAAGGGCATTGACAAAACGGGGCTAATTGCGCTTCCGATTGCCGCCGCCAGCATGACGGTATTCATGTTGCTCGTATTCCCCGCCTGGAACAAAGCAGTCTTCAGCCAATTCTGGTACAAACTGCATGGGGAACCGGGCACGATGGGTTTTATTCTGTCGCAGTGCCTGTACGCTGTCACCACGTGGTCGTGGATTCTTTCCATCCTGTACCTGGCGAGGAAGTTCCTGAATAAGAGCAACCGCTTTGTGCGGTACGGTAACGAGGCTGTCCTGCCCGTATACATTGTGCACTCTACATTCATCGCCGTCTTCAGTTATTTTGTAGTCAAGTGGAAGATGGAGGTCCTGCCGAAGTATGTTATCATCGTCGCGCTTTCGTACGTCTGTTCTCTGGCGACTCTGGAACTGATGAAATTGACCAATCCCACGCGTTTCGTCTTTGGCATACGCATGAAGAAGAAGCGGGTGGCTTAAGAAAGCGGGGTGCGGTGA
>Ga0315288_10007535_pt1 | contig 13786 bp, 8 predicted proteins | sample YL17G11_20_MG_FD_203454 | JGI IMG/M metagenome (GOLD analysis project Ga0315288, IMG submission 203454) | Sediment microbial communities from Yellowstone Lake, YNP, Wyoming, USA - YL17G11_20 | ecosystem: Environmental > Aquatic > Freshwater > Lake > Sediment | place: USA: Wyoming | collected...
CAGAAGTCGGTTTATAAGGGAAGAGCCGAGCTCGACGCCTTCGGGTCCTTCTCTCTCGATCTGGAAACACGAGAGGACGCGGCCCTCGGCTATTACCAGATCCAGGCCAAGGTCCCGCCCGAAGCGCTCGGAGACAAGGAAACCTCCCTCTCGGAAAGCTTTCGGGTCGAGGCGTTCCGGCCGGCCGAGTTCGAGGTCCATCTCCGTTCGCTCAAAGACAGCTTCGTCTTCGGCGACCCGTACCAGGCCGAGGTCCGGGCCAGCTATCTCTTCGGCGGGGCCATGGCCGCCCAGAAAGCGAACTGGACGCTTCGCTTGAATCCGGCGTCGTTCACGCCCCCCGGCCACAAGGACTTCATCTTCGGAAGCGAGATCGAGACCTGGACCGAGGACGAGACCATGGCCGAAAAGAGCCGCCTGATCGCGTCGGGCGAAGGGACGCTGGGGCCCGATGGAAAGATCGAAATCAAGGCCCCCCTCGCGGCCGAGAAGGAAAACGCGACGGTCTCGGCGACGCTCGAGGCGACGGTCCAGAGCCCGAGCCGTCGTTCGATCACGAACCGGATCCAGACGATCGTCCACCAGGGCGAATTCTATATCGGTCTGAAACCGAACACCGCGTTCTTAAAAAAAGGCGAAAACCTGGCCCTCCAGGTCATCACGACGAACCCTGACGGTTCGCCGGCCGCGGAAAAGAAAGTCGCGGTCAAACTCATCAAGCGCGAATGGAGATCCGCGCGCAAGGCCGGCGTCGGCGGCCGCTTCCAATGGATCTCGGAGAAGGTCGATACCGAGATCGCCTCCAAGGACGTCCGGACCAAGAATGAGCCGGTCGAGGTCGTTTTCCAACCGGACAAATCGGGGCTCTACTTCATCTCCGCGACCAGCCAGGACGGCCGCCGGAATCCGGTCGCCACGTCGACCTATATCTATGTCACGGGGACGGACTATGTGCCCTGGCAGCGTAAGGACGACGATGTGCTCGAGCTGGTCCCGAACAGCGACGGCTACCAGCCCGGCGACCGGGCCCGGATCCTGGTCAAGTCGCCGTACGAGAAAGCCAAAGCGCTGGTCACGATCGAGCGCGAGTTCATCCTCCAGACTCAGATCATGGATATCGTCGGCAGCACCAGCGAGATCGAAATCCCCGTGACCTCGGACCACATCCCCAACGTTTTCGTCTCCGTGCTCCTCGTTCAGGGGCGGACGTCCAAGCCGGCCAATGCCGAAGCCGAGGACGTCGGCAAGCCTTCGTTCAAGCTTGGCTATGTCGAGCTGAAGGTGGACCCTTCGGAAAAGCGCCTCGCCGTCGACGTCACGACCGAAAAACAGAAATACAAACCGAAGGACCAGATCAAGCTTCGGCTTAAAGTCAAGGACGCCAAGAGCGCCGGCACTCCGGCGTCGCTCACCGTAGCCGTCGTGGACGTCGGCGTTCTCAACTTGATCGGGTATCAGACGCCTGATCCGTTCGCCAGTTTTTACGGTGAACGGGCCTTGTCCGTCCAGACGTCGGAAACGCGGCTTCACGTCGTCGGACAGAGGAACTTCAGCGAAAAGGGAGAGAACACCGGAGGCGGCGGTATTATGGCATCCATGGCCGCCCCCGGCCTGGGAGAGTTCGAACTCCGAGGCGATTTTCGATCGACGGCCTACTGGAACCCCTCGATCGTCACCAACGATCAGGGAGAAGCGACGGTCCAATTCACGCTCCCGGACAACCTGACGACCTTCCGGATTATGGCCGTCGCTCAGACGAAAGACTCGCGTTTCGGCCGAGGCGAATTGAACATCAAAGTGGCCAAACCGGTCATGCTTCTGCCTTCCCTGCCGCGCTTCGCCCGTGTCGGCGACACGTTCCAGGCGGGCGTTGTCGTCAACAACAACTCGGCCCAGAAAGGCGTTGTCTCGCTCTCGGTCGAAGCCCAGGGGATCGCCCTGACCGACCGGAAGTCGGCCGTCGAGCTCGGCCTCGATCCGGGCCAGGGAACCGAGGTCCTTTTCGCCTTCGAAGCGGACAAGCCCGGCCAGGCGAAATTCACCTTCCGGGCGAAAATGGGCGGCGACACCGACGGCCTCGAGTTGACCATCCCCGTCGAGCTGCCGCGCCCGACCGAGTCGGTCGCCACCTTCGACCAAGTCACCCAGGAGGCCAAGGAAGAAAAGGTGTCCATTCCGGAGACAATCTATCCCGCCGACAGCCGGATCGAAGTCCAGGCCGCGGCCTCGGCCCTGGCCGGGTTGAGCGGAACGGTGGATTATCTGACGAAATATCCCTATCTGTGCCTGGAGCAGCGGCTGTCCTCGATCCTACCCTACCTCGTCGCCCCTCAGGTCATCCAGGATTTCAAGCTCAGTGCCCTGGAGCCCAAGGAGATCAAAAAGCTCGTGCAAGGAAACCTCAGGGAAATTTACGCCCAACAGAAGGACAACGGCGGCTTCGGCCTTTGGCCGGATTCTCCCGTCGAATCGCCTTTTGTGTCCTGCTACGCGATCTTCGGCTTGATGAAGGCCCGGTCGGCCGGTTACGAGATCGACGAGTCCTGCCTGGCCAGAGGGCTGGACTACCTCAAGAGGCTGGTCAAGGCCAAGCCGGTTGAATCGATGCCTTACTCCGCCCGGAGCTGGAAGACGACGCAGGCTTTCGCTCTTTATGACCTGGCCGCGGCCGGCCGTCCCGAACCCGCCTACGCGGAAAAGCTGTACATCGAACGCGACAGCCTGCCGCTCTTCGGCCGGGCCTATCTGCTCAAAGCTCTCCATGCCGGCGGCGGAACCCTGGCCGCGCAGAACACGGTTCTCCAGGAACTGCTGAACTTGATCAAGGTCACGCCGGCGGACGCCCATTTCGAAGAGATCGACGACAGCGGCTTGCGCTGGATCTATTCCTCCAACGCTCGGACCACGGGCCTGATCCTTCAAGCTTTGCTCGAAGTCGGATCGGACCATCCTTCGATCCCCGCCGCCGCCAAATGGCTGATTTCCCAAAGAAAGACCGATCATTGGCAGTCCACCCAGGAGAACTTCTTCGTCTTTTACGCATTGAACGATTTCTATAAAACCTACGAAAAAGGCCGGGCCGATTTCAAAGCCGACATTTCCCTGGCCCAAAAGACGATCCTTCAGGAATCCTTCCGCTCGCCCAACCAGACGGCCAAGGCCGCCCTGCCTTTGACCGAATTCAAGCCGGGCAAGGATCTCTCGCTCAAGATCGCGAAAAGCGGCGAGGGGATCCTCTACTATGGAGCGCGGCTGACTTACGCCCCGAAGCAGAAGCTCGAGCCTCGGGAGGAGGGCTTCACCGTCTATAAAAAGATCGAAACGATCGACGGCAAGCCTCTCGACGTCGTCAAGGCCGGAACGCTGGTGGTCGTGACCGTCCAGGTCGTCGTCCCGAAGGAAAGCCTGTTCATCGTCGTGAACGATCCGCTGCCGGCGGGGTTCGAAGCCGTCAACGCCGGCTTCCTGACCGAAAGCGAAGAACAGCAACGGAAGCTCGACGAGCTCGGCGGCGAGGACGAGCGGATCTGGTGGCAAGGGTTCAACCACGTCGAGATGCATGACAACCGCGTGCTCCTGTTCGCCGATTCGCTCGGGGCGGGAATTCATACCTACCGCTACCTGGCCCGGGCTTTGGCCTTCGGTCAGTTCACCGCGCCGGGCTCCAAGGCGGAACAGATGTACGCGCCGGAGGTCTTCGGCCGCAGCGCCGAACAGACGGTGAAGATCGTGAAGTGAAACTCTCGAAAAGACAACGGGTCGTCCTTTTCGCCGGGCTGGGCGCTGTTTTTCTGCTTTGCCTGTCCTTCTACCTGCCCCTCTCGAGACAGCGCTTCGATCCAAAACCGGTGATCTCCATCCGCCTCGAGGACCGGAAGGGCGTCCTCCTGCGCGAGGTTCTCTCGGACGAAGGCGGACGCTGCCGCTGGGTCGGGCTCAAGGACATTTCTCCGGACCTGCTCTCGGCCACCCTGGCGTCCGAGGATCGCCACTATCTCGCCCATTCCGGCGTGAATCTCTACGCCGTTTTCCGGGCCTTCGTCCAAAACCTGAAGAACCAGAGGGTCGTGTCCGGCGCGTCGACGATCACCCAGCAGGTCGTCCGAAACGTCTACCATTTCCGTCGCAATCTCGTTTCCAAGATCCTCGAGGCTTGGCTGGCCGTCCGGCTCGAACACACGATGTCCAAGGACGAGATCCTGGTCCAGTATCTCAACCGGATCTCCTACGGCAATCAGGCCTTCGGCATCGAAGCGGCCAGCCGATTGTATTTCGATAAGTCCGCCTCGGACTTGAGCCTGGCCGAGGCCGCTTTCCTGGCCACGCTTCCCCGCGCCCCGTCGGAGCTGAATCCCTATCGTCACTTCCCGGCCGCGGACAAGCGCCAGAAGGAGCTGCTCCGGCGGATGAAAGACATGAGGCTCATCACCGCCGACCGAATGGAGCGGGCCCTTCAGGAGCCGTTGGGGCTGAGGACCGAGAAGGACAAGTTCCGGGCCCCCCATTTCTGTGATTTCATCCTTGAACGGATCCCGCGGGCGGAACGCCGGGCGATCGCGGTGATCCGGACGACGCTGGACTTCGGCCTCCAGGAAAAAATCGAGACGCTCCTCAAGGGCCACCTGGATACCCTCGAGAAAAAAGGGATCACCAACGGCGCCGTCGTCGTTCTGGACAACCGGACCGGGGAGATCCTGTCCCTGGCCGGCTCCCGCGACTTCTTCGACGAACGCCATGACGGCCAGGTGAACGGCGCCCTGGCCCTCCGCCAGCCGGGCTCGACCATGAAGCCTCTGACCTACGCCTTGGCCCTGGAGAAAGGCATGACGGCCGCCACCATCCTGGAGGATGTTCCGACCCAGTTCCTGACGCTCGAGGGAAGTTTCATGCCCGAGAACTACGACGAGAGATATCACGGCCCGATCCGCCTGCGCAGCGCCCTGGCCAGCTCGTACAACATCCCGGCCGTGTCCGTACTTCAAACCTTGGGCCCCGATCTGCTCTACAGACGGCTCAAGGAGCTCGGTTTCGCCAGCCTCCAAAAATCGCCCGACTTCTACGGCGTCGGCCTGACTCTCGGGAACGGCGAAGTGACGCTGCTGGAGCTGACGCGCGCTTACGCGACTCTGGCCAGAGGCGGATCGGCCATCGAGGACCGTTCCGTTCAAAGCCTGACCCTGAAGGACGGCTCGGAGCGGACGCCGCCCGGTCCCGCGGAGCCGCGCCCGGTCTATTCCCCGGGTGCCGCGTACATCATCACCAGCATCCTTTCGGACAAGGACGCCCGCGTCCCGACGTTCGGGTACAACTCGCCGCTCAACTTTCCTTTTGCCGTCGCGGCCAAAACGGGGACCTCCAAGGATTTCCGGGATAACTGGACCGTCGGTTATACGCCCCGTTTCACGGTCGGTGTTTGGGTCGGCAATTTTGACGGATCCCCGATGCAAAGCGTCTCGGGCGTGACGGGCGCCGGTCCCCTCTTCAGGGATATCATGCTCCTCCTGTCCCCCGGAGACTCGGGATCGTTCGAAGAGCCCCGGAACCTCGTCCGCGTCCGGATCTGTCCGCTGTCGGGAGAGCTTCTTTCGGCCCGCTGCCCGAGCGCCATCGACGAGATCTTCATCCCGGGCACGGCGCCGAAGGCCGTTTGCCGGCTTTCCCACGACAAAAACAAGATCAACGCGGCTCCCATCGTCCGCGGCCCCGGCCTTCCAAAGGACGACCTCATGATCGCTTTTCCCCGGGACGGCGACGTCTTCAAGCTCGATCCCGTCCTTCGCCGGGATTTTCAGAGCATCCGATTCAGGGCCGTGATATCGGACCGGATCGAGGTCCGAACCGTCGAATGGTGGGTCAACGGCCGGCCGATCGGGAGCGTCGATTCTCCGTTCGCGATGGCCTGGAATCTCGTCCCCGGTTCTTATACAATAAAGGCCCGGGCCGTTCTTCGATCGGGACGTCTCGAAAGTCGGCCGGTCCGGATCACGGTGATTTCCTAAACCTCAGAGGAGAGCCCAGGTTGAAACGACGCGACGCCTTGATCGCCCTCGGCGCCCTGAGCGTTCTTCCCCAAAAAAAACGACACGCCCAAGCAAGGAGTCAAACGATGAAAAAAGAGGTCAAGACGGACAAGGCGCCCCAGGCCATCGGGCCTTATTCCCAGGGCATCGTCGCCAACGGATTCGTCTTCTGCTCCGGCCAGATCCCGCTCGTCCCCGAAACGGGCGCGCTCGCCGCGGGAGCCATCGAGGACCAGACTCGGCAGGTCCTCAAGAACCTGTCGGCCGTTCTCGACGCGGCGGGCAGCTCGCTCGACCAGGTCGTCAAGGCCACGGTCTTCCTCCAGGACATGAACGATTTCGCGGCGATGAACAAAGTCTACGCGGAATTCTTCAAGGCGCCCTTCCCGGCCCGGGCCGCCGTCCAGGCGGCCCGCCTGCCGCGCGACGTCAAGGTCGAGATCGAAGCCGTCGCCATCCTGAAATAAACCGGATCGATCCTCCATGCCCCTGTATGAATTCAAGTGTCAAGCGTGCGGGCGCCGGTTCGAGGCGCTCGTCCGCATCGGCGGGGAGAACGGCGTCTGTTGCCTCGGCTGCGGCGGCCGGGACGTGCACAAGCTCATCTCCGCCTTCGGCATCGGCGGCGGCGCGAGCCGCCTTAAATCCACCGGGAGCGGCTGCGCGACCTGCTCGAGCTCATCCTGCAGCACGTGCAAATGAATGATGGACATCCGGATCGGCGTTGACACCGGCGGCACGTTCACCGATTTTGTGATCGTCGCCGACGGTCGGGTCTTCACCAAAAAGCTCCTTTCCACGCCCGCCGATCCGTCGCTCGCCATCCTCGAAGGCCTCCGGGAGTTCCTGGACGGAGGGGCGGCGCCGACGGTCATCCACGGGACGACGGTCGCGACCAACGCTCTCCTCGAGCGCAAAGGCGGCCGGATCGCCCTGCTCACGACCAAGGGATTCGAGGATATCCTGTCGATTGGGCGCCAGACACGGCGCCTCCTTTATTCTCTGGGGGGCGAACGGCGCAGGCCCATCGTCGATCGGAAGCACTGTTTCGGCCTCGAAGAGCGGACGACGGCGGACGGCCGGATCCTCAAGCGGCCCGAGCCCGGAGCGATCGCGGCCGTCCTCGACAAGATCGGGTCCCTAAATCTTGAGGCCGTCGCCGTCTCGTTCATCCATTCCTACGCCAATCCGGCCAATGAACGGGCGATCCTCATGGAGCTCAAGAAGCGCCGCTTATTGGCCTCGATCTCGAGCCGCATTCTCCCAGAATATCGTGAATACGAGCGGACCTCGACGACGGCCGTCAACGCCTATCTGATGCCGGTCCTGGACCGCTATCTCACCTCCCTCGAACGGAACATCGGCCGGGCCGAGCTCCGCGTTATGCAGTCCAATGAGGGCTATATTTCAGCCGCCAAGGCCAAGGCCGAACCGATCCGGACGGCGCTTTCCGGACCGGCCGGCGGAGTGGTCGGCTCGCTGTATCTGGCCAAGGCCGCCGGCCTCGACAAGATCATCAGCTTCGATATGGGCGGGACTTCGACCGACGTTTCCCTGATCGAAGGCCGGATCTGCCGGTCGAGCGAGAACGCCATCGGCGACTTTCCGGTCCGGCTCCCGATCATCGACATCCATTCCGTAGGGGCCGGCGGAGGTTCGATCGCCGCCGTGGACAAGGGCGGATCGCTCCGCGTCGGACCGCAGAGCGCCGGTGCGGATCCCGGACCGGCCTGCTACGGCCGCGGGGACCTGCCCACGGTCACGGACGCCAATCTCGTCCTGGGCCGCCTCGATCCGGACTTTTTTCTCGGCGGGACGATGAGCATCGATCCCGAGCGGAGCTTCCGGGTCGTCGCCGCCCTGGGACGCGTTATCCGCAAATCCCCCCACGAAACCGCCCAGGGGATCATCGACATTGCCAACGCCAATATGGAAAAGGCCATCCGGGTGATCTCCATCGAACGGGGCCATGATCCCCGGGAGTTCGTGCTCTTCTCCTTCGGCGGCGCCGGCGGCATGCACGCGGCCGACATGGCCGGCCATCTGCGGATGAAAGCCGTCATCGTTCCGAACAACGCCGGCGTGCTCTCGGCCTTCGGCCTGCTCCTGGCCGACTCGGTCAAGGACTATTCACGCTCGATCCTCAGGCCCGTCCAGAATCTCCGACCGGCCGAAATGGAATCTCTCTTCAAACCGCTCGAGCGACAAGGCCTGAAGGACATGGCCGATGACGGTTTCGGGCCCGGCGATCTTCTCCTTGAACGCTCCTTGGACATGCGCTATCTCGGCCAGTCCTATGAGATCAACATTCCTTTGGCCGGGATGAGGAAGACGGCCGAGGCGCTGCGGTCCGCGTTCCATCGCGCCCACCAAAGGCTTTATTCGTACACCCATCCGCACGGCCAGATCGAGATCGTCAACATCCGCCTCCAGGTCCGGGGGATCAGCGAAAAGATCAAACTGCGTAAAATGCCCGACTTCGCGGGACAGGATCCGCGCCGGGCCCTCCGCAAGAAACAGATCATGTTTTACTCCGGGAAAAAGATCTCGGGCTCCGTCTACGACCGGGCCCGCCTTTTCCCCGGCGCCCGAATCCGGGGACCGGCCTTGATCATTGATTTCGGATCGACGACGTTTCTTCCTCCCGGCCACGCCCTGCGCGTGGACGGCTACCTGAATCTCATTCTTCACAAGGGCGGGCGTTGAATGAAGGCTTACGATTCCATCGAGCTCGAGATCTTTAAGAACGCCTTCGTTTCCATCTCGGAGGAAATGGGCGCCGTTCTCGGCCGGACGGCCCTCTCCCCCAACATCAAGGAACGGAAGGATTTTTCCTGCGCCGTCTTCAATCGCCGGGGGGAAACGCTGGCCCAGGGCTCCCACATCCCCGTCCACCTCGGGGCGATGCCCCTCTCGGTCCGGGCCGCGATCCGGGCCCTGCCTTTCGAGGACGGCGATGTCGTCATCCTCAACGATCCTTACCACGGCGGCACCCACCTTCCCGACATCACCTGCATCGCCCCGATTTTTTTCGGAAAAAGGCTGGCCTTTTTCGCGGCCAACCGGGCCCATCATTCGGACGTGGGCGGAATGACGCCGGGAAGCATGCCCCTGGCCACGGAGATCTTCCAGGAAGGCCTGATCATCCCTCCCCTGAAGCTCATCCGCAAGGGGCGGCTCGACGAGGACGTCCTCCGCCTGATCCTGGCCAATGTCCGCACGCCCGACGAACGGCGGGGCGACCTCCTGGCCCAGTTGGCGGCCTGCGAAAAAGGCAAACAGAGGGTCCGCGAATCGGTCGAAAAATTCGGCCTGGGCAAGATCCTCAGCTATTCCTCGCTGATCCAGGACTACACCGAAAAATTCCTGAGGAAGACCATTCGGGCCATTCCCGACGGCGCCTACGCCTTCGAGGATTTCCTTGATGACGACGGCATCTCGGACGAGCCGGTCCGGATCCGGGTCGAGATCCGGATCCGGGGCGACCGGGCCGAGGTCGATTTCCGCGGCTCGTCCCCCCAGGTCAAAGGGGGCGTCAACGCCAACGACGCGGTCACCTGCTCGGCCGTCCTCTACGTCTTTCGCTCGCTGATCGTGGAGGACATCCCCTTCAATACGGGGCTCCTCCGGCCGATCAAGATCGTCGCCCCGCCGGGGCTGATCGTCAGCGCCCGCCATCCGGCCGCGACGGCCGCCGGCAACGTCGAGACGTCGCAGCGGATCGTGGACGTCCTCCTCGGGGCGCTGGCCAAAGCCATCCCCGACAGGATCCCCGCGGCGAGCCAAGGCACCATGAACAACATCGCCATCGGCGGCTTCGATCCGGCCAAGGCCAAGGCCTTCGCTTATTATGAAACGATCGGAGGCGGCATGGGCGCCAGCCGGGAGAACGCCGGACTGAGCGGCGTCCATACGCATATGACCAACTCGCTCAACACACCGCTCGAAGCCCTCGAACATTATCTGCCCCTCAGGATCCGGACCTATGCCCTGCGCAAAGGATCCGGCGGCCGCGGCCGGAATCCCGGCGGAGAAGGCCTCGTCCGCGAATATGAATTCCCGATCCCGGCCCAGGTCACGATCATGTCCGAGAGGCGGAAATTCCGGCCTTATGGCCTGCGGGGCGGTTCGCCCGCCGCCTCCGGAAAAAACGTGCTCTATACGGATGGAAAAAAGATCGTCTTGAAGTCCAAGGTCAACCTGACCGTCAAGCCCGGCGATGTCCTGAGAATTGAGACACCGGGCGGAGGCGGCTATGGCCGCCCGCCCAAAAAACGATAAAAAGCCGGTCATTCGCCCCGGTCCCGGGGGTCAATAAATGATTTTTTTGAGCTTCTTCTTTTCGATCAGAAGCTGTCCCTGGTAAGAGACGTAGCTGAGGAGGATCAAGACCCGGTCCTGGTCGGTCAGATCCTTCTTGAAGATGCCCCGGAGGCCCTTGAGAGGGCCTTCGACGACCTCGATCTCGTCGCCGACTGCCGGCTCCACGCCGTACTTGGCGAACTCGATATAGCCGTCGATCTCGCGCGCTTTCATCTCCCTGATGATATTGTCGTCGAGCGCGATCGGCCCTTCGTCGTTGCCGACGATGCGCTTCACCCCGCGCGTGTACTTGACCAGCTTGTACTGGTCGGGATAGCTGAAATAAATGAATTGATAGCCGGGAAAGAACGGTTTGACCCGGTTCCCGTCGCGGTACTTGGGCGTGTAGACCGTGATCCCTCCCTCATGGAAGAGCTTTTCGACGTCGAATTCCTTCTTGGACTTCGTGCTGATGACGTACCACTTTTCCATGGCGATCCATTCAATCCTTGTCCGTCAAGCCGAGAGTCCGATAGACCTCGGGTCGCCGATCGGGCAGGAAATGCCGCTTGGCCTGGGATTTTTCGATCAGGCCGAGATCGCAGTCGGCGAAGAGAATGGACTCTTCGTCGCGCGGGGCCCGGGCGATGACCTTCCCGAACGGGTCCGTGACGAAGGACTCCCCCGAAAAATGGAGGACGGTTTCCTTGCCGACGCGGTTGACCAGAGCCGCGAAATATCCGTTCTGGAGCGAGGCGATCTGCAGCTCTCCCTCGTAGACGCCCTCCCCCCACTCATCCAGGACGCCCGCCTGCGGGACGAAGACGATCTCAGCGCCAAGGAGCCCCAGCCCGCGCATGTATTCGGGAAAATGACGGTCGTAGCAGATGGCCACGCCGACCTTTCCGACCTTCGTCTCGTAAACGAACTTGGAGTTGTTCCCGGGCGAATAATAGCCCTGTTCATGGAATCCGGGACCCTCCATGATATGGACCATGCGCGTCGTCCCTAGAAGTCGGCCGTCGGCATCGATGACGGGCGATGAATCGAACGTGGAATCGCCGTCCCTCTCGAACAGGTTGAGGACGACGGCGGCGCCGTGCCGTTTCGCCAGCGCCGAGAATTCCTCGGTGAGCGGTCCCGGTACGGGCTGGGCGTAGGCCCGGAATTCCGGATTGTCGCGGCTCGGGACCCGGGGGAGGAAGGGCAGGAAGGCGAGCTCGGCAAAGGCGATGAGCTGCGCGCCTCCCGCCGCGGCCTGACGGAACGCGGCCACGCCCCGGCGCAGATTATCGTCCACGTCCGCGGACGCGCGCTGTTGGATGAGAGCGATCTTCATGACGGGATTTCCGATGGGCCGCGCGGCTCTTTCAAATCTCGACGTGTTCCTGGATCTTGGCCGGTTTCTTCGGAATGGGCCTGCCGAGGACCTTGTGCCCCTCCTTCGTCAACAGAACGTCATCCTCGATCCGGATACCGCCGAAATCCCTGTATCCCGCGAGCTTGTCGTAGGCGATGAAATCGGTGAACTTGCCTTCCTTTTTCCATTTGTCGATCAAGGCCGGGATGAAATAGATCCCCGGCTCGACGGTCACTACGTAGCCCGGCTTGAGCTCCTTGGCCAGGCGGAGATAGGCCAGGCCGAACTGCTTGCTCCGCTGGACCGTGTCGTCGTAGCCGACGTGGTTCTCACCGAGGTTCTCCATGTCGTGGACGTCGAGGCCGAGCATATGACCCAGGCCGTGGGGAAAGAAAAGGGCGTGAGCGCCCTGGAGGATCGCCTCCTCGACGTCGCCTTTTATCAGCCCGAGGTCTTTCATGCCGTTGGCGATGACCCGGGCCGTGGCCAGGTGGATTTCCCGGAATTTAAGGCCGGGCTTGATGGCCTTGATGGCTGTTTCCTGGGCGGCTAGGACGATCTCGTAGACCTCCTTCTGCTTCGCCGTGAACTTGCCGCCGACCGGAATGGTCCGGGTGATGTCCGCGGCGTAATGGAGCGGCGACTCGGCCCCGGCGTCGACGACGAGCAGATCGCCTTTTTTAAGGAGATTGCCGTGAGCGTGATTATGGAGGATCTGCCCGTTCTTGGTCAGGATGGTCGGGAAGGCCGTGGCGCCCCCGTCGGCGATGGCGATGCCGTCGATGCGGCCGGCGATGTCCTTTTCCCAGATGCCCGGCTGGGCCATGTGCATGGCCGTGATATACATTTTAAAGGTCGTTTTGAGGGCGATCTCGATCTCGGCGATCTCGTCTTCGGATTTCAGGGAGCGCTGAGCCACGACGGCCCGGACCAGAGCGCTGGAGGCTTTAGCCTTGGCCTCGTCGGGTTTGATGCCCAACAATTTCTCGAGCTTGATCAAGTGTTCGGGCCGGTACGGGGGCAGGAAGTGGACGGGTCTCCCCTTCGCCAAAGCTTCCTGAAGGACGCCGGGAAGATCATTCAATGACGCCGTCTGTTTGACACCGACGTCCTCGGCCCGGTCCTTGACGGTCGGCAGATAGCCCATCCAGATGATGTCCTCGATGTCGATATCGTTGCCGAAAAGGATGTCCTTTTTCTCGTCGACGTCGATGACTCCGGCCAGCCCCGGCGTGTCCAATCCGAAGAAATAAAGGAACGAGCTGTCCTGGCGGAAATGATAGGAATTGGCGGCGTAGTTCATCGGGCTGTCCTCGTGGCCGAGCAACAGGATCAGTCCCGATGACACCTGCTTTTTTAAAAGATCGCGTCTTTTGATATAGACTTTGGGGTCAAACATGAGTTCTCCTTTCGTAGAAATCTAGTGTTGCGTATCAATAACAGCTGTACAATAATCCTGGAATTGTCATTCCCGCGAAAGCGGGAATCCAGATTAAAAAGACTGGATTCCGGATCAAGTCCGGAATGACTACATTGGTAAGTCATTGCTGATACACCACACTAGCGATACCATGAATCTTCGAACGGCATGAATTTAACAAAATAGGGGTTGCAAGTCAAAAGACGACGGATCTTGTGTTGAACGGGATGAGGCCTACGCCTCATTTATCAGGGGAGAAAATCGTATTCAAGATGGTAGCGAGGGTTGGATTTGAACCAACGACCTCCGGGTTATGAGCCCGACGAGCTACCAAATTAACGTTCTCCTAATTCACTGAAAATAAAGAGACAACGGGAGCCGGGCTGACAACTGATTTCTCCGTGTGTCTGTGGTGTGTCCATTCTTCTCCGGATTTAGGCTCTAAAAGCTCGATCGCTCGGCGTCTACCGGAAGATCTCGGGCCCTCAGGGTCCGGGTCTTCCTCGGCCTCTCTATTTCCCTCGATTCGTGTTGACAAAATTAGCTTAAATGTGAAAATCACGGCTGTCTAATCATAAGTTGAACAAAGATAATTGGTTAGCGTCATCGGCTATCGAATCATGATCGTCCGAAAACGTAAGCAGTTGATTCAATGGGATTTTCTCGAACGCGGTCACGCTCAAG
>Ga0315288_10007536_pt1 | contig 13785 bp, 27 predicted proteins | sample YL17G11_20_MG_FD_203454 | JGI IMG/M metagenome (GOLD analysis project Ga0315288, IMG submission 203454) | Sediment microbial communities from Yellowstone Lake, YNP, Wyoming, USA - YL17G11_20 | ecosystem: Environmental > Aquatic > Freshwater > Lake > Sediment | place: USA: Wyoming | collected...
ATGATGCAGACAGTTTCGAATCGATCGAACAGGAATATATGGGAGAGACCATTCTTGACGGTAGAGAGATCTCCAATAAGGATTTTAAGAAGCTCCTAGAACAGATGGAAGCTAAAGGAACTGGATCGCATTGGATGGGAGAAAAGTTAATTCGTAAGATTGATTATACAAAATAATGCCTAAAGAAGTAATAGAACACGTTGATATTTTAGGACAACCTTTGGTAGAAGGTAGCTATGTCGCCATTTCCCGTGGAAATGCAATGTATATCTGCCGGATAAAAAAAATTACTCCAAAGATGATGAGAGCCGCACCGCTTACCGGCTACTGCCATAGCCCCGATGGTTGGCTAATTTATTCGCAAAACTCAGTTTTATTATCGGGACAAGATGCAATGGTATACATATTAAAATATTCAGGTATATGATGGATAAAGAACCTGTTGATTATTTCAATCAACCTATCATTATAGGATCTAAAGTATTAGTGACAGTAGTGGGTGGCCTTAAGGTGTGTGATGTCAAAAAGATAAACAAGAGTACAATAGGTGTAACTGTTGAAAAGTATACGGCCGGTTCGATCTACAGAGTCAAACCACAAGACAGCATATTACTCTCAGGTGAAGATTTAATGTTACATGTATTAAAAGGAAATTCTAAATGAGAAAATTATTTTATATGGGACTCGAGTCCTATGAAGCACGTTACACATTACAATTGCAGGATTGGAACGAACGTGTATTCAAACGTCGTAATATTGGTTACGAACTTATTACAGGTTCGGAGTTGACTTCAGATAAAAAAATTGTTACAGGTAGTGTATTGGATGCACATGGTCGCACATATTACAGCATGATGCAGACTGCCAACCTAATCAAACTGATGAAGGAAGGTAAGGTTACCTCTGAGGATGTTATCTTCTATGAAGATATGTTCACACCTGGTATAGAAAGCTTGCCCTATATCTTGGAACAAGTGCCACTCATGTATAGGCCGCGTGTTTATGTTAGATGTTTAGCTCAATCCATTGACCCCGATGACTTTGTAAATCGTGAAGGTATGGCACATTGGATGCGCCACTTCGAAAAGATGGTAGACGAGTTTGTAACAGGTATTCTTGTTGCAAGTGAAGAAATGGTAGCACACCTGCGCATTGCTGGAATGAAAGCACCGATCTATGTCACAGGTTTACCATTTGGTAAAGCAGAGGTTCTAAGCCGTGTTTCTGAAGTAAACCCATTGAATCAACGAACCAAACGAGTTGGTTTCGCCGCACGCTGGGATGATGAGAAGCAACCAGATTTTTATATGGATTTAGCAGAGGCAACTTACATGATTCTACCCAAAGTAGAATTTGCAGTGTTCTGTGGTCATCCAGAATTAAAGAGTAATAATCCAAAATATGTAGAGCGAGCAAAGGCACTGGAATGTGGCAATACCGCCAACTTTAAGATCTATACAGGGTTGAAAAAGAATGATTATTACAAATTATTAGCTGATTCTACCGTTTTATTCAATTGTGCGCTTCAAGACTGGGTAAGTAATACGGTAAGCGAGGCTGATACATTTGGCACACTCACTTTATATCCAGCATATAGAAGTTTTCCAGAAGTGTTTGCTAATAATGCTCAAAATATGTATATCCCGTGGAGTATTGATGATGCAAGAATTCGTTTATTGAATATGATTAACGGGCCATTGAGTTATGAGACTGGCGCAGTAAGTGATTGGCAAGATGGAACCATTGATCGTACATTGGATATTTTCCAGGGTAAGGGTGAACAATGGGCAAGAAATGGTAATGATTATAGAAAATATGTAGCAAAGGCAAAATTTTAATATGAAACGTTTTGTATTTCAAGTTATAGTAGAAGAAGGTAATGATGAATTTTGGGAAGGGGTTGAACAGGATCCCGGACGGGGCATTGTAGATCTACATACTATGATTAAGGAATGCCTTGGTAGTACAGGATTAGATGATGCAGAAGTTAAACTTATAGAATATACAGACAAATAAGGAAATAATATGAAAAGAGATGGACACGAAAATACAGCATTCTTCATTGGCCCAGAAGTGGAACACACTCCGGCCTTTTCAAGGAAGACATTGTTTGTAGTTGGTCAACAGGATGTAAATGAAATTTTGAAATTGGTTAAAGAACATAAGGCGACACATGTCTTTATGGGTGCAAATCATTCGTTTAATGGCATTTCCGATGCATATTGGGATATGACAATAACAGCATTACTTGATAAGGGTTTTTGGGTAACGCTGGATTACCAGGCACACCTTCACGAGAAAGTGTTGACTATGCTGAGCAAGGGAATTTGGCAATCACGCTTGTTTGTCCCAATGTTAAGTGTTCGCATTCCGCATGTTCAAACATCAAGTGTCAATTTAACCATTAAGATTGATGACGTTGATTTTAAGGCAACCAATGCTGGTGTATGGTGTTTAAATCATCACGAAATCACCGACAGCAATCGTTTCACTGATTGGATCGACTATGGAACTGATGTTGTTATTCAAGGCGAAAAGAAAGAAGCACCGATGCCACCAAATGTTGCAACAGAAATGCGTGAAATACGTAACCCCGTTGAACTAAAGGCATTAGTTGAAACACAAAATGACCAGATGTTAGGACTTGACGCTGATGCTAAATCCTCACTCAAACAAGATACAGCAGAAATAATCTTATCGGCAATTGATATCAAAACTCCGATAGATGCAGCAGAAGCATACGCAGCAGGTGCTAAGGAAGATCCGTTGGGTAAAGAAGGTAGCAAGAAAGGTACAAAGAAGAAATGATTAACGGAAGACAAATTTTTGTAACTTTCTTTAAAGAAGGTATTCATCGCTACCCGGATGCCCCAGTAGGTGTAGAATTTTTACGTAGCCCACATAGGCATATTTTTCATTTTAGAGTTGATGTAGATGTTTTCCATAACGATCGTGATATTGAGTTTATTCTTTTTAAACGAGAACTCGAGGCACTTTATTCCGCAGCAATACTACAGGTAGATTACAAAAGTTGTGAAATGCTCGCAGAGGATTTAATTGATTACATATCTAAAAAATATCCTGGCAGGAAAATCTCAGTCGAAGTTAGCGAAGATGGAGAAAATGGAGCAACCTTGCATTTTAAACCTGATGCATAAATTTGATAAGAAATATAAGACCGTTGTTAGATGTAAATCTACACCAGAATATATGAGTATGTTAGAGTGGGTAAATTCAAATAGTTATGGTGCAGTGGATGTATGGTTCCATGATGCACCAGTAGTAATGATAGATATAGCATTTGAAAATATAGATGACGCATTGGTTTTTAAAATAAAGTATTCAATATGAGCTCAGAATCAGCATGTGGTGACCCAACTATTTTTGGCTTACCAAATCCAAATTTCATAGGTGGACTTGGAACAACAATAAGCTCTGGCACAATCTGGAATTCTACACTCGATATTAATCTCCCCGGAGATGAAAATTTCAAGAAAGTTATAGAACGCATTGAAGAGATTGAAAAACGCCTTCTTATTGTTGTTCCGAAAGAAGAATTATATGAAAAATATCCTGCGCTAAAAGAAGCCTACGATCATTACAAGGTCATTGAAGCAATTGTTTATAATGAAAATAGGAAAAAATAATGCCATATACATTTGACAAAACAACATCGGCCTGGAGACAACAACAAAGAGGCAGAAATACCGAGGACGTAGTTTCTGCCCTCGAGGAACGTATTAGAACCCTTGAAGAGCGTATGCTAATTATTGATCCACCAACTGCAATTCTTGCTAAGTATCCTGCACTTGCTGAAGCTTATCGCGAGTATAAAATTGTCGAAAAGTTAACAATCGGATATGATCAAACATAAAGTATTAATCACTGGTGGTGGTGGATTTATTGGAACTCAGGTAGCATGGGAATTATCAGATGCTGGACACGATATTACAATAGTAGATAAAAATAAACCAACTCATAATTTTCCAGGAATCTATTGTGTATCTGATTATCTCGATTATTTTAGTAATCCCGATAATAACACCGAATTTGACACCGTAATACATTTAGCGGCAGAACACTTAGTTGAACAAAGTGTGACTGAACCAGAGAAATATTACACAAATAACGTGGTAAAAATGAAGGCAATGCTTGATATTATGATCGAGCGTAAGATCAAAAACATCGTCTTTAGTTCAAGCGGAAATACATATGGTAGGCAGGGTGGCAATGGTTTCCTTACTGAGGATTTATACTATGATCCCGAAAATCCATATGCAAGCACTAAAGTTGCAGGTGAACTTTTAATCAAGGATTATGCTAAGGCATATGGATTGAAGTATGTAACCTTTCGTTATTTCAACGCTGCTGGAGCAGATCCGGCGTGTCGTTTTGGATATGTTCAACGACCAGCTACACACGTAATTCCAATTCTCTGTAATAAAATACTTAAAGGAGAGATATTTCAATTATTTGGAACAGATTATCCAACAAAGGACGGCACCTGTGTTCGCGATTATATCCATGTAGCTGATTTAGCAAGAGCACATAATCTTTCATTAGGATTATTTGATAATAAACTAGCAAATCAAACATTCAATATTGGATGTGGAAGTGGTGGTGTTAGTTTATTAGAGCTCATGAAAGCAACTGGTGAGGTTGTGGGCAAGGAGCCGATTATACAATATTGTGATAGACGTGTCGGCGATCCGGCAATTCTTACAGCAGATATAACCAAAGCAAAGAATATCTTAGATTGGGTTCCACGATATAATATTAAAGATATGATTCAACATGCGTGGAATTGGGAACAGAAATATGAAACAAGTAAATGATCATCAGGAAGAATGCCTAAATATTCTTCAAGAAGAATGTGCTGAAGTAATTCAGGCAGCATCTAAGATTAAGCGTTTTGGCCTAATTGGAAAACCAACAAATACTACCAAGACCAATAGGGAAAGTCTCGAAATGGAATTAGGAGATGTATTAGCATTGATTGACTTGGTAAAAGCTGCCGGGCTTGGTGTCACAGAGGAAGGAATCGAACGTGCAAGGGTTGATAAGATGCAGAGGCTTTCTCGTTTCATGCACACATGGCCTCAGGTATTGGAGATAAAATGAGCAACTGGATAGACTACTTTAAAAAGAAGATAATGAATCAACCAATCACTACAATTGGTTCGACACCGAACATGGGTGTAATTTCTGGAAATTTAACAACTGTTGGCGCAACTGGCTGGATTTCACCAACCCCTCAAGCATACAATCAATCATACAATATAACATCCCAAAGTAACGGAAATATGCCAAGTACGGTTATTGGTGGGACCGCTATAGGCAACGCCCATACCACCGGATTTAACACTGTTACATTCAATCCGGTACCTTCCAATATCTTTACTGCATATAGTAATTCAAGCAAAGAAATTGTTAGATTAAATGCCGATGGTTCGGTAGTCTGGAACGGAGAAATAGATGTCGATGCCGCTGCTGAAGCATTTGGCCGATCTATAACAATAGGAGCAGAAATATCGGCAGGTATTACTAAGAGAGTAAAACTTAAGATGCGGGATAGTGTCTTTGAAGATATTATTTCTATTGCTAAAGAAAAGGGTCCGTTGAGTGCTGAAGAGTTGACTTATATATTGGAAGCATCTAAAATAGTAGAGAAGCTAAAAGGCGGAAAAGAATAATGTTTGGAACTAATCAAATTGTCGGCCAGAAATACTTTAAGAATGCTCCATCAAATAGTTTATTTGTTACCAGCATGTTCTTTACTCTTCAGGGCGAGGGACCATTTAATGGAATGCCGGCACTTTTTATTCGTTTAACGAAATGTAATCTTGCGTGTTCCTTTTGTGATACATTCTTTGATGATGGTGACTGGATGACCTTTGATGAGATTGCTGTAAGGGCAACTTCCACAATTAGAAAATATTGGACCGACAAGGCGCAGGAAGTTCCACAATGGGTTGAACCAGACAGCAAAGAATTAATTGGATCATTTCCTCGTGTAGTATTAGTAGTAACTGGTGGTGAACCTCTACTACAGAAAAATCTTATAGATTTTCTAAACTACGCACAATTTAGAATGCGCGGTTCTATGTTTGGCAACATGCAAATTGAGAGCAATGGCACCGTTAATCAGGATGTTCCAGAACATGTAACATTAGTTTGTAGTCCAAAGTGTTCTGAAAAGAATGGTGTGGCGACAAAATATCTTGCACCAACAGAACTTATTCTTAATCGTGCTGATTGTCTAAAATTTGTTATGTGTTCACCACATGTAAGCTTGGACAAGGAGAGTCAGACCCCGGAATTGTCCGATATGTTTAGACGGGCAGAAGTGGGTATAAGTATGAATCCATACAGTACAATCCCTGATTGGGCCCACGACTGGAAAAAGAGGACTGGTAAAGAAATTTTCTGTAGTCCAATGAACATCTATAACTCCTTTCCGCAAAAGATTAAACTTCTCCATGCGGAGAACAAAACTATTACAATGGAACAACGTTCTACTGTAGATGAGATTATTAGTTTTTGGGAACCTGGCTTACTCAATCTCGAAGATAATCAAACCAACCATGAATACACAGCTAAATACTGCATGGAGCACGGCTTTAGATTGAACCTCCAAATGCATTTATATGCATCGTTGGCGTGAAATATCACAACAAGCAAAAGAAATTTAGGCTTGCTGAATGGGCTGTAGCGCCACCGCCAAATATGTTTAATGTTCAGGAAGCAAAAAGGTGGTGTCAACAGCATCCAAGTAAATGTAAATTTTACTTTCATTATACAAATATACGCTGGTGGTTTGAAGATAAGAATGATGCTTTACATTTTGCATTAGTGTGGAGTGGTAATATAAAATGAACGAAGATTATAGTTGGGATATAGATCCAGAAGATAGAATGTATATCGTGATTAAACACCACGGTAAGAAATTATTTAGATTCTGGCTTGGTGAAGCAATAGAATCATCTAACAGAACAGAGATTATGAAACACATTAGGGAATGTGATAGGTCTCCCTGGCTTAAAAGATGGCACGAATCTGCCATGGATGAAGAAGTTAGAATTTTACAGGGAAAGAATTAAGATAGATAGCCATCACAGATTGGCAATCCATATTAGTCGATCAGATTTGGAAATTTATTTCTCACGGTCAGATTTGGAAATTTAGATATCAATCCTGTATAAATATTACAGGTAAAAAGGAAAAATATGTTTAAGATACCGTTTAAGTGGATGCCCGGATCATATGGTCTTAAGGGTCGCACTAGAGATATGGCACAGGCAGAATACGAGCTTACAGGTTATGAACTTGAGAAACGTATACTCGAAATTAAGCATGTTGACCTCAGCAGCAACGACTTCAGGGAGAAGCTGTGGGAGATTGAACTACGATATGGTAAGATTGATCAAGATCAATACCATCGTTATCTAATAGAGCTCATTAAAGATCCAACACAGAAGGAATTAGCACTATTAGAATTAGATCACCGTGCTGGTAAGGTTAAGGAACTTGAATACACAAAACAACTTGCTACGCTTAAGGGTGAGCCTTGGGTTAACGTAGTAAATATGGACTTTACAAAAAAATCTTCGCTCGAAGGTAGCTTTGAACTCGACTGGAATGAGCATTTTGTGAATAAACTCGAAGCAGAAGGATACACTGGACTCACTCCAGACAATATCGTTAATCAGTGGTTCATGGAACTCTGTAGAAATATTGCTATGGAGGAATTCGATGGCACCGGTGATTTCACTGCTGACTCGGAAGCCAATCTGGATGCCGTAAAGCGTTGGAGTGCAGGAACGAAGCCCTTGGCAGGAGGCCGCCGCGGCTACCAATAATGTCGATATTCTGGAATAGGAAAAGGCATGTTCATGCATTCAAATATAAGATGCATCAGAAGCTAAGTCCTTTCTGGAAACTTGTCTGGAAATGGTATCCTTGTCCGGGGTGCATCATGCACGATGTGAATCCACGCAGACAAGAAATCCTTTTTGAACATTATTACAAACGACCACAAAAATCGTGGATGATATATTGGAAATCGCATCCCTTAGAATATAAGAAACTTTTAGAATCCACTAAGAGATGAATAATACACTTTCAATAACAATATTACCAGACGGCTGTGTTAAAACTGAAATCCTTACATCGGACCATGTTTTATGCATGGAAATACATAGAAATGGATTATCTGATGCTAAAATATTGACTAAACTCTCAGATAAGAAATTCTATCAATATTTTAGGGGTGAATGGCATATTACATTCATCGATGACCGCCATGTTATCACTCGTTCTACTTTTGAGGTTGCGGTTGACGCAGCACAAGATTATATCTTTAGACGAGATAATTCAGAGGACTATAGTGGGTATTGTTGACTCTTAGTCCAAAATCCTTTATAATAGTGTAATGCATTGTTTTATTCACACCGATGGCCACAATTTGTTCCATCGCCAAATCAATATGACCAATCCTGCGTTGGGAATTGACAACATGATTGGTATGGCCTTTCATATGATTATTCATAGTATGCGAAAAGAATATTCAAAATGGAATGGTACCCATACCGTCTTCTATCTTGAAGGTCGCAGCTGGCGCAAGGATGTCTATCCTGATTATAAGGCTAATCGCAAAGTCGCATTCGCACAACAAACTGCCAGGGAACAAGAAGACCATTTATTGCTTGTAGAAGCTTTCGATGATTTTGTTGAATACCTAAATTCAAAGACCAATATTACCGTGCTTCAGAATCCACGTGCTGAAGCAGACGACATGATTGCTGTTTTCATTGCAGCTCACCCGGATGATAAACATATCCTGATCAGTTCAGACTCAGATTTCTTTCAATTGCTCCGACATCCTAATGTGATGCTCTACGATCCCGTTAAGGATATTCAGATTCGTCAAGATGGAATCTATGATGATGACGGTAATAAATTAGCCTTCGTGGTCGATAGCAATGCTAAAATCAAAGTAGGTAAGCTTGATCCAGATTTCGTGTGTGAAGAAAAATGGTACGAGTGGGCACTTTTTCTAAAATGTGTACGTGGTGATGGCACCGATAATATCTTCAGTGCTTACCCCGGTGTCCGTCAAAATGGTACTAAGAAACAAGTAGGAATCCGTGAAGCATTTGAAGATGTAAGTAAGGGATACGCTTGGAATAATTTTATGATGCAGAAATGGGTTGATCACAATCAGGCCACTCAGATCGTCAAGGAACGTTATGAATTCAATCGTATGCTTATTGACCTTGACCAAATCCCAGATGATGTAAAAATCAGTTGCCTTGAAATTATTGCAACCGAAACCGAAAGAAAGAATATTCCTGCTGTAGAAATTGGCACCGCCTTTTTAAGATTCTGCGGTAAGTGGGCACTAAAACGGATTGGCGACAATTCGGCAGGATTTATGCCGATGCTCAAATCAAAATATAAGGACTAAATATGAGTGTGAAACTTAAACCGATTACATTAACCTCGTGGCTTGTCCTCGGTGACACCGATGAAACTCGTATTGGACTCTTAACTGAAATCCGAGACAAGTATGTATTAATGGCACAAGGGGAAAAGAAATCCTTCTTGAATCGCAAGGAAGTCAATACATACTTTGAAGAAAATATCTTTGATAATGTGGCAGAACCTGTTGCGGAAGCTGAAGTTCAAAAGGATTATTACATCAATGGATATCCTGTTGATTTTGATAGGCCAAATGAAGTTATCATCAAAGGCAATAAATTACCACTCTTTAGCAAAAAAGCGACAAGTGATGTGTATTATAGTGCAGGACACTATTGTCTAAACTTCCCAAAGAATTGGATGCCTGCATATTGTCCTAAACTCTCTACATTAGAAACTTATGAATTTGCGGGACCATTTAAGACCGAAATGGAAATGCGTTCCAATTTGGTCAAGCTCCGCAAAGAAAAATCAAATAAGAAATAATAAAAAGATGAGTGAATTTCAGAAACTAAAACAACGCCTAAGAAATATAGGTAAGAATACAACGGAATATAGAATGACCGTTGAAGAGGCAAAAAATCTTATAGTTGAATTTGAGACTATAGGTGCCAAACAAGAAAAACCACAGACCGAAGTGGTGCTCAATGAACCCACCATTATAATAACTCGAACATTGGATGGTGGCGCTTTATAAAAGGATCTCCGGGTCCTTTTTTTATATCCCGTTTGAAATCCTATTAAACTCCTATTTTTTGATAAATATATGTATAGTTATCGGAGAATAGAAATGTCCAGACCCAAACCTCAGATTTTACTCGAGAATGTAAATACAAAGAATTATAAGGCCGAACAGGTTCTTAATGCAGACGCTATTTATGCAGTATTTTATCAAGGCAAGCCTATAAATCTGCGAACACTTAGTCACCTAATTTCATATCCGGGACCTAAGTATAAGAAGGTAAGTTTTTCCAATTCGGGACACGCATTTAATCTTGCAGAAAGATTAAATAAGCTTTTCAAGACTACTGAATTTGCAGTGTACAAACTTACCAATGGTGAAATTTTTACAGAGGCTTCTGATTAAGGCATTGAATCCATAAAATAGTCTGGATACATTTTTGCGAATTTTCGCATTATCAGACCAGCAATTGCATTAGCTTCATTCTCGGTTGAACTTCCATCAGAGCCATCTAATTCATCACCATCCATCATTTGTTTCCAGTGTACCAGTTCGTGGGCTAAGGTGCGCATAACATCCATAGGATGTCTGCCTTTAGTTACAACTCTAACACTTTCGCCATTGAATTCGCCAAATGATGTCCCATCACCGACCGCATCATCGTCGACCATTTCAATGGGTGGCAGTTCATCAATCTCGAGTTCGTGCTTGCACAATTGTAACAAGTGTGTTATCATTGATTCTACAACTGCTTCTCTTATCCTCATACTACTATTTATCATGAAAACACTTATAGAAGCTATTTCTCTGTTAGGAGCAATTTTAGGATCTATTATTTTAGCATTAAATCTTCCCTGGTCGGGATGGGCATATATTCCATTCCTATTGTCAAATATTGCAACCATTTATCTCTTAAAATCGAGCAATGCGCCTAAAGTAATCGGCTGGCAATGTTGGTTTTTTATTGCAATCAATCTTGTTGGAATAACGAGATGGCTTCTCTAATAAATAGTAATATGAATCTATTGAAGATAGCTATCTTCGCCGAAATTAAAACCAAGCACGAAGAAGCAACACCATTAAGTGATGAACAATTAAATAATGTATTGTTTCACCACCCAGATGGATTGCGTCTATCTTTAACAGGATTCAGAATAGTTAAGAATATTTTTACAGCATATTCCTTTGAACTTCCGGACACGATAAAATCCAAACACCAGCGCAGTTTAGGTAAATTAGAATATCCATATTTCCTTACCAAGAGTAGATTGATTCTATTTTCGGAAATGGATGCCGCGGTAATCAAATTACACGGTGGAGTACAAAGTTTCTTAGAAGCCTTTTGTTTTGTAGACGAGTAGTTAGTTGTATGCTATAATTACATCATGATCTTCGATACCATCAAATTCGGAATATTTACGGCAGATGATTTCATCGATGCCCAAATCACCGGTGACTTCACCAAATTCACTGCTCTACCAATTGATATCAGGAAGAAGTTTATTTCTGATGTGATTGATTTACATCCAAATAAAGAAAGCAACAACTTCAAACAAGCCGCATTTGATTTCTTAGATGGAAAGATAACTGAAAAGCAGTTTCGTGATGCTTGGCGTGAATATTGGTGGGATTCGTCGCTGGCGGTGGCGGTGGCGGTGGCGGCGGTGGTGGCGGCGGTGGTGGCGGTGGAATATTTCCACCCATACGCCAAACACCTAAACAAAGTGATACAGGAGAATGAATGATCTTCGATACCATCAAATTCGGAATATTTACGGCAGATGATTTCATCAATGCTCACAACACCAACGACTTCTGCAAAATCACTGCTCTACCAATCGATATCAGGAAGAAGTTTATTTCTGAAGTGATTGATTTATATCCAAATAAAGAAAACAAAAACTTCAAACAAGCCGCATTTGATTTGATTGATGGGAAGATAACTGAAGATCAGTTTCGTGATGTCTATTGGAAATATCGGTGGGCGTCGCCGCGCTTCGCGGCGGTGGCGGTAGCGGTGGCGGTGGTGGCGGATATGGAGGTGGAATATTATCGCCCCCAACTCGAACAACACGCCTCACTTCTAAATAAACTGATACAGGAATATCAGTCATGATCTTCGATACCATCAAATTCGGAACATTTACGGCAGATGATTTCTTTACTGCTCAAAAATCCGGTGACTACTCTAAGTTTACTGCTCTACCAATTGATCTGCGAAAGCAGTTTATTTCTGATGTGATCGATTTACATCCAAACCAAGAAAGAAACATCTTCAAACAAGCCGCATTTGATTTTATTGATGGGAAGATAATCGAAAAGCAGTTTCGTGATGCCTGGTGGAAATATTGGTCGGTGGTGGAGGTGGTGGGGGTGGTACAGGTGGCGGTGGTGGCGGTGGTGGCGGTGGTGGCGGCGGCGGTTTCGGCGGGGGAGATGCCGGACGAATATTACCGGCCATACTTCGAACAACACGCCAAACACCTAAATAAAGTGATACAGGAATATGAAAGATCTTGAAAAATCATACGATGAATTATTCGAGGCATTGACTCTCGAACCTGCTCGTGTGGTTGCTAAAACCCCGCCCTTTCAAGGATTCGGTCCAGATCCTAAACTTTGGGGATTTTACGGTCCGTGGAATGTTCCTGCAAAATGGAATCCATTAGATCATTACGATATCGAATATCGTGGTAAGGATGACAAACTTCATAGAATATTCGGCCCTGCCTATGTGAGCACATTGTATAATGTGGAGGCATGGTATAAGGATGGACTGCGACATAGAGAGGGTGGACCAGCATATATCCATAAAGGAACAATGGTTTGGTTTTATGAAGATAAGCTTCATAGATTGGATGGTCCGGCTGTAGTCGAGGGCGGCGGCCCAAAACAATATTGGATACACGGGCAGAGATTATCACCCAAGGAATATAAAAAAGAAATTGCTCGCAGAAGAAGAAAAGGATTGGTAAAATGAATCGGCTGATTCTTACACTTAAATATCCGAAGCAAAGATTCTGGGCGGAAAATTTTATATATTTCTATAGCGAGGATAATTTTGTTGTTTATCTGTTAGATATTCGTTCAGATGAAATCGTAAGTGATTTCTCTTACAGAGAAAAAGAAAATGAAAGTTAAGGTTAAAGTATTTTCAGATCTCCATCTAGAGTTTCGAAATAATCTGTTCGATCACATCTGGACGCCAGATGAATCTGATAAGGAACAAATACTCCTTCTCGCCGGGGACATTAGCACGGGAATGGGAGCTACCTCCTTTATTGAAGAAGCATGTAAATGGTTTAGGCACGTAGTTTATTGCCACGGCAATCACGAATATTATGATAATGATTTTGAGAAGACTGTCAAAGGTTGGCAAGATTGGGAATCTGAAGGTAGCCCAAAGAATTTCCACTTCCTGTATAACGATCAACGCATTCTAGATGGTGTGCGTTTCCTAGGCGGAACTATGTGGACTGATTTCAATGATGGCGATCTAATTGTTATGAACGCGGCGCGCCGGCAGATGAGTGATTATTCGTATATACGCAATCAAGGAATATACATTACTCCTCAATTTATTCTAAACGAGAATGCTAAATTCATGAAGTTCCTTCTTAAGA
>Ga0315288_10007537_pt1 | contig 13784 bp, 10 predicted proteins | sample YL17G11_20_MG_FD_203454 | JGI IMG/M metagenome (GOLD analysis project Ga0315288, IMG submission 203454) | Sediment microbial communities from Yellowstone Lake, YNP, Wyoming, USA - YL17G11_20 | ecosystem: Environmental > Aquatic > Freshwater > Lake > Sediment | place: USA: Wyoming | collected...
AGATCGTTTCACTGATCATGGCGGAGGTGCTGCACAATCCGGCCTTTCAGGCCGTGGAGTCAGCCTGGAGAGGTATCTGCTTCCTTGTATCGCGTGTGGAAACGGATGAAATGCTCAGTATCTATCTGCTCGACATCTCTCAGGAAGAGCTTGCCGCTGATCTTCTGGCAGATGATAACCTTATGTTCACGGCCATATATAAACTCTTTGTGGAAGAGGTTGTCTCAACCCTGGGAGGAACGCCCTGGGCGGTACTGATTGGAAATTATACCTTTGGTTATGATAATACGGCGGTCCTGGGACGGATGGGCAAAATCGCAGCCCTCGCAGGCGCCCCATTCCTTACCCATGCCGAGGCACAACTAATCGGTTGTGAGTCTTTATACAAAACACCTCATCACGCTGTCTGGAAACATGTTCCAGATCATGAGGCTGAACTGGAGTGGGATGCTTTGAGACATCTCCCGGAGGCAACTTATATAGGACTTGCTATTCCCCGTTTCCTGTTACGCCTGCCCTATGGCAAGGATTCTGACCCTGTTGATGTCTTTGATTTTGAAGAGATGTCCGATGGACTGCAGCATGAGCACTACCTCTGGGGCAATCCGGCGTTTGTGTGTGCATATCTTCTGGCAGAGGCCTTCAGCCATGAAGGATGGTCCATGACCCCCGGCTCTGTCCATGACATTGAAGGCCTCCCTCTCCATGTAAACAGGATTGATGGCGAATCAAGGCTGAAGCCCTGTGCCGAGGTCCTGCTCACAGATGATGCAATTGAGATCATACTTAATAAAGGTATCATGCCGATTGCAACCATCATGGACACGGATGCTGCCCGACTTATGCGTTTCCAGTCACTTGCTGATCCACCAACAAGATTGGCAGGCAGATGGGCAGGTAGAGAGTGAGCTGTTAATGGTATCGAACGAGGAGCACTAATATGACAATAACCCAAGAAAACCGGTTCCTGTCCATTAAAACCCCCCTTGGCAAGGACGTACTTTTGCTCGTGGGATTGTCGGGCACAGAAGGGATCTCCATGCCCTTCAGTTTCGAACTCCAACTTGCATCAGAAAAGAGCGACATTACTTTCAAGGATATCATTGGTAATGGGGTCACGGTATCGATTGTCTTGGCAAATGGATCAGTCCGCTATTTCAACGGCATTATATCCCGATTTTCCCAGGAACGTATCGGAGCAACTGTAGAAAATCTCCAACTGGCCTACTATAGTGCTACCATGGTGCCTTGGTCGTGGTATCTCACTAGGACGGTGAACTCCCGAATCTTCCAGAATCTTTCCGTACCCAAGATCGTAGAGAAGATCTTTCATGATAAAGGGTTCAACGACTTTCAGATGCGCTTGTCAGAGCAATACACCCCTTGGGATTATTGTGTACAATATCACGAAACAGATTTCCAATTTGTCACAAGGCTCCTAGAGCAGGAAGGGATATACTACTTCTATGAGCACGAAAATGGAAAGCATGCACTTGTCCTCGCTGATTCCCCCAAAGAGCATAAACCCTGTCCTCAACAGGATACCGCCAGGTGCCAGTTAACCGTAGGAGGAATAGAGGATGAGGACATGATTAACACCCTTGGGTGGATGCAAGAAATCCGGTTTGGCAAGTACACGACCAAGGATTATAACTTCCTTATGCCCACAACCAATCTTCAGGTGGAGGTCCCTACCAAGATCTCATTGGGTCAGGGTGATCGCGAGCTCTATGATTTTCCCGGCGAGTACGAGACCAGGAATGAAGGCGACCAATATGCGAATATCCGCATGCAGGCAGAGGAAGCCCAAGTAACGATTCTGAGCGGAACAAGCAACTGCCGGGCCTTTGCAAGCGGCTACCGATTTACCCTTCAGGATTACACCAGAAATGAATTGAATAACAAACCCTATGCCCTTACCTCGGTGTGGCATGGAGTGACAGAACCTATTGGAGGATCAGGGGAAGGGTCGACAGTTGCATATTCCAACAGTTTCACCTGCATTCCCCTGGATGTGCCCTACCGACCCCCGCTTATTACTCCTAAGCCGGTTATTGCAGGAGTACAGACCGCCATAGTAACCGGACCGGCGGGCGAGGAGATATATACCGATGAGCACGGTAGGGTGAAGGTCCAGTTCCACTGGGATCGTGATGGCAAGAATGATGAAAAGACCTCATGCTGGATACGCGTAGCGCAGGGCTGGTCCGGCGTCGGGTGGGGTGCTGTCTGGATACCCAGGATAGGTCACGAGGTGGTTGTGAGTTTTATTGAGGGCGACCCTGACCGGCCCCTGATCACGGGCAGCGTCTATAATGCTTCCAACACCCCGCCGTACAAACTGCCGGATGAGATGACCAAGAGCACCATCAAATCAAACAGCACCAAGGGAGGCGGAGGCTTCAATGAGATAAGGTTTGAGGACAAAAAGGGTGATGAACAGATCTTCATCCAGGCTGAAAAGAACCTGGACCTGCGTGTCAAGAATGATCGGTTCGAAACCATTAACCATGACCATCACCTGACGGTAGAGAATAACATGATAGAACATATTAAGAATGAGCGCCATGAGACTGTTGATATAGATCATTATGAAGACATCGGAAAAGATCGTCACCTCGATGTCAAAGGAAAGGAAGCCAAGCAGGTCGCACAAAGTCTGTCTCTTACAGTTCAGGGTGACGTCATTGAGGTATTCAAGGCTGCCCATTCAGAGCAGACAGGGGGTGATTATTATCTTAAGGCCCAAAATGTGGTGATTGAGGCAATGCAAAATATCACTCTAAGCGTAGGTGGCTCTTACATAGCAATTGAGCAGGCTACGATCGAGATCAAAACCAGCGGTCAGATAACGATAGAAGGAACACAGACAGGTATCTCCGGCACTGCAATGACCGAGATCAAGGGTGGTCTGGTAAAGATTAACTGAAATGAGAGGTGCTCAATGGGCAAGATGAGTGGAAAGGCCGGCAGTGCAGTAACCCCTGCTTCGCCAAAGAAACCTGATCCTGCTGATGTCGCAGATCCCGGACAGGTGCAAAAAGGGCAAGGTTCTACACCGATCAAACCCCACAAACCCCCCCAGACCGAGGAAGAGAAAGAAAAGAAAAGAAGCTGGATTGAAATAGAGCTTGTGGGAGAAGATGACAAACCTATTCCCGGAGAGAGGTACGAGATCACCTTGCCGGACGGCTCCTTGGCAAGGGGCACTCTTGACGAGAAGGGCTTTGCCCGTGTTGATGGCATCGAGCCCGGCACATGTCAGGTATGTTTCCCTGAACTTGACAAGGATGCATGGGAGAAGGCCTGAAAAGAGAGAGGACAAACGATACTAAGTAAATAATCCATATATCCCAAAAAAGAAATACATCAGGATGTCTTGTAGTGGAGTTACAAAAGGAGCCTTGTAGATATTACCTTAGAGAAACACCGGGGATGTTTTGAATCAAGAAAACTGACATATGCCAAACTATAAGGTCAAGCAGGGAGAATGCATTTCTAGTATTGCTTATGAGCACGGTCATTTTTGGGAGAAGCTCTGGAATCACTCCGATAATGCAAAACTCAAGGAAAAAAGGAAGGACCCAAATGTTCTTTATCCAGGGGACGTTGTCTGTATCCCCGATATCGAGCTCAGGAAGGAGCCCTGTGATACGGAGCAGAAATATCGTTTTATTAAAAAAGGGACCCCAGCGAAGTTCTGTCTTATTGTTGAACGAGATGACAAACCTATGAAGAATACTGATTATATTTTTACCACCGATGGAGTCAATATAAGCGGGAAAACGGATGAGAAAGGGTTCTTAGAGGTTCAGATAAAACCAAATGCAAAACATGGAAAGCTGATAATAGCCGATCTCACATATGAACTTGAATTCGGATCCATGGATCCAATCGAGGAAAACATTGGGATCCAGGCCCGTCTTCAGAATCTTGGATTCTATCATGGTGCACTGGATGGCATCATTGGCCCTCGAACTCAACAGGCGATCAAAGAGTTCCAGGCTTTTTCGGATTTGAATCCAACAGGCACAATGGATGATCAAACACGGGATAAGCTTTTCAATCGTCATGACAAGGAGCACGAAGCCCCCCCTGATGAGAGCTACCAGGAGGAACCCCCTATGCAGATAGCCGGTGATACTATGGAAGAACCTGATGATATCTCAGATAGTATTGAAGTAGAGGATGATTATGGAGATTCAGGAGTTGATGAAAGCACCCAGGAAGACATACATGTGCCGGAAAGCGAGTCAGACCGCTGAGAATAAGATGCCTGTTCTCGACTGATGAGACAGGGATGAAAGATAAGGGGATATAATGAACGGAGCGGCTGTTATACATCGGAAAGTGAAACGGTTGGTCCGGCAGGCAGAATATGTGAATACGATCAATGTGAGGGACCGGGTGACAATCGATTTTGTCGTGTATCCCGGAGCACCGTCTGCTGCTATGAGCTCCATAGACCCAAAGGTCCCGAAACATCCCACAACAGGGGCGGAACGGTCCATATATTACAAATGGACACGTGATGGACATGCACCGCTTGAGGTAATAATGAATTCCGGGGGCATAACCATTTCTCTTCCAAAAGGTTCCAAGGGAATATTGGAGGCCTTTGGAACAACCTGGGAGATCACCAGGATGGGCCCCGGTGTAAGCATGTCACCCGTAAACCAATTGCGTGGTATTCAGCAGCGTCTTAATCGGTTGGGATACCACTTAAGAAAGCCTGGCGAGGAAAGCGATGGAGTGGATAATATCTGGGGCCGAAAGACCGAGCATGCCATACTGCAATTTCAGATAGATTATGTGTCGCAACCAGGAGCTCCTGCCCCGGCCAACCAGCAGCTTCACATTCGTGGAGAATGGAACAGCAACACCAATGCTACCTTCCAGGGTAATCTTGACAGATATAATAATAATATATGCCCCAACCCGACTGCTGCTGATAGCGCAGCACTTCAGGCTGCGCTCCGAGCAATTATTGGGGCATAAAAGAGATGCCTGGAGAAGAGTCCCTGAAACATATCCATCAATTCGTCGAGCTTGTTTTTAAGCTTTTTATAGGGCTTCTCTTCATCGTATGGATTTACATCATGTGTATATGCCCGCTAAAGGTGAATGCCCAGAATAAAGGAGGGATACATGCAATGACAACTCCTAATAGTCTGCAGACGCAACTGAAAAACTATATCCTAAGTGATAAGGTATTCGAGGCGGAATCGATTCTTAAACAACTGGGAAAAGATGCCGCGCCAGTATTAAAGGAGCTAACCAAATCAGATAATGCTCAGGTCAGAAGCAATGTATTGGAACTTGCGGGTGAACTTTCTGACGTGGAAAGCTGCCGACTTATCTTGCGCTTACTGGATGACCCTGATAGTGAGGTGCGGAACCTGGCGGCTTTTCAAGTTAGCAAATGTTCTCACCAGGAGTTGATACCGGATATTATTACAGCGCTGGAGAAACACAAAGATTCTCATACAAGAGGTATCCTGTCGCTGCAGCTAGGTATGATAGGCAATAAGGCCCAGATAGCTGTTCTGCGTAAATACAGTCAAGAGACTGAAGATCCTGAGCTTCGCCAACAAATAAGCCTGGCCTTGGCAAGGCTGGGAAACCCGGACAGCCGTGCTGAATTGATTCAGGAGCTCGGTGATGTAAATCTTTCCGTCCGTTATGGGGCGCTTAAGGATTGCTTATATGTACAGGACAATACCTTGGCAGCATACTTCACCCCTGCGCTGGAAGACCTCAGAAATGTTGTTCAAATTTCCATCCCCGGGGAAATGCCCCCCGTTTATGCGCGCATGTGCGACGTTGCGGTAACGACTATGGAAGCACTTGGATATAAGTTTTCTTTTTCAGCAGAAACTGTCCATGTTCGCTCTCATGAGGAGCTTGATGAGGCAAGAAAGATCGTATCAGGTTTACCAAAGAAATAGTTGCCTTTATAAAATAGGTAATTTGGAGGGTTAGCCTTGGCTGATTTCAAAGTTAATATATGGGATAACCAGAGGATCTACCTGATCGATTTTGGCCGGGCGTGGGCAAAGCAGCACCCGAGCCGATGGTGCCCTGACATTGATAATATCGGTTACGGAGATGAAGCTTATCCCACCGAGAACGGCCCAAAAGTCAGCGCAAGGTTGGGCCAGCCAATAGTTAATGTTCGCTTCTTTCGTACAGAAATTTCAACCAAGGCAAGGCTCTATGCAATAGCTTCCGATAAGAACCAGACCATAAGGATCATAACCCCATCAAAAGGTGAACTCCCAGCTACACGTGAGAGCACAATTTCATTCCGCCCTATTAAACAAGGACGCACGTCCATTGATATTCATTACCATTGGCCTGACGGCCCTATTATCGGGAGTCTTTACGTTGAGATAAGAAGAACAATTAACATCAATATCCGGGCGCATATAGTCAGCGTAAATGGGCAACCCCACGGGAACGATTTTTTAGGAGAAACTAGACCTGCAGCTCTCACCGCTGCCCAGCATCAGGAGAGGCGCATCCGAGATCTGATCAAGGGAACAAACCAGGTCTTCGAGCCTCATGGCCTTTTTCTCAATTTAAGGGAGATTGTCAATACGGCTTGGCCTCTGGCCATTTTTGGGCCGGCTCCGTATGCAGATATCCTCATGTGCTCGTTGCGGGCTATGGCTCATTCACCAAATCGATCTTCCACCCGGATCAATCTCTATATAGTCCATGGCCCGAGTATTCCTTTTGCGTTGACTTTTGTCGCCATCGGACCTCCTGTTGCGTTTGCGATAGCAAAAGGAGCTCGCTGGCCGAACACACCTGCCGGGAAGGTGGGGAGCGGGATTTTTGTAGATTCAAGTGCTTCACCAATGACAGGCTCTATTCTGGCCCATGAATTCGGGCATAATTTTTCTTTGACCTCCTTGTTTCCTCACGGAATAGGGCATACTGTGGAAGACACTCCAGGTAGTACGCCCTGCCGAGACGACATTATCACGCGCCGGCGACTGATGTATCCATATACAACCCTGCGTAATTCAAATAATAACTGGCGGATGAATGTAGGATACGGTAACAATATGGGGTCTATGCTCATACAGCGCAGGGTTGCTCGAGACGTAACATTTGAGGAATCAAAACGCGCTTACAATTTCTGCCTGATACTTAATAACTTGTATGCGAATTAATATATAGTTGAATCCCAGCTGCCCTCGGAACATTCACATAAAGGGCATTTGTATTTGACAGTAATCGCCGCACAAAATGTGACCTTTGTATAACTCGCTTATCTGGCCACCATTGCTATGGAGGGATGGGGTCGGCTTTGTTCACGCCAAAGTGTTCAACATCAAGAGATCCTACCGTGCTGGGTTCAGGGATCTGGTTTCAGTCCCTGCGATTTATAGGCTATGTCGCAACTCACGTTTGTCATCGCGAAGAGCCAAAGGCGACGTGCAGATCTAATCTAATATTAATAATCTATGAGATTGTCGCGGCCGTTTCACTCCCTAGCAATGACATTGCAACACAGTCTGTTAGAGACAGGTATGTCTGGAGTATGGGATCTGCTATCAGGCTGAGGAAAGATGGGGAAGATCAGGCAGCTGATGTAACTCGCATCCATGGTTGTTGAATGAAAAATGACATTAAAGCAACTGATCCGACTCTAACTGCAGAATATACAAAGGTCTTCCTCTATCAAACAAATCAAATGGACAGTCCATTACATTGCTGGGTGAGCAGAAGCCCATGACTCAGAAATTCCTGATCCTCATTGCATCCCTTTGTGTTTGCATCTATAACCAATTTGAATTGGTACTTCAGCCCTGTGAAGCCTCTGGGATCTTACCTATCAGTTCAGCTAGTAATAGTCAGACGCAGTCTGCCATCCCAATGCTGAGAGTACAGAGGTTGGCAGATAGTATTTTTGAAGTGTCTGTCGATTGTCCCAGCAAAATCGAATATCCACCTCCAATCAGGGCCTTTTTCTCAAATTCCGGCGAACATCTCGCTTTGCAGTTGAATCATGAGGCTTTCGTCGTAGTTTCTTGCCAGTCTATTATGCAAGGCAGTGAAACGGTGTCATGCGGCAGATTATATTCAGGAAGAATTATTGGCTTTTTGCATTCCGAACAACTTTTGTATCTAACGAGAAAGGACTTACGAAAGCTCAATATTGGTGCCTGCAAGGATTCCGCGGTGCTGTCGTTCTCAGAAAGCTCCGTTGGCCCTGATTATTTTGATGAACATTTGATCGCATCTGATGCATTGGTCCTTTCCGGCGGTGGCGACCCTGACATTGGTTATCCTGGAAGAATTATTCGCTACGATTTGACGAAGAAACAGGTAGTCCCTTGTGTCAAAGTGGCCGGGTTTCGCAATGCAGTTCTATCTCCGAGCGGGCCATATATTACCTATGAATTCGGAAATGAGGAGTACAATGAGGTCCATATATACGATGTAGAAAAAAATAAAGACCATGCTCTAAAAGAGTTCATTGCCCTTGGTCCTAATTCTTCACAGACGGCTATGGGATGGGTGGGTAAAGACAGATTATTGCTTTGGCTAACATCAAAAAAAAGCGATAACATGGATAGCATGAGGGTCCGGTTGGCTCTTCTCGATCTGGGAGCGCATCGTGTCGTGTGGCAGAGGGAACCTAAGGTATTTTTACTACCAACGGACATACATCCCATTAACAAAACAAAGGTGCTGGCGAACAATTCTGACACGCAAAGAATGTATGAGATTGAGTTGACCAATGGGGCAATGCAACCCAACAGATACATTCGTGGGTGTTCTATCGCTGTTAGCCCGAATAAACGATGGCTGGCTACTGTGCAACTTAATGACTGTGAGAATGCGAAGGATGTCGTCGCCAGAGTCTTTGTCAGTAAATTGGATGGGCAAGACATCCGGCAAATCGCTCAACTGCCATCTTGGGAATTTCAAAGGGCTTACAAGGGTATGGGTATCATATCTCCCATCTGGTCTCCACGCGGTGATGTACTTGTGATACTAGGCGAACAAAAATTGGCGATAATCAAGCTCCCCAATCCCCGTGAAGCTATGGGAAAGTAACACAGCCAGATAATTCATGCTTATGCCTCCCTTTCTGTCAGGCCAAGCGCTGAGGTGACTATTTTTTATGAACAATTGTTTTTTATGCAGGCTGACTGTCTCATCTCTCCACAGCCTCGAAAGGAGCAATTATTATGCGCGAGCATATAGTGCAGCAAGGCGAATGTCTGGCAAAAATAGCGCTAAAATACGGATTCACACAATGGCAGACAATCTACAATGCTCCTGAGAATGAATCGCTGCGATACAAAAGGCCAAATCCTAATGTTTTGTACGCGGGAGATAAAATCTTCATTCCTGAGAAGGCCACAAAGCAAGACGCTTGCCCGACAGAGAAGAGACACAGATTTCAGCTTAAGTCCAACAAATGGAAATTGCGGCTGGAAATAAGGGATGAGATCGGCAAACCCCTCGAAGATGTGCCCTATGAACTGTATATCGGCAAGAATCTCATGACAAAAGAACATACGGGCAAAAACGGCTTGATCGAAGAGAACGTCGATGCGGCCGTGAGTTCAGTTAAATTGAAGATACTGGGAGACGAGATAGAGTTGCGAATCGGTCACCTTGATCCCATAACCCGCGTGAAGGGGATTCAGCAAAGACTTAACAACCTTGGATACAATGCCGGTGCTGTTGATGGAATATTGGGGCCCAAGACTCGCCTCGCTCTGATGTCATTTCAGGCAGCCCAAAAGATGAAAGTCTCAGGCCTGATTGACGACGATACTCGTAGGGCTTTGCTTAAGGTACACGACAATGACGAAGTGCTTACACCAATGGAGGAAGATCCTGAGATTCAAGATCAGCCTCCCGACCAGCCTGGTCAGGATGAGCCGGCAGAGGGAGGTATGGATCTTGATCTTGCCATTAATGAGGAACCAGATTTAGGCGAGGAATGGGATGCACTCGGGTTGCCGGATACTATGGATCTCGGTGAAAAATCCAAGCTCATCTACGGTGCCCAGCAACGGCTGAAAGCGCTCGGTTTCTATGCAGGATCCATTGATGGTACCGATGGGCCGGAAACCCAGGCGGCAGTGCTGGCGTTCCAAGAATTCTGCAAAGACAATGCTGGCGGCGATGATCCCTCCATAATCGACTCTGGACCCATCGATGGTATGATCGGGCCCTTGACCAAAAGAGCGCTCGAAACGTATTTCGGTTGCTAGTAGTGTCTGCTTCGAAAATGGATGAGCACCTTTGATCAGTCTGATCATATGAAGACAAATCGCAAGATGTAGCATAGTCACCATAACAGAAGCGAGAGGTCAATAGTTTCAGATGAAAACAGTGGAGAGAGACTAGCATGGCTGACCAGGGAGCTGCAAATCTGGCTTTGATGTGCGATCAGACGGCAACCTGTGCTGTTGCCGATGTTGCCAAGGTTGAGGAAGGGCAGCCATACAAGAACACCCTTCAGGTTTTTCGCAAGATGCGCATCCAAATCCTTGACTGTCGGTCGTATGCCCCATTAGTGGGTATTCCAGTAGAAGGGGTTTGGATAGCAGACTACGATGGTGGAAACCGCTCACCCCTTGCACGCTATAAAGCAAGTCAAAGAGAATGGGACATCAGCAAAAACATCCCTATATGGCCGGCTGATAAGAAACATAGATATATGGGTGAGAAAAAACCTTCTAATCTTGTATCTATCGTCAAAGCATCTCAAATCGCTCTCAATGCTCTGGGATTCAATACAGGCAACCCTGGGAACTCCTACGGGCCGCAAGGCAGGACAGCCTACCTCAAATATCGCATATTGCGTAAGCAAGTATTCATGAAAATGCAAGATCTCCTTCAGACAGAGATCCTAACGAATGAAGTTCTTGATAAAAAGTTAATCGAGACAAAAGCAGGTAATCATGTACTTAAGGACATCACTGATGATTCTGGAAATGAGATTACAGTTAATGAGCCCGATACAGCTGCATGTGAGGGGATTCTGAAGGAATACAACACACGATGTTACAGAGGAGCCCAGTTCCACCTGGCTGCTCTGGGTTTCTATCCGCCAGGGCCAGATCCGCTGTCAGACTTCTGCTTCGATGAAACAGAAGGGGGGGAATGGACCAAAGAATGGAAGGAAGCGTTTGGTCGTTGGAAAAAGAAAGTTGGTTTGATTGGTAAGAAGTGTAGCTGGGAATGGGTGCAGACGAAGGATGTGGGCAAGCTCCTGATGGAAAGTGCCAAACCTTTCGTGACTGACTCCAACGGAATCCTAAATATTCCCATTCCAATCGCGAGGATGAATAAAGGATTTCGCATCGAGATTGGTTTTGCCGATTTTGCCCTGGTACCTGAAGCCACCCTCCGAGAATATAAGGCAAATCCAGCTGCCACGATTCATCGATCCAGAGATGTCCCCAATCTGACTGCTGGACGTGTGCCTCGTCCGCAGCCAGGGGCTTTATGGCAACAGAAAATATTGTGGATCGGCCCGCAAAGTGTAGATCGCCAGAGCCATTGGGGATGGTGGTTAGAGCATAGTCTGCTTGATGGCCAGCACCGGCGTCGGGAATTCATGAGCACCCTGGAGTTTGTAGTACCCCCTTTCGCTGCCGACAAGGAAGAGGATTTTACCTGGAAGAAATTGCATAAAAAAAACGAGGCGTTGTCCCTTTTCTATGATGCCTCTGCTGATACCCCCGAGTTTGTCGCCTACGCCATGGTGTGGTGCCAGCCGGTGTATGATGAATTCGGTGATGCCATTCCAACAACGGGTAGCCCGGCAGTAACTGATAACACGTACAGTTGGTGGCCCAATTCATCCGAGGAATGCAATCTCCACATGCATATCGTGACTCAGTTCTATGATCTCGCCGGATGGAAACTATTCGGAGGCAAGGGTTATGGACTTTTTGAACATAACCCCCCGGGGCAAGTAGGGAAATGGAGAGGGAAAAGGGGTCATCATGGTCTTGATCTGCATGCGGCCATTGGTGCGCCTTGTTTTGCGGTCCATGGCGGGTTGCTTAAGTGGAAAGATGGGAAAAAGGATCGTACTGGAGATGCAGGCAATATAGCCCAGTTGTCATGGTTATCGCCCCCGGGCAAGTGCGGATTCATGGGATACCTGCACTGCGAGAAACAGTCTGGTAATACACCGCGCCACGTTCGTGCAGGTGAGATCATTGCCTTTGCTGGGAGAACAGGCAATCTATCTGCGATTTCCGATCAGGCTGGCCACACCCATATTATCGTAGGCATGAGGGGGAATCTTCTCCGGGAGACTCCAGATGATGCTAACAAGGTGTGCATTCCTTTCAATGAACGTACTTCACTACTCTTCCCATGCAAATGCCAGACCACGCAGGGTGACGATCAGCTCAGAAATTGCAACTTTGGTAACATAGAGATTACCGGAATCCCACAAAGTGCGTGGAAAGGTAAACTTGCCTCCGTGTGCTGGGCGGTTGCCGAGTTAGTATGCCCCCACATGCCGCGTACAATAAATATTGCTTCCCTGGAAGACGCTACAGAGGAGGCAATCAAGGCACGAAGGCGCATACAGGCACAGCTTCGTTATCTAAGCTATTTCGACCTGCTGCCGGATTCGAAACCGTCACAGGTTCGTTCCCTTAGTCGAAAGCAAAAGGGATCGTTGGATGGTGACTTCGGCAATTACAAGGATCTGGATATGCTGACCACCAAAAGCCAGGCGAATTTCAGGTCTGGAAAGTCAACCCAATCGAAGAAGGTATGGCAGGCACCCGCAGGTACGCAGCTCAAGAAACTGTCCCAGGATGGCGACTTCTATCTGATCGAAATCCCTACCGCAGAGCGGTCTGAAGCAGGCTGCGATAGCGCATGGATTCATAAAAGCGTTGTGGAGGTGAAACTATTGGGCAAGACACGGGATGCAATCTACCGTTTCAAGCAAGCTAATAACCTCCTGCCAGCACTACCTACTGTACCAACGCCCGAACAAATGTACACGATTGATAAGAATACTCTAGATAAGCTGGATGAACTTGCCCCCTTGATACCTGTATCAGTACCACCCAAATGATGGCTTGGGTATCAGTTTACCTTGTTCCCAAGGCCTTACATGAAGGAACGCCAGGAAAGAAAGTTCTAGCCGGCTCGTAATTGTGTGAGATAATGATAGAGAGGATCCCATATGGCTAATTTAGTAGTTTCAGGCGCGACATTGATGTGTAGCTTCGGCGCTGCACCGGGTACCTTGACTGTGCTGCCGGTGAATAGGACCATGTGTTCGAACATGCCTGCGGCAAACATTATGGACTATGTGCCTATGGTGAATATCATGCCTTTTGCCATGTGCCTGAGCCCTGCGAACCCGACTGTCATAGCGGCCACTGCAGCGGCGTTGGGAGTTTTTACCCCCATGCCGTGTATCCCGGCAACTACTGCACCCTGGACCCCGGGCTCGCCGACAGTCCTCATCGCCAACATGCCGGCGCTCAACAACACCTCCGTGTGCATGTGCATGTGGGGTGGGGTTATCACGATCACGGTTCCCGGCCAGGTGACCACCATGGTGCCGTGATATCAGATGGATGCCGATTGTATCTTTATTTCATTCTGAGCGGAATATTCACAAAGTGAAGAAGAAGCGAAGAATCACAGCAAATACATCCGGTAATAAAAAAGATTACGCAAGTAGTTCCCTGGCTGGAACTTGGGAACAAGTGAAACGAGTAAGGAATGAGCCAATTGCAAGCCCCCCCGGGTGTGGTTGCGGT
>Ga0315288_10007538_pt1 | contig 13782 bp, 15 predicted proteins | sample YL17G11_20_MG_FD_203454 | JGI IMG/M metagenome (GOLD analysis project Ga0315288, IMG submission 203454) | Sediment microbial communities from Yellowstone Lake, YNP, Wyoming, USA - YL17G11_20 | ecosystem: Environmental > Aquatic > Freshwater > Lake > Sediment | place: USA: Wyoming | collected...
TAAGCCCGGCCAAGTCAACGGACGCCCGGAGGTACCCCGCATACGGTCGGACTTTGCCCCGGCTTTATGCCGCCGGGCCGGAGGGAATTCCGGTCTGGACCGGAATGACGATCCAGGCGATGATGTAGAAGACGGTCATCGGGAGGAGAACGGTGACCAGGGCGATCCCGACGAAAATCAGGCGGACGAGCGAGACGTCGATATCGAAATACTCGGCCAGGCCGCCGCAGACCCCGCCGATCATCTTCTGGGCCGTCGAACGATACAGCCGTTTGGCCACGGGACTCCTCCTTGCCGGGGGCCATTCCCCAGGCGCAAAATCGGCCCGCCCGCGTTCGGACGGAACCTCAAATATTGATCCGGATAGGCAGGATGACGGTCGTGATCCCCTTCCAGCGCAACTCCCGCTGGATGGCGAACGCGGTTTCGTTGTGAAGCAGCTTGTGGACGAACGACGGCTGGCGGAAGACCGATTGGCCGGCGAAAACCGTGGACCGGGGATAGTCCTTGACCACGGACTCGACCAGCTTGGTTCCCGCCTCGACGATATCCGTTCCAAGGTCGAACCGGCTATCCGCCGGGAAACCCAGCCGCCGGGCGAGATCGACGTATTTTCGAAGCGCCTCGCCGGTCGAACCTTCGAGAGACATCACGTCGTCCGTTCCGCGGAACGATCCGACGTCCACTTCGGCCACCGACACGAAAATGAAGTTCTTATAGACTCCGGGGAAGCTTCGGATAATCGTCAAGAACGTATGGATGCCGAAACCGGTATAGCCGTTGATGAGTTGGACGGCGGTCATCTGCTTGGGGTCCGGGACGGCCAGGTTGGGCGGATGATCGGCCGGGATGTTCAGCAGCTCATCGAACTCGCGGACCCCGCCGCGCACTTTTCGATAATGCGCCCGGGTCAAAAAGCAGAGGACGATCACGACGGACGTGATGAGAAACGTCAGCCAGCCGCCCAGGGCGAATTTTTCGAGGGAAGTGACGATCAGGATCGTCAAACAGAGGACGAGGCCGATCAGATGGATGGGGAGGCGCCGCTTCCATTTCGGCTCGGTCGCCCGGTTCCTGATGAAATGTCGGGTCATTCCGAGCTGGGACAGGGTGAACGTCAGAAAGACGTTGATCGAGTACATGACCACCAGGGTGGAAATATGGCCTCGGGAGTACAGGAGGATGAGAACGGCGGCGCCGCCCATAAAGTAAACGCCGTTGTGGATCGTGAAGCGGTCGGACAGAGAGGCAAAGCGGTGCGGAAACCAATAATCGACGGCCATGTTGGCCATGACCCGAGGACCGGCGACAAAACCCGCTTGGGCGGCCACGAAGAGAAGGGCGCCCTCGGAAAAGATGGTGATGAACGCCAGGGTGTTGCCGATCCCCCAGCCGGAAAAGACCTCGCCGGCCAGGATCGCGTTCAGCGTCCGCCCTTCGGCCGGTTTGACGCCGAGAAGCAGGTAACAGACGAGGATCCCGGAAGCCGTGAAGGCCAGCGAGGCGGCCATATAGACCATGGTCCGTTTGCCGCTATGAACGCGGGGTTCCCGGAGGATCTGGAGGCTGTTTGAGACGGCCTCGATTCCGGTGTACGTCCCGCCGCCGAGGGAAAAGGCCTTGAGAAAGAGAAGGACCATTCCGCCTATCCCGAGCAGGGTCAATCCCGAGCGGAAATCCGTGCCGATTTTCCGCGAGACGGACCCGATCTCCGGCACATGGGAGAGGATCCCGTAGCCGATCAGAAGAAGATGGGTGACGACGAAAATGACGAAAATGGGCGTCAACATCGACACCGATTCCCTGACTCCGCGCAGGTTGAGGACGACCAGAAGCAGAAGGGCGAAGATATCGAAGGGAACCTTATACGGCTGCCACGATATGGGAAAGAAACTGAAAACGGCATCGCCGCAGGAGACGATCGAGACGGTGATCGTCAGAACATAGTCGACGAGGAGTGCCGCGCCAGAGACAACCCCGGCTTTTTCGCCCAGCGTCCGCGAGGCCACGAGGTACCCTCCCCCCCCCGAGGGAAAATACTCGATGATCCGAGAATAACCGGCCGAAATAACCAGGACCGTCACCGTCGTGGCCAGGGCTAGGAACAGGGCCAGATAAGTATGAGTCCCCAAGGCTTTGAAGGCCTCCTCGGGCCCATAGGAGGAGGAGGATAGCCCGTCAGCGCCCAGTCCGATCCAGGCCAAGACCGGGATGAGGGCGAGTTTATGAAAAAGCGTCGGGTCCTTGATATTTCTCGGTTTCCCGATCAATGTCTCTTTAATCTTCTCTTTGAAGTCTTTTTCTTCGTTCATGGAGAGCGGGCGGTATTGTATCCGGACGGGCTCCGATTTTCAAATCTCGGTCCCATTCGTCAGGGCGGCCGCCCCCTTCGTTTTCTTGACTAAAGGCGGGCCCTATGGTATCCGATATCCGCCCTCTTTCAGCATTCTTATCATCACGGAGGTCAGCTTTCATGTACGGATGGACCGGATCGATTCTCCGCATCAACCTGTCGTCCAGAACCGCAAAAAAGGAATCGTACAGCGAGGAATTCGCCCATACCTGGGTCGGCGGCCGCGGATTCGCGACCAAAATCCTTTACGACGAGGTCATGCCCGGGACCGACCCCCTCGGCCCGGATAATAAATTCATCGTCGCCCTCGGCCCGATCGCCGGGATACCGGCGCCCAACACGGGCAAGGCCGTCGTCGCGGCCAAGTCCCCCTTGACGGGTTTCTACGGCGACGGCAATTTGGGGACGCGCGTCTCCGAGCATCTCCGCAAGGCCGGCTACGACGCCCTGATCATCGAAGGCCGGGCCGACCGGCCGACCATGCTCTACATCGAGGACGATCGCGTCGAATTTCTTCCCGCCGACGATCTTTGGGGGAAAGGCACGTACGCCGCAAATGACTATATATACGGCAAATACGGCGTCGGCGTCGGCGTCCTCAACATCGGCCAGGGCGGCGAAAACCTCAACCGCTATGCCGTCGTCCGAAGCCTCGAAGGACGGGCCGGCGGCCGGCCGGGCATCGGCGCGGTCATGGGCTCCAAACGCCTCAAGGCCATCATCGTTAAAGGCACCCGCCCCATCCCTCAGGCGGATCCCCAGGCGATGCGCGCCCTCGGATCCGGCGACCTGAAGAAGGTCGGCCGGATCGACAAGCAGACGGGCTGGTCGATCCAAAGCACGACGGGAGTTCTCGCCTGGTGCAACGAGGTGGCCGGCCTTCCCGTCCGGAATTTCCGCAAGACCCATCACCCCGACGCCTGGAAAATCGACGGCGAGCGGCTCAACAACGCCCGGATCGCGACTTACGGATGTCCCAACTGCACGATGCGCTGCGGGATCACGATCCACGACCGCGAAGGCCGTGAATCCGAGCTCGATTACGAAAACATCGGCCTCCTGGGCGCCAACCTCGAGATTTTTGAGCTCGACCAGGTCGGCTCCCTGAACTATCTCTGCGACGATTACGGCCTGGACACCATGTCGGCCGGCTGCGTCCTCAGTTTCTACGCCGACGCCATCGACCAGGGTGCGACGGCCGGCGACTTCAGATTCGGCGATGCCGAGGCGGCGAAAAAGCTTCTGACGATGGCCGCTCATCGGGACGGCAAGCTTGGAAACCTCCTGGCCGAAGGATCGCTCCGGATGGCCCGGCAATTCGGTTACGGCTCCGAAGCTTACGCCATGCAGGTCAAAGGCCTGGAGTGCGCCGCCTACAACTGCAAGTTCATCCCCGGCCAAGCCCTGGCTTTCGGCGTCGCCGCGATCGGCGCCCACCACCGCGAAGCCTGGATCATCACCTTCGAGCTCAAGAATACCACCCGCGAGTCCTACGGCCCCGAGAAGGCGGCCAAAGTCATCGAACTCCAGCGGATCCGCGGAGGCATGTTCGAGTTCATCGTCGCCTGCCGCTTCCCCTGGATCGAGCTCGGCTGGGGACTGGAGAACTATCCCCATTACTTCAACACGATCACCGGCCTAAAATGGTCGCTCGACGATATGTGGCGCGTCGCCGACCGGATCTACGGCCTGATCAAGCTGAACTATCTCCGCGAGTTCCCGGGCACGACCCGCCAGGCCGATTTTCCCCCGGCCGTCTGGTTCGACCCGGCCAACGCCGACAAAGAAGGTCCGATCGCCGGAAAAGTCCTGGACGCGGAAAAGTACGACGGTTTGCTCCAGCATTATTATGACCAACGCGGATACGACCGGCGCGGCATCCCCACGAAAGCCACGCTGGCCCGCCTCGGCCTTGAAAAAGAGGCCGCCGCCGCCGAAAAATTCGGGACCCTGGAGTGATTCCTTCATGACTCTTCGAGTGAAGATCATCGGCCCGCTGATCTACGCCGTAGGTTTCAGCGAAAAAGACGTCGAAACGCCCGAGGGGACGACGGCCGAAGCGCTCCTGGACCTCATCGGCGTTCCCAAGGAGCGGCCGAAGATCGTCACCCGGAACGGCCGGGCGATCGTTTCCGAGGAAGTTCTCGCGGACGGCGACCGGATCGCCGTCTCGCCGATTTATTCGGGCGGATAAAACGGGGGACACGATCCCGATTTCGGAAAATCGGGTCATGTCCCCGTTTATGGGGATCGTGTCTCCGTTTTTTAAGATGCGGTGAGAAACGAACGCGTGCTGATCGACGGCGGATGGCGGGAGGCCCGGGCCGTCGGGACGTTCCAAGCCGTTGATCCTTCGACGGGAGAGCCTCTGACCGAGATTTATCCGATCTCATCCTATGAAGATGCCCTCGACGCCCTGGAGGCCGGACGGAAAGCCTCCCTTGAATTGGCGGCCGCACCGCCGGACGCCATCGCCGATTTCCTGGATCTCTTCGCCGCTCGGATGGTCGAACAAGCGGACCAGCTCGTCGAAACCGCCCACCGCGAGACCGCCCTGCCGGTCGAGCCCCGCCTTCGTCTGAATGAACTTCCCCGGACGGCCAACCAGACCCATCAAGCCGCCGCGGCCGCCCGCGACCGATCCTGGTGCCGCGCGACCTTAGACGTGAAGCTCCATATCCGCTCCAGGTATGAAGCTCTCGGCGGGCCCGTCGTCGTCTTCGGACCGAATAACTTTCCCTTGGCTTTCAACGCCGCCGGCGGCGGAGATATGGTCACGGCGATCGCCGCCGGTAATCCCGTCATCGCCAAAGCCCATCCCGGACATCCCGGCACGACCCGGCTCTTCGCCGAGATCGCCCGAGGCTGCCTCGATAAGGCGGGCCTTCCCCCGGCAACCGTCCAGATGATCTTCCACCTTGATCCGGAAGACGGACTCAAACTGGTCGCCCATCCGTCCATCGGGGCGGCGGCTTTCACCGGAGGCCGGCCGGCCGGACTCAAGCTCAAGGAAGCCGCCGACAGGGCCGGAAAGCCGATCTATCTCGAAATGGCGAGCCCGAATCCCGTCTTTATTCTGCCCGGGGCCATGAAAGAACGCGGAGAAGCCATCGCCGCCGATCTTTTCGCCTCCTGCAGCCTGGGCGCAGGTCAGTTCTGCACCAAACCCGGGCTTGTCGTTTTGATTAATGACGAGGCCGGACAGGGCTTCGTCGAAGCCGCCCGATTGCTGTTCGATCAGCCCCCCCAGGGATATCTTCTCGGCCGGGGAGTCGTTGACGGCCTCAAGGCCGCGATCGCCAAGATGAAGTCGCAAAAGGCCATGGTTCTTGTCGGCGGAAAGGAAATCGAAGGCCCGGGATTCCGGTTCGCCAACACCCTCCTTGTCGTCCACGCCTGGGATTTTCTCCGCTCACCCGAAATCTTCCAGCAGGAGGCCTTCGGGACGGCGACGCTTCTCGTCCTTGTCCCCGATCTCGAGGAAATGACCGCCGTATCCGAAGCTCTCGGAGGGAATCTCGCCGGCGCCGTTTACAGCCACGGCGGGGACGAAGACGACGATCTCTACCGGCTGATCGAGCCGATCCTCCGTCCTAAAGTCGGGCGTCTTCTTAACGATAAAATGCCCACCGGGCTGGCCGTGGTCTCCGCCATGGTCCACGGCGGCCCCTTCCCCGCCGCGGGACATCCAGGATTCACGTCCGTGGGAATCCCCGCGGCCATGATACGTTTCGCCGCCCTCCGGTGTTACGACAACGTCCGGCCGGAGCGCCTGCCCGCCGAATTGCGGGACAGGAATCCGACGGGCCGGATGTGGCGCCTCATCGATGGGGAATGGTCGCGAGACGATATTCAGCGATAATTTCGCTTCATCAGCAGCTCGACGGCCAAGTTGGCCTGCATGGCGGCGACGACCCCGACCCGGGGGGCCATGGGCGAGACCGCGGGCGAAGGCTCGCTTCCTTCGTCGCCGATAAGGTACAGCATCCCGATCCGGCGCTGGCGGATTTTCCGGTTCCCCCCGTATCCCGAAAGCCCCGAAGCGGCGATGATCGGACGGCCGGGAAAGGCCGCGATCCAGGACTCGATGAGCATCTGCTTCTCGCCGGCCCGGTCGAAGGCTTCGATCAGGAGGTCGGCCTCTTCGAACAACCGGGCGACCTTCGTTCTCGTAATCCGGACGCGGCGGACGGCGATCTCGCAAAAAGGATGGACCCGGCCCAGATTTTCGGCGAGAGCCTCGACCTTGATCCGGCCGACCTGGTTCCAAAAATAATGCTGGCGGTTGAGGTTCGTGATCTCCACCCGGTCGAAATCGGCGATGATGAGTTTCCCCACGCCCGCCCTGGACAGGGCGAAGGCGGCGTTCGAGCCCAGACCCCCGGCCCCGGCGATCCCGACAACGCTCCGCCTTAAGACCCGGAGAACGTCCGGATCGTGCTTGGCGAAGAACGCCCGTTCGTCAGCCTTCATGATCGACCGCTTTCTCTCCCGGAAGATCGCAGGAATTACGGGCGATGAAATCGGCGATGTCCCGAAGCTGACGCGGCGAGAAAACGGGAATCGAAGCGGGTGTTATTGGGGCGAAATCGGCCACCACGGCCTTGAGCTCTCGCGTCGGCGTCCGAAGATCTTCCGATACGCCCTTCCGTAAGACTTCGATTTTGGGGATCGACTCGTCCGCCCGCCCCCCCTCGATGATCACGAGGTCGGCGCCTCCGCAGGCCGAGGCTAAGACCAGATCCGATGGATAATCCTGGGTTTTTCGGATGAAAGCCGTCCTCTCCGGAGCCGCCAAGGCCACCATCAAGGCTCCGGCTTTGAGAAAAATGGCGGAATCCTTGTCTTCAGCCCCGAGCTCGAAATCATGGCCGCAGTGCTTCACGACCGCGGCGACGATTCCGCGCCGGCCCATTTCCTCGATGAGGCCGCGTATGAGCGTGGTTTTCCCCGTCTCCGACCGGCCCGTGACGGCGATCGCTTTCATCCGGTTTCATCTATAACACGGACGTCCCCGGGAGTCAAAATCTCCGGCCGACGGACCAAATAACAGTTTGTTTTTTCGCACTGAATTCGCGCGTGGAAAGCCTCTAAGCGTCCGCGGACGGCCGGAACGTGATGAGGGTTTGCCGCCCCGCAGACGCTCTTCGAGGTTTCCGTCTTCGGACGCCGAGGTTTCGGAGACCATCAAGGCCGACTTGAGGCCTCCGAGCTGGTGAAGGGGGAAAAGCGTAAGGTCCGAGGCGCCGAGAAGGAGCGTCGAGGAGGCGGTTCATCAAACCCGATCTGGAGTGACGGGCGTTCGGGGACGCTCAGAGGCTCGTTTGGCCGTTAAGCGACAAAGTTTATAACGGTCAGCATCGGCCGAGTTTCGACAAGCCCGGGGCGAGGGCCGGGATATTCTAGAGGCCGAGGTCGACGTCGATCCCCTGCATCGCCCCGAGGCAGATCGAGATGAAGGCGTCGAGGTCCAGGCCGAGGTTCCGACACTCCTCGATCTCTTCGCGCCGGGCCCCGCGGGCGAAGCTCTTCTCCTTGTAGCGCCTTTTGACAAAATCCAGGTCGATGCTCTTGAGCTTCTTGTCGGGGTGCATGAGGGTCGCGGCGATGATCAGCCCCGTCAGGGGATCGATCGAAAAGATCGCCCAATCCATCGGGCTTTCGCAAGCGACCTTGCCGGCATGGGCTTTGACGGCGTGGATAACCGCGGGCGCCACGCCGAGCCCTTCGAGGATTTTCACGGTCTCGGTGGTGTGAAGGTCGGGGCTTTTCTCCGTCACTTCGTAATCCAAATCGTGAACCAGTCCGGCAAGCCCCCAGGGTTCGGGATCGTGACCCAAACGCGCCGCCGCGGCCCGCATGCAGGCTTCGACGGCGAGACAATGCTTGATCAGGTTCTTGTTCTTGAGGTGGGATTTGACGAGAGCGAGGGCTTCGGCGCGATTCATGGTCGTTTCTCCTTTTCGGGGGGTGACGGGGATTTCAGGAAAACCAGGGCGGTCCGGCCCGTTTCGGGCTCGAAGAAACCGACCCAGAGATGCGGCGGAAGCCAAAGCGGCGCCGTTCGGATCTCGCCCGGCGCTTCAAAGGCGATCGTCCCGATGCCGCCGGCTCGCGGGCAAGCCAAAAGAATTTCCGAGGGCGTTGTCGCGAAAACATGCGTCTCGGCGAGGGCCGGAGCGAAGGCGCCCCTCCCGGGAAGGGGTTGCCACCATTCGGTCGTGCCCGAACGCGCGGCGAAACAAAACAAGACGTGATTCGAGAGGACCGCGTAGAGCCGCCGCCCGTCATAAGCGGGCGGCGCGGCCGGGATCCCTCCGAGGGAAATCGACCAGCGCTTTTTCATGGAGAGGAGATCCCAGCCGGCGATCGTTCCATCCTCCAGGCCGGCGATCGCCAGATCTCCGGCGATGATCAGCGGTCCGACGGGCGCCGCGTCCGCGTCCGAAGCGGCGAGGAGGCGGCCCTCCGGAGAAGCGACCTGAAGTTTTTTGTCCTCGGTCCCGAAGACAATCCGTTGGCGCCAGGATGCCAACCCGCTCCGAACCGGCGCTGAAGCCTTCAACGTCCAAATCTCCTCGCCTTTTTCCGCCCCGAGGGCGATGAGGTTCGCCCCGGCGCGGAGAACGATCTTTCCGGCGAAGGCGAGGATATCCGGCGCCGGCGCCTCGCCGCCTTTCGTCTCCCACAGCCGTTTCCCGTCCAGGCCGATCGCGTAAACGCGCCCCTCCCGGTCCAGGAGGATGAATCGGTCCGTCAAGACGGCCGGCGGGACATCCACGGGAGCGCGGGCCGGGAAGGTCCACGTCACCGCCCTTTTTGCCGCGTCGACGGCATAGAGCCGCCCGGCCCGAGTGGTGAAAACGACCAATCCGGCTTCGGTCGCGACCAAGGCCGGGTTGATTTCGCCCTCGCAAAAGATCCGGCCGTCCTCGACGAGGGGAAACCGCCAGAACGGCTCCTTGGCCGGAGGTTTTCGCCCGAAAAAAGCGCAGGCCGCGAGCGGAAGAACGGCGGCGAGGGCGATCATCCGGAACGGAGCGGTGGACATGGCGCGAGGGCTCATTATAGCATGACTCCCCCGCCCGGCAGGCTCTTTACACCGTTTCCTCAAAATGCTACAATTTCGATAGACTCACAATGGTTAACTACATTCTTCTCTACAAGATCAAGAAAAAGGTCAAGGCGATGATCAAGGACAAGCTCGCTCTGGGCGAGCTCGCCACGACCCCCAGCTCCTGCCTCGATTGCCTGGCGACGGACCTGAGCTGGGAGATGTACTACATCCTCAAGGAAAAGGACGAGGACTGATCAGTCCTTATCCGGAGCCTGCCCGCTCCGGATCTTCACTTTCACCGACTCCCACCATTCCATTCTCTTGCGGATGTCCTTCTCGAAACCGAAGCCGCCCGGTTCGTAGTACCGCCGCCCGCGCAGCCGTTCGGGCATGGTTTCCAGGGCCGTCGTCCCGGCCTCGAAGTCGGGGGCGTAGGCGTATCCCTTTCCATAGCCGACGTCTTTCATGAGGTTTGTGACGGCGTTCCGGATCGACAGCGGCACCGGCTCCTGCGGCCGGGCCTCGATGTCCTTCATGACCTCGCCGAAAGCGGCGTAAACCCGATTGCTTTTCGGCGCCGAACCGAGATAGATGACCGCTTCGGCCAAGGCCAGTTCCCCCTCCGGAGATCCGAGAAAGTCGAAAGCCTCCTTGGCCTGAAGGGCCAGGGCGAGAGCCTGGGGGTCGGCCAAGCCGATGTCCTCCGCGGCGAAGCGGACCAGGCGACGGGCGATGTAGAGAGGGTCTTCGCCGGCATAGAGCATCCGGCCCAGCCAATAGAGCGCCGCCTGGACGTCGCTGTTGCGAAGGCTTTTGTGGAGAGCGGAGATGAGGTTGAAATGCTCCTCCCCCGCCTTGTCATAGAGGAGAATCCTTTTCTGGAGGGCTTCCTGGACGTTTTCCGGGGTGATCGTTTTTTCCCGGGCGAGTCCGGCGGCCAGCTCGAGGGCGTTTAAAGCCCGGCGGGCGTCGCCGTTCGATTGGTCCACGAGAAGATCCCGGGCTTGGGAATCGAGGGTCAAGGAGAGCGCGCCGAGGCCGTGCTCGGCGTCGGCCAGGGCGTCTTCGAGGATCCGGCCCAGCGCTTCGGACGAGAGCGGATTCAGGACAAGGACCTTGGTCCGCGATAGAAGCGGGGCGATGATTTCGAATGAGGGATTTTCGGTCGTCGAGCCGAAAAGGATGATGTCGCCGCGCTCGACATAGGGAAGAAAAGCCCCCTGCTGGGCCTTATTGAACCGATGGATCTCGTCGATGAAGATGATCATCGGCTTGCCGTACAGCTTCCGGTGGCTTTCGGACCGGGCCATGACCTCCTTTACCTCTTTGATCCCGGAGAGAACGGCGCTGAAAAACGTGGAGGGCAGGTCGAAGTGGCCGGCCAGCATGATCGCCAGGGTGGTTTTCCCCGATCCGGGCGGCCCCCAGAAAATGAGCGAGACAAGCCGCCCCGACTCGATGAGCCGGCCGAGGATTTTCCCCTTCCCGAGCAGATGCTCTTGGCCGTAGAGCCGGTCGAATCCGCGGGGACGCATCCGCTCCGCGAGCGGTACGTGCGTTTCGGCGTTGCGGATCCCGCTGGACATCCGGTCCATTATACCAAACGCCCCCCGCCCGGGCGAGAAATCAAGTTACAACCTTGACCGGCGGGGGACGTCATGCTACTTTAGCGGAGCATTCCGTCCGATGAAGCCCAAGACGCCCGAAAAACTTTTTTTCCGCCTCGAGGAAGTCAGCCGTCTGCTCAAAATTCCGCCTAAAACGATCGAATCGTGGGAGAAAGAACTCCCCTTTCTTCAACCCGGGCTCACCGGCGCCGGCCAAAAGATCTTCCGTCCCAAGGACGTCGAAATCATGCGCCGGATCAAGGCCCTTCTCGACGGGAAGAACGTCACCCTGGCGGGCGCCAAGCGCCGGATCGAAGAGGAGTTCGGCCTTCGGCCGATCCCGCCGGTCCATCCCGATAAAATCGTCAAGCTCCTCCGCCGGGTCCGAGACGAGCTTCAGGATATCTCCGGGTCGCTGGCCGGGAAACCGAAAAAAGACTAAACACGCGGCTCTCTTTCTGGTATAATGCCGCTTCCGTCGGGACGTGGCGCAGCCTGGTAGCGCACATGCTTGGGGTGCATGGGGTCGGCGGTTCGAATCCGCCCGTCCCGACCATTTTTTTTCTTGGATCCTTCCATGAGAATAAGGGAATAACCCATGAGCGTCACTCCGAAATCCCAAGAGGCCGACGACCTGAAAGGCCGGGCCGTCCCCCTGGCCGGCCTGGCCGCCACGCAGAAGGGCGCGATCGTCAGCCGCGAGATCCTCCGCAAAAAAACGGGGACGGTCACGGTCTTCGCCTTCGACGACGGCGAAGAGCTCAGCGAGCACACCGCCCCCTTCGATGCCTTGGTGATCGCCCTCGACGGCGAGAGCGACGTCACGATCTCGGGAAAACGTCACCGCGTCAAAGCCGGCGACATGATCGTCATGCCCGCCCAGGAACCTCACGCTTTGAAAGCCGTCGGACCATTCAAGATGATATTGGTCATGATCCGGTCTTAGGGTCATGAACCGGCCGCTCATTCTTTTATCGAACGACGACGGATTTTTCCGGGAAGGCATCCAGGTCCTCTTCCGGGGCCTCAAGGATTTGGCTCAGGTCGTCATCGTCGCGCCCGACCGGGAAAAGAGCGCCACCTCGCTCGCCCTGACCCTCCGCCATCCCCTCCGGATTCATAAAATGAAGCCCCGCATATACGCCGTGGACGGCACCCCCGCCGACTGCATCTATATCGCCCTCCAGAAGGTCCTCCCCCGCCGTCCCGATCTCATCATCTCGGGAATGAATCCGGGACCGAACCTCGGCCGGCAGGACGTAAACTACTCCGGGACCGTGGCCGCGGCCGTGCAGGGGACGTTCTTGCAGATCCCGTCCCTGGCCGTCTCGCTCCTCCCCGACGGGGAACGCGTTTTCCATTGGGATTTCGCCGTCGGCGTGGTTCGCGGCCTGGCCCGCGATATTCTAGCCCACGGCCTGCCCGAGGGCGTGACCCTCAACGTGAACATCCCGCCGCCCCCGGTTCGGGGCGTAAAAATCACGAAACTGGGCCGGAAATTCTACAACCCGGAGATCATCGAGAAAAAAGACCCGCGCGGTTCGTCCTACTTCTGGATCGGGACCGGAAATCCCCAGCGCGTCGGCGACGACGACACCGACGTCAAAGCCGCTTATCAAGGATTCATCTCCCTCACCCCCCTGCACGCGGACCTGACCTGCCATGATGTTCTGAAGAAGCCTTTTCTCAAGAGAATCGCGAAGGCCTGCGCGCCCTGATTCGCCGTCTCCGTTGCGGCCGGCTCAGGCCTTTTTTTTCCCGTGCTTGAGGATCTCGATCACGGCCGGGACGAGGGAGATGAGGATGATGGCGATAATGACCAGGGAAAAGTTTTTCTTGACGAAGGGGATGTTCCCGAAAAAATAGCCCCCGAAGGTGAAAATCGCGACCCAGCCCACGCCGCCGACGACGTTATAGCTCAGGAACTTGCCGTAGGACATCCGCCCGATTCCGGCGACGAAGGGGGCGAAGGTCCGGATGATCGGCACGAACCGGGCGATGATGATCGTCTCGGCGCCGTATTTTTCGTAAAATCGGTGCGTCCGCTCCAAGTACTCCTTCTTGAAGATCCGGCTCTTCTCCTTCGCAAAGACCTTGGGGCCGACGATCTTGCCGAGCCAGTAGTTGACCGTGTCGCCGAGGACGGCCGCGACCGCCAGGGCGGCAAACAGCCAGCCGACCTTGAGCGATCCGGACGCGGCGAATGTCCCGGCGGCGAAGAGAAGGGAGTCTCCGGGAAGAAACGGGGTGACGACGAGGCCGGTCTCGCAGAAGATGACGACGAAGAGGATGAGGTAGGTCCAGAATCCGTATTGCTGGATGAGGGCGCTGAGATGGGTGTCCAAGTGGAGGATGAAATCGAGGACGCTTTTTATGAATTCCATCGCCTTTCCTAACGCTCAAGCGAACCTGGCTTATATCCCATCCCCCGAGCGGCTGTCAAGGCGGGAATTGATTGACCGTCGAACAGTTTCATGCAGTCTCACCCAGACCGGGTCCGCATCAGAGAACGGCCTTCACTCCAGATCGGGTTTGAAGGACCGCCTCTCGACGTCCTTTCTCGGCGCCTCGGACCTTACGCTCCACACCCTTCACCAGCTCGAAGATTTCAGGTCGGCTTTGATGGTCTCCGGAGCCTCGGCGTCCGAAGACGGGACCCTCGAAAAACGTCTGCGAGGCGGCAAACCCTCATCACGTTCCGGCCGTTCTCATTCGCGGACCGTAAAGCAACACCAAGAGGCCAATAAACCCATTCGATACCCCGG
>Ga0315288_10007539_pt1 | contig 13781 bp, 7 predicted proteins | sample YL17G11_20_MG_FD_203454 | JGI IMG/M metagenome (GOLD analysis project Ga0315288, IMG submission 203454) | Sediment microbial communities from Yellowstone Lake, YNP, Wyoming, USA - YL17G11_20 | ecosystem: Environmental > Aquatic > Freshwater > Lake > Sediment | place: USA: Wyoming | collected...
TCTCCGGACGACCTGAAAGTCGCCGAGTCGCTCATCAACCGCCTCGATGCCGAGCCTGACCGCCCCGGCACCTCGATGCAGGTCTTCCCGATCGCCAAGGCCGACGCCACGCAGGTGGCCAACACCCTCAAGGGCCTCTACACGGTCCAGGGCGCCGCGGCGGCGGGGACGCCCAGCGTGATCGTCAGCGTCGACGAGCGAATCAACGCCGTCGTCGTCTCGGCCGGCCCGGCCGACCTCAAGCGCATCAGCGAACTGGTGCGCGAACTCGACACCGACACCGTGCCGCGCGTCACCGAGATCCGCGTCTTCACGCTCGAGAACGCCGACGCGACCGAACTGGCCCAGATCCTGACCGATGCGCTCAACAACAAGCCCAAGCCGCTGACACAGACCAGCCCGAACCGGCAGTCGCTGCTCCAGTTCATCACGCGGTCAAAGGAAGGCGCGGACCTGATCTCGAGCGCCCTCCAGGAAGGCGTGCTGATAACGCCCGACAAGCGCACCAACTCGCTCGTGATCTCGGCACCGGTCGAGAACATGCCCCTCCTGGAGAGCCTCGTGAAGGCGATGGACTCGACCAGCCCGCGGACGGCCCAGATCCGGGTCATCTCGCTCGTGAACGCCGACGCCCGCCAGATGGCGACGGTCCTCCAGCAACTCTTCCGCATGCAGGGCGCCGCGGGCGTCGCGGCGGCGGCGGCCGGCAAGCAGGCCATCCGCTACACGCTCGTCCCGAAGACCGAGGACGGCAAGGAGGCCCCGTCGGCCGTCCTCGGATCGGCCGAGGAAGCCGCCCTGACCGTTACCGTGGACGTCCGCACGAACAGCCTGCTCGTCGGCGGCACGAAGCACTACGTGGACCTGGCGACCAAGGTCGTAGAGGAACTCGACGCGAGCACGGCCACGGAACGGCTGACCGAGATATACCGCCTCCGCAACGCCAAGGCCCAGGACATCCAGGTTGCCCTGACGAACTTCCTGACGCAGGAACGCCAGTACGTGACGCAGTCGCTCACCGCCATGGGCGGCGGGGGCACCAGTGGCGGGGCACAGATACTCCTGGAGCGCGAGGTGGCCGTCGTGGCGGAGCCGATCTCGAACACGCTGCTCCTGTCGGCCAGCCCGCGGTACTTCGACGTCATTGCGACCATAATCCAGGAACTCGACCAGCCGCCGCCCCAGGTCCTCATACAGGTCCTCCTGGCCGAGGTGACCCTGAATGACAACAACGACTTCGGCATCGACTGGAACTTCACACACCTATTCGACAAGAACAACGTTAGCGCCGGCACCAACTTCGGCATGCAGGCGGCCGCCGCGGGAACGGGCTTCGGCGTCTCGGTCACCGGCGGCGACATCAGCCTGTTCCTGCGGGCCCTCGAAAGCCAGGGCCGCGTGGAACTGCTGAGCCGGCCACAGATCCTCGCCTCCGACAACCAGCACTCGATCATCAACATCGGCCAGCGCGTGCCGTTCATCACCAACAGCCGCATTACCGAGAACGGCACGACCCTCAACACCATCCAGTACCAGCAGATCGGGATCATCCTGGAGGTTACGCCGCGAATCAACCCCGACGGGTTCGTGAAACTCGAGGTCAAACCCGAGATTTCGAGCCTCTCGACGTCGTCCACCGTGCAGATCATCCCGAACGTGCCGGCGGTCGTCATCGACAATCGCAACGCCGAGACCACCGTGACGGTTCAGGACGGACACACGATCATAATCGGCGGCCTTATTCGGACCGACGACGAGAAGACGGAGAACAAGGTGCCGTTCTTCGGCGACATCCCGGTCCTGGGGTGGCTCTTCAAGGCGACGAGCGTGAAGAAGGAACGGAAGGAACTCCTGATCATCCTCACGCCGACCGTCCTCAGAAACGTCGAGGAGGCCGACGCGGAAACGCAGGGGCAGATCAAGCGGCTCAACCTGATCCGCGAGTCCCAGCACGACCCGATGCAGGAATCGTTATTCAAGAAAATGGCCGGCCCGGACGCCGACGATGACCGGCCTCGGGTGCCGACGGTCCGCTCGTCGCAGCAGACGGTCAAGCCTGCCGCTCCGGCGCCGCCGAAAGAAGCGGCCGTGGAGCCGCGGAAGCCGTAGGCCCCGATGGCAGACGTGCAGGAGTTGATGAAACCGGCGCGCGGCGGGTCAGCAGACCCGCCGCGCAAGTATGCACGCAAAGGGCGAGGCGAAGGAAGTGTCTCATGAAGTGCTGGACGGTCGCAGGCTTGGTTTTCGTCCTGGCCGCCGCCGGCTGCACCGGCCAGATGTCGGGCAAATCGATGCGGTCCCCCAGCATGACACCGCCGAATCCGGTGGACCGGGTCGATGCGATCGACTTCTGGGCCGTGCCGCCGGCTGCCGTCAATTGGGATGACGACCCCGCCCCCGACGGCATCATCGCACAGGTCTTCCTGTACCAGACGACCCGGCCGGAGCCGGTGCTCGTCAAGGGGACGCTCAACTTACTCATGTTCGACGGGCGCGTGCCGCGCGCCGGCCTGGCGAGCGCCAAGCCGGAGCGCATCTGGAGTCACGGCCCGACGGAACTGGCGACGCGGCAGATTCGCGGCCTCGTGGGCTGGGGGTACGCGGAGCAGTTGGGCTGGGGACGAACCATGCCGGCGTCGCCGGCGGTGACGTTTGCGGCGCGGTACGACCCGGTTTCGGGCCCGCCCGTTTTCTCCGCGCCCATCGTCATCCAGATGCCCAGCCAGGTGCACAAGGGGCCGGTGGCGAGTACGATTGGCGAGCCGCCGAAGCCGGGAGAGATGAAGATAACGCGGACCAAGCGCCACACGCTCAAGTTCCGCCACGAGGTCATCGATGCCAGCCCACCCGGCGGCGAGCACGATATCACCCTCCTGGCCGACGTGAACAAGGACGGCCGCCTCGACGTCATCATCGGCTCGAAGCAGGGCGAGTACAACCTCTGGTGGTACGAGAACCCGTCGTGGCAGAGGCACGACATGGCCAAGGCGCCGGGCCTCGAGGCGGGCGGCGTGGTCATTGACGTCAACGGCGACAGGCGGCCCGATGTCGTCGCCGGCCAGCAGATGGGCGGCCGCGAACTGTACTGGTTTGAGTGTCCGCCCGACCCCGCCGGGCCCTGGACGCGGCATCTCATCGGCAACAGGTTCGAGCAGTACCACGACCAGGCGGTCGGCGACATAGACGGCGACGGCAGACCTGAGATCGTCATCCTGTCGCAGCAGAGCGGCGTGCTGGCGTACTACAAGATTCCGGCGGACCCGAAGGTCGAGCCGTGGCCGAATGAGTGCTGCCACGTCATCGCCACCGGCCTCCAGGACGTTGAGGGTCTCGTGGTGGTCGATATCGACGGCGACAAGAAGGTGGAGATCATCGCCGGGACCGCCATCTACAAGCGCAACGCCTCGGGCGAATGGCAGGGCGAGGCGTTCGCGAAGGGCTACCAGAGGACCCGGTTGGCCGTGGCGGACCTCGACGGCGACCATCGCCTCGAAATCGTCCTGGCGGAGGGCGAAAGCGACCGCGGCCGGCTCGCGTGGTTTAAGGGACCCACCTGGACGGCCCACCCCTTGCGCAACGACCTGTTCCATCCGCATAGCCTGGCCATCGCCGATTTCGACGGCAACGGCCTGCCCGATATCTTCGTGGGCGAGATGGGTCTGGGCCGGAACAAGGATCCGCGCCTCTTCGTTTATGTGAACCTTGGTAGCGGCCGCTTCGAGGAGAACCTCATCTCCGAGGGCATTCCGACGCACGAGGCCAAGGTCGGCGACCTCAAGGGCGACGGCCGACCGTCAATCGTCGGCAAGCCTTACAGCCCCGAGCGGCACATCGACCTTTGGGTGAACGAGACAGGGGCGCCCGCGCCGGCGAATCCGTGAGAACGTGTATGAGAACCGCCTGGGCCATGTGGCACACCCGCCCTCGGGTGTGCGATCCTGGCGGTATACCGGGCCGCTTGCGCAAAACGCTCAGCCGAGGGCGGCTGAGCCACAGGACTCTCATACACGTTCTGACTGGCGTGGCGGCCATGTTACCCCCGAGACGCCGAACGGTCAGCAGCAGAAATCACTCGTTTTTTCCCGCCCGACACGCTATCCTATTCGTACGTCAGCCGCTGTATCGGCGCCGGCAGGGCGCATCTCGGACCCACAGCAGGCAGAACCGCCCGAGTGCGGCGGGTTGGCCCGGAGGGGTCGGTGGCGCGCGGGCGGCGGACGGTGAGGGTGTGCGAAGGTGTCTGAAAGCCGTTCGGAACTGTTAAACCGCCCGGTCCCGGACGACCTGGCGGTTCTCGCGAAGGGCGAAGGCGTCGACCCGAGTCGGGCGTGGCTGTCCGCGGAAACGGACCTGAACCTGGCGGGCGGCTACGAGCAGGTGTTCCTGCTGGTCGTCGACGAGCGCCTCTTTACGGTGGGCCGGCCCGGCGGGCAATGGCCCCGCCCGGTGCGCGTCGACCTTACGCGAGACAGCATCAAGGACGTCCGCACGCGACAGGGCGTGGGCGGCGGGTTCCTGGAAGTCCTCGTCGAGGGCGTTTACGTCGAGGTGCTGGCGTTCTCCAACGCCCGGGCTGACCTTTTCCACAAGGTCGTCTCGAAACTCAAGGTCTGGATCGCCGGCACCCGGCCCGAGGTCACGCGAGAAGACGACCTCAACCCGCGCAAGTGCCCCAAGTGCGGGATGACCCTGGAGTTCAAGGGCGACGTGTGCCGCCGGTGCATAAACCGCGGGGCGGTCCTCTCGCGGATCATCCGCCTGATGAAGCCGTTCGCCGGGTGGGCGATCGTGATGCTGGCCATCCTCCTGGCCAGCATCGGCCTGCTGATGGTGCCGCCGCAACTCACCAAGCACCTCATCGACGACGTCATCCAGCCCGCCATCAAGGGCACCGTGACCCGGGAAACGGCCGAGCGCGACCTCATCGCGCTGGTCCTGGCCCTGATGGCGATGCAGATTCTTCGGAGCGTTTGCGACAGCGTCAACGGGCGCCTTTCGAGTTACGTGGGCACCCAGGTCACGACCAACATGCGCGAGGCGGTCCTGGCGCGGCTCATGCGCCTGAGCGTCGACTACTACGACCGCCACAGCGTCGGCCAACTGACGAGCCGGGCCGTCAACGACACGGGGGCGTTCAACGATCTCATCCGCAACGTCACGGGCGGTTACCTGGCGCAGATTCTCGTGGTGGCGGTCACGGGGGTGATGCTCTTCAGCATCTCGTGGAAACTGGCCCTGTGGACGCTGCTGCCGGCGCCGCTGGTGATCCTGGCGAGCACCTTCTACTGGCGCCGGGTGTATCCGCGGTACTTCCGCGTGTGGGACGCCTGGAGCCGCCTCTGGAGCAGCATGAGTTCGATCCTCTCGGGCGTCCGGGTCGTGAAGGCGTTCGGCCAGGAGAGCCGCGAGGAGGACCGGTTTGGGCGGTCGAACCGGTACGTCCGTGACTCGGCCCGGCGGGTCGAGTACGCCACGAGCCTCTTTAACCCGGCGATGGGCCTCATCTTCAGCTTGGGCGGCCTGATCGTCTGGTACGTCGGCGGCCTGGCCGTCATCGACAACGCCTTGCAGCAGAAAGAGCAAGGCCTGACCCTCGGCGGCCTGATGGCCTTCATGGCCTACCTGGGCATGTTCTACGGCCCCTTGTGGAACATGACGAGCCTGACGGACTGGCTCACGAGGCTGCTGACGGCCGCCCAGCGGACCTTCGAGGTGCTCGACACCTCGCCGCAGATCGTCCAGGCCGAGAGCCCCAAGCCCCTGACGACGCCCCAGGGCTCCATCAGGTTCGAGAACGTCACGTTCGGCTACAGCCGGCACGATCCGGTCATCAAGAACGTCTCGTTCGAGGTCAAGCCGGGCGAGCACATCGGCATTGTCGGCAAGAGCGGCTCCGGCAAGACGACTCTCATCAACCTCCTGGCCCGGTTCTACGACATCGACGAGGGCCGGGTGCTGATCGACGGCATCGACGTCCGGGACATCGAGATCGACGACCTCCGCAAAACCGTCGGCGTGGTCCTTCAGGAACCCTTCCTCTTTCGCGGCACGATCTACGCCAACGTGACGTACGGCCGGCGCGAGGCGACGCCCGAGGAAGTGCTGGCCGCCGCAAAGGCCTCGCACGCCCACAAGTTCATCATGCGCCACTCGCTCGGCTATGACACGTACATCGGCGAGCAGGGGGCCGGCCTGTCGGGCGGCGAGAAGCAGCGGATCTCCATCGCCCGCGCGATCCTCTATGACCCGAAGATCCTCATCCTCGACGAGGCCACCAGCAATATTGACACCGAGAGCGAGCAACTCATCCAGGAGGCGCTCGTGCGCGTGACAGCCGGCCGCACGACCATCGCCATCGCCCACCGCCTGAGCACCCTCAAGAACTCCGACCGCATACTGGTGGTCGACAAGGGCCAGGTCGTGGAGCAGGGCACGCACGAGGAACTGATGGCCCTCGGGGGGCTGTACCATCGGCTGGTCAAGATCCAGACGGAACTGTCGCGCGAGCCGAGCGTCGACGCCCTTACAATCATCAAGAAATAGGCGACGCATCCTGTTAGAGGCTTCGGTCCATGACCGACGAACCCAAACCCAAGACCGACGGCGAAGTCAGCCCGACCCAACTGCGGTTTCTCACGCCCGACATGTGCCGCATCCACCTCGGCACGCACGAAGCCCTGCACGTCACCGTGCAGAACGAGCGGATCTACGGAGGCGTGTACGCGGCCTACGCGTTCCCGGTGGGCCATCCCCACGAGTACATCTCGCTGATCCACGTGGGCGGCGACGAGGAGATGGAGATCGGCATCATCCGCAACCTGGACGAGTTTCCCCAGGAGGCGGCAGCCCTGGTGCGCCAGGCGCTCAAGCGGCGGTACTTCGTCCACACGATCACCTGCATCCACGACGTCGGGTGGAAGTACGGGTTCATCAACATGATCGTCGAAACCGACAAGGGCCCCGCCGACTTCCTGATGCCGTGGCGCCACGACCGCGCGTTCGATTACGGCCGCCGCGGTAAAATACTGATTGACGTCGACGAGAACCGCTACCTCATCCCCGACCTCGACAAACTCACCACCCGCGAACTCAACGAATTCCAGCGGTACATTTACTGGTGACGGCCGCAAGGCGATCTCACGCCCCGGGCGTTCCTTGGGCCGGGCCCGTACGGCGCAAGGTCTCTGATTCTGGGGCCGGCGAGGTCCGCCGCCGTCCGCCCCGCGCGGTACATGTGAATACGGCGCGGCGAGCCACGAGGCCCGCCGCGCCGATAGACGTCTACCGTTGCCTCGCCGACCCTCAGGCGGCAGGCTTGGCGGCCGCGCTTCCGGCCTTCGCCTTGTCCAGGATGGCCTTCAGGGCATCCATCCGGTCCTGCTGCGGATGCCGCCAGTTCGGCGGGAAGGGCTGGCCCGCCTTGGTGGTCTCTTCCTTCAGTTGCTCGCGGACGCGGTCGATCTCGGTCTGCGTGCCGGTGTAGAGTTTCTCGAGTTCGGCAAAGGTGCTGAACGTCCCTTCCCACTCAATGACGCCGTGCTGGAAGCGGACGGCATCCGGGGCGCCGCGAATCGCATCGGCGATGTTCTTGACGCGTTTCTCGGCCATCTGGCTCTGCGCCTGGAGCGTGGTTACCGTGTCATTGGCGGCCTTTGATTCCTCAATGAGCGGGGCCACCTTGGCTTGGACGTCGCTGGCGGACTGTTCGAGTTTGCCCTCGCACTGCTTGATGGAGGCCTCGACCTTGGGCAATTCCTTCGTGGCCTCGTTCTTTGCCTTCGTGTATTCGCGCAACTTATCCTGATAGTCTTTCTTGGCCTGGTCATTCTGCCGGTTGATGGCATCGGCCTGGGCCTGCCAGTTCCTCCGGGCCTGGTCGTAGCGTTCCTGCTGATCGTCATAGCCGCTGGTGCCGGAACTGTATGAACCCGAGGAACTGCGGCTGGAATACGCGGGCTGCCTGGGAGCGGGAGGAACTTGCAGAAGGGTCGGCTGCCGTGGCGGCTTGGCCTCGAGGGCCTTGTTATACTCGCTCCGCTTGGCCCTGGCCTTGCCCATCGCGACGCGCGTGGGGCGCTCCGCGGTCGCGGCGTCGTTCTTCAACTCGGTGATACGCCTCTGGACTTCCATGACTTTGGCCCTGGAGGCGTTGACCTTGTCGGCCGCGCCTTGGAGCAGGCTCCGCGCGTTCAGGTAGTCCTTGAACAGGTTGTCGATAGACACCCATTGGTTGTCGTACTGCACCTCGCCCTTGGCAAAATGGGCGCTGAGGCTCTCCGCGGGCTGGGCTTCGGCCGCCCACAGGGGGAGCGAGAGCGCCGCGGCAAGAAAGCCCCCGGAAAGCAAAACAAGCGCAACGCCACACCTAGGAAGATGCCGCATGGGTCAATCTCCTTCGTGAAAGGTCCCGCTAATCATTATTGTATACGATTTTGACGGCCAAACGGCAAGCACTATTCACTCTGTAACTCGGGCATGACGGGCGGTGGCAGGAAGCCCGATACCAGGAAGCCCTTGCAGGGGGACGCCGAGGGCAGTAAACTGGGCATTCACAGGTCTTTACGCAGGGGCGAGAGATGGCCAAACGCAAGCGTGGCCCCCAGGGGCCGTCGGATCTGGCCTACGGGCGGCGGGTGCTGGCCGCAGAGGCCGAGGCGCTCCGGCGGCTCGTCGGCCGACTCGACCACTCCTTTTCCGCTGCCGCTCGCAGGGCCTACAGGTGCAGGGGCAACGTGGTCACCAGCGGCATCGGGAAAGCCGGCATCATTGCCCAGAAGATCAGCGCCACGCTGGCCTCGACCGGCACGCCCAGCATCTTCCTGCATGCCGCCGAGGCGGTCCACGGCGACCTGGGCCGCGTCCGACCGGGAGACGTGGTGCTCATCCTGTCTTACGGCGGCGAGACGGCCGAAGTCACGCGGCTCGTCGGGCAACTCGAGAAGATGGGCGTGCCGATCATCGCGATGACCGGCACCCGCGATTCCACCCTCGCCCGCAAGGCCAAGGTCCTTCTCTGGATGGGCCAGATTGACGAGGCGTGCCCGCTGGGCCTGGCGCCCAGCGCCACGACGACCTGCATGCTGGCCCTCGGCGACGCCCTGGCGCTGACGGTCCTGAAGATGCGGCAGCGTCAGGGGCGATTCAGCCGCGAGGAGTTCGCCCTCTTCCATCCCGGCGGCAGCCTCGGCCGGCAACTGATCATGGTCGAGACGATCATGCGGCAGGGCAGGGACCTGCCGATGGCGCGCGACAACCGTACCCCTCGCCAAGTGCTGGCCGGACTGCGTAGAATGCGACGCCGCAGCGGCGCCGTCTGCCTCGTCGATGCGCGAGGGAGACTGACCGGCATCTTCACCGACGCCGACCTGCGGCGCCTGCTGGAAGCCGGACGCGATGATTGTCTCGACCAGCCGATTGCGGCCGTGATGACCCGCCGGCCCAAGTTCGTCCGCTTGGGTGACACCGCCGCCGACGCCATCGAGATCATCAACCGCCATTTCATCGAGGAACTGCCTGTGGTCGACGCCCGCGGCCGGCTCGTCGGCCTCGTCGATGTCCAGGACCTCCTGGCCACCGGCGTCGGCCTGTAGGAGTAACGGTGCTCGATTCCATTGACCTGCTGATCGTCGACGTCGACGGCGTCCTATCGGACGGCGGGATCATCTACGATACCCGCGGCGCCGAGTCGAAGGTCTTCCACGTGCTCGACGGGCAAGGCATCAAGTACTGGCTGAGGGCGGGGCACGAGGCGGCCATCCTGTCGGGCCGGGCATCGCGGCCCATCCGCATGCGGGCCAGGGAGGTCGGCGTCCGCGCCGTCTACATGAACGCCAAGGACAAGTTGCCCGTGTTCGAGGCCATCCTGAAGCGCTTCCGCCGCACCCCCGACCGCGCGTGCTACATCGGCGACGAACTGGTGGATATTCCCGTCATGGCGAGGGTCGGCTTTGCCGTGGCCACGCGGGGCGCCGCCGCCGAGGTCCGGCGCCTCGCCCACTACGTGACGCGCCTGCCGGGCGGCGCGGGGGCGGTACGAGAGACCGTGGAACTCATCCTCAAGTACCAGGACCGGTGGATGGGCGTAATGGCGCGCTACCGCGACCGCCTGCCGCCGGACCTTCCCGAGCGACGCCGGCCGTGGAGGGACCCACTGTGACCTTCCGCCGCATCATGCTCGTCGTGCTCCCGCTCCTGGGGGGTATCTTCGTCTTCATGGTCCTGCGGCTCATCTACATCGACTGGGAGTCGAGCCTTGTCCGCGAGCAGACGGTGCCGGGCAAGGAAACCCTGACGGTTCCCGCCGGGCACGAAGAGATGATGATCCGGCAGGGCATGAGGCACAGGGCCTCCACGGGCGTCAACCTGGTCCGCAAGGACAAAACCGGCCGCATGGAAATGCAGTTGATGGCGGAGCGCGTCGAGCACCTCGAAAAGGACACCGTTGACGTGGACCGCCCGATCCTCCAGTTCTTCACGAAGTCCAGCGAGATCATCACCCTCATGGCCGACCGCGCCCGCATGGTCACCAAGGGTGCGCTGACCAGGATGGACGAGGTTGAGTCGGGCGACCTGTGGGGCAATACGGTCATGGTTCACGACCGCGGCACGCCCGACGACAAGTCCGACGACGTGATCATCAGCGTCGACAAGGTGCACTTCACCAACGACGCGTACGAACTGTCGACCGACGGCCCGGTGATCGTGGCGGCCCGCGAGATGAGCCTGACGGCCCGCAAGATGCGCATCTCGCTCGACCGGCAGACGCGGCGCATCAACACCATGACCTTCATGGAAGACATCCTTATCTCCCTCGACGTAGGAGACCGGCCGCGGATCGGCCTGGGAACCTCGCCCTCTGGCGGACTGCGGTCAGGCGAGACGCTCTCGGCATCGCCGGCGGGAGGGAAGGCAGCGGCAAGCAAGAGCGCAGCGCCGGGGTCCCCGCCGACCGATGGCGGCGAACTGTGGCGGATCGACCTGGCCGGCAATGTCGATGCCCGCCAGGAGCCCCAGCGGCTCCAGTGCGACCACCTGGTCTTCTACAACCAGTCCGCCGCTCAAGGCAAGGAGAAGCCCGCCGGAGCGCCTGCCAAGGGGCCGCCGGCGGCCCGCGAGGCCAAGGAAGCCGCCCCGTCGCTTGTCGTCATGGCCGACGGGCCGCTTATCATCACGCCCGTCGATGCGGCCGAACGCAAAGTCCACGCCGAAGAACTCGCCGAAGCCGTCGCCATCGGCGACCCGGTCATCGTCGACGACGCCGAGACCCGCGTCGTCGGCCGCGAGGTGCATTACAACAACCGGACGGGGTCGGGCAGCGTCATCGGCAAGGGGACGCCGATCCTTCTGGAACAGCCCGGCCGCCTGCGATTGACGGGCGACCGCCTCGACTTCCAGCGCGGCACCGACAGCCGGGGCCGCGGCGCCGTCGCCGAGGTCCGTGGCGAGGGGCAGTTGCACGCCCAGGTCCAGACGGCCAGCCTGACGGGTTCCGCGAAGCCGAAGGCCGCCTCCGGCGCACCGGCGCCGCAAGCCGTCGCCCCCGCGCCGCTCAGTACGCTCGATGCAGTCTGGACGCGCGGCATGCGGCTGGATTTCTACCGGTTGTCGACCGACGAGACGAGCGGCACGGGCGAAATCCGCCGGGCCGCCTTCCACGGCGGCGCCGTCGTCAAGCAGAGGGAAGGCGTGCTCAAGGGCGACGACCTGACCATCGATTTCGTAGAGTCCGTTCCGGGGCGCGGCCAGGCCGTCGAGCGCCTCCAGGGGCACGGCGACGTTTTTCTGAAGAACGAGCCGCCCGAGAGCGAGCCGCCGGCCAGAGAGGGCGCCAGGGACTCCGGCAAGTTGGCCATCGGCGACATCACTTGCGAGGACCTCGACGTCACGTTCACGCAGGATGCGTCGGGAAGCACGCAGCCGAAGGAGTTGCGGGCCAACGGGGCCAAGGAGGCCAAGGTAGGCGCGCCCCCGCTGGTCCTGATCAACGATCCGCAGGGGAAGATCCAGGCGAAGGACCTGACGGTCCGGTTCGGCACCAATGAGAAAGGCGCCCGCGAGGCCGAGTTCCTCGAAGCGATCGGCGACGTGAATATCCAACGCGAGGACCTGGATGCCCAGGGTGATCACGTGCGGCGCAACCTTAAGGACGGCTCCATCCTGCTGGAGGGCAGGCCGGCCCGGGCCAAGCGCGGCCGTACGCGGATCGTCGGGCCGCACGTCGAGTTCTCGCAGGCCGAGGGGCGGGCCAGGGTCCAGGGCGCAGGGGAACTTGAGATGCCCGCCACGTCGGACTTGCGCGGCCGCCCGCGCGCGAGCGCCGAGCCCATGCTCGTCCAGTGGGCCAACGCCATGCTTTTTGAGGACAAGCGCAACTTCGCCCAGTTTGACGGCGGCGTGCTGGCTTCGACGGGGGGCAGCCGGCTGGCGGCGCAGCGCCTGTGGATATACTTCGCCGACGCGACGGAGAAGCCGCCGGCCTCGGCGACGCCCGCCCCGGCGGGGGGGGCGGCCGCGACGAAGGACAAGACCAAGGGCATGCCCGACACCGCCGGCATGGGCGACTTGTTCGGCCGCAAGCGCCTCACCCGCGTCCTGGCCGAAAAAGACGTCCGTGCCTCCGAGCAGCGGCTCAATGACGATAAGACGCTCGGTTACGAGATGGACATCAACGGTGACAACCTCACCTACCTCGAGGAAAACCGCAAGGCCTACGTCCGCGGCTCGGGCCGCATGAGGATCCTCGCCCGCGAGAAGCCGAAAGAGGGAGAGGCGGCCACGCCGGGCCTCGCCCTGTCGGCCGTCGATGAGGCCTGGGATGGAGACGTCCCCGCAGGCTATGCCCGCACCGACGTCGCCTGGGCCGACAGCATGGCCTACGACGGCGCCGCCGACCGCGGGTACTTCAAGGGCAAGGTCGAGGCGGTCCACATCGGCCGCGGGGCGCCGGGAGAGAGCCGCGCGAGGCGGTCGAGCACCGGCACGCGCGTCCGCTCGAACGACCTCCAGGTGGTCTTTGCGGAGAAGAAGGCGCCTGACGCCGGCGCCAGGACCGCTCCCGCCACAAGCGAGCCGGGGCGGGAAGAACGCATGACCCTCGACAAACTGGTCGCCGATGGCAACGTACAGTTGTGGGTCAACGACCGCCGCGGCCTCGCGGAGCGCCTCATTTACCAGCGCGACCCGGAACTGATCCGCCTCTACCGCGGATCGGAAGACTGGGCCCGCCTCTGGGAGGAGCACGAGGACACGCAGGAGTACGGCCAGGTCGTGGCCCGCACGATCACCTACGAGCCGAGCACGGGGCGCATTGACGTCGTCGACCAGCAGGAGATCACGATTACGCCGAAGCCCAAGCCGGCGGCGAAGCCCGCGACGAAGCCGCGACCGGCCGCAGAATAGGCGGGTGGCATGGCCACTCGCCTTCGCGTGGCCAGGCTACCCGGAGATTCAGTACACACGGTGGAAATCAGGAGGACCCCATGGACGCCATCGAAGCCTTGCGTACCCGCCGGTCGTGTCGGCGCTTTACCGCCAAGGAGGTGGGGCGGGACCTCATCGAGCAGGTAGTCGACGCCGGCCGCCTGGCCGCCACCGCCCGCAACGAGCAGCCCTGGGAGTTCGTGGTGGTGACCGACAAGGCCGCCCGCCGCACCATCGCGGGCATGACCGACTACGGCCCGTTCATCACCGACGCCCCGGTCTGCATCGCCGTCCTCTCGAAAGACACCAAGTACTACCTGGAAGACGGGTCGGCGGCCACGCAGAGCATCCTCGTGGCGGCT
>Ga0315288_10007540_pt1 | contig 13780 bp, 12 predicted proteins | sample YL17G11_20_MG_FD_203454 | JGI IMG/M metagenome (GOLD analysis project Ga0315288, IMG submission 203454) | Sediment microbial communities from Yellowstone Lake, YNP, Wyoming, USA - YL17G11_20 | ecosystem: Environmental > Aquatic > Freshwater > Lake > Sediment | place: USA: Wyoming | collected...
ACTGGGACGCCTTCGTGGTGAAGATCACCCCCGGGCCCGAAGTGACCTTGTCTCCGCCAAGCCTTGACTTCGGCCAACAAATCGTGGGAACTACCTCCGACCCGCAGACAGTCACGGTCACGAACACGGGCGACCTGCCATTGAGTGTCACCAGTGTTGCTACCACCGGGGACTTCGCCGTCTCAACGGAGACCTGCACTGCCAGCGCGGTGGCGGTGGGAGCGAGCTGCACGATTGGTGTCACCTTCAGTCCCTCATCAACAGGTATCCGAACTGGAACGCTGACGGTAACCGATAACGCCCCCGGCAGCCCTCAAGCCGTTGACCTCACGGGAACCGGCGTTGCCCCTCCTCCCACCCTCAGTCTAGCCCCGGGCAGCCTCAATTTCGGCGATCAGGCCGTGTGTACGACAAGCAATCCGCAGAGCGTGACCCTGACGAACACCGGCATTACCACCCTGACCATCACCAGCATTATTGCCACCGGCGAGTTCAACCAGACGAACACTTGTGGTGGCACCCTCGCGCCCGGAACCGACTGCACCATATCTGTCACCTTCACGCCCGCGGTGTCTGGAAGTCGTACGGGCGCGATTACCGTGACCAGTGATGCCACCGGCAGCCCCCACACCGTCAGCCTGGCAGGCACAGGTGTGGGCTCGGGCTGGTGTTGGTACGACGATTTCGAGTCCTACACGGTCGGCAGCTTCCCATCCCCCAATTGGACGTATAGCGGTGGGGACATAGCCATGTCTACCTCTCACCATGTCTCGGGCAATCAGAGCCTTCGGATGTATGGTGATTGGTATTTTGGCGATGCCATGCTCCATCGCGCCTTGAATATCCTGGCCCCGTTGACAGTCGAGTTTTGTGCCTTCAGCATTGCGGAGCGTGCATTAATGGCTCTGCATACAGCCCCGGACTGGGCATCCAATGGCCGTTGGGTAATCGCGTTCGAAAGCGACGGAAAAATCAGAGATCCCAATAGCGGCGCTGTGGTTGGGATGTACAGCCCCGGACGGTGGATCAAGACAAAAGTCAGCTATGAAGTACTCGATGCAGCGACGGTAAGGTTTCGGTACTGGATTGACGATGTTCTGAAAGGGAGTGTGGCAGTCCCGTCAGCCTCATACGAATATCAACTGGCTTATCTGTCTCCGATAGCGGAGGTGGGTAACGTCTGGTTTGACGACATCAAGGTTACACCAGGAGTCACGGGAAGCGCCCCTGCCCCGACCCTATCTACGACTAGTTTCACATTTGGCGACCAGACCTGTGCGTCGCCAAAACTGGGTTCGACGCGAATTTAATCGAGCTTTCCAGATTATGATACGTGAGACCGTATGCCATGCTGGATTCTTGTCGGCTGCGCTTGCGGAAACCTCACCTTCGAGTCGTGCTACCCTCGCGCAGAAACAACATTCGGAGGAGGAAGTCGGTAAGAGATCAAAGTAGGAATGGTCTCACCGCGGAAACTCTTTCACGCGGCTGCATGCCACGTGTAGCGATGGTGGAGTCCGCCGACGCGAGGCATGGCCACAACTCTGGACTCCGCGGTCTTTCTTCGCTCCATGGGCCTCTTCACTGGCGTGTCTTTGCCCAGACCATCGTGAGTTCGGTCCTCGTGATAGTAGCGGAGGTATTCCCGAACCAGTCGACGTAAATGGGCTTCGTTGAAGACGATCACATGGTCCAGCAATTCTGTGCGGCAACTCCCTACCCAACGCTCGGCAACTCCGTTCTGCCAAGGACTCCGATAGGCGGTTCGAATCCGCTGGCTGCCCAGGCATTCGATCATCGCCGTTACGTCCCCGTCGAACTTTCCATCTCGATCCAGGATCAGGTACTTGGGTGCTCTATCCTCCGGGAAGGCCTCTCGCAATTGCTGCACGATCCACTGGCTGGTGGGATGTTCCGTGGCGTTGAAGTGGAGGACTCTCCTCCGGCCGTGGCTGATCACGAAGAAGCAGTACAAGACGCGGAAAGTCGCGGTCGGCACCGTGAAGAAGTCCATCGCCGCAATGGCTTCGCGGTGGTTCTTAAGAAAGATCAACCAGCGCTTGCCCGCCTCTCTATTGCGGCCCACGCGAGCCAGGTACCGGGAGACCGTGCGCTCGGAGACTTCCAAGCCCAGCTTTAACATTTCCCCGTGGATCCTTGGGGCTCCCCAGGTCGGATTCTCAGCTGCCATGCGCTGGATGAGTTCACGAAGCTCGGTGGTCATTCTCGGTCTGCCTGGGCCTCGGCGGGAAAGAAAGCGCCAATACAGCCGAAACCCCGTACGATGCCATCTCACGACGGTCTCCGGCTTCACGACCACCAGTGTGTCAGCCCACTTTGACCACAACCGCCGAAGCGCCAACCAAAACAGTCGATCCCACCGACCTAACCTTGGTCGAAGGTTCTTGCGCTTGAGCACGCCCACTTGCTGGCGCAAAGCGCAAAGCTCAAGCCCGAGATCATGTCGAGACCGGAAGAACGCACCGAACCAACAGAAGAAACTCAAGAGGAACCTGAACATGGGACCAGTCTACACGACTGGCTGGCGATGATCGGCCAGGAGGGGGCCGGCGGATAAGTCACTGATTCTGTGACCGGATCGGATTTTGGCGACGCACAGGTTGGGTCCTCAGGCCCCCCCTGGAGAAAAGAGGACAAAGAGTCCATCAGCACGCATGCTTTCCTGTTTTTTCTTGGGGCAACTACTGAAGGGTAATTTATCGCTTGACATGGCGGGAGAGTGGGCATACGTTCGTGTCATCTACCGTAGCATTAACTGCCACCTGGGCCCCGAGGTGGTTCCGGACGACAGGAGAGCCTCTATGGTGCGCGCTGCAGTACCTTCCTGCCACTCGAACGGGTTGTTTGCTTCCTCGCAGTGCTGCCACATGCCCCTTTCCGAACTTCAGACGACGAGCCAGGTGGAGTGTATCTGACCGTAGCGTGACCGTTCGATTCTTGAAAGCGAGCGTACACCATGGATAAGGATGGGCAACTGAGACTCAAGCTTTTCAATGTCTACGGCGAGCTTCTTGGCGAGAGCGTAGACATCATTCTCCGCCACCAGAACCTCACCGACAATCGGGTGGCCCGCGCGCCAGCTTCGAAGAGGATCCACATCAAGGATCTCTACGGCGCGCCACAAGGGCTCTATCGCATCGAAGTCGATCCTCCGTCCTATCTTCCGATCAGCCAGTTCGTGAACCTCGAGGCAAGTGGTATCACCGACGTGGAAATCACCTTCCCGATCGACCCCCAGAAGGTGAAGAGCGTTACTTTTCCGGCGTATCAAGACTTGCCCGGTGATCTCAAGAAGTTGCTGGAAAACAGTAGCGAGGTTTTGGGATTTGAGGGTAAGAGCGGGGAGGTTCTCTACAACGCCTTGGACGACATCCGAAAAGCCGGCTTGTTGAACATATTCAAGAAGGCGGCGAACACGCTACTGCGGAACGAAAAACACGTCTTCCCTTACTTCCAGAAGCTCAAAGAGCTTCGCGGGGATAGGTTCTTTGCCGTCACATCGAAGGAACTCCGTGCGGAGACAAAGAACAGCGTGGCCGACAGGTTCTTCCACCCGGCCCCCGGACTCCTTCATAGCCCACCCGCAGGATTCACTGATGCTGGAAGTTTCAAGACGGAAGACCACTATGGGAACCTACAGCTCTCCTTTTTCACGAAGGGGGATGATTGTGTAGTGGATGTAGATATAGACGATGCCGCCGGGCTGGGGCACGTGTTCCAGGTGCTTCGCAATACCCTGACCGGACGCCCCACGCACCCCTATGACATTCACGAGATTTTTGTGTCGTATCAGAAGCTAGATCCGGGTTACCGGTTCGTCGTCTAGCCGCGAGGAGAGTGCTGAGGCCAGCGGGACTTTTCCCAGTCAAGTGAGCTGCCGCGAAAACGTACCGGGATTGTGCTAACAGGGGGTATCAGACAATGGCAAAGCGAGTCATCTTCTCTGACCTGCATTTTGGTGATCCATCCTGTTCACTCAGCAGCCAACCGGTAGCGCTCGGGCTGCGGTCGTTTTTGTGGAGCCTGGGAGAAGTGGAGGATTTGATTCTGGCAGGCGACATCCTGGACGCAAACATATCCTCGTTGACGAGGGCGATTGAGGGTAAGAAGAGTTCAGGCACGTGGCCTAAGCAGATTGGATTCCGGCACTGGCTTGCTCATCTTTTCGAAGACAACAGATTCGATGTCAAGCGCATCGTCTACATCCCGGGAAATCATGATTACATCATCTGGAACATCCTATCAACCAATGAGGTTTTTGTGGACCCTATCTCCCAGGGGAAGGCCCCAACGAACCTCCCTCTAACCGAGGGTACCTTTCTTCAGCCATTCATCCGGGGAGTAGCTCCAGATAAAGTGCGGGAACGATTCATGGTGATCTATCCCGACTACGAGTTTGACCTGAGTGGTCGCTCCGTCCTGGTCACGCATGGACATTACCTAGACGAGACACAAACGCTCTTTAGGAACCTCGGTGCGCTCATTCGGAAGGAAAACGGCAACAAGAGGAAGGCAATCAGAAAGTTTTTCATTGGCACCGCCCAGTATCAGGCGGTGGCAAATGCCGTTTCCTACCTGAAAGGCACTCGCGAGTTCGTGGAGAAGGCTTATGAAAGCATTAGCTCGATTTTCGATGCTATCGGTAAGCTCCGGAACAAACCAATCGATGTGAATATGCTGAAAGCCATCGAAATGTACCTTTGCTACTTCCGAAACAAGCAGCCTGATGTGTTCATATTCGGTCATACCCACGAAGCCGGGCAAACAAATACGAAAGTCCTTGGCTCTGACAAAGCAAAGCGACTAATACCGAAAGACATCGAAGTGTGGAATGACGGCAGCTTCTTGTACACCGGGTCCAAGCGCCTGGCAGGGACATTCGTTGCGACCGACAACGGCCCTCAGACAGGGGGGCCGATAAAACTCTTCGAGGTGGATTCAAAGGGAGTTGTCAAACAGAAGGGACTGTAGTTGATTCATGCCCAGAATGTCTACGCCATCATGATGCGGACATTATCACGGCTTGAATTCGCCCTTGGGCGAAATGTCGGTTGGAGTTTCGGAGGGGGCTACCAGATGTACGTCGCGCCGTATGCATTTGCCGGTGCCAACGGATTCTACCGTCGCCGTGATCAGGGACTGTTCCTTGGCTATTTCAAAGCTGAAACTGGGGAGCCATTGATGATATGAGGGAGTCCTTTCAACGAAAACTCAACATGACGCGCCGCACCATGAAAACGACGAGAATGTTGTTGTTCATTCCAGTTCTGTTTTGTTCGGCCCTTTTGAGCCCCTTGTTGTCGAAGCCCGCTACATCAAGCATCGCGTTCTTCGTAGTCGAGCCGCGCCCCACTTACTCGATTGCCATTAAGACAGTTTTTCCCGACGTAGCGTCTCCGGGAGATTCCGTCGAGATCATCTTGGATCGAGATATTTCGAAGTATTTACCCGAAGATGTATTGGTTAGCTTTGACAACATTCCCGGTAAGCTTATTGACATAGGAGGAAATAGACTGAAGGTTCAGATTCCAGAAAATCTTCGGCCGGGGAAGAATATATGGGTTGTCGTTAGGGCCGGGAAATTAAAGACAGCACCCTACCACGATTTCGCCGTCGCCCCGGCTGTTCGAATTCTCTCCCCCCCCCGCAGAAACCGGCTTCCGCTTTTGAATCCTTAAGGAACAACCCATTGTTTTTGATTGCAGCCGTTTACATAGGCGGGGCAATTGTTTTCCTACTGTTCTGGTGGTTGCGTAAATATCTGCGCCGAAAGCAGGCTATGCAGAGAGAGATTGAAGAACTCCGCCTCGCCTTGGAAAAACGGAGCACGGACGTTTTGCCTAAACCCGCACTTACCATCGAAAGCGAGCAAGAATCACAGCCTCGTGAGGCACCGGAACCCGAGCTGCCCGTGCCAGTCGTGCCAGCGGGGCTCGTCGAGGCCTGCCAGAAAGGGGAGTGTGTAGTCTTTGTTGGCCCGGAACTCAGCAGGGCGGCCGGCTTGCCTACCTGGCAGGAGTTTGTACAGGGTCTGTTCCAATGGGCGATGGAGAACAAGATCCTTGATCCGAGCCTTGAAATCTCCTATCGGGAGGCGCTTCAGTCGGGGCAGGTAGATCTCGTAGCCGATGGCGTGGCCAGCGCCGTCCAGGCCGGCGAGAATCCTGCGCGGGATTTGCTCCTGACGTACTTGCAGAAGATCTTTGGCACGCCACCGGCCCAGGCCGCGCCCGCACACTACCTGTTGAAGCAGATCGGCTTCAGCGGCGCGCTAACTACCAACCTCGACTCTCTGCTCGAGGATGCTTTGGGAGCCCCTGTTTTCACGCCTCTGGATGCTCAAATGCTCCTCCCAAAGCTTGCCGAGCGGGCGCCCTTTGTGCTGAAGCTCTTCGGAACGCTGGAGAAACCAGACACGATCCAGATTTCCCCGACTCGGTACCGGTACGCAGTCGCTGATAATCGGGTGTTTCTTGAATTCGTCGAGAAACTCTTCCTTTCCAGAACTGTTTTATTCATCGGAACAAGCCTGGATCGTGTTCAGTCTAACCTGGACGCATTCCAGCTTAGGAATATGAACCGCTCCCATTATGCCTTAGTAGGGGTCAGCGGACGCGAGTGGGAAGCCAAGGCGGTGTCGATGCAGCCCCTTGGTGTTCAGACTCTGCCCTACTCGGTCAGCAAAGGCGATACCGCGGTGCTGGACTTCCTCCGCATGCTGGCGACGAAAGTGACACGCTCTCGCGCTACCGCCAAGGCCGCGCCGCTGGAGCCACCTTACCTCAAACGCGTACAGCTTGTGAACATAGGCCCGTTCGAGTCTCTTGATCTTCAGCTGGATCCCAGATGGAACGTCCTATTGGGCGACAACGGGGTAGGCAAGTCAAGCATCCTCAAGGCAATTGCCTTGGCATTATGTGGCAAGCGCGCCCAAAAGTACGCCGACCGGCTGATCAAATTCGGCCAACCGAGGGGCCTAATTACGCTGGAATTTACCGACGGCGCAACCAACAAGACAGAGCTTTACAGGACAAGCTCAGAACCCGGTATCAAAGCGCAAGAGTTGCTAGGTACTGAAAAATGGCTGGCCATAGGTTTCCCTCCAATGCGACAGTTAGACTGGACGGTCCCTCCAGGCGCCTCAAGTACAGATCCTCAGGCTGGTGATCCCATTACGACCCCCAAGGACTTGCTTCCACTGGTGGCAGGCGAACCCGACCCCCGCATGAAGGATCTTAAACAGTCCCTTATCAACTATCATTTTTGGGGCCAGAGTACAAAGGGAGACAAGTACAAGAAGCTTCTTAATAACTTCTTCGACGTAGTCGGTGAAATTGCCGAAGGTGTTACGTTTCAAGAGGTGAAGGACGACAAACCGGGCTCACAGTTTCTTGTCAAGACGGCCGACGGACCGGTACCACTCGCGGCTGTCAGCCAGGGCACTCAGTCGCTGTTGGGCTGGGTCGGCCTTTTGCTGCAGAGGCTTTACGAAGTTTATGATAACAGCGATCGACCCAGGGAAGAACCCGCGCTTGTGTTGATCGACGAGATAGATGCCCATATGCACCCGCGGTGGCAGCAGACAATTGTTAAGCACGTATCCGCGCTGTTCCCTAAGGTGCAGTTCGTCGCCACGACCCATTCACCTTTGATAGTCGGTTCGCTTGAGCCCGACCAAGTCTACCGCTTCGAACGCGACGCGAAAGGCATGGTCGACGTCGCACGACCCGAGCACGCGTTGAAGGGGCTGGGGGCCGCCGGGCTGCTGACGAGCGGACTTTTCGGTTTGGCATCGCAGCTCGACGAGGAGACGGCCGACGCCCTCGCGCGGAAACGCCGACTCACGGCACGGCTCCTCGATCCTTCCACATCGAAGAAAGAGCGGGAGGAGATCGACGCTGAATTGAAGGTCCTTAATAAGCAGGTAGAACATATCGACGCGACGAAGATCGTGCGTGATCCCCTGTATCCGCGCTTTGTCGAGGCGATGGCCAGGGTCAAGCAGACGTCGGCCGACGAGGCGCAGCCGATCACCCTCACGAACGAAGAGAGGAAGGAGCAAGCCAAGGTCGCCGAAGCGATCGTTCGCGACCTTGTGAAGAGCGAAGACCAGATATGAGGTTCATTGAGATCGACAAACTGCAGATCGACCCGGCGTGGCGCGCCGCGGCCTCCGCAGCAGCTGATGCCGTTCAGAAGGCGAAGCAGAGCGAGCGTTCCAAGGTGATCAACAGCTACCAGCAGGTCTGGAAGGACCTGAAAGAGCCTCTCCGCAAACTGTCGTACGAAAAGTGCTGGTACTGCGAGAGCATCGATTCCCGATCTGACAACGCCGTCGATCATTACCGGCCCAAGGGCAACGTGAAAGGCGCAAAGCCACCGCACGAAGGGTATTGGTGGCTGGCGTTCAAGTCGGAGAACTATCGCTTCTGTTGCACGTACTGCAACAGCATTCGGACGAGCGCAGGTGCCACCGGCGGGAAGCAGGACTATTTTCCCCTGTGGGACGAGAATTCCCGCGCACGATCGGAGAATGACGACGTCGATGACGAACTGCCGCTGTTGCTCGACCCCACACTCGTGACGGACGTAAAGCTGATAGCGTTTTCTGAGGACGGAAGTGTCGGCCCCGCCGTCGATCAGACGCAGGAGCGCGAGTACCGGATGGCTGAGGAGAGCATTCTTCGCTACAACCTCAAGCACCCGCTACTCGTCGAGTCCCGCGCGGCGCGGCTGAAAGAGGTGCGCGGATGGGTTGAGAACGGCGATAAGTATCTGGCGCGGTATACAAAAACAAAGCAGCCGAGCGACCGCGGCACCGCCGAGAGATTTCTCAGACAGGTCCGGTGCGCGGTGTCTCCGCCTGCGCCATACTCGGCAGCGGTGAAACACCTGCTGGCGGGTCTAAAGCAGACGAGCGAGGCCGCACGATCCGTGCTCGAAAGCTTGTAGCGCATCCGCGTGGGCGGTGGCGGAGATCCAGGACTACTGCATGAATGTGGGGTTGCCCACGCCCTGGGGGGATGCTGCTGCCATCGGCGCGGGGAAGCACTGAACATCTGCGCCGTACAAGTTGACTTGAGGATGGCGGAGTGTATCGTTCATTCCAGCCTACTAGGAGGCACCCACATGGCAGACGATCTGGTCAAGGTTCTCGAGAAAGCAAAGTATTCCGCGCTTCCACTACCGCGAAGCAAGGCCGAGCCGACCGCCATCTTCACCTTTACCGGGGGGAAGATCCACGTGGTCCGCAACCCGCATAGTTGCCTGCCCGACCCGCCCATCGCGATCACCGAGGATGCTTCGGCGGAGATCCTGACGTTTTCGCGTTCTTTCGAACTGGGGGTCAGTGGCCTGCTTAACTTCCTGGGAAAGGTGTTCGGACTGGCTGGCGCCAAAGCGCAAATCGACGTCAAGAAAGTCAGTTCCGCGACGGTTCAACTCTCGGGTCTGGCGCACCACACAATTGAGACCGGAGCTCTACTGGATTATTTGTTGACCCTTCCGCCGAAGTCTTCGTGCTGGCGCGATCTGGGAAAGGACGAGAATCTGACCGTGGTCGCTGCCCTGAAGGCGAACTCGTTCACCTACACATTTCACAATAAGTCGGGGGCGGTGGTTAAGTTCACCGTCGAGGAAGCACGACAACTGTTCAAGGCGGATGCATCCGTTTCAGTGGAATCGACCGCTGACGGCAGCATCGTGGTGAACGCGCCGACGTTCATCGGCTTCATCGCCTGGGATGGCAAGAAGATGCGGCAGGAACGCGAGAAAGCCCAGCAGTTCCGCGATACTCCGGCGCTCGCGCCGCGGGTGCCGAGGTATACGAGCCATTACCTGATCGAGGGCGCCGTGTCTCCCGCGGCAGTGCATCGCCGTGTGAGCGCGAGTGCGCCGAAAGCTCGCCGCGCCATGGTGGGCCGGTAGTCCTGTAACTCTGGGTGGGTTCACGGGGGGCGTCAAGCTCGATCGAGCGCCCGCCGGCGTAGTCCAAGAATAATCCGGCGAGGTGTGATCATGCGCATCAATCCAGATACCGGAAAGCCGCTGTATCGTCCGCTGCGTGTCTTCGCGTTCGACCCAAGCCGCGGGGTAGGCGCCTCGAACTTCGTCACCATCGATGTGCCCTACGAAGAGCAAAAGCCCGGACCATGCGGCCAGCACATCATGGTGATCGACTATGACGGCAGCAATGACCGCTACTATGCGCCGCTGGACCTTGACGATCCCGTGGTCATGGTCAGCAACGGCTTAGACCCGAGCGAATCGGATCCACACTTCCACCAGCAGATGGTGTACGCGGTTGTCAGCGAAGCGATCCGACGGTTTGAGTTCGCCCTGGGAAGACCAGTGAAATGGCGATTCCGCACCGGCGCCCGCGACGATCCCAACCGCCGCAAGCTGCGCATTTTTCCGCATGGCATGCAGGCAGCCAACGCCTACTACAGCCGTGACTTGCGTGCCCTCGTCTTCGGTTACTTTCAGGCCGTGGAGGCGGATGCTGGCACGAACCTGCCGGGCCAGACCGTCTTCACCTGCCTGTCACACGACATCATCGTGCATGAGACCACGCATGCCATTCTCGATAGCTTGCGCGAACACTTCATGGATCTAACCGGTCCGGACACACAGGCGTTCCACGAAGCGTTCGCCGACGTCATCGCCTTGTTCCAGCACTTCACCTTCAAGGATGCCCTGGTGGATACGATCCGCCGCAGCGGTGGCCTGCTCCACCGGCGCGAACTACGGCCGGTTGTGCCACCCTCGGGGGGTACCGCCATCCAGGCGGAGCGTCCGGCAGTCAATCCTCTGATCGGCTTGGCGCAGCAGTTCGGCGAAGCCATGGGTACGCGCCAGGCCTTGCGTTCCGCGATCGGGTCCGAGCCAGATCCTAAGGCGTTGGAGAAAGCCACCGAACCGCACACGCGTGGCTCCATTCTGGTGGCTGCCGTATTCGACGCGTTTTTCACGGCGTACCTGGGGCGAGTCCAGGACCTGCTCGCGCTTGGCCGCAGCGCCGGCTGGGTCGCCGAGAACCAACTACATCCCGACCTGGCACAGCGTCTGGCGAAGGAGGCTGCCAAGACCGCGGCACACTTCCGCAACATGTGCATCCGCGCGATGGATTACTCTCCGCCGCTGGATATGACCTTCGGCGACTTCCTGCGGGCGCTGATCACCGCCGACTATGAACTGGTGCCCGAAGACAATCACATGTATCGTGCCGCGCTCATCGACGCATTCCGCGCGCGCGGCATTGTTCCCGAGGGAGTCCGCTCGTATTCGGAGCAGTCCCTGGTGTGGAGCCGTCCGGACGAGGAAGGCAATGGCGGCGCGCTGCGGTGTCCGGGACTCAATTTCGAAGCGCGCCATTCCACTGCTGCCCGCCAACAACAGGCACAACGCAACGGCGTCTTGCTCAGCCAATTCGGCAAAGCCCACGCCGAAGCCTTGGGTTTGTCGCCGGACAGGCCGGTACAGGCGTTCTCGTACCACCAGTTGAACCGCGTAGGACCTGACGGCCAACTGAAGGTGCAGGTCGTGGCGGAACTGATCCAGCATCAACCGGTGCGGCTGGACGGCGGGACCGAAGTCACCCTTCATGGCGGTTCGACCGTGATGTTCGATGCCGACGGTCTGCTGCGGTATGCGATTCACAAAGACGTCAGTAGCCCGCGGCGCTTGGAGCGCTGGCGTCAGTTCCAGGCGGAACTGCAGCAGCGGCGCAGCGGCGCCGCTTACCGGGAGTGGACCCCGCAGACGCAAATGCGTTTCGATCTTGTCCACAGAGGGTATTGATATGCCGAAGAAGAACGGTCTGGCGCGCAACGAGGTCCGCATCCGGATGTACCGGGTGGGTTTCGGAGACTGCTTCCTGCTCTCGTTTCCGGCGAAACCGGGCTTCGCGCATGTGCTTATCGACTGCGGGGTCCACGCGCGGGGCGACATCGGCACCATCCCTGACGTGGTAGCGGACATCGCCGCAGAGACCGAAAGCAAACTGGCGGTGGTCATCGCGACGCATCGGCACCGCGACCACATCTCCGGGTTCGCCACCGGCCTCGAGACATTCCGTACGTTCACTGTGGGCCAGACATGGATGCCGTGGACGGAGAACCCCGCCGACAAGACGGCTGCGAAACTGCGCAAGAAACAGTCGGCGTTGGTGGACCGCTTGACCGCACACTTCAATGCTGCCGGCGGCTCCGAAGAGGTACTCGCGGCGGTCGCCAACTTTTCGCTGAACAAGACCGCCATGGACCTGTTGCAGTCTGCGTTCGGGACCGGAGAAGCGTGTTACTTCGCAGCCGGCGATAAGCTTGCCACGGTCAAGGACGTGCCCGGGCTGTCGGTACGATTCCTGGGACCGCCGCGCGACCAGGAGTCCCTGGCGCGCATGGATCCTCCCCAAGGCGACCGGTACCTGCGCGCCACGGCCGATGGGACGGAAGAAGTGAATCACATCGACCCGTTTCCGTCGCGCTGGGTTATCCCGCCGGAGGACAAGCGCATTGCGCACTTGCGGTTACTCGAGCGCGAACAGACTGACGTTCGCGACGCGCTGCGCAGCTCTTCCCTCGAGGACCTGGCGTTCGCGCTCGACGATGCCATCAACAACACGAGCCTGGTGACGCTGTTTTCGTTTCGTGGCTTGAACCTGCTGCTTGCCGGTGATGCGCAGTACGGGAATTGGCAGGCGTGGCTCGATAGCGACGAGGCGGCCGATATCCTCGGCGGTATCCATTTCTATAAGGTTGCGCACCACGGCAGCGAAAACGCCACTCCCCGCCGGGCGGTGGAGGGCATGGCGAACGGGCAGTGTGCCGTCATGGTGCCCACGCAGGTAAAGCCTTTTGCGAGCATCCCGCGCAAGCCGCTCATGCAGGCGCTAGAAGAGAAATCCGACCATCAGGTCATCCGCAGCGATTCGATCGTTGTTGCCCAAGCACCGAAGGGACCGGAACTCGATAAGCTGCCGGCGCGATTCACCCAGGGTAAGCTGTGGTTTGACTGGACGCACAAAGTAGGAGTTGCCAGACGCTTGTCCTTCGCCAAAATCACATCTGCCTGATGACAATTGATTTCTCCTTAGCGACCTCAGATATTCAGCGGCATGTTCACGCTCCTGGGTTCACTGATCCGTCTTGTTTTCTCCACACCCGACGTTCGAGAGCTAGCCTTCGAGAAGCTTGCTCTGCGCCAACAGTTGGTGGTTCTGAAAAGACACTGCCCACGCATTCGCCTCCGAAAGGCTGACCGCTTCTTCTGGATCTGGCTGTCACGGGTTTGGAGGAATTGGAGAGATGCTCTGGCGATCGTCCGGCCTGAGACCGTCGTGGCTTGGCACCGAAAGGGTTTCCGGCTCTTCTGGACGTGGATTTCCAGGCGAAAGCGGAGGGGCCGGCCAGAGGTAAGTTCCGAGATCAGGGCGTTGATACGCAAGATGACGGAAGCCAATCCCCTGTGGGGTGCCCCGCGGATTCACGGTGAACTGCTGAAGCTGGGAATCGACATCTCGGAGCGCACCGTTTCTCGGCTGATGCCCAAGCGCCGGAAGCCACCTTCTCAGACTTGGAAGGCTTTTCTGGAAAATCATGTAAAAGAACTGGTCTCGATAGATTTCTTTACCGTTGTGGGTCGCCAAAATTCCGTGCGGCCTAGGAATTGACGGTTAATTCTCCGCAGATCGGACCAAGGTCCGATTCCTGCCTGTGTGTCTGGTCAAGGCCACTAACTCCGTTGAATTCAACGCGAATGG